>FWWM01007985.1_pt1 | contig 20704 bp, 30 predicted proteins | sample 2228351 | NCBI WGS metagenome assembly FWWM01 (sample SAMEA103939774, study PRJEB20133) | metagenome
GAAAAGAGAGAAGCCCCGCTGGCGTCTGCTGCTGCCAACGGGGCTGAAAGAGGTGAAAGGAAACCATGGTCATTTTCATTTTACAGGGTTGGGCGCTCCCATTGGCTTTGCAGGGATAGGCGTTGACTTTTTAAGCGGAGAGAAACACCTCAATAGGTAACGATTTTGCGCAACCTGTCAAGCAGCCCCAAGGTTCTACCGTCACCGTAAAGTTCCATGCGCCATCGTTGGACTAAGGATGTCCAGGGCCCCATAGCGCCGTAGTTTTCCGACCTGTCCCCCAAGGTTCGGGAGATGACGCCGCCGCCAGCAGCGGCAGCGTAGTGGGCTACTTGAAGGCAGGTTAGCAAGGTGGTGGCTCTCCGAATGTCGTAAGGTGGGGCTGGTAGAAAGTTATTTCCTGTTTGGTCATTGGGGTCTGGTTTACCGTAGCCAGCGGTGTAGTCAATTTCAATGTTTTGGATGCCTTGCAGCCAACGACGGTTCCAGATAAAGAGAGGGGGCTTCATTCGGAGCGGTGTAAACCATTCCAACAATCCCAAAGTGATTTCCAAAGCCCCAACTTCGGACCGAACCAGCAGTTCCGCTGCTTGATAGTCTTCTGGCGTGTAACCTTGGTAATCATAGATGATTTTGTCGGGGGGAAACTCCCAGACAAGGAAGTGGCGTCCGCCCCAAATCCGACAACCGTGAACCTTTAGGATAGGGTAGCGGCGGACAGTCAACACAGTGCCGTCATTCCCATTATACCACTCAATGGCACGGCGGGGCAGAAAATCCCGACTGGTCAACACTTCCAACCGCAACGAAGCATCTTTAATCCACTGCGTTATCAAAGTATCCGAAATAGCAAAATCCCAGTCCTGTGAAAAAGAAATGATAGGTTCCGCTTCTGCTCTAACATCATCAACGGTGCACAACTGCCCTTCGGGCAGGATGTCCCCCAAGCGTAGCATTGTCTGGCTCATAAGGTTTTACAAAGGTTGCTACTTTCAGTCAATCCCGTTAGCGGGCATCGTTCCCAACAGGAAGTTTAACACGCCCCCCGTTGCTATCCCTTTCACTCAAAACTTCTCAGATAACGGCGGACCGTGTCTTTGGACACTCCCAAAGCGTCGGCAATGTCCCTTATGGAATGTCCCTGCTCGTGCAATGCCTTTGCCCGCTCTTTCCGAACCTCTTTCGGGGCATTGGGTGGTAAGGGTAGGTCAAGTAGGGATTGGGTAGCAGGCTCTGCGGTTCCACGGTCAAACCCCACCAGCAAGTCTTCCACAATTCCCAGAGCAACCCGTAGGAACGCCTGCAGCGCCACCAGTTGGTCTCTCAGGTCCGCCGACATCGTTGGAACCCCCTTTTCTTCTTTTCTTTTTGCATTTTCTTCATTCTTTTTGCCCACTCTTCATTCCCGCCCCCTTTTTCTTCTTTCTTTTCTTCATTTCCCTGTTTTTTGACCATTTCTGCATGAAGGGGACAGTAGGGAAAGACGCTACGAAACCCTGTATGCTCTGCCACAAGGGCTTCATAGGCATCGGCAAGGCAGGTTTTGTTAGCGTCAATGAGGAAAGAGCAAGGTAAGGGGATAGACAAGGTTGCCCATTCCAAGCCATCTTTCCTGCAGACGATTTCCTTTATGACGGACATTCAACATCACCTTCCCGTGTCGTTGTTTTCAGGAAAGTTATCCCGTGCGCCCGCTTATTTTTTATGGTTGGATAGACGACGGCGCCTTGGACTTTTAATCGTTGACAAAGGGCATCAAGTTCCTTTTTTGCGCTACCAATGTTTTTGGGAGACAGTTTACATTGCACCAGCAGGACTTTTCCATCCCGAATGGCTACCAAGTCGGCAACGCCTTTACTTCCTGCTGAACGGCAGACCCACCAACCGTTGGCTTCCAACCAGTGTTTAACTTTCCGCTCAAAGGCAGCGCCCTTGCGGTATTTGGGATTGGGCACGGCAACTCCCTCACTTTTCCAGGACTTGTTCCGACGGCGGCAATGAAAGGGGTAACCCTTGCCACTTAGCATCAACAAATCCCATTTTCAGTGCCTCTTCCACAGAGAGCCACCAGTCTTTCCGCCAAACCTTTCGTTTCAGCGTTGCGGCGGAAATCTTGCTGCGGCTTGCCAAAATTTTGAAGACCCGTTCCTGAAACTCCTTTAGGTGTTTGGCATAATCTTCGTGTTCACTGACTTTCCCCCAGGACCAGGACGAGATTTCGTGGATAAGCAGGTAGGTGTTGGGGGTAATGAGACGGGTGGCGCCCGCCTGCAAGATGATAACCCCTGCACTATAGCAAGAGCCAACGGCAACGGTGTTGACAGGCACCCCAAGGCTGTTCAGGAGTTGGATGGTGTCATAGACGGACAGAGCAGAAGCAACGCTTCCGCCATGTGTGGAAATGAACAAGTGCAACGGTTTTAAGGCTTTGTCGGCACCCCAGAGGAGATTGTTGATGACAATGCGGGTGTTGCTTTCGTCTATCTCTCCCCCTAACCAAAAAATGCCCCGACGCTGCAACTCTTCCACTTTCCCTGCTTCAAACTTTCCAAACAGGCTGGCAATCGTCTCCAAGAACCCCTCATCTTCACAAGCATAAGGCAACCGAACTAACCGCTGCATGGTTAATCCCTCCTTGCTAAGGTTTACAAGACGCCACTTTTGTGCTATCTTTTTTACTGGCACTACAAATTCTAACGCAAGAAGAGGTGACATGCCATGTCGGACCTTTGGGGGTTTTGGAGACAGCCATCCCCATTCAGCCGTGCGCTGGCGCAAGCAGTCAAAGAACTTTTGGGGTTTGGTGAAGTCTTGGAAGACCCCAATGGCATTTCCTTTTTAGCACCCCGTCCCGTGGAGAAGAGCGCTTACACCATCAAGTGGGACGACCTTTTGCAGAAACTTGGGTTACACCCGTTGAGTTCCCTGCGTGGCACCAACATTTTCTACAACCCGATAGGGGTTAAAATCACCTGGGACGACAAAACCATTTCCTTTGAGGTAGAGGGCTCTGGGAAAAGTGCTCCAGTTGTGGAAAGCCCGATGGAAACTCCTGCTGTTAACGAAGTTCCGCCTGAAGAAAACCCCTTACCTGAAACGACGGATGCGGAGATTGTAATTCTGCAGGAAAGCGGTCAAGGCACAGAATTACCTTGAAGAGAAAAAGTGGGGTGTCTGACATGTTCGGCACGCCGCCGCTCTATGTTAACAAAGACTGGCTGGCAAAGTTTCCTGCAGGAAAAGATGTCGTGGACTTGCTTCGGTTGGGATTGACGGTTATCGTGACAGACGCCCCTCAGGAAGACGGCATAGCCTACTTGGGCTTTTACCCAGAACAACTGCCAGAGGGGTGTCAAAAATATGCCTTACCGCTTGTCGGTGATGAAGTGGAATGCTTCCATCGGGTGCTGCTACACTTTCTGCTGGGATACATCCCAACGGAAGTGGCAGCATTCAAAGGAGAGCAAAGTGACATTGTCAGCCGTGTAAGGCTACAATAATTGAAGAAGGGGGGATTTCACATGGGGCGTAAAGCAAAGCCCCTTTCAACACAGGTAGAGTATTGGGCTGCCGACAAACTGGTCATTCCGTCGTGGAACACCCAGCAGCATGACGAGGAAAACATCCGCACCATCAAACGAAGCATCAAAGAATTTGGCTATTGTGACTACTTGGTTGTTCGGCGCTCCGACGGGTTAGTTATCGGCGGGGCAGGACGGCTTATGGCACTGAGAAGGTTATGGGCAGAAGGCTGGCGGGAAGTGCCCCCCGATGCCGTGCCCGTCGTGACCCTTGAATGTGATGATATCACCGCAAAGAAACTTTCCCTTGCCCTTAACCGCATCCAATCCGAGACAGACACTGTTCGGTTAACTGCTTTGCTTCAAGACTTAGTCCAAGCAGGAGAAACACTGGAAACGCTATCCGTCACAGGCTACACCCCTTTGGAAATCACCCAATACCTGGAAACCATTGTGGAAAGCCTTAACGACAGCACTTCCCACGCTGTTGTCTCCGAAGTCATTCACGGGTTAGAAAAACAAGAACGCTCCAAGAAGCAAAAAGAAGAAACAACCCTATTCGTGGAACGACGCTTTATGATACCCTACAGCCTGCTGTGGGATGTGGATAACCTTGTCACAAAAGTTATGAAAGTATTCGGAAAAGGGAAAAAGGCATTGGGCTTGGCGCTGGCGGCTATCGTCAAAGTTGCGGCTATGGTAGATGACGCTAACCTTTGGGAAACCGCCATCCGTGAAGTTTCTGCCGCTGTCCAAGAAGAAGAACCCCTTGTGGCAGATACCGCCGACGAGGATGCCGAAGTAGAAGAAATAGGAGAAGGTGACGAGCAATGATGGTTGGCGTCTTGCACAGAGCCGTTATTACATCTGGCACTTCAGCAGAAAAGGTCATCAAGCCCGCTACGGACCCCCGAACTCTGCTTTACATCATCACAGTGACCTTGACAAACCCAACAGCCAGCGTGGCTAACCTAAGGCTTCTTGTTGGGAATAACACTGTCTTTCGGCTGACTGCCCCTGCCAACGATAGCCGAAGCGCTGTTGCGCTCTTTATGCTGTCATGCCCCGCTAACACGGAAGTAAAAATGGTGGTAGAAGGAGCCGTTAACACGGAAGGAGCCGTTGTCGTGGCATAACATCTAAAGGGGGGATACTCGTATGCCAGACGAACTGGAACTTGAAGCCATGAACGCCGAGCAACCTGCACAGGAGACTGGGGCGCTTGATGAAGACTTGTTGGATATTGCAGAAATTGAAAGGCGCTTGATGGAAGAGAAGCCCCCTTCCTTTGTTGATGCTGACCAAACCGTGACTTGGCATTTCCCACACGACCCAGAACAGTGGGTCCGTGTCCGTCGGCTGACTGCCTTTGAAGTTCGGGAATACACCGCTATTGCTGCCCACACTTCCGCCACCCTGCAAGACCCCAGCCGCTGGTCTATGGAAATGCGTGCCGCCGACAGTTACCTTTACCTGCTGACCCGCTGCATTGTGGAAGGCACCTTCAAAGACAAAACAGGAAAATTCATCACCGTTCGGCAGGAACTGGGGTCTGACCGACAAACCATCCTTAACGAGGCTTCGTTGAGAAAAATCTATTCCCGCTTTGACCCCCTGATTGCTTCCTGGTTGGAACGGAAACTTTTGGTCTTCAATGACCTGACACCAGCCCGCCGCCGCTGAAAACACCAGACTTAAAACAAACACACAACCCAAAAGGGGGGTGTCAAGGATGCAAGGGAACCCTATCGTGGAGCGTCACATCAAACGCTTCATTGCCAGCCGAGTTGCTGCAGACCTTTCCGCCGAGTGGCAACCCGCTTCCTGGCAAGACGAGGAAAGGGGCATTGATGCCTGGTTCATTGGTAACGACCAATCCCGAAAGTCCGTTGCCGTGCGCCTCGTGGATGCCGAAATCCCTGCCTTAAAGCAGGACGCCTTCCTGGCGGTTGACCTTTCAGACCTTGACGAAGATAACGACAGCACGGTCCTTCCTATCTCTCTCCTTGACTTAGGGCGGATTTTGACGGGCTGCTATGCGGACCTTTACATCGTGGCATGGTTTGTTTCCAAAGACGATGCTACGGTCATCAAAAAGACCGTCCTACTTGACGGGGCTAAGTTGGCAGATTTGGTCAAGGAAGCGCTCCAAGACTTTCTCTCGTCCTGTCGGGAACGCCAAGAGGAACTTGCTGCTTTGTTAGTTGCAACCTATGGTGATGGCGCTGGTGATGAAGATGACTGGGAGTGACAGAACGGCTTCCTTGTGGCACACCGTTGAAGAGGAAGCCGCCGATTTGTTTGACCCTGACACCATACACCCCCGACGGGTTTTGGTCTTGCCGACGGGAGACGGGTGGCTTATGGTGCGCCGTCTGACAATGGGAGAGTTGGAAGCCATAGAGTGGCTACGAAGACAAGCAACAAGAACCCCAAAGGGGGAAGCCGCCCGTCTCTACGGTCGTCTGGCAACAACCTACCTGTTTCAATGGTCTATCCTGCATTATGAGATAAAAGGCTTGCCCCCAAACGACATTCCAACCTTGCTTCACCTTCTCTCCCCCGACCTTGTTGCCTGGATAGAAAAACACTTGCTAATGCTCAATGGTCTAACTCCCCAACGGCAAAAAATCCTATCCAGGTGTTTAAACGAGTTGCGGCAAATCGTGTGGCAATTGTTGAGAGAAGATGCTCCTGCAACAGTGCCTTATTGGGCTGCTCGTATCCTGAACATTTACCTGCACTACAAAAACGGGTTCCTGCCAAACATGGCAGGACTGTCCGCCAACAACCCCCATTTGCTAAAGGCGTTGGCAGTCATAGAACGAACAGTTGACGATTACCTTGCAGAACAGCGCCGCAATGTGGAATGGGCATCCCCCGCCGTGCCTTTGAGAAGTCCTGCAGAAAAACGAGCCCAAGCCTACCGTTCTGCCGAAAACCTTCTTAAACGGGTAGAAGAATGGGTTAAAAGCCACCAAGAAGGTTAAAAGTTAACGGGAGTGACAAAACATGTTCCGATTTCTACGGGATTGGTGGCAACGACGGAAAGACAAAAAGGTGCCCGCCCGCATCGGCAAACGGCTCTTTTGGGGCGCCTGGCAGACCGTGGAAGTCTGGTTTGAAGACGAAAACTTACCTTATGAGGTAACCGTTTTGGTCAATACTCCTGATGAGAAAATTGTAGAACAGGCTCGTGAATTGCGGGCATGGCGGCGGCGGTTCCCTGGACTGGCATAATCCCCCGTTGCTGTTGGACAGGAATGGAAGGAGAAAGCCAAAGACATTCCCACCGCACTTCTCTTTTTTCGGCAGGTTTGGCAAAGCAGGCTACAGGGAAAGTTAACTTCACCCAGCCCGCCTGCTCCAAAGGGGCATAATTAGGGTGGTCGTAGCCCGACAAAATCACTTTTCCCTTCACTTGTAGCAGAAGCGCCACCAACTCTTCGTGGTCTTTGTCGGACATTTCGTGTAGGTAAGCCCGCTTCTTTCCTCGTGTATCTTTGATGTAAGGCGGGTCACAGTAAAACAGGGTTTCAGGGCTATCATAACGGGGGATTGTTTCCCGAAAGTCGGCTTGCTCAATGATGACCCCTTGCAACCGCCGATGGAAAAACCAGTAGTCAATGAACCGATGCTTGATGCGGGGCGCCCAACCCCCACGCCAAATCCCGTTATAGGACTGGTTTGTTACCGTTAGCCATATCGTTGCCTTTTCTACCAACCCTTGCGCTACCGCCCACTGTTTTACCAATGCCCGATACTCTTGCCGACTGTGGGGAATAAACAACACTTGCCGTAGAAACGCCGTCAACCTTTCCCTATCCTGCAGGACACGAAAATAGGTCACAAGCCCCTCATCAATGTCAGCATAAACCTCTAACTCCGAAGGGGGCTTAGCAAACAAAAGGGTGGCAGCGCCCCCGAACGGTTCCACATAAACCCTATGAGGGGGCAGCAATCGTAGCAACTTAGGAACTAAGGCGGTTTTGCTTCCGTAATAGATTAAGGCTTTGGGCTGCCTTTGCTTCATGGCGGAACACCTGTAAGTCAGAAAATCATGTCATGCCTGAAGCAAGCACCTCAAACCCTCTCACGGCTAAGTTCCATGCTGCTGCTGTATCCGCATCCATTTTTAGCCCGCACCGCTGGCAGTGGAAAAGCCCTTTCTGTCGGTTGGCAGGGGAAAAGTAACGGCAGGATGGGCAAGTTTGGGAAGTTCTGGCAGGGGGGACTTTAACCACGGTTATGTTTTTTGAAGCGCCGATGGTCTTCAAGGCTTGCTGCAGTTTCAGGAAGGGTAGGTAGCGGGCGGGCACTTTGCGGAACTTGCGTTGTCGGATGCCCTTCAAATCTTCTACAACAATGACAGTGTTGGGGGGTAGCGTCTGCACGATAAGGATAGCCAGTCGTTCGGGGGTAAGGTTTGGCATCGGCGGCAATCTCCCCCACACCGTGCCATCCATGGACACAATGGTCACCCAATGCCGCAACCCCCAATCAAGCCCAACAATTAAGCCTTTTAGAGTTGTCTTTGTGTGTAAGCCTGCCATAAGTTCCGCAACCCCAGAACGCCTTTTTCCTTCACTTGTTGAACAATCGTTTGCTGTCTCTCGTAACCCCACCCATAGCGGGCAAGGGCATCCAGTGCCTGGGCTAACGCTTGGACAGCCGTTGGCGTCGGGTTCCTTAACGCTTCCTGCAGGGCTTGCTCTGCCGTTTTCGTTGCCTGCTCCAACTCTTTCTGGTATGCCTTAAATGAGGGGCTGTCTTTGGACATAACATACTTGGGGTAGGCAAGGTAACGGGGGATTAAGCGCAGAACAAACAGGAGTGCCCTGTCTTGCCCCTTCTTTATCTCCCGCAATACATCGGTTATGGGGTCTCGGAAATCATCTTCAACGGTCTCCTTCTCCGCTTGGTAAAGCAAGGTTGGTCTGACAAAAATAATCCTGGCAAGTTCCGCCAAAGCAACCGAGCGGGCTAACAGGTTCGTTGTCTTTTCCTCTACAAGAGTTGCCACAACAGTAGCCCTGGCAAAATCTTCAGGATTACACCCAACCGTCGGGTCGGGGGGCACCGCCAATGCGGCTGCCACTAAATGTCCTGCAACAAGGCGTTCTACCTGCGTCAAGTCCTTCGGTTCTCTTGGCATCGTCTTTTCTCCCCTCCTACTTTTTATTCTAATCACATTTTGACACGCTTGCCGCCGACTTGTCAGCACGGACGGAAGCGCAGGCGTGTTAAACTTGATTGATGCGGGCTGAAAGGTTTTAGCCCTGTCGTTCGTAAGAGTAGTTGGGTGAGAGCAAACATGGGTGTCTGGCAAATCCTGAAAGCATTGGACTATTCCAAACTGGTGCCTGAAAAAGTGCCCGTGCACGGACAGCACGGGATTTACTTTGGCATTCGTTACAAACGACCTGAGACGGAAGATGCCCCCACGCCACAAGTGTTTGCCCCACGCTCTAAAACAGACTTACAGAGAGACGCCAATGCCGCCATGCTTCACATGCTGCAGAACTGGATACCCAGAACACTGTGGCAGGTGCTCCATCAAGGTGGGCTAAGAGAGGTGGTGCTGACTTTTGAGCAAATGCACGACATTGAAGACTTAAGGGAACTGCCTGAATTGCAAGAGGAAGCGTTGGACTGGGGGCGCTTCAATGACAGTTATTTCGTTGCATCCAAAGGTCGGCTCTACATCCATGTCCCCGAAAGGGAACCTTTCTGGAAACTGTTTCGGATTGCCTTAGGGGGGTTGGGACGAGCCGCCTATCACCTTTTCGGCTATGAGCACAATCAAGACATCCAAAACATCCTACAGACGGTCAGGATAGGCAAAGAGACGCCAGAGGAAGCGTTCGGGCGGTGGTTTGCTAACGGCTACATGGCAGCGGTCGGATTGGTGTCATCAATCGGACGCCTACCAACCCCTGCCATGAGAGCCTTTCAACAAGAATTGGAAGCCTTTCTCCCCGCCAACCTTCGGGAACGGGTCCTGCAAGAAGCCTTCGGATACCCCGTGCACGCCCCCGACATTCCCGTCCCTATCACAACGGTCACCGAAGAAGAGCAGGAAAAAGAGTTCGTGCAGGATATCCTTGAGACCTTGCGCCATCCGAAACTCAAACCGCTCATTGAGGCGCTTGGTAGGATGGAAGGGCGCATTGTTCTATCAAGAAACTACTTTGGGCTTGTTTGGAACCCCCTTGTGCGGACAGCGGCAACCCCTGCTCCAGGGCAAAGCACCGTGCCCCTTGGGGTCTTTCACCCCCACCTACGCTACATTTATGCTTCGGGCTCCTCTGCAGACTTGATTAAGCATGTCCTCTTACACGAGTTGGGGCACTTTCTGCTTTCCTACCTAACTTCCGCCGATGCCCCCGACCTCACAGGAGAGTTGGCAGTGCTACACACCCATTACTATGACCAAATCAGGTGGGATTACTTGCAGGGCAGCGGTCCTGGCTCCCATGACGGCTTGGGTGAATTCTTTGCTGAAAACTTTGCGCAATACATGTTCTCCCCCGAAGGGCGTCTTTTCGTTCACACCCAATATCCCGCTTTAGGAAGGCTCATTGACAACATTCTTGCCTACCTTTCGGGGCAGACCCCCTTCGTCCACTCTGCCAGAAGCCTACTGGTTCCCGCTGCCGAAGTGGATAGGGGCATTTGGGTTGTTGATGAATGGCACCCGTCCAAAACGAGAGAGCAAAAGCGGTTATTGAGAGTTGAAGCGGGCACGCCCGAAGACATCACCGACGATGCCGTTGCCGCCGCCGCCCAAGCCCTGAAGAAGATACCGCTACCTGTATTGGCAGACCTTGGAGAGCATGCCTTCCTTTACATTTCCAACGCCAGCAGGCTTCCAGAATACCTACGGGACACCTTTCCCGAAGTAGAGCAAAAGCGCAAAGAGATTTACCTCTCTCCCCACAAAGAAGGGGCACTGGTGATGCTGCAGCACGGGGCTACCGATTATACTGTCCTCTATGCCGTCGGGCTCCTTGCTGCAGAACTTTTATCCCATGACCAAATACTTGATGGGTTTGTAGAAGCCCACGCCCAACTGGAACCATCTCTCATTCCTGAGGAGAGGGGCAGTCAGGGTCGGAAATACTTTTATGCACGGTGTTTTGCCGACTACTTCTACAGCAAGGCAACAAGGCGTTCGTTGAAACAGCAATACCCTCAAATCCATACCCTCTTTGACCAGAGTTTCGGGCGCATGGAAACCTTAGAGCAGCAGGAAAAGAAACAGCGCAAAAAGAGCAAAGGAGAGGGGTTTTTGGTAATGCTTTAAGGTAGCGGGGCAGAAGCCAAAAGTTCCTCTCTGTCAATGCCCAAAACGGTTTCCAAGGCTAACGCCACCGCATCGGGCCCCGCATCGGTTATTTTACCGTTTTTCTGCTTGACAGGGTCTCCCGCACGAATGTGCTGCAACTGCTTCAAGATAATTTCAACGGGAGTTCCGTGTTGCAAGGCTACGCTGATAACCCTTCCCAATGCTTCCGTTAGGGCGTTTGTCGTGCTGCCTGCTTTCCCAAGTTGAATGAAAACTTCCACGATTTTACCCTTTTCGTCTGTGTTCACGGTAACATACAGAGTGCCCGCTTCCGTCCTCAAGCGGAAAGTCGTTCCGCTTAACACTTCTGGGCGCATACTGCTTACCCCCCTTCATTTTTTCGTTGCCTCATTTTTATTTTCCTCATCAAAGCCCTTTCTTCTTTGTAAGCCTGTAACCATTGTTGGTAATCAGCATCCTGCGGCTTCACAAGCCGCCACCCATCAACATAGGTGTCCCCTACTTTAGCCCCCGAAGGCACAATGAGAGACCCGTCTGGCAACTTCTTGATAAGAAGCATGGCAATCACCCCTTTAAGTTTAACATAAATCCGCCGTCGTTACCCCTTTTGCAGGGGCGTCACGGCTACGAAAGCCTGCGGCGGAATGACAGGGGGTGGGTAGTTAAGCCAAAGGCTTTCCGTGCGGGGCTGCTTTTGCGTGGCACTCCACCGCTTATTCAATCCCGACACCCTTACTCTTCCAACAACACAGCAAAGGGACGGCACATCCAGTCTCCACCATCCTGCCCTTTCCAACGGCTCATAAACGCTGTGTTGATAACCCGAAAGCAAAACCTTTCCCTTACAGGAAAGTAAAATCTGCACTAAGTCTTGGTGGTCTTCAAGGCTCATGTTGTATTCTCCGTAAAAGTTATCTTTTACCGTTTCTGGCACATAAGGGGGGTCACAGTAAAAGAAGGTTTCAGGGCTGTCAAATTGCGGAAAAACTTCACGGAAATCCTGATTGAGCACAATGAGATTTTCACACCTCTTGGCATGTAGGGGCAACCATTCTAACGCCCTTACCCAGCGGTGCAGGGTTTCCACTGTTCCTGTAATTCTCACATATTCCGTAACACAGAACCCCCAACCTTCCCTTCCCTTTCCCCCGAAAGACTGTCGGAAACTGACATAACCATCCCAGGCTTTCTCAAGGCTACTCTCATTGCCCTCGGCTGAAAGGTGTCTGCTGGCAACGACCATTTCCTCTCTGCTGTAAAGGGTTAAAGCCACCATACGAAACCACTTTGGGAAAAGCGCTTTGTCGGTTAAGACCCTGAAAAGGTTTGCCAACACAGGGCTGATATCATTGTAAACTTCAACGGGGCAAGGTTCCTTGGCAAGCAAAAGGTTTGCTGCACCGCCGAAGGGTTCTACATAAACTTTATGAGGGGGCACCAAAGGCAACAAAACAGGCAGCAAAAGATTTTTACCGCCGACATAAGTAAAGAACGCATAAAAGTGTCTTGTCAAAGAGTTCTTTCGTTGCCGTGAGTGAGACATTGCTAACGCTCCCCTTTCCGCTGCGGGGCTACTGCCACAAAGGCTTTCGGCGGAATTGTTGGCGGTGGGTAGTTTAACCAGACGCTTTCCGTGCGGGGCTGGTGTTGTATGGCGCTCCAACCCTTTGGCAACTTTCCCGTTCGTGTCCGCCCTGTCATAGAGCAAGTGGTCGGAATGTCCAAACGCCACCATCCTGCCCTTTCTAAAGGCTCATAGGTTTCGTGTTGGTAACCTGATAACATCACCTTGCCCCTGCAATTAAGAAGCATTTGCACCAAGTCTTGATGGTCCTGAAGGCTCATGTCGTAATCCCCATAGTAGTTTGCGGTAACCGTCTCGTGAATGTAAGGCGGGTCACAGTAGAAAAAAGTGTCGGGGCTGTCCCATTCCTGCAGAACTTCACGGAAGTCTTTGTTAAGAATGATGAGGTTACGGCACCGCTTTGCGTGTCGGGGTAGGATTGTAAGCCCAACAAGCCAACGGTAAGGGCCCCCTGACATTCCCATCACACTGTCCGCTACACAAAACCCCCAAGACCCACCCCCTATGCCCCCAAAAGACTGCCGATAGGTAACAAAAGTGCGCCACGCCTTCTCCTCTGGCGTCGTCAAGGAAGGAGCCTGCAATAAGGTTCCAAACTCTTCCCGACTGTAAAGGGTAAGAAGCAAAAGGTGGAGCCACCGAAAAAATTTCTCTCTGTCAGATAAAACGGTAAACAGGTTAACAAGGTCAGGGTTAATGTCATTGTAAACTTCAATGGGGCTGGGGGGTTTGACCAGCAAAAGGTTAGCGGCACCCCCAAAGGGCTCTACATAAACCCTGTGCGGGGGCACAAGGAGTTTCAGGGTCGGCGCTAAGGCATTCTTTTCCCCTGCATAGTTAATCACCGAAGGCATGTAGCGTAACATCTCTCCCACCACTGACAAATTCTAACATGCCTTCGGCAGCCTGCTGTCTCTGAAGTTAAGGTGCGTTAGCCATTCACGGGTAAGGCAGCGCCTGCACACACCTTAAGAGGTTAACTGCACTGTCACAGAGGCGTTGCAGGTCCTGCTTCAAAGGTTCGGGCACTGCTGGCATGGTGGCTTTTGCTTTGACAACAAAGTCATGTAGTGCCCCAGGAAGGTTTTCCACTGCCAAACGGGCTTCTTTTAGTAGGCATTCCTGTTCGGCGGAAGGGAGAGTAGCGTGGGTAGCATAGTCAACTTGTTCATCAAATCCCAATCCCGTTTCTGCCCAACTCTCGGACGCCGCAGCAACCAAATCCGTAAAGGTAATCTCTTCCGTCGGACCTTTGTCAGGGCGGGTCTTTGACAGATGAGTTGATAAAGAAGGCTGTTTGGGCACTGTCAGGGGAATAACGGGGGCAGGTGTGGTTCCTTTGAGCGTGTTGGCAGTAAGGAGTTGTAGCGCTTCCTTAACGGCGGACTGCCAGAGTGCTTGTGCGTTTTGGATGGGAACACGGAATACACCTGCCAGGTAAATGGGCAATGTGCTGCCGTCCACCCCCCACTGCTCTATGGGGGGCAAATCGGCTTCCTGCAGGAAGGTTTGGTAAGCCCGCAGCGCCTGAGACAATGTGACTTTGTTGCTTTGACGGACATAGCGCAACACGATAACCCCGATGGCGGCTTTCTTCACTTCTACCAACATTGACATGACAAATCCCTCCTTACTTGTTTTGTATGTTCTATCACGGCGGCTAACCGCCCTTTGATGGCTTCCAACGCCTTCACGACTTTCAACAAACTCTCCACTGTCACGGGAAACGGCAACAAGGCATTGAAGGCAGCATAGGCGGAAGCAGGGGTAGCCAGGTGGGGTAGCCGAACCTGGTAAAAGTCAAAAGATATCCTGTGGCTGGTTTTCTTCTTTACCAGCAGGCTTGGTCCCTTGCCAGACGGTCGTAACTCCAGAACGAAATCGTTCCACAACGGGGTTACAAAAGGAGCAGAAACGGTCTTCAAATATTGATAAGCCAAGTCCAGGAGAGTAAACCAGTAAACAGCAAAGATAAGCGTGTGCGTCGGAAGGGTAGAAAGAGACGAGTAATCCGTTCCCGCTTTGAGTAGGGCAAAACACAGGTAAGGTTGCATCTGCTCGTTCCGTTCCAACTCTTCCTGCAGGTTTTCGGGCACAGGCATCATTTCGTTTCCCTCATTTCGTGATAGACCCGATATGAGAGAATTTCTTCAACTTCATCTTTCTGGCGCTCCCAAACCTGCTGCAACCGCTGCAGTAGGCGCTTTTGGTGCCCTTTGACCCTTTGCGCCGCCCGCTGCAACTTGTGGATAACTGCCACAACTTTCCTGGGTGTCAAAGGGCGTATGGCACTGACTATGCTCTCCGCCAGTGTTCGGGAAGTATACATGCAGCCAACCACATAGTCGGTAATGGAGCCAAGGAACTCATTGGGTAGGGCATCAAACACCGCCACCCAGTTATAAGGGGACAAGGGTCCGTGGGAGTAATAGACGGGTAACTTCAAGGTGACATTGCCCGCAAGTTTTATTTTCGTGGGTTTCATCTTTGGTAGGGGCATGTTGTAGCGGATACAAATGCGGGTCAACGATGCCGCTTCCCTACCCACTTCCTTAAGGGCGGTTTCCACGACAGTAATGATGTCTTCACGGGTTACTGGCTCTACCATCTTAGACCCCCCTTTTGACTTTTGTTTTGCTTCCATTATAACGCACCGTCCTGCCCACCGCAAGTCCGCAACTTGTGTAGCACAAGGCGGGCGCTTAGGAACTCAACAATGCTCTGCTGCTTTTGATACCTGTCCTGCAGAAACTTTTGTAAGCCCTGCCGACGCTTCCGAACATGGTCAAGCAAGGCTTCCACTCTGCGCAAAATGCGCAGGAACTTCTTAGGGGAAAGGTCTGCAAAGCAACCCAAGATAGACTTGGCAGCCCCCCGTTTATCAATATCGGCATAAAGAGTTCCGAAAGTCATTTCTCCTCTCCAGTTGGGTCTCCCCAGTGCCAACCGCAACTTTTCCTTCCCACCTAAAACCGTTAGGATTACATTCCGCTTTAGAGCGTATTGACGAAAACGCACAGGTATCTTCTCCAAAGGGAACTGGTAGCACCTTGCCAACCCAACCATCTCCCACAATTCCTGCTCTATCTGCGCCAGGACTTCTGCCAGCAATTCAATGTAATCGTCACGGGTGAATGGTGTCTGCATTACTTCATGCCCCCTTTTGCCATTTCTGAATACACAATTCTGGCAGTAACTTCTTGCAAATCACTTCTCTGTCCCCTATAGATGTTTTGCACGAACCTTTCCATGCCTTCACGCCGCCGCCGAACATAATCAGCAACGGCGTCCAGTCTCCTAATCAGGCGCAACACACGCCGTGGGGTCAAGGGTTGCACTTCCTTCAACAAATACTTTGCTGATGCATCGGCATAGTCCCCCTCCAGCAGGGACAGGCTAACCCTACCTTCCCCATCTTTTGAGAGCCTATAAAGTCTCAGCCTGCCTGTCTCTGTGGGGACTATGGTCACCTGAACATTTGGCAGAATGTTGAAAACACGAAAGCGTGGAAATCCTGTGTTGAAGTATAGGCAAACCTGCTCCAACCCTTTTAACTCTCTGTAAATCCTTGTGATTGCCCCCGCCACCGCTGTCACAAAATGCTTCTCCTTCCACTCTATAATGTCTGTCAAATCAAGGGAACCGTCGGGGCTGGGGGTAAACTCCCCAAGGGAGATAGCCCCAGCCCCCGTCCCTGATGGAACGGCAGGATAGACCCACCGTTGCACCTTTGTTTTCGTTTTCATCTTTCATCACCTACTTCAATAGGCACCACCCAACGAAATCCTAATCCCTTTACTTCTTCAATCTTTTCCGCCACAGCCCGATGGCGCCCGACAATACCCCAGACAATGGGCACCCCTCCCAGGTCGGCTGGCTCTGGAAAGGGCGTTTCACCATCAGTCAAAACAATGATAATGTCGGGTCGGGGGCTTTCGGCAAGGGCTTCTTTGACGCCAACCCGCATGTCCGTGCCCCCGCCACCGACCAGGGCTTTGTTAATTTTCTCTCTAAACCTTTGACCCCTTCCTTGGGCAATTTCCGTCTTTTCATGAACGGCAGCGTCACAACTTAGGACTTTGACGACATCTCCAATAGCAGCCACAATGCCCGCCACTTCTCCCACCATTTGCGCTAATTCCCTTTCCGAAATGCTTCCGCTTGTATCCACGACCACTGTAACTCTAACCTGGGGTTCCCGCATCCCTGGCAAAATGTAAGGGTCGTGTGCCCAATAGGGGGTCTTCCTGGATGGGGTTTTCAGAGTAAAGTCTTTTTTGCCCCTTTGGCTTGATGCCAAGGCTGATACGATACGATTAAGCGTTTTCCGCCAATCTACCTTCGGGGTTAAAACTTCTTCTGCCCATCGTAGCCATTCGGCAGGCACATTGCCACGCCTTTTTGCCCATTCTGTTATCTCCCTTGCCACTTCTTCCCGAATAGCCTGCGCTTCAATCTCGGTCACGCCACTAACCCCCGATGCTTCCGCTGCCGCTTCTTCCCAATCGTGGGGGCATCCTGCCCCGCTACCGCCACCACACAACCCCGAAGGACACTGGCGCTCTCCCGTTTGCCCTTGCCCCTGCTCCTGCCCTTGCTTTTCTTCTTGCCCTTTTTCTGCATTATCCCCACTGTGCCCCTGCTCCTGCCCCTGCTGCTCTTCGTTATTTTGCCCGCCTTGCCCCTGCCCCTGTTTCTGCCCTTTTTCATCTTTGCCTTTCCCTTTTTGCCCTTTTTGCCCCTTTTCTTTCTCGTTGCTTTGCCCCCCTTGCCCCCCATCCTGCCCCTGCTCCTGTTCCTGTTGGGAAAGCATTTCGTAATAAATCTCATAAGGTTTGTGCCAGGGCAGCCCGAAAGCGTCGGGGGTTAACCACTCTTTGGGTAGCACCTTATTTCTTGTTAACTCCCTAATTGAACTATTTACATCAAGGTCTGCAGCAACGAGAGAGCGGATATTATCGGTTGGCTGCAGCCGTTCCCGCCTGGCATGATGGTCTCTGAGAAGGTGGGTTACTTCGTGCAACCATGCTAATGTAATCTCCTGAAGGTTGGCTTGGTCTTCGGTAGCAGGATTGCCCGCCTTGCTGAGAACCCAGTCAGGGTCGTAATAAAGCCGCCAACCCGCATCAACGGACATAGAACGGAAGACAGCGGTTTCAGGCACAAGCCCCGCAATGGTAACCCGTGCCAGGGCTGGGGCTAAGTAGGGGGCTGCCACCATGGCAGCCGCACGAGCCCTTCGTAGGATTTTTTCGGCTAATTGTTTCTTATCCGTCATCATCACACTTGCACCCCCTTAATTTGCTTAATTGCCCCCAACAGTTGGGGGGCAACCGCCTTCAATACATCCCATGGCGGTGTCACATCCACTTCCGCCAACTTCGTGCCATACCACCATGCCAGGTCATCACGACCCCACTTCACTAACTGCACAAGCACATTCCAAGCCAACTTCCATAATCTCTCTTCATAGTTCCTTTCCCGCAGGAAAACCAGAACCTGTGACAACGCCACCATGACAATGTCTTCCGTCTTCTCCTGCAATACCTTGGGGTCAGCCAGCACGACTTCGGGTCTGGGAACACGGACTTTCTGCAGGAAAGCCACGAACGGGCTGGCAGCACCAACACCTACAATCCCCGATGCCACCAGACCCGCTACCCGTATGAACCCTTCACTGAACCCGAAGTCGTTCCCCTGCTCCGTGTTGGGCTCCAATGCCCATAATGCCGACAGGATAACCGTCAATCCCGTCCAACCACGAGGGGTCGGGCGGAGAGATGGAATGAGGGAGTCCGTTTGCTGCTGGTTCACTTCCTGAAACCCTGCCCCCTGGTCATAGAGAGATGGATTGGAAGCCAAAAAACTATCAACAATGGGGGCAAGGGCAAAAAGGTCGGCATGGGCTATCTTGTCATAAGGGACTTGCTGAACAACATGATTTATGGAACTTTCTCCTTTGGTCATGAAGTCTGACCACGCCTGCCTGGGCAGTTCCCACGGCAAGTGCAGACAACGATTTAATGCCGCCGCCGATAACTCCTGGACCCCAATGTCATCTGGATTGGCGGCAGCAACTGGAACAACTTTAAGGTCATACTCTCCGATGCGGCGTTCGGATATCAGTCGTAACGCTGCATTTACCTGGGCAGGGCTTGCCCGATTAATCTCGTCAAGAAACAACCCAAACGGCTGCTCCTTGACGAGAAAGTCTGGGGGGATAAACCGAACTTTGCCCGCCGCCAAGTCGGGGACGGGCAGACCTGTGAAATCGGTGGGGTCGTGCTGCCCCACCGAAAGATGCACCAGTTCCATACCTAACGAAGTGAAAATCTGACGGATGGCAGCCGTCTTTCCCACCCCCACATGCCCCCATAAGAGGGGCGTGGGCGCATGCGTTGCATCAAGCCGCCTCTCCCTCTTCTCCACTAATCTCTTACCAACCGCCAACGCCACTGTCAGCACTTTTAGGACACTCTCAAACTCTACCAACATTGTCATCATCACTCCTTTTCTACTTTTTGTCGTCACAAAGAGTTTAATCGGTGTGGGGCACAATTTGGCTTTGCAGTCAGGGGTTTGGGCTTTCGGTAGGAAGCGTTAACTTTTGCTTGATTTCTTCTAACCGCCGCAAGGTGGTAAGCAACTCCTCTTCCGTCAAGGGGTAAGGCAGAAAGGAGTAGCAACTGATAACCGTGGCAGCGGAAGGGGTAATAAAGGGAAAGAGCCCTACAACATGATAAACGGGAAAAGAGCCCCGTGGCTTTTTCTTTTTGACCTGCAGAACTGGTGGGTTCGGCTGCAACTCAAGGGTGTAATCACCCCACAAAGGTGCTTCAAAAGGTTCTGACACTCTTGTCACATATTTGTAGGCATGGAAAAGAAAGTCTATCCAATAGACAGCAAAGACTTGCAACAGCAAGGGCAAAGAAGATATTTCCTGCCATTCCTTGACTTTCAGCAAAGCGTAGCACACATATGGTGCCAGCGCTGCTTCTATTTCCTTTCTTTCCATCTAACGAGCCCCCCTTCCATTTTTTGCCCACTAAAAATTCTCCCACAGAGACAGTATGAACCAAGAGTGATTTTGAAGAACGGGGCAAACCAAAACCCAATCTTTTAAAAAAGGAAACCCTATTTTTTTTATTTAAAAATATATATATAACTATAAAAGGAAAAAGGAAAATTTCTAAGCAAATATAAAGAATTAATAGCATATTATACTATGGTTATTCCATCACCCTTCGTTAAAATCCCCACTTCCCATATTTTTTGCTTTATCTTTTTTGCCTCTTCTTCAAATTTCCTTTTATACTTAGGATCAAGGGAAATTAAAAGCCCCCCAGAAGTTTCTGGAGAAAAGAGGTCTAAAAGTTCAAAGTCCTTTAAATTATTTTTCTTCAAAAATTTTTCAAAATATTTTTTATTTGAATAGGTGCCCCCAGGAAAAGTGTAGCCTTGGGCAAATTTTAAAGAATTTTCATAAAAGGGAATTCTTTCAAAATAAACTTTTGCACCTATATTTTTAGATAACATTTCAGATAAATGTCCTAAAAAACTAAAGCCCGTTACATCCGTTACCCCTTTTGCTTTATACTTAACTGCCAGAGAGGAACTCTTATAATTTAACTCCTCCATCCCTTTTATAACATTTAAGATCTCTTTTTCTTTTATTTTTTTATTTTTTAATGCTGTTGTCAGGATTCCAACCCCTAAGGGTTTTGTTAAATACAAAATATCTCCTGCTTTACCTCCATTGTTTCTTTTAATATCCTTAGGTTTTGCCGTTCCCAGAACTGCCAAACCATACTTTGGTTCCCTATCTTGAATAGAATGTCCCCCCAAAAGATATGCCCCTGCTTCAACAACAGCGTCAAAACCCCCTTTTAAAATACCTTCTATGGCTTTTTTATCCATATTTGAAGGCATACATAGGATATTTAAAGCCATCAAGGGTTTTCCACCCATTGCATATACATCAGACATACTATTTACAGCAGCTATCTTGCCAAAATGGTATGGAGAATCTACAATTGGAGTAAAAAAATCCAAGGTAAAAATTAAAGCCAATTTTTCATTTAATTTATATACACCAGCATCTTCTAAGCCCTCCATTCCACACAACACTTCTCTTGGCAAGATCTGCCTTTTAAATTTCTTTAAAATTAAATCCAGTACCTCTGGACTTGACTTGGAAGCTCAACCAGCACAAGTTGCCATTTCTGTGAGCTTAAATATCTCTTCTTTTTCCATCTTATTATTTTAACCCAATAGCTTAATTTTTCCAAG
>FWWM01007986.1_pt1 | contig 20699 bp, 26 predicted proteins | sample 2228351 | NCBI WGS metagenome assembly FWWM01 (sample SAMEA103939774, study PRJEB20133) | metagenome
GGGCTACTATTATAGTAGCCCTGCTGTCTTTTTATTGATATGGAAGGTTTAGCTTAAAGGGAATTTCTCACTCGGCGTATGATTTTTATTATACTGGGTTTTTATGGCACCTATCTATTACATTCATCGTCTTGCGTTGTAATGTCCGCAAGCCGTACATTTATAGGATAGCTGATGGTTTTGCGCTTTCCTGAATACTGTTCTACAAGATAAAACTCTATGTTAGCAATTGCATTGCAAGGATTAGGATAGGTATAAACTGTAAAAATTGTTCCACACCCATCATTTGATATGTAAATATATTGACCTTGTAAGGCTATAGACTTTTTCATATCAAAAGTTATAGGCTGTATAGATATCTGTGTGTCAGTATCTGGAGGTATGGTTGCTCCAACAGAAGATTCATAGGTGCCTGGTATACAATTGGAAAAACTTATTCTATACTTCTCTACATAGACGGGTGAGGGGTTAGAAGTAACTGGTTGGCCCTGTGCATTCCTTATAGTTTGAGACCTAAAGGTTATAGTAATAACATCGCTTTTAAAAGTTGTACCTGTACAAACATCGTTAGCAGGGGTTAAAGTATCACAAGCTGGATAATTTGTCCAAACGTATCTGGTTTCCTTTTTTCTTATTATTACATCACTCTCTAAAGGATTTGGATTTGCACCCAGTATACTCACCACCACAGAATTAAAATCCAAAGAGCCACTGCCTCCTCCGCCACCACAGTTTGATATTCCAATTGCTAACAGACCGAGTAAAGGTATAAACTTATTGACTTTCATTGCATCCCTCCGTGATTTTGGTTGTAAATTATAACATAATGCTGTTTGAAAACAGGAAAGAGGCAGGAAGGATTTTAGGAGAGTATATAAAGGACAAGGTAGGGAAAGTGGACCTTGTGCTTGGAATTCCAAGGGGTGGTGTGGTGGTAGCCAAAGAGGTGGCAAATGCTCTCAATGCCCCTCTTAGCCTTCTTATAGTTAGGAAGCTTGGCGTCCCTTCAAACCCAGAGCTTGCCTTTGGCGCCATGGACCCGGATGGGCATATATACTTAGACAAATGGACTGTGGAATATTTTAGACTTTCTGAAGAAGAGATAAAAAGGGTAGCTGAGGAAGAGCTAAAGAAGATAAGGGAAAGGGAAGAAAAATTCCTCAAAGGCAAGCTTCTGGAGGTGGAAGGAAAGGTGGTAGTGGTTGTGGATGATGGTATTGCCACGGGTCAAACGGTGCTTGCGGGCGTTGAATATTTGAAAAGAAGGAAGGCTAAAAAGGTCATAGTGGCAGTACCAGTATGCCATGCAGAAAGCTTAAGAAGGTTAAGCACCCATGCAGAAGTATATTGTTATCATGTGGCCGAAGAGGGAAGCTTTGCAGTGGGTATGTTTTATAAAGATTTTCGCCAGGTGGAAGATTGGGAAGTTGAGGAGCTTTTAAAAGATGGAGTTCTTTGAGGTTTTGGAAAAGAGACATTCCATAAGGACCTACCAAAACAAGCCTGTGGAAAGGGAAAAGCTTTTAAAAATAATGGAGGCCGTAAGAAGTGCGCCCTCCGCAGGAGATCTCCAGGCTTATGAGGTCTTTCTGGTGCTTGACAAGGCAAAAAGGATGGAGATAGCCCGATGGGCCTTAAATCAATGGTTTATAGCGGATGCCCCCGCAGTATTTGTTTTCTTTGCCAACCCAAGCAGAAGTGCCATAAAGTATGGTAAGAGGGGTGCAGAGCTTTATTGCATTCAAGATGCCACAATAGCCTGTGCCTATGCCCAGCTTGCTGCAGTAGCTTTGGGCCTTGGCACATGTTGGGTAGGTGCCTTTGAGGAAAATGGCCTAAAAGCATGTCTTTCTGCGCCAAGGGAATGGAAGCCAGTGGCTATCCTTACCGTAGGCTACCCTGCAGAAAAACCCCTACCAACGCCAAGGAGGAGCTTAGAGGACCTGTTTACCATAATTTAATTGTCGTGTCTTTTGTGCATCTCCTCCACCACTCTCCACATAAAGGGCGGTATGAAAAAGTAAGCCACACTGCTAAGGAGAACTATGTAGCGCCAAAAAGCATCAAGGTAGTTGGAGAGGAACATACCCATACCAGACAGGAACTGAAGTAGGGCAAAAAGATAAGAAAACCTTATAAGCCAGGGGAGGCCTGCAAACCTCCCCATGGCATAAAGAATGGCATAAGCGCCAGCAAAAAGCACAAAGAAAAAGCCATAAAGCATAAGTTCATAAATGGTTTTAGCCAGCAACTTCAGCCTCCCTGAGGGCCTCTACCCTTTTGCCAGCGGTAAGAAGGTCATACAAAAGCACCAAGTAAGATAGGAAGAAGATCACACCAAACAAGAGCCTCCATTTATAAGCTTCTTCCATCCATGGATGCATTTGAGCTTGAATATAGGCTTCCCATGTGCTTCCAAGTGTGGCCCTCTCTATCATAGTTTGAGCAAAGCCAGCCACAGTAAGAGATGCCACCATTCCAAAAATACCAATGACCATACCCACATAGGCTATCTTCCATGGCACACCATTAAGTATGTAGCCTTCTTTTACCCTTGTTTTACCCAAGGCAAAATAGAATAGGGCAAGGTTTGCCGCCACATAGGCTCCAAAGAAAGCCAAGTGTCCATGGGCTGCCGCCATCTGCGTTCCATGGCTAAAGAGGTTTATCTGAGGTAGGGTATGCATAAAGCCCCAAACACCAGCACCAAAGAGGTTTCCAAAGGCCTGAGCAAAAGCCCAAAAGAGGGCTGGCCTGTTTACTGTTTTAAGCTTGTGAACGCCTGCATCGTAAACCGCATGCACAACCATAGCCACCAAGGGCAAAGGTTCAAGAGAAGAGAAAAAGCCACCTATGCCAAGCCAATACTCGGGTGTGCCTATCCAGTAGTAGTGATGTCCAAGGCCCAATATACCCGTGCCGAAGACAAGCATAACCTCCACATAGAGCCAAGCTTCTATTATCTTCCTTGGAGTGCCAAGAAGGTGCATAAGAAGCCAACCCATTAGAACACCAACAAGCACTTCCCATGTGGCCTCCACCCAAAGGTGGACAACCCACCACCACCAAAATTGGTCTACAGATATGTTTGGTGTAAAGAACATACCAGCCAGATAAAGGCCAAAGAGAAAGGCAAGGTCTACTATCAAAACGCCCAGTATGCCAGTTATCCTTTTGCTGGCAAGGGTTGTAGCTATTACATTGTATGCCACCACAAGGGCTACAGCAACTATACCTATATCAGCCCACCGTGGAGCCTCTATATACTCTCTACCCTCTGTTATAAACCACATGGTAAAGAAGTCTCCACTACCAAACTGCTTTAAAAGATATACAAGAACTACAACGGCCACAGCACCCACAAAGGCAAAATAGGCCAGCTTACCCAGTTTTATACCAACCACTTCCCTCTCTGTTTCCAAAGGCAAAAACCAGTATATACCAGCGATGAAGCCCATAAGAAGCCATACAACCATGGCGTTTATATGGAGCATTCTGTTTGTCATAAAATTGAGCGTGCCATAAAGGAAGTCTGGGTTTATAAATTGATAGGCTGAGATTAAGCCAAAAAGCAGCTGTGCGCCAAAGAGCGCAATAGCAGTCCAAAAGTACCAAAGGGCTAACTTTTGAGATTCATAAAGCCTTTCCATGGCTATACCTCCCTTTTTATTGGACTTTTACTTCTGGAAAGTTGGCTGGAAAACCGTTTGTGTCTATGGAAGACATCCACTTTAGGTAAGCAACGACGGCTATTGCCTCCTCTTCTGTTAGCTTAAGGTTGGGCATCTTCCTTACCCAAGTTGGGTACTTGTCTGGGTTCATAAGCCATACCTTCATAGCTTCTTCCCTTGATTTGGCACCCACCATGGGCATTATCTGTTTTTCCCACTTGGGGTCAAGCCAAGCCTTTGTTAGGTCTGGAGCATAGTAGGCGCCGTTGCCCAAAAGGGTATGACAGTCCATACAGTTCCTACTCTGTATAACCAGCTTACCCTTCACTATAAGGTTTTGAGCCTCCTCCTTACTCCATACCTTTCCAAAAAAGCCCACCTCCTTGCCAAAAACAGGCTCCATGGCTCTCCTTTCTGCGTTGTAAACGTAGCCTATTTCCTTGTTGATAACCTCTGGAGAAGGAACACGTTTACCTCCCATGCTTATGGCTTGCGTGGTATGTAATGTAAGCAAGACAAGAGTTATTGCCATAACTGAGCTGGTTATAACAGCGGCCACTTTCCAGAAGCCCGGTTCAAGCCAATGGCGTCCTCTTGCGAGGACCAAACTGACCACAAGGGACACAAGAAGCGTTGCTACTACTACCTCCAGCCACCCTATACTCATGGCCAACCTCCTTAGTAAAGGATTACTTACAAGAATAAATGTAGGTTCCTTTTCCATACTGTCAAGTAGAAAATAAGGGTTGAAAATCTTATTATCAAAATAAAGCTAAGCGATAAACTCCTTTTTAAGTGTTATGTTCTAAGCCTACCTTATATGGCTTTTATTCCCTCACCAAACATATAATTTGAGATATATGTGAGTGTTAGTTTACTTTAAAAAGTGCTTTTACAAGGTTCTCTATCTGCTCCAAGGTCTTTAGTAGCTCCTCTCTTCTCATAAGCTTTACTTCCTCAACTACCCAATGCTCCCTTCTCATGTGAGATATGGAATAAGGACAGTTGTCTCGTGCCTCCGGTGAGAGGGTTATAAGTATATCAATCTTGTCGTAAGGTATATCTTTAAGGCTTTTGGGATATAGGTTTTCTATTGAATAGCCTTTTTCTTGTAAAAGCTTAAGCACCTCTTCTGGAACCTCCTTTGCAGGCTCTACTCCAGCGGAGTATATTTCTGGAGATAAAAGGGCAAGCTTTGACATCTTTCTTGCCACAGACTCGGCCATTATGCTCCTTATGGCGTTATGAGTAGAGATAAAAGCTATCTTCATAAGCTTTTTATTTTAGCATTTTAATAAGCTTGAGGAGGTTTCTTATAGCCCTTCCCCTATGGGATATGAGGTTTTTTTCTTGAGGACTTAGCTCTGCCATGCTTTTGGTGTAGCCCTCTGGCTGGAATATGGGGTCGTAGCCAAAGCCTCCACTTCCTTTTGGCTCATGAAGTATTTGACCGTTGCACCTTCCTTCCGACCAAAGGCCCGCCTCATCCATATAAACCATCGTAAAGGTTATAAAGTAAGCCCTTCTGTCCTCAATGCCCTCCATAAGCCTTAACACCTTCCTTATGTTTGCCTTGTCTTTGCTGTCTTCTACCTTCTCTACGCCTCCCCATTCAAGGCTGTAGAACCTGCTTGAGAAAACTCCCGGGTAGCCCCCAAGGGCTGGAATTACCAAGCCAGAATCTTCCGCCAAGGTAGGTATTTTATAAACCTCATAATAGGCCCTTGCCTTTTTATAGGCGTTTTCTAAAAAGCTACCTCCGTCTTCCTCCACTTCTACTTCCCTTTCAGGCTCCACCAGCTCAATGCCAGAGCCTTCAAAGAGTTCTTTAATCTCCCTTATCTTCCCCTTGTTGGTGGTAGCGAGTAATAATCGGTTTAGCATGCTAAAATTATAAACATGGAGTTTGAACCGGTTATAGGTCTGGAAATACACGTGCAGATGGATACAAAAACAAAGATGTTCTGCTCTTGTCCTGTGGAGTTTGGCGCAGAGCCGAACAGCAATGTATGTCCTGTGTGCCTTGGGCTTCCGGGAAGCCTTCCTGTCATCAATAAAAGGGCTGTGGAGTTTGCCATAAGGGCGGGGCTTGCTCTAAACTGTCAGATAAACACCAAGTCTGTCTTTGCAAGGAAAAACTACTTTTATCCAGACCTTCCCAAGGGCTACCAAATCTCCCAGTATGAGGAGCCTATTGCAGTAAACGGCTGGCTTGAGGTAAACGGAAAGAGGATAAGGATAAGAAGGCTTCACATAGAAGAGGATGCGGGTAAAAACATACACGAAGGTTCAAAAACCCTTGTGGACCTAAACAGGGCAGGCACACCTTTGATGGAGATAGTTACAGAGCCAGACATTGATTCACCACAGCTTGCCAGAGAGTTCCTTGAAAAGTTAAGGAACATTATGAGATATACGGGTGTTTCCCGGGCAGATATGGAAAAGGGCCAGCTAAGGTGCGATATAAACCTATCCATAAGGCCAAAAGGCTCTAAGGAGTTTGGCACAAGGGTGGAGATAAAAAACGTAAACTCCTTTAGGTTTGTGCAGAAGGCCATAGAGGCGGAGATGGAGCGCCAAATAAAATTGGTGCTTTCTGGACAAAAGGTGGTGCAAGAGACAAGGACCTTTGACCCATCCACAGGCCTCACCCATCCCATGAGAAGCAAAGAAGAGGCGGAGGACTACAGATACTTCCCAGACCCAGACCTTTTGCCCTTAGTAGTGCCCGTGGAGTGGATAGAAGAAATAAAAAGGACAATGCCCGAGCTTCCAGAGGAAAGGTTCCAAAGGTTTGTAAAAGACTACTCTTTGGATGAGTATTCTGCAAGGGTTTTGACAGACAACAAAGAACTGGGAGACTTCTTTGAAGATGCCTTAAAACATTACAATAAAGAGCCAAAGCTTGTGGCCAACTGGCTCCTCAACGACCTTTTGGGCAACCTCTCAGAGGTAGGAAAAGATATAGAAGATTCTCCTGTAAGCCCCAAGGGCTTGGCGGAGCTTGTAAGGCTAATAAAGGAAGGAACACTCTCTTCCAAATTGGCAAAGGAAGTGCTAAAGGAGATGGTGGCAACAGGCAAAGACCCCAATGAAGTGGTGGAAGAAAAGGGCTTAAAGCAGGTAAGCGACGAAGGGCAGATAAGGGCTTTCATAGAAGAGGTCTTAAAGGAAAATCCAAAGGAAGTGGAAAGGTATAGGTCTGGTGAGGAGAAGGTCTTTGGCTTTTTGGTGGGACAGGTTATGAAAAAGGCAAAGGGAAAGGCAAACCCTCAAGTGGTAAATAAGCTTTTAAGGGAAATGTTATAACATTTTCTCGGAGGGCCTTCCCAAGTAGAAGCCCTGAGCATAATCAACGCCAATCTCTTTAAGAATATTATAAACCTCTTCCCTTTCTACCCATTCCGCTATGGTTTTTATGCCCATACCCTTAGCTAAGGTTAGTATTGATTCTATAAATATCCTATCCTTCAAGTCTACGTCTAAGTCTTTTATAAACTCTCCATCTATTTTTACAAAATCCACAGGCAACCTTTTTACATAATGAAAAGAGGAATATCCAGAACCAAAATCATCTATTGCAAGTAAAAATCCTTTACTCTTTAGGTTTTTATAAAACTTTTCTGCAAGGCTTATGTTTTTTATACTTTCTCTTTCAGTGAGTTCAAAAACAATCTGTGAAGGTTCTAAATTGTATGTTCTAAGAAGATTCAGAACGCTTTCCACAAAATTATCGTCAAGCATAGCACGGGGGGACATGTTCAAAAAGACCTTACCCTTGTAGCCTTTTTCGCTTACCAATTTAAACACCTTTTCATAGAGCAAAAGGTCAAGCTTTAGGATGATGCCTATCCTTTCCGCCATATCTATAAACTCACTTGCCGTAGAACAATCTTTTCCAAGCCTCATCAAAGCCTCATAACCAAAGATTTCATCCTTTTTTAAATCCACTATGGGCTGGAAGTATGGATAAATTTCTCCCTTATCCAAAGCACTTAACAGCTTTATAGCCTTTGCACTTAGATTCTTATAAGATTCCACCAATTCTTCAGGTCCAGGCACTCTTACCTTGCCCTTGCCTTCCTCCTTTGCATTTCTCAACATGCTATCAGCCAGCAAAAACAGGTCCTTTGGTGTGCCTGCATGGTCTGGGAAAACGGCTATACCTACGGAAATTTTTACATTCAAAACATTACCATCGGGCATGGTTATAGATAAGTTTTCTATTTGTTCTTTCAAGGAAGTGGCAAGGTTGTAGGCACTTATAGTATCCGCACCTATGGCTATTATGGCAAACTCATCACCGCCATACCTTGCAACTATATCCGATTTTCTTTTTCTCTCACCTATGGCCCTGGCAATCTCTCTTAATACCATATCTCCCATATAGTGTCCGTAGGTGTCGTTTATAAACTTAAAGTTATCAACATCAAGTATTAATAGAGCAAGTTTCCTATTAAACCTTTTTGCTCTATCTATTTCATAGTTCAAGAGCTCCCAAAAGGTTCTCTGATTATAAAAGAAGGTAAGAGGGTCTCTCATGGCATAAAACTCTATCTGTTTCACATAGTCGCTTATAGCTTTTGATGAGCCAACTGCATTTATAAGCATAGAAAGCAGGCTACTTACAACGATTTGAGTTGTTTCATCCTCTATTAAGTGTGATTCTAAACCCATACCTACTATACCACCCAACTGGGGTTTATCAAGGAAAATAGCCTTTGTCCTTAACCTAATACTCTCCTTATCAACATCGTTATAAACTTCATTGTTGTTTATTGTATGATGGTTAAAGTAGATCTGCTTGTCCATTAACAGAGATATAGGTAATTCTAAGCTTATTTTTGTTTTTATAAAACCCTCTATATAACTTTTGAAATCTTCTTCGGCTCTTTTATACCAAAAAACATCAACTCTTAGCTCTCTATCTTCAAGAAACATAACGAACACTATATCTATGGTAATCATAGAATTTATTTCTTTTATAAGACTTTTCACATATTCATGCCATTCTTCTATGGTTTTTGATGTTACTATTATTCTTTCAAACAATTGAGTTTCCAGCTCTAATACTTTTCTATCTATGGCTATGGATTTTATTTTTTCGCCAAGACTCTGAATCGCTTCATAAATTGGCTTTATCTCTTCGTAAGAGTTTTTTACAAGATTTATTATATTTTCTACGTCTTCTACATACTTGATATCTTCTACATTCTTACTTATCTCTTCGCTCATTGAAAGCATAACACTTCTAAATTTCATAATAAGTGCTAAAAACAAAAGAGAAAACACTACAGCGGGCAACAAAAGCAAAAGGCTAAAAAGGCTTTTTATTTTTGTTGCAAAAGTGGCTAAGTTTATACGCGTTTCTACCAAGCCAAGGACGCTTCCCTCTACTGCGTTTACATGGCATCTTAAACAATCTTTTTCTGCCTTAACAGGAGTGATGTATGTGTAAAGGTAATCTTTGAATACCATCTGCGGTTGGCCCTTAAAGGCAAGCTCATGCAGTTTGGTTTTTTCTGGTTCTGGTATGTCTCCAAAAAGTTCCCTAACAAGATTAGAACGGTATATGTTTATGCTTATAGGTGTTCCATAATAAGAAGCTTCAATGGCTTTCATAAACTCCAAAAGGTCCTTCCTTTCCCATCCTCTTTTCATAACCTGATACATGGAGTTAAAAACTTGCTTTGATGCGCCGTCTGCAATCTGAAAGGCCATATTTTGAGTGAATGAAATCATATATCTTTCTGCAACGAAATATAAAATTGCATAAAGAATTAAAGTTAAAATACCATAAAAAATACCAAAGCGTAGAGTAAAACTCTTGCTTTTATTCATCACTCCACAGCACATTATAACATGATTTTAATCAGTTTCTATTTATACAACATTTTTGTAAGATTAAATTATCCAAATAGGCTTAAGCTATGCTTATTTATAAAAGGCTACCATCGGTAAGGGATGCCAGAATATACATGTCCGTAGAAAGGACCTATCTGGGATATATTAGGCTTGCCCTCTACGCCCTTTCCTTTGCCCTTTTTCTGATGAAGCTTGAAGTTTTGGCAGATATAACACAAAAGATAGATGTATCTGTGATTTTAAGAACTGTGGCCATAGCATCCGCGTTGATCGGTGATTTCCTTATACTCCTGGGCGCTTTGGTCTTTTACTGGGATATATCTTATATAGAAGGAGGCATAATGGTGGACAAAAAAGAAGTTATAGACCCAAGGATCTATATGGCGGCGGAGAGGACCTTTTTGGCATGGGTTAGGACTGCCATATCTCTAATCATATTTGGCTTTGTTATTGAAAGGTTTGAGTTCTTTATAAGGCAATTGGAAAGGGTTTTTAGTATGCACTTGGGCAATGGCCACCAAGGCTTGGCAAAGATAGGCCTTTTTATCATATCAATAGGCCTCATTACACTAATTTTGGGAGCTATAAACTTCTTTAGAACCATAAGGCAGGTAGATAGAGGATTTTATAGGACAAGCCTTTGGTATTATAAGGTCTATGGGCTCATCATCTTTTTGACCTGTGTAGTTCTTACCTTTTATGTGCTAAGGATCATTTAAAATAAAGCTTATGCTTACTATAGCCATAGGCTCAGACCATGCAGGATACCCACTTAAGGAGAAGGTTAAGGAGTTTTTGCTTTCAAAGGGCTATAAGGTGCTTGACTTTGGGACCCAATCTACGGAGTCCACAGACTATCCTATCTTTGCAAAGGAGGTATGCCTATCTGTGCAAAGAGGAGAATCCCAGAGGGGCATACTCATATGTGGTACGGGCATAGGCATGTGTATAACGGCCAACAAGTTTAGAGGTATAAGGGCAGCCCTTTGTCTGAACGAATACATGGCCCGCATGAGCAGAAAACACAACGACGCCAATGTGCTATGCCTTGGGGACAGGATAATAGGGGATGACCTCGCCCTATCCATAGTGGAGGCTTGGCTTTCTACGGACTTTGAAGGAGGGAGGCACGAAAGAAGGGTAAGGCTCATAAGAGAGATAGAAGATATGCTATAATACTCTTAGGAGGCTTAGTATGGATATACAACAGGCCATGTACCCAAACATAACCCTTATTATTCAAGCAGTTCTTTTCCTTGTCTTTGTGGCCCTTGTAAGGTCAATCCTCGTAAACCCATACTCTCAAGTAATAGAAGAAAGGGATAGGGTAGTCCAAAAGAACACGGAAGAGGCACTCAAACTAAGGGAAGAGGCCCAAAGGTACCTTGAAGAGGCGCAAGCCATAGTGGAAAAGGGAAGGGTAGAGTCCAATCAAATATTGGAGAATGCCAGAAGGGAGGCGGAAAGGTTTAAGGCAGAGCTGATCGCTAAGGTTGAAGAAGAAACACAAAGGGAGATAGCAAAGGCCGTAGAAGAGATAAGAAGGAACCTTGAAGAAGAGAAGAAAAAGCTGGATGAAAGGATAAAAGAGGTGGCAGAGCTTATATACAGGAAGGTCTTGGAGGAGGCAGCATGAGCGAAGGACACCACACCATTGAACTCCTATGGAAGGGTCTAAACATACTGGCCTTTCTTGGCATAGTCTATTACTTTGGGAAAAAGCCCATATCAGAGGCTTTCAACAGATACTTTAATGGACTTACTGAAAGGCTTTTGGCATCGGAGAAGGAGCTAAAGGAAGCTCAAGAAGAGCTACAAAAGGCAGGAGAAAGCTTGCAGGATGCAAAAAGAAGGTATGAAGAACAGCTCAAACTGGCACAAGAGACGGCAAAGAGCATAAAAGAGGAGGAAGAGAGAAAGGCGCAGGATATGGCAGGAAGGATAAGGGAGAAGACAAGGGAGGTTATTGATATAGAGCTTAAAAAGGCAAAGGAAGAACTGGTGCGCTACGGTGCAGAAAAGGCCTACACATTGGCGGTAGAAATTCTAAAGGAAAGGTTTAAGGAAGAGGAGGTCCAAAAGGCTTATATTGAAAGAACACTCAAAAGGTTGGAGGCCCAAGGATGAGTGCAAGACCAGAGATAGTAAGAAAGATAGCCAAGGCCCTTTTAGAAAGGTCCAAAAAGGAAAGGGAAGAGCTTATAAAAACATCCCAACTGCTTGAACTCATCTACAAGTTATACAGGTCGGAAAAGGATTTTAGAGGATTTGTTTTAAACCCAAACATACCAAAAGAGAAAAAGCTTGCCTTTATAAAGAGCCTTAGAGAAAGGCTTGGCATAGAAGATAAGGTGGATGAGGTCTTTGACTACATACTTGAGATAAACGCCATTCCTTTCCTTGGCGAGGTCAAAAGGGTTTATGACCATGAGGTAGAAAAGCTCCTAAAGCTTAGCAAAGCCCTTTTGGTGCTTGCGAGGAGGGTGGATGAGTCCCATTTGGAAAAGATAAAGAAGGCCATAAAGGACTTTACAGGAAGAGATTATGATTTTGAAATAGTAGAAGACCCAGAGCTTATAGGTGGTTTTCTTCTAAAGACCTCAAGCCTTGTCTTGGACGCTTCTGTGAAAAGAAGCCTTGAAACCCTTCTTAGAGGTTAATATGGAATACCCAAGGGAAAAGTTTGAAGAATTAGCAAAAAGATTGCAGACTATGGCCATACCACCAGAGGTGGATGTGGAGCTTTTGTTGCCAGATAGGGATAGCGTGGAATACCCCACGGTGGTAATAACCTACCTTGAAGGTGATGAGGAAGGTCCCCAAAAGGAGATTGTCTTTAACGAGGCCTATTGGTCTTCTTCTATGGAAAGCCTCCTTGGCGCCATAATGCACCAGGTTAAATCCCTTATGGAAGAATTACAATCCTTTGAAGGAGAATAGAGGAGGTCAAAAGATGGAGAGAACCCTTGTTATAGTAAAGCCAGATGCCTTTGAAAAGGGCGCCACAGGCAAGATAATTGACAGGTTTATATCCGAGGGCTTTAGGATTAGGGCTTTAAAGCTTTTTAGGTTTACAAAGGAGCAGGCGGAAGGCTTTTATGCGGTGCATAGGGAGAGGCCCTTCTTTGGAGAGCTTGTGGAGTTTATGACCTCTGGTCCCGTGGTTGCCATGGTGCTGGAGGGTGAGGATGCCATAAGGAGGGTAAGGGAGATAATAGGTCCAACGGACAGCAACGAGGCAAGGAAGGTGGCACCCAACTCCATAAGGGCCCTCTTTGGCACAGACAAGGGCAAAAACGCCGTTCATGCCTCCGACTCAAAGGAATCCGCAGACTACGAAATACCCTTTATCTTCTCACAGCTTGAGATGGCGTGAAGGACAAGCTCTTTTAGGACTTGTATGTATAGGGGGTGTGTTTTAAGGGTTGGTATCCTTATAAGCTCCACACCCCTTTCCCTTGCCATATTTCCATAAAGATAGTCAAGTTCATACAAGGTTTCTGAATGCTCGCAGGTAAAAGAAACTGGCACCAAGGCTATTTTTTTTACCCCAGAATCTATGAGCTTTTCCAAAAGGTCTTGTGTAAAAGGTTCAAGCCACTTGGTAGGTCCCACCTTACTTTGATAACCTAAGGCGTAGCCTACACCAGGGAAATGTTCCATTATAAGCCTTACCGTTTCTTCTGTTTGCCTTTGGTAGGGGTCTCCTTCTCTTATTATGCTCATAGGTAGGCTGTGGGCTGTAAAGAGGAAAAAAAACTCTTGCCAGTTGGGAAGGCTTTCTCTTATGTTTTCCACCATTGCCCTTATGTAAGTTGGGTGATTATAGTAGCAGTTTACCCTATGCACCGGTATGCTTGAGGGATAAAAATAAGACTTTTCTTGACCCTTTAAGGTTGTAAGGTTAAAGTGCTTTCCACCTTTTACAAGCCTTCTAAGGACCCTGTCAAACTCATTAAAGGAAGAACCTGTAGTGGTCCTGCTATATTGAGGATATAGAGGCAAAAGCACAATCCTCTCTATGGGATAACTTAAAAGCTCTCTTAGGGCCTCTTCTGTAAGCGGATGCCAATACCTTAGGGCAACCACCACCTTATAGCCTTCACCTAAGGCTTTTTGCAATGCTTGAGCTTGGGCCTGAGTTTGCTCCCTTTGTGGAGATTTGCCACCCATTATCTCATAATAGTGCCTTGTCTTTTTTGCCCTAAGGATGGATAAGAGAAAAGCCAAAGGCTTTTGTATGGCTTTTGGAAACCTTATAATGTCATGGTCGGAGAAGAGATTGTATAGAAAGGGCCTTATGGCCGAAAGGCTGTCGGGACCTCCCATATTGAAGAGAACTACGCCAACCATGTGAAGATTATAAACTCCCTTAGGTTTATTTTGCCCTCATATATGGCCTTTCCAACTACCACCCCTTCCACCACATCCATAAGCTTATAAACATCCTCCAAGCTTGCCACACCGCCAGAGGCTATAAGAGGCTTTTTTACATGTTTTTTAAACTCCCTATAAGGTTCCACATCCACACCATCCAGCGTTCCATCCCTGTCTATGTTGGTGTAGAGGTAGCCCCATATGGGCTTTTGGTCGTATTTTAATGCAAGGTCTTCCGGCCTTAGTGCGCTTTCCTCCTTCCACCCTCCAATGGCCACCCTTCCACCCTTTGCATCCACCGCCAGTATAACCCTCTGTGGAAATTCATAGATTATTTCCTCAAAAGTCTCTGGCTCCTTTACGGCCAGAGTGCCTATGACAAAAAGGTCTATACCCTCCTCCTTAAGGACCTTACAGCTTTTCAAGCTCCTTATGCCTCCACCTACCTCAATTGTCCCAGAAAAGGCACGCCTTATGGACCTTATGGCCTCAAGGTTTATTGGAATACCCTCAAGGCTCCCATCAAGGTCTACCACGTGGATTCTTTTAAAACCTATATCTTCAAAGAACTTGGCCATATCCTCGGGAGAGCTGGAATAAACCTTTGCCTTGTCAAATTCGCCCTTTAAAAGCCTTACCACCTTACCTTCTTTTAAGTCTATGGCCGGTATTAAAAAATCCTTTAGGTTCTCTTTTTCCAATCTCAAGGTTTAGAATATTATACAATGAAGGAAATAAGAGCAACCACCATATTAGCCGTAAGAAGGGATAATATCACCGTTATGGGTGGTGATGGTCAGGTTACCCTTGGTGCTTCTGTTATAAAGCACACGGCCAAAAAGATAAGGAGGCTTTATAAGGACAGTGTTTTGGTGGGCTTTGCCGGCTCCGCCGCCGATGGCCTTGCCCTAATGGAAAGGCTTGAAGCAAAGCTGGAAGAGTTTAGGGGGAACCTGCTAAGGGCTTGCGTGGAGCTTGCCAAGGATTGGAGGATGGACAGAAGCCTAAGAAGGCTTGAGGCTCTACTTTTGGTGGCAGACAGAGACCATATGTACCTTCTTTCTGGCAACGGCGATGTAATAGAACCAGATGAACCAGTGCTTGCCATAGGCTCTGGTGGAGATTATGCAAGGGCAAGCGCCTTGGCACTTTACAGAAATACCAACATGTCCGCCGAGGAAATAGTTAAGGAGTCTTTAAAAATAGCTGGAGAGATATGCATATACACCAACCAAAACTTTATTATTGAAAAGCTGGGGTAAAATTTTATCCATGTTTAAAAAGGTCCTTGTGGCAAACCGAGGAGAAGTAGCCCTAAGGATAATAAGGGCCTGTGAAGAGCTTGGTATAAGAACGGCTGCTATATATTCGGAGGCGGACACCAAATCTCTTTATGTGAAAAAGGCTGATGAGGCTTATCTAATTCCGGGAGACCCCGTTAGGGCTTACCTTGACTATGTAAGGATAGTAGACCTTGCCAAGTCCATAGGTGCGGATGCCATACATCCCGGTTATGGCTTTTTGGCAGAAAATGCAGACTTTGCAAGGTATTGTGAGAAAAAAGGCATAACCTTTATAGGTCCATCACCGGACCATATAGAGCTTTTTGGTGATAAGGTAAAGGCAAAAAGGGCAATGCAAAAGCTTGGCATACCAACCATTCCCGGCTCTCCAGACCCTCTTAGAAACTACGAAGATGCCATGCACTATGCAAGGGAGATAGGCCTGCCGGTTATTCTAAAGTCGGCCTATGGGGGTGGTGGAAGGGGCATGAGGGTGGTCAGAAGCCTTGAGGAACTTCCTAAGCTTTTTGAATCTGCCTACAGAGAGGCAGAGACCTTTTTCGGAAAGGGTGACCTTTTTATAGAGAAATACCTGGATAATCCAAAGCATATAGAAGTTCAGATACTTGGAGACAAGTATGGCAATGTGGTACATCTTGGTGAAAGGGATTGCTCTGTCCAAAGGAAGCATCAGAAGATTATAGAAATTACGCCATGCCCCGTTCTTCCCAAAGATATAAGACAGAAGATGCTTGGCTTGAGTGTAAAGGCTATGATGCAGGTAGGATACTATAGTGCTGGCACCCTTGAGTTTTTGGTGGACCTCAAAAATAAGGAGTTTTACTTTATAGAGATGAACACACGCCTTCAGGTAGAACATACAATAACGGAGATGGTTACCGGTATAGATATTGTGGAAACTATGATAAGGGTAGCCATGGGAGAGCCTTTACCCTTTACTCAGAGTGATATAACCTTTAGAGGCTATGCCATAGAGTTTAGGATAAACGCAGAAGACCCGAGGAGAAACTTTGCACCAGCGCCCGGTAAGATAACAGCCTACTACTCACCCGGAGGGCCTGGTATAAGGATGGATGCGGGAGTTTACAAAGATTATGTAATACCACCCTATTATGACTCTATGATAGCCAAGATGAGTGTTTGGGCTCTTAGCTGGGATAGGGTGTTGGCAAGGGCAAGAAGAGCCATAGATGAGTTTATAATAAGGGGAGTTCCCACCAACATACCCCTTCATAGAGAGATCATAAGAGACCCAGACTTTATCTCCGGATACTTTGGCATAAGGTTCCTTGAAGAAAAGCTACCCACTTACGACTTTGAAATAGAGGGTGAGAAGGACCCAGAGACCCTCGCCCTTGCCCTTTCTGCAGCCATCGCAGCCTACTATGGATTGTAATCCACGCTTACACCTTTGCTCTCAAAGCCAAGAGGGCTTATAACCTTTACCGTAAAGCTTGTCTTATCCTTTGGTAGTGGGATTTCAAAGGCAAAGCCTGTAGTCCTTCCTATCTCCTTTCCCCTTTCGTATATTACAAACTCCTTGTAGTTTTCTTTGTAAAACCAAACAAGGTAAAGCTTGTTTTCTCCTGTCCTTACTTCAAGCTTTTCCACCTCTTTTACCACTGGTGGTGGCTTAGGCTTTACACAAAGCTCCACAGGCTGGCTTTCCAAAATGCCTTTTATTCCCGTAATGGCATAACATCTCTCCCAATAATCTCTTTCAAGCCTAAGGCTATTTTTAAAATCCTTGCCCTCTTCCAGATCAATGCTCTTTTCTTTGAGAGGATAAAGCCTATAGGCCTCAAAGCCTAAAAGCATAAGCCTTACAAAATCTTTTTCTTCCTCCACTTTTAGATACGGCCTTTCCTCTATAGCCCTTTCTACGCAAAATTTATTAGGCTTACCGCCGACCCTTTCCACCACAAAACAAAAGGCCTCTTTGTTTTCCTTTATCCAATAATCCCCTACCTTTTCAAAGCCTTTAACCCTTATCTCTCCAGCTATACTTTTTACATAAACCTTATCACCTATTCTTTTTATGGCTACCTCTGGCCCCTTTAGTACCTCTGGCTTTGCCTTTATGCCACAACCCGCAGAGAAAAGAAAAAGGACCCAAAGGCACCTTCTCATTTAGGCGGTCCGGACTCTTTCTCGTAAGGCCAGATTAAAATTCCTCCAGCCAGGTTATAGGCTTCGTATCCCATATGCCTGAGGAAGTAAGTGGCAAAGGCGCTCCTTTCCCCACTTCTACAATAAACTATATAGGTTTTATCCTTAGGCAGGTCCTTAAAAGCATATCTAAGCTCATCAAGGGGGATTAGAATGGAGTTTGGTATTCTAAGCTGTATATGCTCCTGAGGAGTTCTTACATCCAAAAGGACCACGTTTTCTTTTTGAAGCATCTCCTTTGCTTCCTGTGGCCCAACCTCTGGCACTTGAAACATGTCTACCTCCTTTAGGTATTTAATTATATTCAAAAATAAATAAATGTTTGAACTCTCTACCGGATATGGAAAGCCTACCTACATAACTTCCTTGATCCTTTCCTCTCTTCCAAGTATATCAATTATCCTTACGCCAAACCTATCCTCTATTATGACTATCTCTCCCTTGGCTATAAGCTTTCCATTTACCTTTATATCAACGGGTGCTTCTACATTTTGTTCCAACTCAACCACAGATCCCGTATCCAGTTGGAGTAATTCTCCCAGAGTGATAACCGTTGAACCTACAACCACTTCCACTTGAAGTGGTATGTCTAAAAACCTTTTTAGCCTGTCGCTTATTTCCAATTCACCTTCTTCCTGCTTAGCTTGCTGTTCTTGTTTCTCTTGTTTAGAAGCCTCTTCTTGTTCCTTTATAGCGGATTCCCACATACCTGTAGTGCTTTCTTGCCTTTCTTCATCCATATCAATCCTCCGTTTGTATGTATTTATTTATCTTTATTGCTTTTTTCTTTCCCAACTGACCAAGAAAAGCTAAAAATTTCAAAACGCCTTCAACCTTTACTTCTAAAGGTTCTCTTATAGTTTTATCAAGTACTATCACATCCCCCTGTTTTAGCTCAAGTAATTTTTTAAAGTTTATATACGACCTTCCAAGTATTACTTCAAGTTTTACAGGGATCTTTTGGAAAGCTTTTACTAAATCCTTTTGCTCAGTTTTTGACTTTATTTCAGCAGTGCCTTTTAACATATCCTTATAGGGTAATATGGAAGCTTCTGGTATTGCTAAATATATGTAGCCTTCACTACCTTCTATGATAATTGCAAGCCTTAGCAGTATAAACTTTTCCTTGGCACGGGCTACAGTTAGCAAAGTTGGATTTGTTTCAATACCAATAGGTGTTATTTTTACCTTCATTACAGTACTCCAAGCAAGTTCAAGTTCTTGATAGCACACATTTAGCAATTTTTGAATAAACCTCATTTCAATACGTGTAAATTCTTTATTTTCTACTTTATAATTTCTTACACTACCACCAAAAACACTACTAATTATTATGTATATAAGCCTGGGGTCTATGGCTATAAGGCATTGCCCTCTTAAAGGTTCAACGTTAAAAATGCCTACAGCGCATGGAAATGGAAGTTTTGAAATAAAGTCGCCAAACCTCACAATACTAACACTTTCTTTGAATATATCCGGTATGCTAACTATCAGAGATGTAAGACCCTTCCTTAAACCGTTTATCCATCTTTCAAAGATAAGTTCAAGACCAGCTATCCTACCTGCGGATATATGTTCAAAAAGGGTGATGTCAAGCGGTTTTACCTTCTCTTCGGATGAAATTTCCTTCTTCCCCTTTTCAAAGGTTTGGAGAAGAAGTTTCATTTCTTCTTGACTAAGAATTTCGTCTGCCATCTTTAACCCTTACTCCTTAACCATTTTTTCAATATTTTAGCTACCTTATCAGGCTCTTCCTTTGCAGCTTTAATTATAGCTTCCATTGCTTCAACTTTTTCTGCCTTTAGCCTTATTTCCTCTGCACTTTCTACCACTTCAATACCAGACACTCCTGTGGGTGGTGGTAAAGTAGTTATCTCCTTCTTCTTAGAAAGCTTCCTTAACAATATTAGCATAGCTATAGCAAATATAATAGCGAGAAAGGCAATCAAAGCCAATTTTATATACTTTTCATATTCTGTTGTGGTCTTTTCAAAGGTGGACCTTTGGAAGGGTATAGCTTCAACTGTAATTATATCGCCTCTTTGTTGATTTATACCTGCGGAAGCTGTAACTATCCTTTTTATCTTTTCTGTATCAATGTTTTTTATATTAGCATCTACCACAACGCCCACACTTAACCGCTTAACCTTTACAAAGGGATCAACTGTATACACCTCCTTTTTACTCACTTCATAGTTGGTTATGGTCTCGCTTTTTTCTGTAATAACCTGTCCCCCGCCAGCCGCAGCTCCCGTTCCTGGTGGTATGTTGGCTTGAGCGCCAGGCACACCACCCATACCACCACCCATAGTTCTTTCCTTCTTCTTCTGCTGGCTTACTATTGCTGTCATATCTGGGTCATACACTTCTTCCTTTTGTTCCCTTTTTGTAAAGTCAAGGTCTGCAGAGACCTTAACCCTCACAGAGCCAGGCCCAAGCACATCTTCCAACGCCTTTTGGATTTCCTTCTCAAGCCTTCTTTCAAACTCCAGTTTTAGTTTTAATTCCTTATTACTTATAGTTTCTTCTTCATCCAAAAGGGCCGTAAGGTCTCTTCCAAGGTTGTCTACCACTACAACCCTTTGAGGTTTTAGCTTTGGGACGCTTGCGGAAACCAAATTTCTTATTGCTTTTACCTGTTCTGGAGTAAGCTCATGGCCAGGCTTTAGCTTTATAAACACACTGGCGGTAGGCTCCTCCTCTTCTCTTACAAAAATAGACTTTTGGGGCATGCCTATGTTTACCCTTACATCTTCCACTCCTTCCATTCTGAGGATAGTCCTTGCCAGTTCACCCTCCACAGCCCTTTTGAAGTTCACTTGATTTTGAAAATCGGAAACACCTATATTATTTTTGTCAAAGACTTCATAACCAACTATGCCTTTACTGGGAATGCCCTTTGCAGCAAGCTTAAGCCTTATGTCCCTTGCCTGGCTTTCTGGCACCAATATACTTCTTCCGTCTTGGCCTACCTTATAACTCACACCTTCTTTGTCAAGTTCTGCCATAATGGCGGACATATCCTCTTGAGAAAGGCCTGCGTAAAGGGTGGTATAGCTTGGCTTTGTGGCAAGGGTTGCTATTAGGATAAGAAGGACAAGGGCAAGGGTGGGAATGCCAACCACAAGAAGTTTTTGAGTAAGTGGAAGGCTTGTAAATTTATCCCTTAGGGTGTTTATTACCTCCCTAATTTCGGCCATACCTTATACCTGCATTCTGTTTAGTTCTTGGTAGGCCTCAAGTAGCTTGTTCCTCACTTGAATAAGTAAATTTAAAGCTACGCTTGCCTTTTCAAATTCAATGACCATCTGAT
>FWWM01007990.1_pt1 | contig 20692 bp, 12 predicted proteins | sample 2228351 | NCBI WGS metagenome assembly FWWM01 (sample SAMEA103939774, study PRJEB20133) | metagenome
CTGGGCGCGGACAACGTGAAGAGCGTGGCCGCGGCCCTGAAGGAGGAGCAGCAGGGCTCCCAGGGCATGGGGAAACTGGGCCTCTCGTCCACGCAGGGGGCGCAGTACGAGCAGCCGATTGACTGTTCCAACGTCACGCCAGGGAGCACGTCGATCACGTGCACCTGCAACGGCGGAGGCACCGTGGACTTCGAGGTGGGGGCGATGACGTCCGCGCCGGAGGAGGGCGACCCCATCGCGGTGGCCTATGAGTACAACTCCTGCGCCATGCAGTACGAAGATTGCACCTCGACGGTGGACGGGACCGGGTGGTACCTGACGACCTACGGGTTGGAGGAGGAGTACTGCTTCTCGTTCAACGGGACCGTGGAGGGCTGCGAGGAGCCCAGCGAGTCCGTTTCGATCGAGTACTGCTACCTGGAGGGCCAGATGTGGTACCTGGTCGAAATCGGCGGCGACTACTTCGCGGTCCACGGGACGGTGTACGACGACGGCGGCTTCGACATCACCGTCAAGGACAAGGACGGCGAGTGGCACTGCACGAGCAGTGACGGAGTCACCGGCTCCTGCACTGGCGGCCCCAACAACGAGACCTTCGAGTTCTGACGCTTTCTGCGCAGGCCTTTCTCCCCTCTGAATGGGGTTTTCCTTTGACGTCCCGTTCCTCGGTCGGCTAGACTGCCTTCTGCCCGCTCCGGGATGGCCGGATGACCACGAGAATTTGCCGGGTCCGCTTCACGAGAGGGATTGCCGTGCTCGTCCTCGCCGCGATTGCCCTTGGGGGCCGGGCCGAGGCGCACGGGCGCAAGGACCTCCGGACACGCCGGGCCGTGGTGTCCCCGGACGCCCGCATCGTGCGGCCACCGTACCGTGTACCGATCGTGTGCGGGGCCTGCGGAGGGGGCGCGAGAGACCTTCCGGACTGGGTGGTCCGTCTGGGGTCCCGGTTGCACCAGGCCGGCTTCGAGCCGATCCCCACGCAGTCGTGGGTCTCCCCGTCCGACCAGTCTGGACTCGCTGCGGTCGTGGCCGAGGCGGGCCTCGGACCAGGGGATGCGGTCTCGGTCTCCCCGCCGCTCGATGACCGGGCTGTGGCGGAGGTCGTGGCGCAAGTGACCGCGCGGGTCGCGCCGGAGCCCAAGACGACGCGCCCGGTGAGGCACCTCTTTGTGGTGCGCCCCGATACCTCCACAGGACGGGCCCTGCACGCCCAGGCCACCTGGGTCGCGCACTATGCGAAACTGGACGCGGACTTCATCGAGGCGCAGGACCTGCTTCGGGCCCCGGCCCGCTGGGTCGCTCAGTACGCCTCGGTGGTCCTCGCGACCGAGACCCTTCCCGGCCTGGACCCGACGCGCCTGTTCCGGCTCCTGGACTCGTACGTCCGCGCCGGAGGTGGCCTCGCGGCCCTGGCCTTCCTCGACGAGCCGGTCCTGTGGCCGATATTCGGTCTGTCGCGAGCGGAGAGGCCCGAGGAGACGGTCGAGACGGTCGCCTGCGACCCGGCCTGGCTCCCTGGTGCGGCTGGGGTGGCGTTCCGATACGGCCCGGAATGGGCCATGACGATCCCGAGGGTCCAGACATCGCGCGATGCGCGGGCCTTGTGCCGGGCCAGGACCCCCTCTGGGCGGGAGGTCCCATCCCTTGTCGTCCGGTCGCACGGGGAAGGGCGCGCCCTGATGTGGCTGTCGGGAGAGGTCGGGGACAAGTCCGCGCGCGGGCGCATCCTCCTGTCGGTCCTCGAAGTCTCTGCGCCCGCGGCCGGGGCCATGATGGACGCGCTAGTCTTCTGGGTGGACGACTGCCCCATGCCCCTGTGGGGACGGCCCATCCCCCCGGTGGACGGCCTGTATGGGATGACGGATGCCGAGTTCTACACGACGAGGTGGTGGCCAGGATTATCAGAAGTCCTGAAGCGATATGATGTGAAACCATCCTTTGGGTTCGTGCTGAGTTACGACGCGCGTGTGGCCCCGCCGTTCGCTTCCGGGTTTCAGGTGGAGAAGGAGGACAGGGAAGGCGACAGGGGCGAGGTCCAGAGCGCAACCTCCGCGGTCGAGGCCGCGACGGCCCTGGCCCGCTCGATTTACGACGCGGGCCACGAGATCGCCCTGCACGGATACAACCACCAGTCCCTGACCGTGGCGAAGTGCGAGCAGTCCGCAGGGTGGTCTGGGCTCGAGCCGATGGTCCAGGCCCTGTCCCTGGCGCGCGAGGAGATGGTCCGACTGTTCGGAACGCAGGGGCTCCCGGTCACCTACGTGGCGCCGAACAACCTCGTGCACGCGCTCGGCAAGCAGGCCGTGCATCGAGTCTTTCCGGAGATCACGGCTATTGCGGCCCAGTATCTGGATGAGGACTCGATCCTGGGTCAGGAGTTCGGCCCGGACCCGGACGTAGAGGGCCTCGTGGACATCCCGCGCATCTCATCCGAGCACTTTTTGGACGAGGGCAACGCGGCCGAGGTGCTCGATGCCCTGGTGGTTCCAGGGGTCTTGTCGCACTTCATCCACCCCGACGACATCTACGACCCCGCTCGCTCCCGCGGGCAGGACCTGGACGGACTTTTGCGCGAACTGGACCGGCTGCTCGGCCACGTCCGGGGGGCGTATCCCTTCCTACGCGCCATGCGAGCCAGGGAACTGGCGACCTTGGTGCGAGGGTGGTCCCAGGTGCGACTCGAGGTGACGCGCGGGCCAAAGTCGTTGGTTTTGCGGGGGCCAGGCAGCGGGGCAGGGGGGCTGACCGCGATGGTAAGACTGCCGGCGGGAGCGGATGCCGTTGCGCATGGGTCGTGCGAGGTCGTGTTTCGGTCCGCAAGAGAGGGGCGATACTACGTGAGGGTCGGGGAGAGCCCATGCACGCTTCGATGGGAGTGAGGTCCTGCGCCCTGCTCCTGCTCGCTGGGGCCACGGTCCCTGCGGCCCTGGCCCAGGAAAGCGGGGTCGTGGACCGCGCACGCGCGGCGCGCGAGGCCGGGGAGGTGGGGCAGGCCGAGGCCCTGCTGCGACAGGCGGCCTCGGAGAATCCGTCGGACTTTGAGGTCCTCCTGGAGTGGTCGCGGGCCCTTGCGGATTTGGGGCGCGAGGAGGAGGCCTTGCGCGCCTGCGAGCGGGCCATGGCCTTGCGACCGGAGGACCTCGAGGCAAGGCTGTGGCTCGCAGAACTCTACCTGCGCAGGGAGCAACCCGATTCCGCGCTCGAGCACTATCTCGTCGTCCTTGCGCAACGGCCCCAGGACCTCGCGCTGCGCCGGCGGGTGGCGGAGGTCCTGGTGTGGCTGGACCGCAACCACGAGGCCATCCCCCACCTGGAGGCGTACCTCGCGGCCGTCCCTGGGGACCTCGAGGGACGAAAGGCCCTCGCTCGGCTCTATCTGTGGACCGACCAGGCCGAGAAGGCCATCGAGACCCTGGAGCGGATTGTGGCGCTCGACCCCTCCGACCGGGAGACCGCGCTGGACCTTGCGCAACGCTACGTCGAGGCGGACCGTCTCGGGCAGGCGGTCTTGGTGTACGAGCGGCTGCGCGAGCGCGACCCCGCGGACGCGGATGCCACCTGTGCCTTGGGCACCCTATACGAGTGGACGGACGCCCCGCGTAAGGCGCTTGAGGCCTACGAGGATTGCCTGGCTCTGCGGCCCTTCGATTCCGGGGCGCGGGAGCGGGCCTTGGCTTTGTCCTTGGACCTTGGGCACATCCGCGCGGCCCGCGAGCACGCGCGGGTTCTGGGGCTCTCGGGCGCGACCTGGGACGAGGCGACGCGGCAGGCGCTTTTGTTGTCCGCGGGGCACGGGAGCGCCCTCGGCGTAGACTTCCTGTGGTTCAACGACCGCCTGGGCTTCGACCACGTCGCGGTCGGTCCATGGGGGTCGCTCGGGCTCGGCAAGGACGTCACCGTCGGGGCACGCTACCGGTTTCACTGGTTGCGCGGGCACCCGGACCTGGATGGGAATCTACCGGAGAGGACGCTATTCGGGCACGAGGCCGGGCTGTTCGGCGAGGTCAAGGTCGCCGACGGGTGGACGCTCGACCTGTCGGCCTGGGTCACGCACTACGATTCACCGTGGACCTCGTTCAACGCGCGGGTGGAGCAGCGGGCCGACTTCGACCGGGTGTCGTTGTCGCTCTTCGGGGAGCGGGCCGACCATTTGACCACCGTGGGCGCGGTTCTGGACGGCGTGGTTTTGAACACGGGTGGCCTGACTGCGTACTGGAACCCATGGAGAGGGCTGTTTCTGGACGGGGTCGTCGAGGCGAGTTACGTCGAGGACAGCAGGCACGGGGACAATGTCCGCTTGTACGGCTGGGGGGCCGCGGGCTACACGGTCCTCGACATGCCACGGCTCGATGTCTCGTACACGTACAGCATCGAGCACTTCACGGACCACAGGGAGGGCGGGGCGATCCGGTCGTATTTCAACCCGAGGGCCTACCAGACCCACGGACCATCCGCCGGGTTTCGCCACCCCGTCACGATGTGGTTCCTGTACGGGCTCGACCTGCGCCTGTGGCACGCGGTGCGCGACGACGCGCTCCTCGTCACGTACGGCGCGCTCCTGCGATTTCGCCTTGGGGACCGACACTCCCTGGACCTCGTCTACCACCGGACGGACACCCTGGTCGGGACTGCGGGCGCGCTGTACCAGGAGAACGTCCTGACCGCGTCGTACGTGTTCGAGTTCTGAGGGTGGTGGGGGGGCGAGGGCGTCGGCAAACTGCTTGACTTGTCAACAACGCATTGACTAGACTCGGTCCGAGTTCTCGGCAACGGACAAGGGCGTTTTTCGGAAAGGAGGTTCAGATGAAGACTTGCTTGAACCTGTTGAGCGCGGTTGCGTTGGCCGTGGGCATGGTTGCCTGCGGGGGAGGAGGGGGGAATGGAGGGGCCCAGGACCAGGGCGGGACGCAGGACCCCGGGGCGACGCCGGACCAGGGGACGCCCGACCCGGGAACGCCTGACCCCGGGCCCACGCCTGACCCCGGGCCGACGACCGACCCTGGCCCTGCCCAGGACCAGGGCGGGACGCAGGACCCCGGGCCGACGACCGACCCTGGCCCTGCCCAGGACCAGGGTCCCTCGGACACCGGCCCGGGCGAGATGGTCACGTTCAAGGCCGTGGTCAAGGACAACCTGACCAAGGAGATCCTGAAGGGCGCGACGGTCGTGGCCTATGACAACACGACGGGCGAGGCCACCCAGTACCAGGCGACCTCGGGCCAGGACGGCAAAATCACGATGGAACTGCCCAAGGCCGCGGGCAAAATGGGGTTCAAGGTCTCGCTGGCCGGGTTCAAGGACACGTACCAGTTCAACATCGCCATTGATACCGGGAAGGAGGAGACCCTGTGGGCCGTCAGCGTGAACGGCTACAAAATGGCCGCGGCCCTGGCGGGGTTCGAGCCGGACCCGACGAAGGCCATCGTGGCCGGGGCCATTTACTGGGTGAACGCGCAAGGCGAGGAGGAGTTCGTCGGGTGCGCGACGATCACGTCTGACCCGCCTGGCGAGTACCGCTACTTCGGCGACGCGGGCCTGCCCGCGCCACTCGCCGAGGTCCCCGAGACCACGACCGGCAAGGGCGAGGCCCGGTTCGTGGCCGGCAACGTCCCGCCCGGGAAGTGCACGCTGAAGGCGTGGGTGAAGGGGCAGGAGGTCGGCTCGGCGACCCTGTTCACCTTTGCGGACTCGATCTGCATCAACAACATCTACACGGAAGGCACAAGCAACCCCACACCCGCGGACTGCACCAAGTAAGCGGTCGGCGGGTTCTTGGGGCGTGCGACCCCAGGGGCGCGGCGAGGAGGGCTTGCGATGAAGCGGCAGCACGACCGGGCCGGACGAGGGTGGCTGTGGGACCTCGCAGCGCTTTGGGTGGCCCTTGCGTGGACTGCGTTCGCAGGCCCCCTCGCGGCCCAGGAAGCCCCTGCGGAGACGGAGCAGGCCGAGGAGGGGGGGACCGCGTACGAGGAGGCCCCCCCCGCGGAGGCCGAGGCCGGGTCGGAGGAGGCCCCTCCGATTGCCGCGGAGGAATGGGAGGAGGGCGAGGAGGGACCGGCGTTCGGGGAGGTCTTCGCTGCCGACGAGGAGCCGACATTCAAGGTCAACGGGTTCCTCCAGAACCAGACCGGGGTTTTCATCTCGCGACACAAGACGCGCTTGAACGACAAGGGCCTGCCCCTGGACCACGGGGACAAGTTCGGGAAACTCTCGATGTTTCGGAACACGCTTCAACTGGAGGCGGACTGGAGCCCGTGGCCCGTCGTGTCGCTGCACGCGATCGTTCGCGGGGTGAAGTCCCTGAAACTCTCCGTGGACAAGGACGCCCAGGTCCCGCATGAAGGGTACTTCGGAAACCATCAGAAGACGATTGACTGGGTTGCAGACCAGTATTACGATGAATTTGATTTGAGGGAGTTCTATCTCGACATTAACGCGACACAATACTTGCACCTGCGCCTGGGCCGCCAGCAGGTCGCGTGGGGCGAGACAGGGTCGTATCGGCTCCTCGACGTGGTCAACCCGATTGACTCGACCTGGCACTTCGGGCCGCTCGAATCTTTCGAGGACCAGCGTATCCCGCTGTGGATGCTGAAGGGGCTCCTCTGGATCCCGCCGTTGCAGGGAAGCCTTGAAGTCGTCTGGATCCCGATGCTGGACCGCCCCGAGGACACGGTGACGGTGCCCCTGACCTTTGTGGGGGCGTGGGGGCTGCCACCTGTGCCGGCGCCCGAACTGTTCGATGGGGACGACTCGGTCGCGCCGTGGAAGATCCGGAAGAAGGTCTTCCTGTACCCGGGGCGCGACATTACGAACAGCCGCGCCGGGGCGCGCTGGCAGGGCGAGATCGGCAACTTTACGTACACCCTGGTCTATTTCTACACGCACCAGTTGAGCCCGCCGATCCCCCTCTACACTTACGCCCAGTTCGGCGCGGGAGATGAGGGAGTAGACGTGTACCTGTTCTTTCCGAGGCAGCACATCGCGGGGATGTCGTTCGAGACCGCACTCCCGTACCCGCTCGGCACGAACCTCAAGTTCGAGGCCGCGTTCGAGCCGAACCGGACCTACACCCTGCACTCGGCAGAGAACTCGCTGACCGACCGCATCCCTTACAACGCGCCCAATGGGGACACCTACACCTTCTTCCATATGAAGAAGAAAAAGGTCTTCAGTTACGCGGTGTCGCTCCAGCAGCCCCTCTTGCTCGACTTCTTGAACCGGGAGCAGTCCATCTGGGTCGTGGCGCAGTTCATGCACACGTGGATCACGGACTTCGAGGCCGCGGACCGGATCGTGGAGGTCCCCGGTTACGACGCGACCCTGTCGAAGCGGCACTCCTTCACGGTGGTCGGGGCCATCTTTACGAACTACCTGCACGGGCTTTTGTCGCCGCGCATCGTGGGGGCGTGGCTGCCGGACCAGGGGGGGTTCTTGAGCGCGCAACTCGGGGTGACGCTCGGGGACCACTGGCGTTTCCGCATCGCGTGGAACGGTTTCTTCGGAGACAACCCCTACAAGGGGATTGGCCTGTTCCGGGACCGGGACGAGGTGAACGTCACGCTGAAGTACCAGTTCTGAAGGCGGGGCCGCGCGCGCGGTCCGGGAGGCGAACCATGAGGAAAGGGACGACCTTGGTGGCGGCGGCTTTGGCGCTTGGGCTGTCCACCGTGGCCCTTGCGAAGTGCAAGCCCGGCGACCCGATCACGAAGGATAACTGGACGGACAAGGTGGGGTTCCGGCCCGAGAACGTGCCGGGTTGGAAGCCAGGCCTCGAGGTAAATGCTTCCAATTATCAGCAGTTCAGCAAGTATATTCCGGACGGGCTCGCTTTGTTGATCAGCAAATACGGCTTGCGACTGACCGCAGCCCCCTACAAGCCTGTCCATCCCTCCCTGGGCTACATCGAGGCCACCAACAAGTACTGCGGCCAGGTCACCTATCGGGACACAGGCGACAAGGCGCGGGAGCGAGGGATCGAGGGATACGTGGCCGGCCTGCCATTCCCGGACCCGCAGAACGGCCTGGAGGTCGCGTGGAACTACCATTATGCGTACAACGGCGACGACGGTGGCTACCACTATGGCGTGTACTGGATCAGCGCGAAGAACGGGGTCGAGCGCACCGAGGAGTGGCGCTGGCTCTACATCATCCGCGCCATGCACCGCACGGACCTGGACCCGCGGCCCCACATCAAGGAGTTCGAGGACAAGGGGATCGCGTACGCCTCGATGACGTGGGCGATCGAGCCTTACGACAAGGCCGGATTCGGGGCGCTCTACTATCGCTACGTGCAGCCCAAGGATCAGGAGGGCTGGATCTACATCCCGACCATGCGGCGCACGATGAAGGCCACGTTCGGCACGCGTGGCGACGCATGGAACTCGACGGACCTCCTGTACGAGGACGTGCGCGGGTACATGGGCTACCCGGAGTGGATGCACTGGAAACTCTTGGGGCGGCGCACCATCCTCGCGCCCATGCACTCGGGGATCAAGGCGGGCAAGCAGTACCGGGACCAGACCTTCGACTTCAAGACCCCGCCGCACTGGAACTTCCGCGCGAAATGGGAACCCCGGCCGGTCTATGAGGTCGAGGTCACGCCCAAGTTCCCGGACTACCCGTACAGCCGGATGATCATCTACTTCGATGCCGAGACCTTCTATATCCCGCTCAAGGTCGCTTTCGACAAGAAGGGCAAGTTGTGGAAGGTGCTCATCAACGCGTTCAACGACTCGCCGGACATGGACCGCAAGCCGCTCGAGATCGGGACCGCCCTGGTCGTGGACGTGCAGGCGGAGCACGCCACCGCCTTCCCCTCTTACAACTTCTTCTCGAACAAGGGGTTGCCGCCGAGCCAGTTCACGCTGACCAACCTGCGGAAGATGGCGAAGTGAGGCGAGAACCCCTCCCAGGGTGCGTGGCGGCGCTCGTCGTCGCGCTGGCGTGCTCTGAAGGGGAGCCGCTGCCCCCGCCTGCGGAGGGCCTCCCCGGTGTGGTCCGCCGGGATGCCCTCTACGACGTGGCCCTGGCCGGGAAGCACGTCTGGGTCGTCGGGTATCCGGGCCTCATCCTCCACTCGGCGGATGGGGGCCGGACCTTCGAGCGCCAGGGGCCGCAGGCGCGCACCGCCTACCTGGCCGTGGACTTCGCGGACGAGCGGACCGGCGTGGTCGTGGGCCGGGGCGGGGCCGCCCTGTGGACCGAGGACGGCGGGAAGACCTGGGACAACAGGCCCCTCTCCACTGCGGAACCCCTCTTCGATGTGGACCTGGTGGACGCGCGGACCGCCTTCGCAGTCGGCAACTTCGCGGCCGCGGTGCGCACGCGGGACGGGGGGCGCACCTTCGAGGCGATGCGCGTGGCCGAGGAAGGAGAAGACCCGACCCTGAACTCGGTCGCCTTCCTCGATGCGCGCAGGGGCGTGGTCGTGGGCGAGATGGGGCTGATCGCGCGCACCCTGGACGGCGGGGACTCGTTCACCCGCGTGGACGACGGGACGATCGAGGCCCACCTCTTCGGGGTCGAGGCCGCAGGCGAGGGGTTCGTCGTGGTCGGGTCCGAGGGGACGATTCTCGTGAGTCGGGACGCGGGGGCGACGTTCGAGCGCGTCGTCTCACCCGTGCGCGAGGATTTGATCCGGGTGGCCACGGCAGGCGCGCGCACGGTGGTCGTGGGCCTGGCCGGGACGATATTGTGGGCGCGCGACCCCGCAGGACCGTACCAGGTGGTCGCGTCGGTCCCGACGTACCAGTGGCTCGCCGGTGTGCGGCTCGCGGCGGACGGGCGCGGCTTCGCGGCCGGCGCCCGTGGGACCCTGCTCGTGACGGACGACTTCGGGGCGACCTGGAAGGCCTGGGGGGACAGATGAAACTCCGTGAGGCCCTGGCTCGCTTCGTGATCCGGCACCGCCTGGTGTTCCTCGTGCTCATTGTGGCCGCGACCGCCTTCTTTGCTGTCCAGGTCCCCAAGGTGCGGGTCGAGAGCCTGCTGATTGACCTGTTCCCCGAGGACCACGAGTTCGTCGAGACCTACAAGCAGTACCAGGACATCTTCGGCGGCGCGAACCTCGTCATCATGAGCCTCGAGGTCCGCGAGGGCGACATTTTCAACATCCCCACCCTGGAGAAGATTCGCAAGGTCACCAAGGAACTGGAGTTGCTGGACGGTGTCAACAACTACCAGGTCCTCTCCCTGGCCCAGCGCAAGGTGAAACTGATTACCGTGGACCCGGTCGCAGGCTTCCAGGCCGTGCCCCTGATGTGGCCCGAGGTCCCGAAGACGGAGGAGGAGGTCGAGGCCCTCAAGAAACTGGTCCACACCACGCCCCGGGTGCACCGGTACCTGGTCTCCAGGGACGACAAGGCCGCGCTCGTGGTGGCCGGGTTCTTCGAGGGGCAGTTCGAGCCGCGCGCCACGTATCAGAGACTGCGCGAGATCGCGGCGAGCGTCGAGGACGACAACACGACCATGCGGATGATCGGCCGGCCCGTGCTGCTCGGGCACGTGCTCGAACACTACTCGCAACTGGTCTGGCTCTTCGTCGCGACGGTCGTGTCCATCGTGGCGCTTTTGGTCGTCTATTTCCGGGACCTGCGCGGGGTGCTCGTCCCAGTCCTGACCGCGGTGATGAGCGCGGTGTGGGGCGTGGGCCTGCTCGGGCTCCTGGACTACAACTTCGACCCCCTCATCATGGTGGTCCCCTTCATCATCAGCGCGCGCGCCCTGTCGCATTCCGTCCAGTTGATCGAGCGCTTCCTCGAGGAATACGCGGTGGTCCGGGACCGGGTCGTGGCCGCGGAGCGGACGTTTTCGGGGCTCTTTGAGCCGGGGCTCGTCGGGATCGTCACGGACGCGGTCGGGGTCCTCGTGGTCTGGCTGACGCCGATCCCGCTGATGCAGAAACTCGCGGTGATGGGCAGTTTCTGGGTCTTGAGCATCGTCTTCACGGACATGCTGTTCAACCCGGTGCTCCTGTCCTTGCTGCCCCCGCCACGCAAAGGACGCGAGGCCGGCCAAGGCGGCGTCGCGCGGATGCTCCAGGCCGTGGGCCGCTTCTGCATGGGACCGCAACGGTTCACGGTGGTCGCGGGCACGGTGGTGCTCCTCGGGGTCGGATACTGGTACGCCAAGGACCTCGTCGTGGGCGACATCTACCCAGGCACGCCGATACTGTGGCCGGACTCGGAGTACAACCGTGACACCGAGGCCATCGGAGAGAAGTTCAACAACACCGAGGTCTTGAACGTCATCGTCGAGGGCTCGGAGTGGAACGCCATCAAGGACCCGGATGTTCTTGAAAAGATATTCATGCTGCAACGGGAAATGGCCTCGATGGGCGAGGTGGTCGGGGCGACGTCGTCGCTCGTGGACCTGTTGCCGCCCATCATTCGGGCCCTGCACGGCGGCGACCCGCGCTGGGAACTGATCCCGACCGACGCGCGCGAGAGCGGCTTCTTCCTCGAGATGATCTACAGCGCGAGCGAGCCGGGGGACCTGTCGCGCTTCGTCACGCCCGACAGCCGTCACGCGAACATCGCCCTGTACCTCGCGGACCACAAGGGGACCACGCTCCGGGCCGTGGTGGCGCGCCTCCGGGACTTCGTGGCGCAAAACCCCATGGAGAAGGCGCGTTTTCGCCTGGCTGGGGGCTACGGCGGCCTGCTCGCCGCGGTCAACGAGGTCGTGACCGGCACCCAGGCCATGGTCACGGCCTTGGCCTTCCTCGCGGTCTTCTTGTTCTGCGCGGTCGCGTATCGGTCCATCGTCGCGGGGCTGATGTTCATGATCCCGCTAGCCCTTTCGAACTACCTGACCTACGCCCTGATGGGCTGGCGCGGGATCGGGCTCGACGTGAACGCCCTGCCGGTCGTGTCCCTGGGCGTGGGGCTGGGCGTGGACTACGGCCTGTACGTGGTCAGCCGGATCAAGGAGGAGTTCGCGGCGTGTGGGGACCTTGGGCGGGCGATCGAGGTCGCGATGGGCAGTGCGGGCCGGGCCGTCTTGTTGACCGCGGGGACCATGGTCTTCGGCGTCGTGTTCTGGACGCAGAGTTTCCTGCGGTTCCAGGCGGACATGGGGCTTTTGCTGGTCTTCTGGATGTGCGTGAGCATGGTCGGGGGCCTCGTGCTCCTGCCGACCTTGGTCTATCTAATCCGACCGAAATTCGTCATCGGGACCGTCGCCAAAGGAGGGACGTCATGAAAAAGCCGTTTTACGCCGTATGGTTCGTGGCCGTGCTGATCGGATGCGGGGGTGGGGGAGGGGGCACGGACACCACGCCCGGACCGGACGCGCTGGACTCTGGACCCGAGGCCGTGACGGACCCGGGCCCGGGACCGGACCTCGGGGACGGGACGGACCCCGGGCCCCAGCCAGACCTGGCCGATCCCGGACCCGGCGACCCCGTGGGCGAGGACGCGGGCCCGCAGCCAGTCCTCTGTCTGGGCGAGGTCGCAGCGAGCAAGACCTTCACGTTCCAGGGCCTGCACGGGACGGTGGAGGTCGTGCGCGACCGCTTCGGGATCCCGCATATCTACGCAACCAACGACGAGGACTTGTTCTTCGCGCAGGGGTTCGTGGTGGCCCAGGACCGGATCATCCAGATGCAGGGAATGCGGCTCATCACGCACGGGCGGTTCGCCGAGACCCTGGCCGCGGGCGCCTCGGACCTGAACACCGACGTGTACATGCGCCTGATGAACTTCCGGGCGCCGGCCGAGGCGATGTGGGCGGACCTCCAGGCGAAGCGCCCCGAGGTCGCAGCGGTCCTCGACGCGTTCGCGAAGGGGGTAACGGCCTTCATCGAGACCGCGAAAGAGAACCCGGGGATGCAGCCTATCGAGTGGACGTTTCTTGGTCATTGGGACCCCTGGACCCCGGTGGACACGTTGATGCTCGGCCGGCTCCAGTCGTGGGACCTCTCCTTCGACCACTACACGGACGAGATCAGCATGGCCGCGACGCTGCAAGGGGTCTTTGAGCGCTTTCACGGGACGCCGTTCGAGGGGTTGCTCCTCGACGCCTATCGGGCCGCGCCCGGGGCGGACGCGACCATCCTCGAGCCGTCTCGGAAGGGCAAGGGACAGCCCAGGCCCGCGCTCCCACGAGCGCTGTTTCAGGAGTTCCCCAAGGGGTACTTCCAGCGCTTGGCCGGCCTGCTGCGCGGCGTCTCGATGAAGCCCACGCCCAGCCTGGGTGGGGGTAGCAACAACTGGGTGGTGTCGGGCGACTACACGGAGTCAGGCCGGGCCATGGTGGCCGGGGACCCGCACCTGTCGTTGCGCAACCCAAGCGTGTTCTACCAGGTGCACCTGAACACCACGCGCGCGGGTGGGGACCTGGACCTGACCGGTGTGTGCTTCCCCGGCATCCCAGGCATCATCCTCGGGCATACACAGCACGGGGCCTGGATGGCCACGGTGCACGACTACGACGTGACGGACGTGTACAAGGAGGTCTTCGCCAAAGACGACCCGCAGGCGGTCGTGTTCCAGGGGGAGAACGTGCCCCTGAGGCTCCGCAAGGAGACCCTAACCTACAACAAGCCCGCGGGCGGGTGCGAGGCGTGGGTCGTGGGGCTCGCGCAAAGCCTTGCGCACGAGGTGACGGAGGAGGACGGGCGGTGCATCCTAACCGTGACCATCGAGGAGGTCCCGCACCACGGGCCCATCATCCCTGGGTCGCGGGCGACCCTGCCGGACGGGACCCAGGTGGGGCTTTCGTGGCGCTGGACCGGGTTCGAACCGAGCGAGGACTTTGCGGCTGTGGCCGGGCTGTGGCGGGCGCGCACGACCGACGACTTCCTGGACACCATCCGCCTGTTTGGGGTGGGGGGCCAGAACTGGGTTTGGGGCGGGACCGACGGCCACATCGCGTACGCGGCCTGGGCGAGGGTGCCGATCCGCAAGCACGTGGCGGAAGGCAAGGGGTACGACGCACCGCCGTGGCTTCCAATGCCCGGCGACGGCTGCTGCGAGTGGACCGGGGACATACCGCGCGACGACCTGCCGCACGCAGTGGACCCCGCGTCTGGGTTCATCGCGACCGCGAACCACGACGCGCTCGGGACGACCCTCGACAACGACCCCCTGAACGACGCGCACTACCTGGCCCAGACCTACGACATCGGGTTCCGCGGGGCGCGGGTGCGGGAACTCCTCCAGGCGAAGATGCCCCAAAAGAAGTTGACAATCGAGGACTTCCAGGCGATCCAGGCAGACCACCGCTCCCCGCTCGGGGCCCTCTTGACCCCGGCGATCCTCTTGGCCATCGCGGAGGGCCAGAAAGCCGTGGATGGCGCGCCAGGGTCGGACCCGCGGCTCACCGCCTACATGAACCCAGAGGTTGCCAAGGCCGCGGCCCGGCTCGCCTCGTGGGACTTCATGACCCCGAGCGGGCTGGAGGACGAGGCCTCGGAGCCCGAGAAGGCGTCCGCGGTCGCAACCTCGATCTTCAATGCGTGGCTTGTGTTCCTGTTCCACAACGTGCTCGACAACAAGGGGCTCCAGGGCCTCGAGAGCCAGTTCGCGGCGAAACTCCTGCTCGCAATGATTCTGGAGCCCTCCAAACTCGCGACTTACTCGCCGGACCTCGGTGACACCGTGCTGTGGGACGACGTGAGCACCGCGGACACGGTCGAGACGCGCCACCTCGTCATCCTGAAGAGCCTCCACCAGGCGCTTGCGTTCCTCGCAGACCCGGCCAAGGTGGGCGTGGCGCAATCGGGGGGCTTCGGGACCACGGACATGGCCCAGTGGCTGTGGGGGAAACTCCATACCGTGACCTTGCCCCACGCGCTCGGCGGCGAGGCGAACATTCCGCCTGCGAGCCAGTACCCGGACGGCTTCCCGCGCCACGGCGATAACTTCGTGGTGGACTCGTCCAACCCCGGCCTCAACGACACGCGCTTTACGTACTCGCACGGCCCTGCCATGCGCGCGGTGTATGTCCTGGACCCTGGCGGCGTGCGGATGCAGAACGCCATCCCCGGCGGCCAGAACGGGGCCTTTCCGAACGCCCACTACAACGACGATTTCTTCCTGTGGGCCCGCAATCAGACGCACCCGGTCTACTCCGACATGGCGGGCGTGCTTGCGAACGCGGAGGCGTGCCTGCTGCTGAAACCGTGAGCAAGCCCCCCACCTTGCGAGCGAGTAAGGACCTCCGATACGATCCGTGCAACCCGGACCGGGTGGCCTCCCCGAGTGGTGCGGGCCTTGTGCGGCGCCTCTCCCAAGAAGCCTTCCTCCAAAGGTCGAGCGGCGCTGCTGTCTGTCGGGCTCTTCTTGGTGATCCAGGCGGCCTGGCTCGGGCGCATCTACCCAGCCACCAGCGACACAGGGGCCTACCTAGGGATCGCGTGGCGGGTGGCCCACACTGGTGAGCTTGCGTCACCCGTGGCAGTGGTCGGCCGTCCCCTGCCGGACCGGGCCTTGTACTGGCCACCAGGGCTCCCGCTGGCCCTGGCTCCGCTCGTCGCCGCTGGGGTCCCAGCGGATTGGGCGGGCCGGGTGGTGTCGGTCGCGTCCGAGGCCGTGGTCGTCGCCCTCCTCACGGCGGCAATGGCCTCGTTCCTGCGCGGCGGGGCCTTGATGCTCGCGTGTCTGGCGGCGGCACTGAGCCCGCTGTTGACCCTCGCGGCCCAGCGCGTGACCGCAGAACCGCTCTTCACCGCGTTTGCGTTCTCGGCCCTGTGCGCATGCGAGCGCGCGACAAGGCAACCGAGCGCACACGGTGCCTGGTTCGCGGCGGGTCTTCTGTCCGCGCTCGCAGTGGCGACGCGGTGGGCGGGTGCTGCCCTGGCTGTCTCTTTGTTTTTCGGGTGGTGTGATGTCGCCCGGCGACGGGGCGCGCGCGTCACCTCGCTGGCGTGGGCCTGTGCCGGCGCGATCCCTGTGCTCGGCTTGTTGCTTTTCTGGCGACTGGGCACGGGGGACGGTCCGCGCGTCCCGTTCGATGGGAGCCCCTTGACCGTGCTATCCTTCGCGGGCCGCGGTCTCGCGCAAGCCCTGTTGGTCGGCACGCTCGGCGCTGGGCTTGTCCCAGCCCTCATGACCCTTGTTGCCGCCCGCGAGGGGCGACGATTGGCGCCCTCAGGCCCCGTAGGCGGCAGTGGCGTGGCCATCCACGCGGCCTTCTGTATCACCTTCATCGTTTTGCTCGTCGCGACTGGGTTTCGCTTCTATCATGACAATCTGGACATGCGGACGCTCGCGCCGGTCGTCCCTTCGACGCTCTACCTTTCGGCGCGAGCGGCAGCGGCGCTGGCCCCGCGTCTTCCCTTCGCATGGTCGCGTCTGCCTGTCCGGACACTCGGGTTCGCCGTGCTCGCCATTCTGCACGTCGCTGTCCTCCTCGACGCCCTGGAAAGACTCCCCAATGCCAAACTCGCTGCACGAGATGTGGCCGAGATCGCCTCGAGGTTGCCGGCGACCTTGGACAGACCAGTCCTCACAGTGAACCCGATGGTCGCCACCGCTCGGCCCGACCTCCTGTGGCGAACACCCCATCGGGGGCCAAACGACACCTTGATGCCGTGGAAGAAGGTCCTTGCGGCCCACCCGGAGATGACCGGTGGCCTGGTTGTCTATCCTCGAGAACTCGGGGAGTCCTGGGCTTCCGGGGTCCGGCCCGTCGCGTGCGTGATCACCCTCTGTCTTGGGGTTCTTCCGGGCTTATGATGGCACGAGAGTGCATGGGGAATCGCCATTCCCCACGTCAAACCTGTCTGCCCCTCGCTCACGGCAACCCAAGTCGGGTACAATCCGCCTTGGTGGACGGCGAGGGCGAGGACGGCGATGCCGTTGTACGAGTTCCATTGCGACGGTTGCGGCCATGACTTCGAGGACCTCGTCCCCTACGGGACCCAGGCTCTTCCCTGCCCCTCGTGTGGGGGCATTGAGGTGCGGCGGCGCGTGTCTGTGTGCGGCTTCTCAGTGGGCGGGAAGATGACCACCACGGCATCGTCCCCCTCCTGCACCGGGTGCAGCGCCACGTCCTGCTCGGGGTGCGCGAGCGCGACCCGAAGATGACCACGACCCTGCCGTTCGCGCTGGCTCGACGCTTCCTGGCCCTGGCGGATTCGGGGCTTAGGCGCGGGGCCATGGCCGCGGAGTTCAGGGAACTGGATGCGCCCTCCCTCGCGCTGTTTCTCCAGTACCTTCTGGTTCACCGGGACCGCGCCGAGGCGCGAAGCCTGTATCTCGACGTGATCGTGGTGACCTTCGAGTTCGAGGTCCTCACACGCGAAAAGCGGCGCGAGCTCGTGGCCCGCCTGGGCCAGGACCCATCCTGGCCGGTCCTCGCGTTCCTGTGCGATGCCCCGGAGGGCCGCCCCCCTGCGGTCACGCCCGAGCGGCCCTACGACTTCGAGGAGGTGCCCTTGGGGGTGCGCAAGGCGCGGGCCCGCCTGCGCGACCTCGACACCCTGCTCAAGGTCGCCGCGGACCCGGACCCAAGCGTGATCCGCATCCTCCTGGAAAACCCGATGGCCACGGAAGACCTTGCCCTGCGCGTGGCCTCGCAGAGGCCGCAGACCCGCGCGAACTTCCTGGAAGTCGTGCGCTCGCGCTTCGGCCCCCGCGAGAGGGTCCAGACCGCCGTCGCGAGCAACCCCTTCTGCCCGGTGCGCCTGGCCGTGGCCCTCACCGCGCTCCTGACCAGGCCCCATCTCGAGGAGGTGCGCGACGCGCCCCTGCTCGACCCACGGGTCCACGAGGCCGCCCGTGCGCTTCTCGATCGTGGGACCTAACCCGGGTGGTCACATCCCGTCTATCTCTGTGCGCTCAGCGCCCCATGCCTCAAGGGCCTCGGGGTAGAGGGTGACCTCGAGGCGCGCGGGTCGGGAGCGGCGCAAGCCCTCGTAGGCCTGCCGCAAGAACAAGAACTTCTCAACCGGGACGAGGTCCGCCAGGGCCTCGAGGAACCGCCTCTGGCGCAGGCGGGTCAAGAAGGTCGTTGCGAGCTCTCGCTTCACCTCGGGGTCAGAGAGGTCCTTGTGGACCTCTGGGTGGACCTCCTTGACAAAGGGGAGGTGCCATCCGAACCGGCTCTGGACCGGTGTGGAGGCGAATCGTCCGGGCGGAGTCGAAACCACCGCTTTTACGACCGCGTCATCGAAGAGGGTACGACCCTTCTGGATGCGCTTGCGCTCGTCCCACGCAAACTCGTACTCCTGGTAGGCGAGCCTCGGCGCCGATGCCTTGAGGTCCTCGAGCAGCAGAGGGAGGTCCTCGGACTCCGGGGCCAGGCGGCGCAAGGCCTCCTGCGTGGCCAGGATCGCCACCTCCCCCTCAGCGAAGCAGGCCGCGGCCTCTTGCGTGGCGCAGTTCACCGGTGTCCCGTCGCAACAAATCCATTGATAATCTTGAACCACAAATATCGTGAGATGATTGAATCGCCCCTGCACGACCGGGATCTTCCACAGGGGCGCGAGGTCCTCTTCCGTCATGTCGTCCGCCTGCGCCCCCTCGATGAACCTCCGCTCGAGCCAGCGACTCGCGAGGGTCCGCTCGAACACCCCGCGCAGGGCCGCTGCATCGAAACCCGGGTCCCTGGCCGCCTCCTGCGCGAGCGCCTCCTCTGCGATCAAGGCGCGCAAGACCTCGTCAGGGTCCACCCCTGAATGGCCCGCAAGCGCCCTCTCGTATCGGCCTACCGGGATGGGGATGCCGTTCACCCTCGCGACCGCGCGCTCGCCCTCGGTCATGCCGGTCCAAGCCGCATCGTCCGAGACGATCAAGGTCGGAGTGGCCCGCGTGAACCCGGCACGGTCCGTCCCACCACATGCGGCCACGACCAGAGCGAGCGCCGCGACTACGGGGCCAAAGCGCATCACGAGCCACCCGCCGGCTTGCACGCCGGGTCAATCTGACGCTGGTCAATCAGAAAGTACGGGTTGAAGCAATAGTCGAGGGAGTAGCCCTCCTTGGTGTCCCAGTTCCAGTTCGCGGTCAGGCGGTGGCGTTTCATGAAGAAGTAGGCGGGGTCGAGGAAGTAGGTGCCGCGCGGCATCTGATACACGTAGAAATCGCCAAAGGTGGTTGCCTGCCACAACCAGGCCCAGGGGGGACGGCCCTTGTACGGGGACGTGGGATTCACGGGGTCCACGAAGGCGCTGGGGAGTTCAAGCCCGTTGCCCGGACGCCCCTCCGGTGCCTCGTACGTGAACTCGATGGTGTAGAACGTGTCCGTCCCGACCTGGTCGCGCCGGGTCCAGAAGTCCTGGAGCACGAGGCGCAACCCGTACCTCACGTCCTGCTTCGCGGCGGGGAAGGCGCCGTCCTCTTTCTTGAGGACATCCACGGCCCCGCCGTCGTACACGTACTGCACGATGGAGAGCCCGAGTTTCTCGCCCTCGGTCAACTGGCAGCGCTGGTCGAGGAAGTTCTCCTTCGTGGTGTGGACCCACAGGCACGACTCGTGCGTGCTGGCCGTGATGTAGGCGAGGTAGTGTCCGCCTGGAAACAATACGTCCTCGGAAAAGACGAAGTTTACGCCGTAATGGGCCGGGGGTTGCCCCCCGACAATCCCGGATTCCTCGGTCACGTAGGAGCGGACCTCCTCCTGATCCCCTGCGGGGAAGTACGTCATGACCGCGATGGGCCGCTCCTGCGGGTACTTGGCCACGACCACGGTCGCGCCGGCCATCTCGTTGCCGAAGGCGTCGCCCCCCAGGAGCCCGAAGTGCAGGGGATGGAAGTACCCGTACCGGATGAAGTAGTGGCTCTTGGTCTCGACCACGTCGTAGTAAACGAACGACTTCACCTCCGTCGCCTTCTTGATTGACTCGTAGTTATTGATGGCTTTCCAGTCGCCATCAAAATCCATTGAAGTAAGATAATCAAAGTGAGGTGCCTCTTTGCGGGTGGCCTGATACACGGTGGGGGCGTACTTCGCGGCCAGGGCCTCGTAGGCCCCCATGTCGGGCGGCAGGGCGGTCGAGAACGCGAAGTAGTACCAGTCCGCGAGCCCGTTGCCCGCCTTGTCCTGGATGATCGTGCTGAGCGCGACCTTGTACGGCGAGGCGAGCATGATCTTCGCGCCCGCGTCCGGGGTGAAGACCACGGTGTTCGTTGCCTCCTCGTAGGTGTAGGTCCCGTTCACCGGCTTGTCGTCCACATCCCGCACCCGGAAGGTGTTCTTGTCCACTGTCTCTTTGAAGCGGATCGGCTCGCTGAAGGTCACGCGAATTACGAACGGAATGGGGACACCGGTCGCGCCGTTCGCGGGCTCGGTCTTGACCACCTTGGGCGGGGTGTTATCCACCAGGAGGTCCTGGAAGACGATGTCCGGGCCGAGGTCAGTGGAGGGCCCAGGGTCCTGGACCTCGGCCGGTCCAAGGTCCTCTCTGGCCGTGTCCGGTACCTGGTCCGGCGTCGCGACACCCTCGTCGCCCGCTGGCGCCAGGTCAAAGCCATCGGGCTCGCGTCCGCCAGGGTCCTGTGGCCCGCCACCACCCCCGCCCCCGCAGGCGATTGCGAGCATCCCTGCCCCGACCAAAAACAGCCGCTTCATGGCCCCACCTCCTACCCGAGCCGAGCCGCATTTTCAAAGACCCGACCTCGGTTGTCAATGTCCGCACGCCCCGACCGCGGTACGTTGACAGCGAGGCAAGCGTGATTACCTTTCCGCTGGTCAAGCCCGGAGAATCCGGGGAGCTTACTCACGGGAGGCGATGACGATGGAACGC
>FWWM01007994.1_pt1 | contig 20690 bp, 16 predicted proteins | sample 2228351 | NCBI WGS metagenome assembly FWWM01 (sample SAMEA103939774, study PRJEB20133) | metagenome
AATACCTCTCGATGATCGGCACGCACACCTCCTCGGTGGCACCGGGATAAACGGTCGATTCGAAGACGACCGTCGCGCCCGGCTTGAGGTTGCGGCCGACGGACTCGCTGGCGCCGGTGAGCGGTCCGAAATCTGGGTTGTGCGCGTCGTCGACCGGCGTGGGTACCGCGACGACCACGTAGTCGGCTTCCTTCAACGCGGACGGATCCGTCGTCAGCATGAGGTGCTTCGCCGCCTTCAGGTCCTCGCTGCTCACCTCGCCGGTGGGATCGACGTGACGCAGATACGCGTCGACCTTCGCCTGCGCGAGGTCGAATCCGATCGTGCGGAACCGCTTTCCGAACTCGACGGCCAGCGGCAATCCGACGTATCCAAGCCCGACGACTGCGACAACACTCATGTTCGTTCCTGTGGGTCGTGGTTGATATGGGAATCGGGGTTCCGCTCAGAGGCTGCGCAGCAACGCGGCGGCCTCTTCCTTGCCGGGGAAGTCTTCCTTGATCGCGAGCAGCGCCTGCAGCTCGGACCTCGCGTCGTCGCGGCGACCCGCCCTGGCGAGCGCCTTCGCGTAGTTGAGGCGGATGTCGGGGCGGTTGGGCGCGAGCGCGCGCGCCCGCTGCAAGTGAGCGAGCGCCTTGTCGGTTTCGCCGCGCGCAGCCAGCAGCATGCCGAGCGTATCGAGCACCGCCGCGTTGTTCGGCGCGAGCCGGGCCGCGCGTTCCGCATACCCGATCGCCTTCGGATCGCCCAACTGACCGCTCGCCCAGGCCAGGTTGTTCAGCGCGACGACGTGGTTCGGTTCGTTCGCCACGACGGACTGGTACCGGGCGACCGCGGCGCGATAGTCGCGCGCAAGCAGCGCGCGGTCCGCCAGGTGCAGGGTCAGCGCCGTGTCGCGCGGGTTGCTCGCGGTCCAGTCTCGCGCGAACGCGTCGGCCTCGGCGCGTTTGCCGGCGCTCGCGAGCGCCGAATACACGCCGACCGCGAGCACGCCGGATTTGGCATTGACTTTCAGCCCGTCGCGGTACGCGCGCTCAGCGTCGGCGTGTTTGCCCTGCGCCGCCAGCACATCGCCTTGCAGCGCGTAGCCCAAGGTCGACTTCGGATCGCGGGTCTGCAGCGCCTTGGCCTCGCGCAGCGCTTCCTCGTGTCGCCCCGACTGAACGAGTGCGGCCACCAGGCTACGCCCCACGCCCGCATCGTCCGGCGCCAGCCGCTGCGCGCGCCGCAGCGTTTCGATCGCCGCCTCGTGCTCTTTTGCGCCGGCCTGGACCGCGGCCAGCCTGACCAGCGGGCGGACCGACTGCGGCTGCAGATCCGCCGATTTCTTCAACGTATCGATCGCCTCGCGCGACTGGCCGGCGGCGATTTGCGCCTCGGCCAGCGCATCGAGCACGCGCGGCTCCTTGGGCAGTGCGCTGGCCGCGTCGCGCGCAGCGGCGAGCGCGGCCGCCGTATCGCGCGCACGCAACTGGAAGCCGATCAGCGCGATTCGCGCGTTGACCGACTGCGGATTCGCGGCGACCGCACGCTGCAGCGTCGCCGAGATGTCGGTGCCTGCGGCCCCGGTGCGCGCAAGCAGATCGGCCAACGCGATGTAGATCTGCTCGTTCTTCGGGTCGGCCGCGATCATCGCTTCATAGCGCGCTTTCGCGGAGCCGGGGTTCTTTTCGGCAAGGTCGAGGCTGGCCAGCCCTTGCGCAGCTGGCAGATACGACGGCTGAAGCGCGAGCGCTTTTTCGAAGCTTCGACGCGCCGCCGCGTTGTCCTTGCGTGCGACGTGCACGACGCCGAGCACGTGATGCGACAGCGGGTTGTCCGGCTGCTTCTTTTCCAGGTTCCGCGCGGCTTCGAGCGCGCGGTCCGGTCGGTTTGCCCTCAGATGACCGACGATGAGCGCGAGGTCGGCCTGATACTGCTTGGCGTCGAGTTCGGACGCCGCCTCCAGTTCCCGGATGCCCGCCTCGGTCCGACCGGTCGCAAGCGCGATCTGTCCGAGCCGCGTGCGCGCGGCGACCTTCTGCGCATCGGAAGAGGCCGCCGAAGCGAAGTAGCCGGCTGCCTTGTTGAGGTCGCCGTGGGCCAGATAAGTTTCTCCGGCGAGCATCAGCATCTGCGGATCGGCGCCGGCACGCTGCATCAGCGGCTGCAGCGCCTCGACCGCCTTCGCCGGCTGCCCGGCTCGCAGCAACGCGCCGACCAGCATCCGCTGCGCGCCCAGGTGCTCGGGCACCTGGCTGACCGCCTTGCGCAGGTAGGCTTCGGCCGCCAGCGGCTGATTGGACTGCAGCTCGACCGCGCCGGCGAGTACGAGGCTCGGAACGTGCTCCGGCGCATGCTTCAGCACCTGAAGAACCTGTTCGCGCGCGCGCTGCACGTCGCCCTTGCGCAGCGCGAGCAGGCCTTCGAAGTAATTGACGCGCAGATCGCCGCGCGCGTGCTTGCGCGCCTGCGCGATCTGCGCGGCGGCCCCGTCGAAGTCGCGCTCGTCGATCAGTTGCGAGATCAACGCGAACCGCGCCGGCAAGTGGCGCTCGTCCGCGTCGACGGCGCCCCGCACCTCCGCGCGCGCAGCCTCGGCCTCGCCCTTCGCCGCGAGCAGGCCGGCCTTCAGCAGGAACGCATCGGCATTCTTCGGATCGCCGGCCTTGACTTCGTCCGCAATCGCGATCGCCTCGTCGATGCGCCCGTCGAGCGCGGCCAGTCGCGCCTGGCCCATGCGCGCCGCCGCGAATCCCGGTTTGGCGGAGAGCACCGCGGCGTACGCCTGGCCGGCCTCCGCGCGCCGGCCGAGCTGGATCCACGCGTCGCCGAGCCGTGCACGGAATGCGGCGTCGGCATCCGGATCGCTCAGGCGCCGCGAGGAGAACTCCTGCACGAGCTTGGCAGCCTCGCCCTGCTCCATCAGCGCGCGCGCAAGCCACGGAAGAACGGCCTCTGCCGGCTGCTTGAACTCCAGCGCGCGCCGCAGTTCCTTCTCCGCGGATGCGGGATCGCGCGTCTCGAGCAGCGCGCGGCCGAGCAGCAGACGCGCCTCGCCGTTGTCCGGTGCCTCCTGCAGCGCGTTTTTCAACTGGATCGCCGCAGCGTTGTATTCGCCGCGCGCGAAGTAGTCCCTGGCCGACGCGACGAGCTTTTCGGGGCTTTCCTTGAAGCAGCCCGCAAGCACGAACGCTGCCAACAGCAACGTCAGCGCTCGCGCGAAGCCGGAGTAGGTTGGGGTGAGGAAACGCCGAACCCCGACATGCGACACACCGCGTTGGGGTTCGCCTCGCCCACCCCAACCTGCGTGCTGTTGTATACGGAGGCCGGGAGGGATTTCGGTCGGCCGAAGGCCGGGGAGATTCTGCAGTCCGTTCACTTCAACCCGAATCGATGCAGCAGGTCATAGAGGGTGGGCCGGCTGATGCCCAACAGTTCGGCGGCCTTGCTCAGATTGCCGTCGACGCGCGATAGCGCGCGCAGCACGGCGGCTCGCTCGGCGTCTTCGCGCACCGTGCGCAGGTTCAGATCGTCGCGCTCGCCCTTGGCTTCGAGGCCCAGGTCCGCGGCGCGGATCGACGAGCCGTCGGCCATGATGACGGCGCGTTTGATCACGTTTTCCAGCTCGCGCACGTTGCCGGGCCAGTCGTGCCGCTCGATCGCTTCGACGGCGTCGGGCGCGAGCTTCAACGATCCGCGCTTGTGCTCGGCGGCGTAACGCTGCACGAACGCGTGCGCAAGCAGCGCGGGGTCACCCTTGCGCTCGCGCAGCGGCGGAACATTGATCACGATCTCCGCGAGCCGGTAGAACAGATCCTCGCGGAACCCGCCTTCGGCGATCAGCGCCTTGAGATTGCGGTGCGTCGCGCACACCACACGCACGTCGACCGGGATCTCCTCGCGCCCGCCGAGGCGTTCGATCGAGCGCTCCTGCAGGAAACGCAGGAGCTTGGCCTGCAGCGCCGTCGGCAGATCGCCGATCTCGTCGAGAAACAGCGTGCCGCGATGCGCGATTTCGATCTTGCCCGGCGTCGTTTTCGCTGCGCCGGTGAACGCGCCTTTCTCGAAGCCGAACAGCTCGCTTTCGAGCAGTGTCTCCGGAATCGCCGCGCAGTTGATCGCGACGAAACGCTGCCGCTGTCGCGGCGACAGCTCGTGCAGGCCGCGCGCGAGCAGCTCCTTGCCGGTGCCCGAGTCGCCCAGGATCAGCACGGTCGCGTTGGTCGGCGCGACTTTCTCGATCGTGCGGCACGCTTTGAGCATTTCCGGATCGCGCGTCAGGATGCCCGCCAGCGCGGCCGCCTGCCGCGTCGACTGCAGCCGGCGGTTTTCTTCCTGAAGCTCGTGCAGCCGGAACGCGCGCTCGATCATCAGACCCAGCACGTCGGGTTCGAACGGCTTGGCGTAGAAGTCGTAGGCGCCCAACGCGATCGCCTGCAGCGCGTTGGCACGGTCGTTCTGGCCCGTCAGGACGATGACCTTCGCGTCGGGCAGCACCGCCAGGATCTGCCGCAGCGTGGCCAATCCTTCGGTCGGCTCGTCCGGCGCAGGCGGCAGGCCCAGGTCGAGCGTGATCACCGCGGGTTCGAGCCGCCGCACTTGCGCAAGTGCCGACTCGCGGTCCGACGCGACCGCCACTTCGTAGGCGTCGAACGCCCACTTCATCTGCGTCTGCAGCGCGGGATCGTCCTCGACGATCAGCAGCGGCCTGCGCACCGGGTTCACGTCGCCCCCTCGGTCGCGACCGCGCTGCGCGTCGTCGCCAGCGGCAGATGAACGCGCACGGTCGTTCCGGCGCCGGGCGCGGTGTCGACCTCGATGCGGCCGCCGATGCTGGCGACGTATTGCTGGCTCTCGTAGGCCCCGATGCCCATACCGGCGTGTTTGGTCGACTGGAACGGTTTGAACAGGCGCTCGCGCACGAACTCCGCAGTCATGCCGATGCCTCGATCGGCGACCTCGACGACGGCCCCCTCGCCGTCGCGCCGGATCCGCACGTTTACTTGCGGATTATCTCCCGAGGCATCGATCGCATTCTGCAGAAGATGCCCGACAACACGCTCCAATCGATCCTCGTGGCCGAACACCGCCACGCCCCGTTCGACCTCGAATGCCAGCCCGTCGCGCCCCACCCCGAATCTTCGCCGCAGTCGATCGGCGACGGCACCCAGATCGACCGGCCCGGGCCGCTCGATCGGCTCGACACCCGAGCGTAGCTGCTGCATCAGATGGTTCATCCGCCCGACCGCATGTTCGACCGTCGCGAGCATGTCGCGCTGGAAATCCGGATTCGCGCGGTGGCGTTCGGCGTTCCTCAGCAGGAGCTGAAGCTGGGCGACCAGGTTCTTCAGATCGTGCACGACGAAGGCGGACATCCGGTTGAAGGCATCGAACTTCCTCGCCTCCAGCAACGCCTCGGTGGCGCGCTCGTGCGCCAGGAAACCCGCGGCCTGCCGTCCCGCGGTCTTGAGCAAATCGAGCACTTCCCAGTTCAGCTCGAACTTGACCCTGGGCTCGGCGAGCAACACGAAGCCGAGCAGGTCGTCGCCGTCGAACAGCGGTACGACCAGCCACGCGGAGGGAAACTGCAACAGCCAGGACGGCATCCGCTCGACCTTGTATCTGGCGGGGTCCCTGCGCAGCTCGTGCAGATCGACCACCCAGCCGGTCGCGGCAAGGAACGACGGCAACCAGTCCGACGCCGGCACCACGCGATCGGAGGCCGGAAGATTGACGCGCGCCGCCTGCACATAAACGCCGCCTTCGCCTTTGATCCACAAGGCGCCGCCGGTACTTTCGACCAGATCCGCGAGTGCGCGGATGCCGCGCTCGCGCACCGAACCGGGCGACGCCGGGTTCGACAGCGTGCGCGTGAAGGACAGCCACTCCTCCCGGTAGTCATAGCGGTACGGGAAGAAATGCTTCGCGACGAACACCCGCAGCTTGGCGCGAAACGTGCCGGAGAAACTGACGAGCGCCAAGGCGAGCAGTCCGGCGAACAGCACGACCGTCAGCAGGGCCTTGCCCCAGCTTCCGCCAAAGTAGTGCACGTAGTAGCCGATGACCGCGATCGCGAGCAGGTAGGCGCCGGACGCGAGCAATGCCGTCGAACCCGCGACCAACCCGCGCGACAGCGCGACGTCGAAGCGCCAGTCCTTGTTGCGTGCGGCAGCGATACCGAGCACCGGCGTGACCAGCGCGTGCGCGGCGCCGCGGGCGGACCACAGGTTGATATCGACTTCGCGGTACAGCGCCGCATCCGCGTACAGCACGAGGTCGTAGCCGAACATCGCCGCGAGCGCCACGCACAGCGGTCGCACGTTCCAGCGCTGCGTCTGCGGCGTGCCTCGATAGACCTGCTCGACGAGCACGAGTCCCGCCACGCTCGTCCCGAGCAGCAGCGCCGGCACGAGCACGGCCGCGCGCCCGCCCGCCGCGGTAGTGGCCGGGGCCGGCGCAAACAGATAGACCGCGACTGCCGCGATCGCCAGCAACGCCGCCTGAAGGCGACGCATGCGGGCGGCACCTGCCGGGGTCGAAGCCGCGCCGGGCGCACGGATCAGCGCAAGAAAGGCGAACAGCGCCGCGTAGCGCAGCCCGTCCAGGACGCGAGCCGCGCTCCAGGCAAGCACGGCCTCGGTTGCGGCGTACGCCAGCGAAGCCGACGCCCAGACCGCTTGCAGCACGGCAGCCGTCAACAGCAGCCCGCCCACACCCGCCCCGCGCCGCCCCAGGATGAGTTGGATCGAAAAGGCGCCAAAGGCAAGCACCGCCAGTCCGTAGGACCAGACAGCGGGATCGGTCGACCAATCTGGGTTCAAGGCGGCCCTGCGCAGCGGTTACGTGAAGTGCAGAAGGCGATTTTGCCCGGCCGGCGGCAGTCCGAGCCGCTGCCCGCTCCCCCTCAAAGGCACTGGGGTGGGCCTGGGTTCGTGCGCCAAGCATCGCCGACGCGTCTCCGACCCGATCGCGCGAAAGAGGGGAGAAACCAAACGCGCCCGGCGGCTGCGCACCTTCGCGCTATCGAGCGCCTTCGCGGAACAGGACGACCCGCACCGTTTCGAAGAGGATCAACAAGTCGAGGAACAACGAGTGGTTCTTGACGTAGTACAGGTCGTACTCGAGCTTCTTGCTCGCGTCCTCCACCGACGCGCCGTAGCTGTAGCGCACTTGCGCCCAGCCGGTCAACCCGGGCTTGACGCTGTGGCGCACGTCGTAGAAGCGGATCTGTTCCCTCAACTGGCTCACGAAGCACGGCCGCTCGGGGCGCGGTCCGACCAGGCTCATGTCGCCGCGCAGCACGTTGATCAACTGCGGCAGCTCGTCGATGCGCGTCTTGCGCATGATCCGTCCGACGCGCGTGACACGCGAATCGCCGGCCGTCGCCCAGCGCGCGACGCCGTCCTTTTCCGCGTCCGTGCGCATGCTGCGGAACTTCAGGCACATGAACGTGCGGCCGCCGCGCCCGACGCGTTCCTGCCGATAGATGATCGGAAATCCGCTCTCGACGAAGATCGCCACCGCCGCAAGCGCCATCACCGGCAGTGCCAGGATCAGCAGCACAGACGACGCGACGATGTCGAACGCACGTTTGATCACGGTGCGCAACCCGTCCTGCGCGAATCCCTGGCCGTAGATCAGCCAGCTCGCCTTCAAGGACTCGATCGGCACCTCGCCCCGGACGCGCTCGTAGAAGCCCGGCAGGTCCGTCACCGGAACGCCGTTGATCCGGCACTCCAGCAGCTCGCGCAGCGGCAGCGCGCCGCCACGCTGCTCGCGAACGGCGACGATCACTTCCTGCACGCGCAGCCGCCGGACCAGCTCGACGAAGTCGGTCTGGCGCGGATAGACGCGATGCGTCGCCGGCAGGACGGACGCTTCGCCCGGACCTGCCTGATAGAAGCCCACCACCGCATAGCGCGGATAGCCGAGCGACTTCAGCGACTCTTCCACCGTCTTCGCTTCGGCACCCACGCCGACGATCAACACCCGCCGCGCGCCGACGCCCGCGTCGCGCGCCGCGAACATCACCTGGCGCAGCAGGATCTGGCCGCAGGCGGCGTACAACAGCGTGTAGCCGAGCACCATGCGCGCGCTCTGCCCGTCCGGCATCAGGTGCAGCAGCAAGTACGCGAGCGGGGATCCGATCGCCAGCGCCAGCAGCAGCCTGCCAACGACGGCTCCGAAGGTGATTGCCTCCTCTCGTCGGTACAGCCCGAAGGCGGCGTTGATCGCCAACATCAGCAGCGCGAACGCCACGCTCGCCTCGAGCGCGGCGGCGGCCGAGGCGCCGTATGGCGAAAGTTGCACGTAGACGGCGAGCAGCACCGAACCCAGGAAAATCCCGGCGTCGGCCAACAACAGGACGATCGTCCCGACGGGAATGTGATGGCGGAAGACTCGAACCATGCCCTCTCCGGCGCGATCCCTGGCCCATTTCCGCGTTTCGAACCGGCTCACCGGTGCCGCAGCCCCTTTTCGCCGTGGCGTCCGCGTGTGCAGCGGCATCGTCCCGCCTACCGGTGACGACGCCGTGAACGCCGCGGTCGATCCGAACCGCCCGATCAACGCCATCGGACCGCAGCGTCCCGCCGCCAGCGACTTCCCCCACGGGCGGGTTGCCGAAAAATCCGATGCGCTGCGAAGGGCGTTCTGCTCTCATCCGCAGCCGAACCAGTACCTTGGGCCCCGGAATCTATCCCAACTTTTTGGTAGTTGCTACCACTTTTTTGGGAGGAAGCAACGAATCAAGCGTTTGTACGCAGATCGGCCGGCGCTAGGCGACGAACGGCGGGTCGAGCCCTGGCGGCATCGAAGACGCAGCGGAACGGGCTGCTTGAGCTTCGCGGGCTGCGACCTGCCGTTGCATAGGCACGGAAACGTTTCGCAATGCATCGCCTGGACTCTCGAAAGGCGGACTGCCGCAGATCAAGCCGCAAGCGCGGGTCGCGGAGATCGCCGATGACAAGAGGCGCCGCTTTCGAGTACCCTGTTTTTGGGACTGGGTTGAGCTACCGATCGGGGCGCATCTGCCCAGTGGCCGGATCGAGATGCCCCCGCAAGCGTAGGCCGGCACGAAGCGGCGCATGATGGCTGGCCTTGAGCCGGAGACAACCTGCTCAGCGACCGGTCCGCATCGGCAACCGAGGAGATCGATGGATACCGCAGGCTCGTCGCAATCGCACAGCACCATCTCGAAAGGCAGAGCCCGCAGTTTCTCGTGCCGATTCTGCTCCGCGCCGCTGGCGACCACCTTCGTCGACCTCGGCATGTCGCCGCTGTGCCAGACGCACATCCGCCCCGATCAACTGCACGAGATGGAGCCGTTCTATCCGCTGCACGCCTACGTGTGCGACCGGTGTTTCCTCGTGCAACTGCAGGAGTTCGTGACACCGGACGAGATCTTCGCCGAGTACGCGTACTTCTCTTCGTACTCGACGAGCTGGGTTGAGCACGCGCGGCGCTACGCGGAGATGATGATCGAGCGCTTCAAGCTGGGCAGCGGCTCGAAGGTCATGGAGATCGCGAGCAACGACGGCTACCTGCTGCAGCACTTCGTCGCGCGCGGCGTACCGGTGCTGGGCATCGAGCCGGCCGCGAACGTCGCGCAGGCCGCGATCGACAAAGGCGTGCCGACGACCGTGCAGTTCTTCGGCCGCAAGACCGCGGCGGCCATCGCTGCGGAACACGGCCTGCCGGACGTGCTGCTGGGCAACAACGTGCTGGCGCACGTGCCCGACATCAACGACTTCGTCGGCGGCATGAAGGTCCTGCTCGCGCCGCACGGCGTGATCACGATGGAGTTTCCGCACCTGCAGCGCCTGATCGCCGAGAACCAGTTCGACACCATCTATCACGAGCACTTCAGCTACCTGTCGTTCGTGACCGTGGAGCGGATCTTTGCCCACCACGGCATTACCCTGTTCGACGTCGAGGAGCTGCCCACGCACGGCGGCTCGCTGCGCATCTATGGCCGCCATGCAGAGAACGCCGCGTTGCCGGTGACCGAACGCGTGACTGCGCTGCGCCGGCGCGAGATCGACGACGGCTTTCTGACGCTCGAGCGCTACCGTGGTTTCGACGAGCAGGTCAAAGCCACGAAACGCAAGCTGCTTAGCTTCCTGATCGACGCCAAGAGTCGCGGCAAGAAGATCGTCGGCTACGGCGCGCCGGGCAAAGGCAACACCCTGCTCAATTACTGCGGCATCCGCACCGATTTTCTCGATTTCACCGTGGACGCCAACCCGTATAAACAGGGCAAGTACACGCCGGGCACGCGCATTCCGATCCTGGCGCCGGACGCCATCCGAGAGGCGCGGCCCGACTACGTGCTGATCCTGCCGTGGAACCTGAAGGACGAGATTTCCCAGCAGGCGGCGTACATCGAGGAATGGGGCGGACGGTTCGTCGTGCCGATCCCCGAAGTCAAGGTGTTGTAGATCGAATCACCCCAACCGGATGGTCTTTGCATGAACATTCTCGTCACCGGCACCGAAGGCTACATCGGCGCTCGCCTCGCCCCTTTGCTCGTGACGGCTGGCCATTCGGTCACCGGCCTCGATACCGGCTTCTACCGAGACGGCACGCTCTATCTGGATCCGATCGGACTGCCCATTGCCCCAACCACGATCTACAAGGACCTGCGCACGGTCACGCCCAAGGACTTCGAAGGGTTCGATGCCGTCGTTCACCTCGCCGAACTGTCGAACGACCCTTTGGGCCAGAACCGCCCCGAGATCACATACAAGATCAACCACGAAGGCTCGGTGCGGATCGCCAAGGCCGCACGCGACGCGGGTGTGCGGCGCTTTGTCTACGCGTCCTCGTGCAGCGTCTACGGCGTCGGCAGCGGCGAGTTCCTGGACGAAACCTCTCCGACGAATCCGCAGACCGCGTACGCCAAATGCAAGGTGATGGTCGAACGCGATCTGGCCCCCATGGCGGATTCGGACTTCTGCGTCACGTTCCTGCGCAACGCCACCGCGTACGGCCCGTCGCCGCGGATGCGGTTCGACATCGTGCTCAACGACCTGTGCGCGCTGGCCTGGACGAAGAAGAAGATCGCCATGGTCAGCGACGGCAGCCCGTGGCGGCCGATCGTGCATGTCGAAGACATTTGCCAATCGATCCTTTGCGCGCTCGAAGCGCCGATCGACGCGGTCAACGGCGAAATCTTCAACGTCGGCGTGACCAGCGAAAACTACCGCGTACGCGAGATCGCCGCGATCGTCGCCGAGGCCTTTCCGGGCTGCGAAGTGACCGCCGGCCCCCCAAGCGCCGACAACCGCAGCTACCGCGTGTCTTTCGAAAAACTCGAAACCCGCCTGCCGGGCTTCAAGGCACGCTGGACCGCGCGCGCCGGTGCCGAGGAACTGCGCCGGCTGTTCGAACGTATCGAGTTCTCTCCCGAAACCTACGAGTTCCGTGCGTTCACGCGGTTGAAGCAACTGAAGTACCTGCAGCGCACGGCGCAGGTCGACCAGGACCTGTACTGGAGCGCCCGGTGATCTTCGCACCCACCGCGCTGCCGGACGCCTGGATCCTCGAGCCGGACCGCAAGGCCGACGAGCGCGGTTTCTTCGCGCGCATCTGGTGCCGTGAAGAGTTCGCGCGGCACGGCATCCAAGCCGATGTCGTGCAGGCGAGCGTCTCGTACAACCGCACCGCCGGCACGCTGCGCGGCATGCACTTCGCATGGCCGCCGTCGCGGGAGGGCAAGCTGGTGCGCTGCGCGCGCGGCGCCATTCACGACGTCATCATCGACTTGCGGCCGCATTCGGCCACATTCACGCAGCATCTCGCGGTGGAGCTCAGCGCCGAAAACGGCCGGTCCCTGTTCGTCCCGCCCGGCTTTGCGCACGGGTTCCAGACCCTGGTGGACGACACCGAGGTGCTGTACATGATGACGGACTTCTACCGCCCGGAGCTCGCCGACGGCGTACGTTTCGACGATCCTGCGTTTGGCATTTCCTGGCCGCGGCCGGTGACGGTGATCGTCGAGCGCGACCGAAGCTACGCGGACTTTGACCGCGACGACCACATTCGTCGCTATCGGACGCAGGGCGACCACGTCTGCCCTTGAGATGTCGCTGCTCTCCGACCTGCGCACGCCTTCGGGTTCCGCCGCCGCGGTTCAGCGCCTCTGGCCGTTGCTGGAACGGATGTACCCCATCTGCCGCAGCATCACCGGCAACGGCGTGCGCCAGACGCTCGATCTGATCGAAACCGTGATCCCGTTGCAGCGCTTCGAGGTGCCGACCGGCACACCCGCTTTCGACTGGGAGGTGCCGCCCGAATGGAACATCCGCGACGCCTACATCGCCGACGAATCGGGCCGGCGCGTGATTGATTTCCGCGCGCATTCGCTGCACGTCGTCAACTATTCGGCCCCGGTGCGACAGCGGATGACGCTGGACGAGTTGCAGCCACATCTGCATTCGATGCCGGATCGACCCGAGTGGATTCCCTACCGCACGAGCTACTACAACGAGAACTGGGGCTTTTGCCTGCGCCACCGCGACCGCGAACGGCTGGCGCAGGGCTCATACGACGTGGTCATCGACTCCGAACTCGAGCCCGGACATCTGACCTATGCCGAGTGCGTGATCGAAGGAAGCGGTGACGAGCTGGCGCTCGTCTACACGCACACCTGTCACCCTTCGCTCGCCAACGACAACCTGACCGGAATCGCGGCCGCGATCGCGATCGCGCATGCGATGCACGCGGAGCGTCCGCGGCTGACGTGGCGCATCGTATTCGGCCCCGGAACGATCGGCTCGCTCGTCTGGCTGTCGCGCAACGAGCCGCTGCTGCCGCGGCTGCGCGGCGGTCTGGTCATCGGCCTGCTCGGCGATCCCGGCCCACTCACGTACAAGCGGAGCCGTCGCGGCGACACAGCCACCGATCGCGCGGCGCAGCTCGTGCTGTCAGGCGCGAATGCGCAGATCGTGGATTTCGAGCCGTACGGTTACGACGAGCGCCAGTTCTGCTCGCCGGGGTTCGATCTGCCGGTCGGGCGGCTGACGCGTTCGGCCAATGGCCGCTACGACGAGTACCACACGTCTGCGGACGACCTGTCGTTCATCCGTCCGGAGTGCCTGGCCGAATCCGTGCGCGCGCTCGCCGAACTGGTCGCCGTCATCGATCGCAACCGCAAGCTGCGCAACCTCAGCCCCAAAGGCGAGCCAAGGCTCGGCAAGCGCGGCCTGTACGGCAGCGTCGGCGGCGTCTCGCCGGGCCAGTTCGAGCAAGCGTTGCTGTGGTTGCTCAGCTTCTCGGACGGCCGGCACGACCTGGTCTCGATCGCTCAGAAATCCGGGCTCGCTTGGCCGCTGCTGGTCGAGGCCGCCGAGCGGCTCGAAGCCGCGGGGCTTGCGCGCAGCATCGGGCTCGCCGAGGAAAAGCACATGCAACAGGAACCGATCCAATGAAAGTCGTCCTTTTCTGCGGCGGGCTCGGCACGCGGCTGCGCGAGCATTCGGACACGATTCCGAAACCGCTGGTCAACGTCGGCTATCGCCCGATCCTCTGGCACCTGATGCGCTACTACGCGCACTACGGCCACACGGAATTCATCCTCGCCCTCGGCTACCGCGGCGACCTGATCCGCGAGTACTTTCTGAACTACAACGAGGCGATGACCAACGACTTCGTTATGTACGGCAAGGATCGCCGTGTGGAACTGCTGTCGCGCGATCTGGACGACTGGCGCATCACGTTCGTCGATACCGGGTTGCATTCGAATATCGGACAGCGGCTGCTGCGGGTACGCAAGTACGTGGAGCCGGACGAGGAGTTCCTCGCCAACTACGCGGACGGCTTGAGCGATCTGCCGCTGGACGAGCACATCGCGGACTTTCGCCGGCGCAAGGTCACCGCGAGCTTCGTCGCCGTGCGCACCGGGCAGAGCTTTCATTCGGTGCACTTCGACGACAACGGCATCGTCACCGGGTTCGGCCAGATCTCGGAGTCGGAGTTCTGGATCAATGGCGGCTTCTTCTGCCTGCGGCGCGAGATCTTCGATCACATCCAGGAAGGCGAGGAACTCGTCGAGCAGCCGTTTCAACGGCTGATCGCGAAACGGCAGCTCGCCGTGTATCGCCACCGCGGCTTCTGGCAGTCGATGGACACGTTCAAGGACAAGATCACCTTCGACCGCATGGAAGCGCGCGGCAATTGCCCGTGGATGATCTGGCAGAAGCACCCCGCGAAGTAGGCGCCGGACCGCTCTCATGCTGCCCTTGAAGTTCGACACGGATCGACAACGGCCACTAACGCTGCTTTGCCTGGGCGCGCACAGCGACGACCTGGAGATCGGCTGCGCCGGCGCGCTGCTGGAACTGCTGCGCCGGCCCGGCGGGGTCAACGTCCATTGGGTCGTGCTCAGCGCGCCCGGCGAACGTGCCGCCGAGGCCAGGCGCAGCGCCCGCGCCCTGCTGAGGGGCGCCACCGCTGTGCACGTCGAGCTTGGCGATCACACCGACGGGTACTTTCCCGCCGAGTTCAAGCAGATCAAAGCGCGTTTTGAGCAACTGAAGCACCAGGTGAGGCCCGACGTGATCCTGACGCACCGGCTCGATGACCGCCATCAGGATCATCGCCTGACCGCCGAGCTGACCTGGCAGACGTGGCGCGACCACCTCATCCTGGAGTTCGAGATCCCCAAGTACGAAGGCGACCTCGGCCAGCCCAATCTGTTCGTCCCGCTCTCGCCACAGACCGCAAGCCGCAAGGTTCGCCACCTGATGCGCCACTTCGGCAGCCAGCGCAGCCGCACATGGTTTCGACCGGAGACATTCAACGCGCTGATGCAACTGCGCGGTGTCGAGTGCCGCGCGCCCTCTCGCTTCGCGGAGGGCTATTACGCCCGCAAGCTCATAATTGACTGACGTGGTTAGGCACGTTTTTGTATGGGCGCACGCATTACTATCTGCTGAGGTCCACCTTGAAACCCGTGCCAGTCGTATCGATCGGAATGCCAGTCTATAACGCCGAGCAGTTTCTACGGCAGGCCTTGGATTCGGTGCTGGCACAGTCGCTAACCGCCTTTGAATTGCTGATTTCTGACAATGCATCTACTGACTCCACGGAAGAAATCTGCCGCGAATATGCGCGCAGGGATCCGCGCGTGAGTTATGTAAGACAGCCCAGCAATTTGGGCCTGCCTGCCAACTGGAATTACGTCGCTCGGCGCGCACGTGGGCGCTTTTTCAAATGGGCTTCCGGTAACGACTACCTAGCACCCACCATGCTCGAAGCATGTGTACATGAGCTCGAGACCAATCCTGACGTAGTCCTTGCTTACGGCCGTACGAGGCTGGTTGACGAATTGGGGGTGCGCGATGACGTCTACATGGGCGACTTTGCAGTGCTTGATGACGCACCGAGCGCCCGTTTCCGCGCAGTCACTGAGCAGCTTACTCTAAACAACGCGGTTAGCGGGCTACATCGAGCTGACGTCCTCAAGCAAACGGGATTGATTCGACCTTACCCCGGAAGCGACGTGGTTCTGATGGGCGAACTGGCTCTGCGAGGTAAGTTTGCAATGGCGCACGATGTGCTTTTTTTTCGGCGCATCGATGCCTCGTCTTTCAGTGCGCGCCTCGGCGCCGAAGAACTGCACAAGCTGTATGCCCCGACAGCGCGCGCCTGGCAGCCAGTGCTCTTGATGCGCCACAAGGACTTAATCGCTGCGATATTTCGCGCACAAATTCCTTTTCGCGAAAAGTTGCGTTGTCTTAGGGTCGCTGCGCAACATCTCTATTGGGAGAAATCCCGCCTGTTTGACGAACTCACGGCACCGCTGCGCACAAAAACCTCACAGCAGTAGCGCGCGAGCGTCAATGCAGCTCAACGTCCTCGGGATCAGATCGGAACCGCAAGTGCGTGAAGCAATGAAACTTCGGGTCGGGGACTGGGTTGAAGTTCGTTTGCCAGAAGAAATCCTTGCCACCCTCGATTCGGACGGCAAGTTGGAGCGATTGCCGTTCATGCCGGAAATGCTGAAGCACTGCGGACGTCGCTTCCGGGTAAGCGCGGTCGCGCATAAGACGTGCGACCCAGCGCACAAGACCGGCGGCCGTCGTCTGAACGATGCCGTGCACCTCGAAGAACTGCGCTGCGATGGCAATGCGCATGGTGGATGCCAAGCGGCTTGTCTCCTGTTCTGGAAGACGGCCTGGCTCAGGCGGGTTGACGGGCCGTCAACTCAAAGTAACGCCATAGCGGTATCCGCAGAGCCCCTAATGCCATTGCTACTCGACAAAGCAATGCGAGTCGGCGAAACGGCAAGCAGGGCCCCGATCTATTCCTGCCAAGCCACTTGCCTTTTCGACGCCACACGACCGCTGCCTTGGTGGGATTTACGCCAATACATCCGCGACTTGACCACCGGCAATGTCGCTTTGCGGCACTGGTTCAGGGTCCTTCTCCTATCTTGGGTACGAGCCGCACTGCGCCTGGGCATTGGCTACCGGGTTTTAAGCGCCCTGTATGACAAGTTGCACCGCGCGCTTCTTGGAAGACCTGAACCGGTACCCATTTGATGGACGCCACGATCCGGCATGAAGCGTTGTCCACGGCCGGCCGTCGTGGTCGTGTCCTTCGAACACGACGACGGCCGGCGGTGGACAACGCGCGCTGCTTCATTGCGCCGCGGCCCCACGGCGTTCATCCCCGGCGCCCCAGCGCCGCTCGAATTCACTCGGCGTCAGATACCCCAGCGACGAATGAAGCCGCTCGGTGTTGTAGTAGCCGAAGTACTCGACCAGCGCCTGCGCCGCCGCGGTGCGGGTTCTGAAGTGCACCCCGTGCACGCACTCGACCTTCACCGTGCCGTTGGCCGACTCCATCGGCGCATTGTCCCAGCAGTCGCCCTTGCGGCTCATCGACACCGTGATGCCGCGGGCGGCCAGTACCTTCCGATAGTCGCCGGCGGCGTACTGCGAGCCGCGGTCGGAATGATGGGTCAGCCCCGCCGGCGGATCGCGCCAGCCCAGCGCCATCGTGAGTGCCGCCAGGGTCAGGTCCTGCGCCATCGAGTCGCTCATCGCCCAGCCGACCAGCTTGCGGCTGTACAGGTCCAGGATCAGCGCCACGTACAGCCAGCCCTCGGCCGTGGGTACGTAGGTCAGGTCGGCCAGCCATTTCTGGTTCGGCGCCGTGGCGGTGAAGTCGCGCCCCAGCACATTGGGGGCCACGGCGTGGCCGTGCTTCGAGTCGGTGGTGACGACCCGCAACCGCCGGCGCTTGCGGCATTGCAGGTCATGCTCGCGCATCAGCCGGCCGACGCGCTTTTCGTTGACCGGCCGGCCCAGCGCGGTGCTGACTTCGCGCCGCATCCGCCGCCGGCCATAGCGGCCCCGGTGCTTGCGCTGCCGGCGCCGGATCTCCTCGGTCAGTTCGGCATCGGCCTGTGCTCGCTTCGACGCCGGACGGACCCGGGCGGCGTGCCAGCCGCTGCGGGAGACCCCGAGCAGCTGGCACATGAGCGTGACGCTGTAGGAGTCGCGGTGCGCTTCGATCCAGGCGTACTTCACAGCGACTCCTTCGCGAAGTACGCCGCCGCTTTTTTTAGGATCTCGCGCTCCAGCTTCAGGCGGGCGTTTTCCTGGCGCAGCCGGGCATTCTCGGCCTGCAGATCGTCCACCGGGTGCGCCGGCGGGCGCTTCAGCAGCGGCTGGCCCTTCTTCACCCTGGCCACCCAGTTGGCCAAGGTCTTGGCCGACATCTCCAGACTGCGGGCCACCTGCGGCACGCTGCGACCGCCGTCGAGCACCTGCCGCACCGCGGCTTCCCGAAACTCGGCCGTGTACTTCCGATCCGGTCCTGCTTTCATATCTCACCTCCACGAAGTCAAAGTACCAAACCTCGTGGCGTCCATTTTTCGGGGACCAGTTCATACCAACTCACCGACCCATCCATTGCCAGATTCGCTCCAGCAACGTTGTTTCCGCCCCTTGTGGCCGCCCAGCGACGAAGTACAGGAACACAAGTAGCGCCACATAAGCCACGACACCGACCGTCACAGCCGTCAGCAATACGAGCAGCGACGAAAGCGCATCGGTTGACGGCGCAAGCCCGGAAATTAACAAGCGAACGACATAGGCCATCACCGCCGCAGCGACAAGTGGGCGCCACAGTGTGAGGAGCCAGCGAGTGACATCAAGTGAAAGCCCTCGCGCGCTCATCCACAGCCCCAGCACCAAGGCCCAGGCCGACGACACGGTAGCGGCGAGCGCCAGTCCCTCGGCGCCTTTAAGCGGTGCGGCCCACAGCACGGCAGGCAGGAAAACTCCAAGCCGCGCGATCGCGACCAGCGCGGGAACCTTGGGTACCCCGGCCGCAAAAGAAGCTGTCAGCTGCGTTGACCACAGCGAACCGAAAATCGCGTTGACGGCCATGATCTCGACAATGGGGATCGCCGCCAGCCACTTGGTGCCCAGCATGACTCTCACCAACGGCTCAGCAACCGCAGCGATTCCTAGACAAGCCGGTAGCAGAAATAGTGCGACGATGCCAGTTGCCGTCGTGACCACGTCGGCCATGCTGTGGCCATCTTCCACCAACCGTGAGGCGCCGGGGAGGAACGCCCGGTTGAGCGGCGCGACGAGTTCGCTGCCGGGCAGGTAGCCGATCTCCTCGCCCAAGCGATACACGCCGAGTTCCGTCGGCCCGTGGATTCGGCCGAGAATGAAGTCGCCTAACCGGGCGTTGCCGAACGACGCAAGCTTTTCGACGAAGATCCATAGCGAGAAGGAGAAAAGCTCCCGTGCTGCCTGCAGGCAAAACCGTGGCCGGTACGGATGCCAAAGGTAGCTGAACAAGACCCTGGCAAGCCGCCCCGCCACCGTGCCGGCGATCAGCGCCCAGTAGCTCTGCAACACAAGCGCAGCGGGAATGGTTACGCAGAACGACACGAGCCGCGTGGACATCATCAACCGGAACTCCTTGACGAAGTTCAGTTCGCGCCTGAAGTCGACGGTACCCACATTGGCCAGTCCACCGACGGCCCAGCCGATCGCCAGAACCAACATCACGGCTACCAACCGCTCGTCCTTGTAGAAAGCGGCGGCCGGCCAGGACGCGAGCGCAATCGCCAGTGCGCAGCCGCAGCCGAAAATTAAGTCCAACGTCCACACCGTGTCGTACTGAACCCTGGTCGGCTTGGCCGCTCGCAACAGCGGCACCTCGAAGCCGAACGCGCTCGCCAATTCGATCAGACCGATGATCGCCATCGCCATCGCCACCAAGCCAAAATCGGCGGGCACTAGCAGCCGAGCAAGGATCACAGTGCTCGCAACCCCGATGCACCGGTCGGCAATGCGAGCAAAGACCATCCAGGCGGCGCCTCGCGCGACCTTGCTGCTCGTTGTCGCAGTCATGCGGGTGGACCCGCTGATGCCAACGAGGGAAGAACTGTCACCGCGCCGCGTCGGGAAAGAAGTAGGTTCGTCCGCGCCACCACAGCGCTCGCAGTACGGTGCGCATCAGAGCCAAAGCAAATTTCGGGCTGCGGCTAACCGCGAGCGCCCGCCACTGTGCCGATACGGTTTCAAGCACCCGTCCGGCGCGGGAGTGTTGCCATGCCGCCGAGTGCCAAAAGCCTGCAACCTTGTCACGATAGATGCGCTTCTGCGGTTCAGACAATCGGCCTTCGATGCGACGCAACCATTCGCCATGGGAGACCGCCATACCTTTCAAATATCGGATTGGCTCCGAGGTTAGGCTATTTGCATTTTGACGGTAGAAAGCCAATACCTGCCGTATGGCGCCGGATGATGCCCCGGCTTCCAGCATCCTCATCCATACATGAAAGTCTTCGTTGATCCACCAATCCTCCCTGAACCGGATTCGCTCGCGCTCGAGCACTTCCCGGCTCAGTGTCACCGTTTGAGTCGAAATCGGGCACTGCCGCAAGCAGCAATACAGAAGAAGCCGATCGCTGCGGCAGCGAAGAAGCGCTAGCTCGTCTCCGACCATGGTCCATCCCTGCGCGTAATCGGCCGTATCATCAAAGAAGCCCTTCTGCTCCTGCACTGCAGGCCCCATATCGCCGACCGACCATGCAAAGCGCTGATAGTCGCCAAAAAACAGCACGGTGTCGGGTGATGCATCAATCGCGCGGGCCGACCATGCCAGCCTTTCGGCAGGCCAAAGGTCGTCCACATCAATAAAAGCGACCCATGGCGCCCGCGCCGCCGCCAACCCCTGGTTACGCTGGGCGCCGGGGCCGCGACGCGCGCACTGCGCGAGGAGCTTGACGCGGCCATCAGCGCGAACATGCCGGGCAACGCGCTCGATCGTGTCGTCGCTTGAACCGCCGTCGCATACCAGCAGCTCAAAATCCCCGAAAGTCTGCCCACGGACGGAATCGATTGCCGCGTCGACGAACTCGCCGCCGTTGTAGACGGGCATGATCACACTGAAGCGGGGAACCATCGCCTACACTCGTTCATAGAATCCCGTCTGGTCATGCGGTCGCCACAGTATAGAAGCGGCGTCGTTTCTTTGCTGCAATAGCTCACCGGCAGTGTCATCAGGTTTCGCGTGCCGCCTTCCCCCGCATGGTCAGTTCGCAACCACCGCAACCGCCGCAACGTATCCCACCGGCATCGGTGTCAGTAGGAATCCAAAACTCCCCACTTGTGGGAACTGAAATCTCCCCACCCCTGCCGATGGAGGTGGGAAATGCAAGCAAGCTGCGAGTG
>FWWM01007996.1_pt1 | contig 20684 bp, 17 predicted proteins | sample 2228351 | NCBI WGS metagenome assembly FWWM01 (sample SAMEA103939774, study PRJEB20133) | metagenome
GACAGCCTTCCGCTTCCAGCAACTTCCGCAACTCTGGTTTCGCGCCGTCCTCGCATACAAACACGACGCAGCCGCCGCCCCCCGCGCCGCAGGTCTTGCCGCCGATTGCGCCGTTTTTCAAAGCAAGAGCGTAAACGGCTTCCAACTTTTCGTTGGTGCAGGACTCGTGCAGTTCCTTATGCCACTTCCAGTTGCCGTTGAGGAGTTGGGCAAAAGCGCGGAGGTCGCCGCGCAGCAGCACATCGCGTCCTTCATCAGCGAGACGCTTGAGGTTGTGCATGGCGCGTTTCGTCGGGCTGTCCTCCAGCGCGTAGGAAGCGCGAATGTCGGCGTGAATGTTGCCCGAAACGTGCGAGACGCCGGTGTAAACGAGCAGTGAGTTTTTCTCAAGTTCTAAAAGTGTGGGCGTATGGGCGTGGGGATGTGTGGGCGAGGCATAACGTCCGGCGAGTTGCTCCACCCCCACGTCGGGGTCTTTGAAGGTCAGATAGTTCACGCCGCCGAACGCCGCGCCGTATTGGTCTTGGCTGCCGCCGGGGTAGCCCAAATCCTTGCGCTCGACGACGAACGATAAGTGCGCCATCTCACGCGGGTCAATGGGTTTGCCCGCCGCGTGATACATCGCCGCAAACACGGCAACGGATACCGCGCCCGATGCGCCCAAACCGCTTTCGGGCGGCAAATCACTTTCGGTGGTGAGCGTGAAACCCGTTTTGACATCGCAGCGTTTAACGCAGGCTTTGAGCAAATCCAATTTGCCGTCAATCGGCAGCGCGTCCACGTCCGCCGCTTCCACGCTGACGCCGAAGTCCTTTGACACCAAGCGCACGCCTTCGCTGCCCAATTCCACCGTCGCGTAGACGTAACGGCTAATGCCCGCGTTGACCACCGCTCCACCGAACTCCGCCGAAAACGGCGGGCAGTCTGTCCCACCACCCAAAAAATCAATGCGCACCGGAGCGCGAGCACGAAACTTCATGGCGACCCCATTGAGACAGGAGGGACAGGATGAGCAGGATGATGAGAGATAAGGGATGAGGGAGGATAAACTCTTCACCCCTCTTATCTCGTATCATCATCCTGCATATCCTGTCCCTCCTGTCTGAAAACTTATCTTCATGTTTCGCTCACCCCATGCTCTCCGTCAACGAAACGGAGGCAGAGACGGAGACTCTGGTCTACGTTCCATAGTTTATCTGCGTCGTAAGGCTTTCACGTTGTTGAGCAGTTTTTGCGCAACCGCAGACTGGGGGTTGGCGTTCACCAGAGCCTCAAATTCCCGTTCGGCGTCGTCCAGCAGCCCCGCTTGTGCGTAGAGGATGCCCAGCGTGAGATGCGACGTTGGGTGCTGCGACTGGGCGCGTTCCAGCGACTCGAACGCGGATTGTTCCAACACCCTGAACCGTGCTTCGGGTGCGGGCGTTGAGGGCACGGTGATTTCTTTGCCGTCTTTGAGGGCGGTCACCTGCCAGGTGTAAACGACTCCACGTTTGAGGGGTTGGGCGGGCGTCCATTCCGTCGCGGTCAGCGGCTCGCTGGTCGCTACTTCGTTGAAGTCTTTGTCAAAGACGGCGATGGTGTAATGGAGCGCGCCCGCGAGCGGCTGCCAGCGGAAGGTCGGGCGGTCGCTGCGCACGACGGTTCCGACGGGGTTGAGGAGGGTGAAGGGCAGATTGCCCGCTCCACCGCGCACCGTGCTCAGGTTGTCGGGAATGAGTTGCGCCAGCAGGCGGGGCGTTTCCGCTCGCTGCGCGGTCAGCGTCGTTTTGACCTTCTGCTGAATGGAAGGAGAAAGCGATTCCAGCCCGGCAAGGTTGCCGCTTTTGTCAAGCGTCACTTGCTTGCCGCCGTCGTTGAGCGCAACCAAAACGGCGGGCGCAGCCGACTCTTTGTGCGCCGCCGACACAATGGGAGGCTTCATCTGCCGCAGCGCGACGAGTTGCGTTTTCAGGTCGTTAATAGTCGCTTGGGCGGTTTGATACTCCCGTCGCATCCCCGCGTTTTCCAGTCGCAGTTGCGCGAGTTGCATCTTGATGTCACCGACGGCGGCAATCTGCTGGTGCAGCGCGTCATTGGCTTTGCGCAGTTGACCGAGTTGCCCCTGCAAGTCGGTGACTTGCGTGCGCAGTGGCTGCGTTGCCACGCAGACGCACAACACCGCCACTGCTGCCGTGCCTGCCAACTGCGCGGGAATCCAGCGAGTCGGCTGCCGCCAAAAGGCAGTTACTTTCTCCCACAGCGTCGGCGGCGCGACGGGCGCGAAATCTCTGTCAGGATAAGTGGTCAACGCGGCGCGGAAGGCGCGCAGGTGGGTCATCTCGCGCTCACACGGCGGGCAGACGGAAAGATGGCTTTCGACAATTTCGCGCTCCACGTCATCCAGCGTTTCGTCGACATACGCCGCTAACTGCTCGTAAGCAAGGTGGTCGAGCTCCGCCTCCGCTTCCGCCCGCAGGTCCGCTCGCAGCGAGGCGAACGCTGACGGCAACTGCTCCACTTCCGCGAGTCGCTGGCGACATTCTCGACAACCCGTTAGATGGTCGTCCGCTGAGAGCATTTCCTCCGGCGACAACACCCGCTGGTGATAGCGCTCAAGTTCACGGGCTGAGATATGTTCTGTTGTCATAAGTCCTCATTCCTCTCAAAGCCAATCTGATGTCCCGTGTTCTAAGGGTGCTGAACAACGCGGCATATTACTACGAAATTCGAAATCCGAAGCACGAAATTCGAGACAATTCCAACACTCCGAAATCCGAATGTTCCAGACTTCGGAGTGTTGGAGTGTTGGCTTTTTCCCCCATTACTCCGTCTCTTCAAACGCCCTCATCCGCCGCGCCAGACGCTCGCGGGCAACCTTCCGTAGATTGATGACCTGCTGCCGCGTGAGGCTGAGATGTTCGGCAATGGTATTATCGTCTAACGGCAGGTCGTTCCACAGCGCGGCGAACTTCTCGGCGGACATGTCGAGGGCGTTGGCAATCTGGCGCAGCGTGGCGACACCCGTCAGCGGCAGCAGCGCGATGACACCCCGCCCTTGCCCATCGCGCAGGTTGAGCAGCAGTGCGGCGCGTTGACGCGGCGGCAGTTGGCGAATCTCCGACCAGAGATGCCCCAGATAGGCGCGTTGGCTTAACTCCTCGTCAATGCCCGCCCCGCTGTCACGCACCTGCTCAATCAGGTCGCCCGCCTTGTCGTGGGCATCGCTGATGGCAGTCGTGGTGATGGTTGCCTCATCGCGGATGCCCTGCAATTCAGCGACGACGTTCACCAAATCATCTAATTCGATGGGCTGGGCCAGATGGTTGAAAATGGCAGCCAGCAACGCGCGGGGGTCCATGCGCGCGACGTCCTCTTGTGGCAGCGCAGCGCGGGCGAAAACTCGCGGGTTGTCGCACAACTGCTGCAATCGCCCTGTGCGGACGACAGTTTTCTGCTGGTCGCGCCACACGGCAAACCCGCAGCACCAATCGCCCCCCCCACTCTCCCACAGCGCGAACCCCGACTGGTGCGTCAGAAGGTAGCGCAGCCGATTCTTCAGGCTCCAACGCTGAGGATATTTCTGACGCAGATGCTTATCGCAGGCGCGGTAAGCGGTGACGGCAACGTAACCCCGCCAACTGCTGATGATTTCCCCATTGGGGCGGCTCTTGAGGTCGCGCAGTCGCGTCAGGAGTTGCACGATGACCTCGCCGCGAACGTCCTCCGCCCACTGCTCATCCTCGCTCTGGCGCCCCGACAGTCGAGAGCGAAGCGAAACGCCCATCTTGCGACGGATGACGCCCTGAATCACGGGTTCCGCGTGTTCGTGAACGAGGCGTTCCACCACGCGCTGCGAAACCGCCTCATCCGTCGCTTGCAGAAAAGGCAGCAGCAGCGGGTCAGGTTGTTGGCTCGGCGTCGGTTGTTCTAACATGGGCATATTATTGCGCTCTTAGATTTACTGCGATGTTTCGTCTCCTCCTGCGCATTTCCTCCAATTCTTGAGCATCAATCAATTTTGGCTCATGTTCAAGATTTGTGCAGTGGCAGGGGCATCCTGCCCCTATTTCACGGGCGAGACGCCCTTGCCACGATGACTTTGCACAAATCTTGAACATGAGCCAAGACCGATAAACGACCGAGGACGACGACGAGGACGACGACGAGGACGATTTTTCATGCGGTGTATGTCGACTCCCCTGTGATTTTCTCAACGACCTCACGGTATAACCACAGTGTCACGGACACGGAAAGCCGATAGCGTTTGTCGTAGCGCAATTCATGGCGCGTCATCCGATGACCGAACGCGCAATGAATTGCGCTACTACGAGCATCTGATGATTCCCTTGAAAGTGAGGTCATTGAATTGGTCAGCAGGTATCACCCAAATCGGTTGCTCGTTCCGCTGTGCGTTGTGGTTCTTTCGACGGTTGGTTGGGCGGACAGATATGACGCAACGAACGGCGTTTTTGGACGAGGTTCTTACGTGGGCAGCGACCACTGGTTCGCCAGTTTCACGCAATCGGTGTTGATTCAGTCTGCCGCCAGAAATACCGCCCGACGCAGTTCAACGGGCGCGACGAACGAAAACGTTTCCAAGGGATACGCCAACTTTGACCCGTCATCGGCAAAATACTCGTCGGGCTTGACGGTCGGCTCCGGCAACCGTCCTCCCACCTCCGATGCTTTGTGGGTGCGTCCTCAATCGGACGGCAGTTGGAAACCGCCTGTGATTGGTCCGGGCTACGTTGCCCCCCAATCGGATAACAACTTCAAATCGCCCACTGTGGGACCGGGACTCGTGCGCCCCCAATCCGACGGCGATTTTAAGTCCCCGAAATCGGACGGGGATTACAAATCTCCCAAGTCTGATGGTGACTACAAATCGCCGAAATCGGACGGGGATTACAAATCTCCCCAATCTGACGGCAGCTACAAGTCCCCCAAATCTGATGGCGATTACAAATCGCCGACCGCCGGTCCCGGCTACGTGCGCCCCAGCGAGGCGGCAGCGCGTGGGGATGAGGCAGTGGCGCGGAAGGATTTGAACAGCGCCATCAACGAGTATCGCAATGCCCTCAACACGCCGGGTTCGGGAGGGAATCAGCGCGTGTCCCAAGACGCCCGGTTCTCTTTGGGGGTTGCGCTGCTGTCGCAGCAGCGCCCGGCGGAAGCCGCGAAGGAACTGGCGGCGGTCGTGGAGAGCAATCCGTCGGACGACGTGGCGCGGCTGATGTACGGCACGGCGTTGTTGTTCAAAGGCGACGCGGCGGAAGCGGAGGCGCAACTCGCCCGCTGCTCGCCAGTCAAAACGGAAGGCATGTCGGAACTGATGCTCGGCATCGCGCAGGACCGACAGGGCAAAACGCAGCAAGCCATCCGCGCCTACGAGGGCTACCTGAAATGGACGGACGCGCCCGAAGTGCGCCAGCGGCTCGATGAACTCAAACGTCAGACGGGACGGGAACCGCCAGTGGACGTCAAACCGCCCGTAAAACAGGAGCCGCCAACGGAAGTCAAGCCGCCGCGCACGACGCCCCCGACAACGGGCACGGTGTCGCGCGACCTTGCCGGCGCGTGGCGCGTTTTCTCTTCTCGGCTGTTCCTCGACAACGGGAACGCCAGCCCGTTCGAGGCGAAGCCGACGACGCGCCAAATCGAACTCAACGCCGACGGGACGTGGAAGTTCGGCGACTCAAAGGGAACGTGGTCGGTGAGCGCGATTGGCGCGGACGACTGGAAACGCTGGGGAATTAACGCTTACGCCCCGACGCGCAAAATCATTTTCAACGGCTGGGACGGCGGCACAGCGGATGGACCGATTGAGGAGTCAACTCAGGTGGACGGCTTCTGGATTATCTACCGCGCCCAACCGCCAGCGGTCAACTCGCCGGGCACGGTTCACGTAAGGTTCCGGCGCGGATAGAAGGGGTTCGTGGGGTTCATGGGGCAGCACATTGGCCTCATGAACCCCTCCGTGATCGGCAGTGGTCTCTGACCACGCCGCAACATCTGACCGCAGGTCTCCCAGCCGTCGCCTTGTCCGTATAAGTGTGCAGCGCGGCGATGACATCAGGTGTTGCGCGACGTCGGCAAGCCGCTGATGGTGAAATTCCAGCAACTCGAAGTAGGTGTCGTCATCCACGATGCCCAGCGCATCACGCGCCGGGTTTTGCAAGAAATTGCCGACGCGCTGGTCAATCTCTGTGGTGACTTCGAGCGGCTTGGTGTAGCCTTCAGCGGGCCAGATTTGAGGTGCGAACAACTCGAATTGGTCGGCGTTGGGCGTAAGGGTGATGAGTTTCATGCGGACATAGCCGCGTACCTCTGTGCCGTCAATGGTGAAGGAATCCAGCCACCAGTCGCTCCATTGACCCACGCTGAGTTCAGTCACAGCGTCAGCGCGGTCGCCTCCACCTGAAATGTTTCCTGACCACTCATAACCCAAGAAGGCAGCGAACCGCCCCGGCTCATTGAACTTGCGCGTCGCTGCCTTGATTTGTTTCCAACCCTCCGCGTCAATGTCAAAGTCGTTGCCCTGATTCACCGAGAGGTCTACCGCTGCCACATCACGCGCGAAACGAAAATAATCGAACGCGGAGTTCAGACCTAACGCTTCTTCGGATTGTCCGTGCAGGTCGCCCCAGAAGGGTTTCAGGGCGGGAGATGTGGTCTGGCAGACGATGGGATTGCTCGTCGCCGTCAAACCGCACTGTTCATCGTGCGCCTCCAGACGATACACGCCCGACTCGTTCAACCGCACACTATTCAGCCAGCGTGCGCCATTGTCCCTTGCTGCGAAGCGGCATGTCTTAGGTGAGCCGGATGCACCGCTCACCGTGACTGCCCCGCGATAGCCCGCCGCCGGATTGCCCCACATATCTTCGGCGCGGACGTGCGCGCGGAACGGCTCGCCGACCACCGCCCAACTCGGCGCGGTCAGCACCAACTTCACGGCAGGACCGCTGACGACGCGCACACTTGGATCCTGCGGGATGGGCAGATACTGGCGCGTGCCGCAGCAGTCCACAAAGCCGCGCATGACCAGACGATGGATGACCGCTGTGGGGGCGCGCTGTCCGGGAGAGCCGCCACGTGCCGAAACTGCCCGCGATGATGTCATCAGCGGGGTCAATCGTCAGGGTGCTGAGGTCTTGGGATACTTTGAGCCAGTTCATCTGTTCCCTTCCTTGCCACTATGCTCTCCGGAACAGAGAGGCGAGAGGAGCGCCTAAGCCATGCCAATTGTGTTCGTTTCATTGTCTCACCCTCTCCATGACCTCCCTCGAAAATCGTCGGCATAGGATGCCGAACTGGTCTATCGCCCCCCTGCCCCCGTTGACGGGGGCTGTCCCCCGCCAGCGGGGGACGGGGGCGACGGCATCCCATGCCGTCATTTTCATGCGGCGTGGTGCGCCAACGGCGCATGGGCGATTCCTATGAATTTGACTGGTTCCCTGTGATTAGACAACGAACCGTCGTTTTCTCTTGCAAGGAACGGAAGATTTCAGGGCAAATAATTCGGGCATGAACGCGAACTTGCAAAACAAAGTCATCCTCATCACTGGCGCATCGGGCGGCATTGGCGCAGGCACAGCGCGGGCGTTTGCCGCGGAGGGTGCGCGGCTGGTGCTGCACTATCGCACGAATCGAGCGGCGGTGGAGCAGTTGCAGCGCGAACTGTCCCCCGTCGAAACGCTTGCCGTCGGCGCGGACTTGACGCGGGAAGATGAAGCCGCTGCGATGTTTGCTCAGGCAGTCGGAAAGTTTGGTTGTGTGGACACGCTCGTGGCGAACGCGGGCATCTGGGTGGAGCAAAGCGTCCCGCTGCACGAGATGTCACTCGCGCAGTGGCAGCGGACGATGGACACCGATTTGACTTCCGTGTTTCTCTGTTGCCGCGAGTTCTTCAAAATCGTGCAGGAACAGAAGCGGGGCAACGTCGTGCTGGTCAGTTCAACGGCGGGCGTCTTCGGCGAGGCGGGACACGCCGACTACGCGGCGGCAAAGTCCGCGCTGGCTTACGGCTTGACGCGCACGCTGAAAAACGAAATCAGCCGCATCGCGCCGCATACTGCCGACTACTGCGGCGGGCGCGTCAACTGCGTCTGCCCCGGCTGGACGGTGACGCCCATGACCGAAGGACATCTGCAAGACGCCGCACTCGTCCGCCGCGTGACCGCCACGATGGCATTGCCGCAAATCGCCCGCGTCGAAGACGTTGCGAATATGATTGTCTTCCTCGCCTCCGACACGTTGGCACGGCACGTCACAGGGCAGACGATTGTGATTGCGGGCGGGATGGAGGGACGGTTGTTGTGGGCGGGGGAGGAAGTGGATGTGGGGACAGTCTGAGGTTGACAGCGTCCATCTATTAGGTTACAATCGAATGCGAAGAGAGGACAGGGATGGTTTGTCAGATGATTGGGGGGAATAGGCGATGATGTTGGAGTACGTCGAGGAAGCCATGAGGCGAGCGCGCTACGAAATCATTGATGATGAGGAACCCTACTACGGTGAAATTCCGCCACTCCGGGGCGTGTGGGCAACAGGCAAAACGCTGGAAGCCTGCCGAGAGAACCTGCGGGAAGTGGTGGAAGGTTGGATTGTAGTACGCTTGCAGAAGGGTCTTGACATTCCGCCGTTAGGCAGACGACGTATCGAACCTTTACGCGAGGTTACAGTCCATGCCTAAACTGAGTCCGGTGAGTTGGCAGGAGTTGGTGCGTCGGCTGCGCGCAGCCGGTTTTGAGGGTCCGTATGCTGGCGGCAAACACCCGTATATGATCAAAGGGGATTTGGCATTGACGATCCCCAACCCGCACCGGCAGTCCATCAGCCCCGACTTGCTGCGAAGAGTTCTCAAGCAAGCAGGCATCTCACGCAAAGAATGGGATAATCTTTGAGAAGAAATACCTCACCTTTTCTCTTCCCGCGTCAGTTCCTGCAGCCTGTTCATCTGCCCCGTCACCTTCTCAAACGCATTGAGAATCTGTCGCACCAGCGCCGACTGGTCGCCCAGCCAGCGCGGTCCGCCGCCGCTGCCGAGTTCGACGTGCGCGCAGCGGTGTTCGGCAATGGGACAGTCGCCTTCTTTGTATTCAATGGGGCGCTGGCTCAGACTCCACGGCAACCCTTTGCCGTAAAAGTAGTTCTTCTGCTGGAAGCGCGGGCGCAGGTGAATTGGCGTGCGGACGTAGCCGAGGCTGATGGGCACGCCCTCCGCCGCTAATGCCTTCACGTAAACCTCCCGCGAAACGCCTTCGACCTCTTCGGGCACGAACGTTGGGCTGTATTGATGGTAGACGTGCTCGCAGCCATCCATGACTTTGACGCCTTTGATGCCGGGAATGTCCTTCAATCCCTCCGTGAGCAGTTCGTGGTTCCGCCGCCGCTGCGCGTTCCATTCGTCGAGGTGCGGGAGTTGCTGCATAATCATCACGGCGGACAGCGGGTGAATGCGGTAGGTGTAAATCAGGCTGTCCATCCATTTGCGGCGTTCCTCGTTTTTGACCTGCCAGCCCTGCCGCATGGGGTGCTGACCGAACATGAGGGCTTCTTCAAACAAGTCTTCATCATTCGTGAGCAAGCAGCCGCCCTCGCCCGCGCTGATTTGTTTGCCGTCGCCGATGCTGAAGCAGCCGAAGTCGCCGAGCGTGCCGACGCGCCGCCCTTTGTAGAGGGCGCCCGTCGCCTGCGCGCAGTCTTCGATGACCTTCAGACCGTGCTTCCGCGCCACTGCCACGATGCCGTCCATGTCGGCGGGATGACCGTAGATGTGGACGACGACGATGGCTTTCGTGTTCGGCGTAATGCGCTCTTCGATGGATTTTGGGTTAAGCGTGTAAGTCTCCGGGTCAATGTCCGCGAACACGGGAATGGCGCACTGCTGAAGGATGCAAGAGACGGTTTGACCCCACGTGTAAGGCGAGACGATGACCTCATCCCCCGCCTGCACACCCGATGCCATCACTGCGATATGCAGGGCCGCACCGCCGCTGTTGGTCGCCATGCAGAACCGTGCGCCCATGAACTCCGCCCAGCGTTGTTCCATCTCCGCCGTCGGACCGCCGCCCCTCGCGGAGCAGAGATACTCCCAGTCCTCCGGCGATTTCCGCAGCGCGGCACAACCGCTTCGATTTCTTCTTCCCCGGCGCGGGGCCATGGTTCCCCCATGTTGAGAGTGACGGCTTTTTCGCCGCCGTCAATGGCTAAAGTTGGCATCGAATCTCCTCACTTTTTGCGGCGTTTCTTATTGCCGTTTGTCTCGCCATCCTGGAGACGGCGGTCGATGGAATCGCGCAACTGCCGCAACTCTTCGGGTTTCAGCGCGGCTATGATTTCTTCTGAAGTGAATCCCTTTAAAAACTTCTCCAAGCCATAATCGCGCGCGAAGGTGCGGATATGCTCCATCAATTCTTCTTCTGGCAGAGGTTTCTTCGCCATCGCAAATCCCTCCCTTACGTCATCTTCATAAAGCAGATAAGCAAACGTCAACAGTTCAGGGTCGCTGTCGGCGACAAGCGCCTGGATGAATTCTTTCCGCTTCTGTCCCGTCGTAAACACCAATAGGGGATGATTGATAGGTTCAACGGGCAACTCATTGGTGACCATGATGTAGCAAGGGATGACCGTCCTGCTGTCGCTGAGGTAAACGCCGGGCGCTTTGCGCGTAAACGTCACTATCGGTGGCTTGCCATTCAGCAACCAGGTCGGCCTGGTCACGCAAATAATGCAGACCAAGATGTCGCTCAAGTTTTTCACGTCATGCTGGGCAGCGTAAAGATGAGCACGCGCCAAGATGCGGTGGAACTCCGCGACGGTCAGGCGGTCGTGAGGCGACTTGAACTCAATGAGGTTGTGCTTTGTGAAGAAGTTGAATGGCGTCTCCGCTGCCAGCCGCTTACGCTGATTGCGGTTGCAGCGCGCCACAGCGTCAATCGTCAATGCCAAGTGCCTCACCTCACTTTCCGTTTCAAGTGGGTTATAGCCTCTCTTAAAGCGGTGCGCCAGCAAGGATTTAAACAGGATGTCCCATTGTGTCGGCATGATGCCCTCGTTGTCGTCACTCCGCCTTCAATCCCATCGCCCCCAACCACTCGCGCAATTTGCGCACGCGCTCGGTGTTGTCCGTCGGAATCTGCAGCGGTCTGCCGCGAGCGTCAATGATGAGACCGACGACTCCGCCGCGCGCGGTGACGCGACGCTCGCGCCCGCGCCCTTCGCCGACGTCGAAGGCGCGGGGCGGTTGGATGTGAACGTCCGCAGTTTCGCCGACGCCTAATTTGTAAAGTCGCAGTTCGCCAAACTTGAGGTCGTCCGCAACCCGCAACCCTGAACCCTCAACCCTGATTGCAGCAACTTTCTCGCCCGGTTTCGTCACCCCGGCGGGGGCAATCGCTGTGCCCAGCGGTACGACGCAATCGCGCTCGAACACTTGCAGGGCGGCTTCCGGGTGAACCTGCGACAGCACGCCGAGGTGGGGCATCATGAAGATGGAATCCACCGCGAGTTCGGTGACGCCTTCGGGCTGGAAAGCGTCCAGCATCATCAGCGCAGATTGGGCGCGGTTGGGCGCGTGGGACAGCACACCGCCGCTGCCGATGATGAGGTTGAGCGTCATCATGTTGATAATCGTTTCGCCCGTGCTAACCTGCGACAGCGCGCGGTCCATCGTGGCGGTTTGGCGCACGCCGCGCAGCGTGGTTGCTAACGACTTGTGATGTTCCAACGACAGCCGCAGCGCCTCGCGGGCGACGCCTTGTTCGACCAGTAGTGTCTCAATCGTCTGTGGAATCGTCGTCGGGCGAATCATCTTGTTACGCAGGCGGTTGCGCAGTTCCGTGGGCGAAACGTCGAACGGCACCCAGCGCAGAATGTTGTCCGCGCCCGCTTCCGCCATGACGTTACCGATGCTGTAACTCATGCCGAGGTTCGCGCTCACGGTGCGATGGAACTGTCCGCCAAAAACGGTGAACACGTCCGTCGTCGCGCCGCCGATGTCCACCGCGAGCACGTTGAGGCTGCGCTTTTCGGCGGCGACCTGCACCATCTTGCCGACCGCCATCGGCGTCGGCATGATTTCGGCGTTCACCCACGTTTTCAGTTTCGCGTAGCCGGGCGCTTGCTGCATGACATGTTCGAGGAACAGTTCATGCACGGCTTCGCGGGCGGGGTCGGGGTTCTCGATTTCCAGCGTGGGGCGGATGTTGTCCACGATGCGCAGGTCAAAATTTCTCTCTAAAAGTTTCCGCACCTCCTCACGCGCGGCGTTGTTTCCCGCGTAAATGATGGGCAGACGGTAGCCGATGCCCAAGCGCGGTTTGGGGTCGGCGGCGACGAGCAACTCGGCGAGTTCGACCACGTGCGTAATCGTGCCGCCATCGGTGCCACCGGCGAGGAGAATCATGTCAGGACGCATGTGGCGGATGCGCTCAATGCGCTGATACGATTCGCGGCGGTCATCGATGGCAATCACGTCCATTACGATTGCGCCCGCGCCCAACGCGGCGCGGTTCGCGCTCTCGGCGGTCATGGTGCTGACCACGCCCGCCACGGTCATCTGCAAGCCGCCCCCCGCGCTGGAGGTGGAAACGTAGAGGTCAGAGCCTGTTTTGTCATCGCGTCGCGTTGTGAGAACGCGATGGTTTTCGATGAAGTTCTTGTTGGTGAGTTCGCCCAATTCGCCGATGGCGTTGAGCACGCCGATGGTCACGTCGTCAAACGGCGCTTCCACCGTCGTCGGCGCTTCGCCGCGCGCGATGAGGCGATACTCCTCGCCGCGTTTCTCTATCAGGATGGCTTTGGTGGTGGTGCTGCCACAATCGGTGGCAAGGATGGTTTGGATGTCGTTGGACATGATTTCCTCATGGAGTATTGGAGTATTGGAGCGGCGGGGGAATGACCGGAGGATAGGGCATTACTCCAACACTCCATCACTCCAGTCTATTGTCTTGGCACGCCTAGCCAGTCGTTCAGCAAAAACTGGGCGCGACCGATGAAGAGAGAGAAACGCCCCATGACCGTGCTGCCGAACACCGCGCCGAAGGCAATCATCATCAGCCAGCGTCCGCTGGTGGCGACGCTGCGCACGGTGGGTTTGTCCTGCCGGAAGGAGAAGAAGAAATAGACCAGCACGCAGAGGAGCGTGACGGTGAACACGAGGTTCTTGAACATATCGCCGGGCGTCACGCCCGCGCCCCACAGCGGCTTGAACGATTTCGAGACCTGCGGCAGAATCTGCGCTGCGAAGCCCTGAAACGCCTGCCCTGCCGCTACGCCGAAGAGCGTGCTGACCAGCAGTCGGCTCATCCACGCGTACTTCTTGGAATACACCGTATAATACAGCATGGCTAAGAACATCGGAACGAGCCAATACCAGCCGCCCGCTTTGAGCGGCACCCACCACTCCGGCTCCAGCACTTCGCGCCACGTAATCACGACGCCATAGCCCGCGCCCAAACCGATGAAGATGTGCTCAAACAGGCGGTAAATCGCGTTCTCTTTGTAGAGCACGGAGAGAATCGCCAGCGTGCAAATCGCGCCAGCGAAGGCGACCAGTTTCTGCGAAAGGGTCGTGTTATCGCGCGGCAGAAACAGGATGACAAGTGCGATGACCAATACGATGATCACGACCAACACTTCCAGGGTGACGCGCAGGAGCGCGTAGGGATCTTGAGAGGGCTGGTTCTGTGGCTCTTTCAGTTCGTCGTTCATGCTTTCGCTCCTTTCTCTGTCGTCTGGCGACGTGCGACGTAGACGCTGATGTTGCCCATGATGATGAGCAGGATGATAAAAACGTGCGCAAGGCTCTGCGGGCGCATGGCGATGGTGGCGTCGCCGGGGGACTGCTCCTTCGCGCCGCGTTCTTTGCCCGCTTCGGGGTGTTCCTTTCGTAGTTTCGACTCGTACTCGGCGGCGCCCTTCATGCCCACCATCAAACCGACGAGTTGTCCCGAGTCAAGGTAGGCGTACTGCTCCGGTCCAATGATACCTGTGCATCCCTGCGCGATTTTCGTGGGCTTGGTCACGCGGCGCAGGTAACTTTCCATGAAGCCCGAGCCGGTGAACTCGGCGATGAGATGAACGTCCGTCAGAGAGTTGACGTTCTTCATCATGGGGATGCTCGCCGTCGGGGTGCCTCGTACGTCGGTTCTGAACGTGCCCTTGAAACTCTGTCCCAGCGAGAGCAGCGTTGGGTCAATCGCGGGCTTGTAGCCGAAACTGCAAAAATCCTCGCCATATTTCCGCCCGTGCTTTTCGGCGAGTTCTTCGGCAAGGTCGAGGGTAAACTCCGGTCCTTGGAGCGCGAAGCCCAAAATGATGAACTTCTTCTTCTTGATGAGCAAATGTTCCATCACGGCGGCGACCTGGGGGCGGTTCTCGGCGCGCGTGCCCGCGCCCCAATCCGCCCCGATGAGGACGACCTTGTCGTCGGGGGTGTTTTCCACCTCGTTGTAAAAACTCTCCACCTCGGGCGATACAATCGTCGGCAAGCCGAACGGAACAATCAACGCGCCGAACACGAGGGCGAACACGCACAGGTAAATGAGGCGACGGTCTAAGAATTGGAAGCGCGCGAGAAAGTCCATATCACCTTTGGATTAATGGAGTGATGGAGTATTAGAGTAATGGAACGACGGCAGTTTCACCACTCCAATACTCCAATACTCCATCACTCCACTCAATCCCTACCCAGGTAGGCTCCAAACTCAGCCACACGCGCAGCGACATGGCGAGATAGCCCATGAGAATCCCGAAGATGATGGCGCGGAAGGCGGCGGCGTTGATGCCGGTGAGAATCCAGTTCGCCATTACTTCCAGACGGAAAATCGCAAAGTGGCTGTCGTGTGGGATCCAGTTCGTCAGCACAATGCCTAATGGCACCTGCCCCAACATGATGATGAAGGCGGACAGCATCATCAGCGTCGCCTCCGCCGAGCGGACGCGGAAGGCGCGGTAAGCCGCCGATACGATAAAGAACGCAAGGATGGCGAACATCGTAGCGTCCAGCGAATTGAACATGCCGTTGAACAAAATGTCATAGGTCGTCGACGCGAACTCGTGTCGCTTTTCGCTGCGCGCCAACGCCGCGCGCGCGGCGTCCAGCCGCGCTTGCTGCGCGTCCGTCAATAGGGCGTCGAGGTGCGGCTGAAACGCGTGGCGTTTTTCCTGTGCCATCGCTTCGGCTATCTCAGTTTGCTGCTCGGGCTTCGCCTCCTTCAACGACGCGGCGTATTGTTCGCCGACCTTCTTGCTGATGTCGGCAATGGTGTCTTGCAGCGTCTTGTCCTCCAACTTTGCCTTGAGTTGTTCCTGCTCATCGGTGAGGACGTCGGCGATGCCCTGCTCCAACTTCTTCTGCGCGTCCTCAAGAGGTTTCGAGACCTCCTTCACTTTTTCCTCCGCCTCGGCGATGGCTTTTTCATCTTTTTCCCTGCTTTCCTGCAAGGCGGCGAGGGCGGCTTCGGCTTCCCTCTGTTTGGCTTGAATGGCGGCGAGTTCGGGGGCTGCCACTGTTTGCTCCGGCAGTTCCTCCAACTGCGCTTTCTGCCGCTTGGTCAGACCGAACGCGGCGTCTATCAGCGGCTCAACGTCGTAAGTGGGGGGGGGCAACAAATTGGGCACGGGGGCGGGCGGTTCGCCCTTGTCGAAGTGCTGCCACAACCCGAAGAACGTGATGGCAGCGAACGCGAAGAAGAACGCGACGCTATTGCCCCAGCCTTTGCGCTGCCGCACGATGCGATGCCCGTGGACGGTGAACAAACTGATGAGACCCAAGCCAATCGCAAATCCCCCCAACACGCGGAGGAACTGAGCGAGCGGCGCAAAATAGCCCGTCAGCGGGTTGTGCTTGAAAACCGGGATTCTGCCGAACAACCAGATGCCCTCCGCAGGGATGAAGAATTCCAGCGCGTAGTAGAGTCCCCCAATGAACGTGCAGATGACGATGAGACGCCGGCGCGCCGGCGGCGGCAGCGCATTGAGCACGAAGAAAAGCACAACGGCAAAGACCATCACCCCCAAAACCGCCACATAAAACAGCGGGCTTTTGAGGTCCACGAAAACGTGCTTGGCGAACCACTCCTGCAAGAGCGCGTCTTTGTTCTGCATAGCAGGCTATCCTCCAATTGCCTCGATGATTTTCTTCTGCACGAAGTAGCGTATTGCCCCGGTCAACGTTGCTCTTCTCTGCGCCTCGGAAAGAGACTGAGCCAACGCTGCGTGGAATCGCGCTTTGATGGCATCGCTTTTCTCTTGATTGAGTTGCGCCAGTTGCTCCTGCGTCAATTCCAGTTCGTGAGTGGCTGCCTCCACAGCCTCCGAGGTGGCTGTGCCGGACCGGAGCCGCTGCTGAAGGGTGTCTACCGACGCGCTCAACACGCGCTCGTTGGCTCTGTCCACCTTTTCCTGCGCGGCTTTTATGCGGCTTGCAAATTCCTTCTCCACTTCCTCGCTAACCTTCTGGAAAGTTGACGTAACCCTCTCGCGCAACGCTCTCTGCTCGGCGGTCAGGATGACGCCCAAGCCGGCCTCAAACTTCGTCTGGGCAGCGGCGACTTGTTCCTCCAACTTCGGTTTGTCTTCGGGCTTCAAGGCGGGGTCTAACAACTGCGCCTGCGCCGCTTTCGCCGAATCAGAAGCAACCGTTCTGAGCCGTAAATCCTCCATATTTTTCAGTTGCTCTTCCGTCAATCGGAACGGCACTTCAATCAGCGGCTGCGCCTCAAAAACCGCCGTTGGCAGCAGGTCGGGCGTCGGCAGGGGGTTGAGCGGCTTGATGAGCGACACGGTCAGAATGCCGAGCAACACCAACGCCAAGAAGAGCATCTTGCAGCGGTCCTGTCCGACGAGGCTGCCGAGCAACACCGGTTCGCGGGAGAGGTACGCCGAGGTCGCGTAGTATTCCTCCCCGATGACGACGTAATCGCAGGTGGCGATGAAGAACGGTGTCTGCAACTGGCTGGGCGTCCCGCCGACTTGCAGCGCGCCGATGTGCTGTCCCGTTTCGGCAAGGATGAGCGACTCGGCTTGGAACGCCCCAAACAGAAGGTTGGTCGCGGGACGCTCGCGGTGCATGATGCCGACACAGCCGGCGGCGTAGGCGAACTGCTGGTCGGACAGGAAGCGAATGTCATCGGGGTTGAACGTTTCGGGTCTGCCAACTTCGTTGCACGCCTCGCGAATGACTTCTTCCAGCACCGGAATCGCCAGCGGGTCCGCGGCGGGCACGATGAGGCGCGTGCGGAACGTCGCCGCCATCCGTGCCACGTGCCCGACGACGGAGAACGCTTGCAGGGTCACAATGTCAATGCCGCCCAAGCCGACGGAGAAGAAAATCGGACGCCCCATCTCCGTCGCCCGCCCGACGGCTTCATCAATCGCGTCCACCCCCGCAATCCGCCGAATAAACAACTCCCGCCCGCGCTTCGCCGCCAGAATCGCCGTAACAATCAGCGCGCTGAGAACGCACAGCAAAATGCCTGCAAAGAGGTTGGCGTGTTTCAAGTCAGTTCCCTGAGGAAGGGGAAGGAAGGGGAAGGAAGGGGACGAGGGGGGAACTGTTTTCCCCCTATTTCCCCTTACTTCCCCCTCCTTCCCCCTCCTTCCTCTTCCTTCCCCTTCCTTCCTCCTACTTCCCCTTCCTTCCTCCTACTTCCCCTTCCTTCCCCTTCCTTCCCCTTCCTTCCCCTTCCTTCCCCTTCCTTCCCCTTCCTTCCCCTTCCTTCCTCTGACAGTTCCTCAATCCTGCGAATCAGCCGCTCCACGTTCTCCCGTTCGCTCATAATCTCCGACGCTTGCTCCACTTTGTCAATGCCGAAAAACGGCGCAAGCACGGGCGAGGCGACCAGCAGCGACTGCCCCGCTACGAACGCCAGCGGCTTGTGCATCTCCAAAAAGAAAATCGCGGGCACTTCCATCCGCATCTTCACGATGCGCTGGGCTACCGCTTCAATGAAAGCCTCGCGGTCTTTGTCGGTTACGTCAGTCATTAGACGAATGGAGTGGTGGAGTCATGGAGTATTAGAGTATTGGGAAACACTATGCCACCACGCCATTACTTCACCACCCCATCACTCCACGTTCGTCGCCAGCGTCTTGACCCACTCCATCACCTGCTCTCTGTTCCCGTTGAACCACAGATACACGCCGCGATACGGCTCAAGGCGCGAGCGGTAAGCGAACGGACTCAACTTCACGCCGCGTTCGTCCTCGTAGAAAGCGCGCACGTCCTCCCACGCAATGCGCTGCTCTTTGAACCAGCCGCGCATCATCGCCGCGCGGCGCGTCAGCGTGAACGTCATCGGCAGCAGGAAATCAGCGATGGCGGAGAACAACACCCCGCCGAACACCAGCGTCATCAACGGCGAGCGCGTCGCCCACAGCGCCAATAACGTCGCCCCCGTGACGACGCCGACGGCGGTCCACGCTTTGCGCGGGTGCTTCGACGCAAGATGAATATGCCATCGTGCAATGAGTTCCTCTGACGCGGGCGGGTTCATAACTGTTCCCCCCCTCCGAAAATCACCGCCCCCGCGGGAGGGCAACGCTCCGGCGGAGTCCCGACGAGTCGGGATTCGGCGGGAGACTCCCCCCTCCCGGTCCGCGATGTTCCTGCGGCGGAGGGCGTCCACGACGCCGGAGGAATTCCCCCTCCTCAATCCGCATCCAACTCAGCGGAACCGTTTGAGAGGTCGAGCGTCCCGTTCGCTGCGCTAAGTATACAGACTTGGAGAGGGAGTGTCAAGTGGAACAGCCATCGCCTCGTCGTCGTCCTCGTTCTCGTTCTCGGACGTTTATACGATTACGACGACGAGGACGATTTCTCTTGTCTTTGCCAGCCCCAGTGTGTTATAACACTCCCACAGTAGGAGGAACACATGCCAACGCACTGGTCCATTGACTTCGGCACGTCCAATACCACTCTCTGCGAAGACAAAGCAGGCGAGCCGCACATCGTCAACCTGCGCGACCTGGCGAAGGAGGAGCCGCTGACGCAAACGCCGGTGATTCCGTCGGCGGTCTGCCTGTTAGACGTGCGCAGCGAAAAGACGCTCATCGGGCAGGAGGCGGTCAACTACAACTGGGACGGGGCGGCGACGGGCTACGCCTCCGGCTTCAAGCGTTATCTCGGCAGCGAAAGTAGCCGCCCGATGGCGCGGGTGGACGGCACGACCTTCACCTGCCGCGAGGTGACGGCGTTCTTCTTCCGCGAACTTCTCCACCGTCTGGAGGCGCAGTTCCGCGAGCCGATTCAAGACCTGACCATCGCTGCGCCGATGGGTTTTTACGAAACGTATCGCGCTGAACTGCAAACCATCGTGCGCCGCATCAAGCGCGTGTCGTTCTGGCAGAAACTTCTGGGGTTGTTTGGCATGGGGCGAAGCAACTTGACACTGCGGTTTTTAGATGAGCCGGTGGCGGCGGCGTTGGGTTACGGCGTGAACGTCGGGCGCGACACGACCCTCATCGCCTTCGACTTCGGCGCCGGGTCATTAGAAGCCGCCGCCGTGCGCACGCAGGCGGGGAAGACGCTGGAAACCGGCAGCGCGGACGTGCTCGCCAAACAGAGCCTCCAGTTGGGCGGGGATGATGTGGACGGGTGGATTGTCGAAGAATTCGCCCCTGAACCGCTGCGCAAAGTGCCGACACTGCAAGTCGGTCTGCAATGGGAAGCCGAACGCGCCAAACTGATGGCGAGCGCGGGGCGCGTCGGCGTGTTTACGTTTCAGAACAAAAACTACGGCACGCTGGAATATCAGGGGCTTGCCGACCTGCTCGCGGAGCGCGGCTTGTATCGGCGGGTGCAGGAAGTCATTGAACGACTGCTCGAGGAACTCCACGACAAACACGGCTTGGACGTGCGGCAGATTGACGAGGTGATTTTGGAGGGCGGCTCCACGCTGCTGCCCGAGGTGCGCAACCTGCTCGGCAACCTGTTCGGGCGGGAGAAGGTGCGCGAGTGGCTGCCGTTTGAGAGCGTCGCTCGCGGCGCGTGCATCTTCGCGGGCGGAGCGCGGGTTGAGGATTTCATCTATCACGACTACGCCCTGCGCATGTTGGACGAGCGCAACAACACCGTCGAATACGAACTCCTCATCCCGCGCGGCACGCGCCATCCGACACCCGACGATTTCGTAACCCGCTACTACGCCCCCGGTTTTGACGGACAGCGGTCGCTCAACCTGTTCATCTGTGAAGTTGGGCGCGTCGCCGGTCGTCCTGTCGACTGGCAGGAGCGTCCCAACGGAACGCGATACTTCATCCCCAAGAGCGAAGGCGAACATGCCTTCTGCATCTGCCTGAACGAAGGCGACGAGGTGCTGCCGCTCACCCCGCCCGGTCGCGGCGCGGCACCCCGCCTGCGCGTGACCTACTCTGTCAACGCGGAGCGATGGTTGTGCGTGACGGCGCATGACTTGCTCAGGAAGGTGGATTTGAAGGTGAAGGAGCCGGTGGTGAGATTAAGGTGATGCTGTCAGCGGATTCTTGTAACGGATTAAGCGGATTCAGTGACGGTGACAACCCAAAGTAATCCGTTGAATCTGTTACCGAAATCCGTTGACAGCGGAAGATGAGCCCTATGAAGTGTCTCAACTGCGGAGACGGAATGGTCGAAGCCGAATGTGGAGATGACAAATTGTGGGTGCGCCTGTTGGAGCACAACGTTTGGGGCAAGCCTTCGACGGGGCTGAACCGTCAAG
>FWWM01008003.1_pt1 | contig 20679 bp, 16 predicted proteins | sample 2228351 | NCBI WGS metagenome assembly FWWM01 (sample SAMEA103939774, study PRJEB20133) | metagenome
CTCAAGTTTCAACGAAAGGCGGGACATGCTCCCGATCGCATAGGCAGGAGGATACGCTTCATTTCGTGTACTGTAGGATATAAGTCTGTATTTCTATTCTACTACACCTAGGAGGACGCTTTCCGGGAAGTCTAGATATAAGTCGGCCGGCCTGCATTGGCGGATACGCAACCGGCGCGGCGGTTTATTGAAAGGCTCATATCGCTGTGCTAGATTGCAGAATCGAATGCCAGTCGGATGAAACCAGCGTCCCAAGAAGCGGAAAGGCCTGAAAAACTCTCCCGAGTTGAGGTGTACTGGCACACAGTCACCTACCGCACGGTCGCCGTACTGGCGGTGCTGTTGGCTGCGGTGGTGCTGATTGTGTGGTATCTGATCAACCCCGCGTTTTTCTCCAGCAGCCTGCAGCGCTTTGCGGAGACGTTTGCTGGCAGCCCGGATGCCGGAGTGCAGCCGGTGGGAAGCCAGGTGCGTTTCGTCAACCTGGACGGCCGGGTGCACGTCAAAAAGGCCGATTCGGTAGACTGGGTTGCGGCCGATTACCGCATGGTGCTCGACAAGGGCGACCTGATTCGTACCGGCACCGACGGCGTGGCCCGCCTGAGCTTTGCCGATGGTACCACCTACACGGTGAAGCCGGACACGTTGATGACTGTCGAAGAAAACACCGTGTACCGGGACCGTACCACGCACGTAGGTGTCCACGTCTCGACTGGCGCCGTGGACCTTTCGACCGGCTCGTGGGAGGCTCCCGGTTCCAGCGTGAAGGTTTCGTTTGAAAATGCGGTGGCGAAATTGAAGCAGAACAGCCGCGCCGCCGTGCGCACCAACCCGGTCCGGAACCAGCACGAGATCACCGTCACCGAAGGCGGTGCCGACCTGCAGCGCAACGGGGAAACGATTCCCGTCAACCGCTGGGAAAAGGTAAGCTTTACCGCCGGCGGCGAAATTACCAAGACGCAGGTGCTGGCGCCGCCGGAGCTGGTCGAACCGGTGAACTTCCAGCCCATCATCGTGCCGGATCCGCAGCAGGCCACGGTGCGGTTCCAGTGGCGTGCGGTACCCAAGGCGGTGGCGTATCAATTGCGCGTGGGCACCTCTTCGATGTTCACGCATCTGGTGGCCGAGCGGCGAGCGAGCTCGACTTCGGCCACGGTCTCCGGCCTGGATGCGGGCGACTTTTTCTGGACCGTCACCGCGATTGACGCGGAGAACAAAGAGAGCGAACCGAGCGACACCTATAAATTCACACTGGTCGCTCAGGGCAAGGGCGACGAAATGCTGCTGGAGGTGGAAGGTACGCAGCTCCACGGCAGTGTGGTCGAGGTTACCGGCCGCACCGAACCCGGCGCCGCGGTGCTGATCAACGGCCAGCCGGTGGCTAACCTGCAGCCCGACGGCCGCTTCCGGCACTACACCCAGCCGCTGCCCCGCGGCAACCAGACCATCGTCATCACCGGACAGAACCGCCGCGGCGCAACGGCGATTAAACGCGTGCCAGTCGTGATACCTTAGGGTACCTTAGGAGGCTTGGCTGGCCGGCTTTCGGCAGGGGGCACCGGCTGGCCCTGGGGGACGCCCGGCTCTCGCTATCCGGCCCGGAGGGCGGAATTGCTGAGCGCAACTCCGGGAGCGCGAGGAGGGCGGATTGAAGCCTATGACGAGCAAGAACGGTTACAGTTTTCGTTCCATCTTCAGTCTGTTTTCCTCGGACCTGGCCATAGACCTGGGCACCGCGAACACACTGGTCTATGCGCGGGGCAAGGGCATCGTCGTCAACGAGCCTTCCATCGTCGCGATCAACAAGAATTCCGGTGAAGTGGTGGCGGTGGGCCGCGAAGCGAAAGAGATGCTCGGGCGCACGCCGGGCAACGTGGTGGCCATCAAGCCGATGAAGGACGGCGTGATTGCCGATTTCAAGGTCACCGAGAAGATGCTGACCTACTTCATCCAGAAGGCGCATAACCGGCGCGTGCTGGTGCATCCGCGGATCGTCATCGGCGTGCCCAGCGAAATCACCCCGGTGGAAAAGCGCGCCGTGCAAGACAGCGCGTACCGCGCCCGCGCCAGCGAGGTCTTTCTGGTGGAACAGGCCATGGCTGCCGCCATCGGCGCCGGCCTGCCGATCGAGGAGCCTTCGGGCAACATGGTGGTGGATATCGGCGGAGGCACCACCGACATCGCCGTGATTTCGATGAGCGGCATCGTTTATTCACGCTCGGTGCGCGTGGCCGGCAACGAAATGGACGAAGCCGTAATGCACTACCTGAAGCGGAAGTACAACCTGCTGGTCGGCGAACGCACCGCCGAGCTTATCAAAATGGAGCTGGGCTCGGCCTATCCGCTGGAAAAACCGATGACGCTGGAGGTGAAGGGCCGTAACCTGATCGAGGGCGTTCCGCGCACCGTGACGATTGACGACAGCGAAATCCGCGAGGCGCTCAGCGAGTGTGTGGCCACCATCCTGAATGCGATTCGCGTGGCGCTGGAACGCACACCCCCCGAGCTTTCCGCCGACATCAGCGACCGCGGCATCGTGCTGACCGGCGGCGGCGCACTGGTGAAAAATCTTGACAAACGCATCCGTGAAGAGACCGGTCTGCCCGTCTCGATTGCCGACGATCCGTTGGCCTCAGTCGTGCTCGGTACCGGGAAGATGCTCAGCGACTTCAAGCTCCTCCGCCAGGTTTGTATTGACTGAAGATTTTGCTGCGGGTGCGCCGCGGCACGTTCCTCCGGCAAAGGCAATCGCCGCCCGGAGCGCTTAAAATGCTGCCCATTCCTTCCCGACATCGCGCGCTGGTGGTGCTGGCCGCGGCCGTACTGGCCCAGGTGCTGCTGCTGGCCGTCCAGATCAAGCGCGGTCAGGATGTGCGGCTGATCCGCGTTTGGGCCGTGCAGTTGGTCACGCCGGTTCAAGACGCCGCTTCGTGGACCTGGTCGAAGCTAAGCGGGGCTTGGGAAGGCTACGTCGGCCTTCGTGGCGCTCATCGCGAGAACGAAGCCCTGCGGCAGGAAAACGAGCAGCTCAAGCTCCGCCTCGCGCAAATGGAAACCCGCGCCGCCGAAGCCGCCCGGCTGGCTTCATTGCTCGACTTCCGGGAGACCTACCCCGACCACCCCATGGTGTTCGCGCGGGTGATTGGCGCCTCCTCCGACAGTGGGTTGCGCGTTATCTTCATCAATCGCGGCGAATCCGACGGCATCGCCAAAGACATGCCGGTCATTACCCCGGAGGGAATCGTCGGAAAAATTCTTCAGGTTTTTTCCGGCACCTCGCAGGTGCTGCTGGCTACGGACAAAGACAGCGGCGTGGGGGCCATGCTGGAGTACTCGCGCACCCAGGGCGTGGTGCGCGGCAGCGGGGAGCCCGTCGTTTCGCTCGACTACATCGTGAACGAACAGGATGTGGCAGTCGGCGAACGTGTGCTCACCTCCGGACAGGACCGCATCTTCCCCAAAGGCTTACCCATCGGGACTGTGCTGAGCGCCGAGCCGCGCCGCGAATTACGCAACCCGTTCCAGCGGATTGTGGTGCGCCCGGCGGCGCGGCTGGACCGGTTGGAAGAAGTGATCGTGCTGCTGACGCGCGAAGAGCTGCGGCCGGCACAGCCACGCGCGTCGGGGGGACCGCCGAAGCCCGTGCCGGCATCTTCCGGGCCGCCGATGGCGGGGAATCAGCCCGAGCCGGCAGGTTCGTCCAGTCCGGCGGTGCCGCCTCCTCCGCGATGAGCGCGCAAACGCCCTGCCGAGTGTTGATGGTTCAGCGCAAGTCCTGAGCCCGCCTGCGCCATGGCCCTGCACGCACAGACCGAGCCGCACATCGAAGTCCACAAGTTTCACACCGGCGTCGTCGCCGGGGCGGTTTTCGTCGCGCTGGTGCTGGAGGTCTTCATTCCGCGGGTGCTGCCGCGTGGCGGGGAATACTTCGAGCTGCCGTTCCTGGTAACGCTCTACTTCGGGCTCAGTCGGCGCAACCCGGTCTCGGGGCTGCTGCTGGGAATGGTGATCGGGCTGCTCCAGGACGGGCTCACCGGCCGCGTGATTGGCCTGTTCGGCCTGGCCAAGACCATCGTCGGCTTCGGAGCGTCTTCCATCGGCGGACGGCTCGACGTGGACCATCCCATCGCCAGGCTGATCCTGGCGGTGCTGTTCTTTGTGCTGCACGAAGGCGTGCTGGAAGGTGCCGGGCGGCTGCTGTTGGCCGAGCCAAGCTCCTTCTTCACTACCGATTTGTTGTGGGCTTCACTGATTAACGGCGTCTTGGCCGTGATGATTTTTTCCTGGCTCGACCGCCTCCGCAAAGCCTGAGCAAGGGGTGGTGTGTCCGAAGCGATGATCGAGAGGCCGCAGGCACCCCTGCGCACTGTCGCGCGGTGGCTCTGGGTGCTGGTAGTGATGGCGGCGGCATACACCGGAGGAGTGTTTTACGCTCGCTGGGGCCGTGACCGGCGCCTCGAAGACCTGGCCGGCGTGTCGCCTGAAAGGCGCTGGCAGACTGGGCAAAGCGGTTGCACCAGAATGAGGCAAGTGGTAGTTTGAGGCTGCCTCAGAGGGGTTGCGTGGTTCACCGCCCCGTCCTACCGCAAGACGGGAGAGGACGCATCCTTGCCCCCGGCGTGAGCGGAGATTCGCCGTGTCTTACTGGTTCGGCAACGAGCACCGACTTCCTCAGTCGCGGCTGACGTTTTTGTCCTACTCGCTGGTCGCTTTGATCGTTCTGTTGCTGCTGGGTTATTGGAAGCTGCAGGTGCTGGAGGCCGAATACTACGCGCAGTTGGCTGAGCGCAATCGCATTCGTACCGTTCCGATTAATGCGCCCCGCGGCAAAATGTTCGACCGCGAAGGCCGCGTGCTGGTGGACAACTACCCCTCGTTCAGCCTGCTGCTGCTGCGCGACGACCTCGAAGAAGTTGAACGTTCCTTGCCGCAGATCGCTGCCGGAGTGGGCATCCCGGAAGAAGAAATCCGTATGCGCCTCGAAGCTGCGCGCGGCGAACCCAAGTTTCGTCCTGTGGTGCTGAAGCACGAAGCTTCCCCGGCCGATATTGCCTTCATCGAGGCCCACCGCACTGACCTGACCGCCCTCGAACTGCTCATGGTGTACCGTCGTCGCTATCCCCGTGACGGGTTTCTGGCGCATGTCGTCGGCTACGTGGGCGAAGCCAATGAGCAGCAAATCGAGCGCAGCGGCGGACAGTTAAAACCGGGGGACATCATCGGCAAAGCAGGGCTGGAGCGGCAGTACAACGACATCCTGATGGGCACCGACGGTCTGCGGAGGCTGATTGTTAACAGCGTGGGCCGTGAGGTCGGCCGCCTGGATGAAAAAGATGCCGTGCCGGGCAAGCCCATTGAGCTGACACTCGACTACGACCTGCAGGTGGTGGCCGAAGCGGCGTTGAGCGGGGAAAAGGGAGCCGTCGTCGCGCTCGACCCGCGCACCGGCGCAGTGCTGGCCATGGTCAGCCACCCGGCGCCCGACCTGAACCTGTTTGCCATTCGTGTTCCGCCGGAGGAATGGCGCCGGCTGAACGAGGACCCGAACAAGCCGATGCTGAACCGGGCGATTCAGGCGCAACTGGCTCCGGGCTCGGTGTTCAAGATCATGATGGGCACAGCCATGCTCGAATCCAACGTCATTCCGGAAAACTTCTCTGTCTTCTGCCCCGGTTCGGGCGTGTTTTATGGGCGGAGGTTCCGCTGCTGGGAAGAGCAGGGCCACGGGCACGTGGACTTGCACCGGGCGATTGTGCGCTCCTGCGACGTGTTTTTTTATGAGGTCGGTCAGCGACTGGGCATTGACCGTATTGCCTTTTACGCGCGGCAGCTTGGACTGGGCCGCCTCACCGGCATTGACCTACCCGGCGAAGAGGCCGGCCTGGTGCCTTCCTCGGAGTGGAAGGAGCGCGTCCTCAAGGAGCGCTGGTACCCGGGCGAAACGATTTCCGTCGCCATCGGGCAGGGCGCGACCACTTCAACCCCGCTACAACTGGCCTATTCGATTGGCGGGATCGCTTCTGGCGGTGTGTTCCGGCAGCCGCACCTGCTGAAAAACTACAGCCCGGTGGAAGAGATTCGTTTCCCGCTGGCCGAAAAAACGCTGCAGAAAGTGACGCAGGGCATGTTCGGTGTGGTAAACGAAGATGGCACGGCGCGTGGCTCGCGCATCGAAGGCGTCGAATTCTGCGGCAAGACGGGCACGGCGCAGCTCGTCAGTTTTGACACGATGCGCAAGCTGGGCGGAAAGCCAGCGCGACGCTTTACGGAAAATGCCTGGTTTGTGGGCTATGCGCCGCGGGTGAATCCAGAGATCGTCGTCGCCGTGTTGGTCGAGCACGGCGAGCATGGCTCGACCGCCGCTGCCCCGATCGCCCGCGATATCGTCAAGGCTTACTACGATAAGAAGAGCGTCCGTGATCAGCAGCAATACACGGTGGAGATGCGGCGCCTGAATCTGGACGAGGCGCCGCTGATTGCCGAGCTGCAGCCTCGCCGCGCGCCGGCACAACCGGCGCCCACGAATCGGCCGGAGAAGAAAGCTCCAGCCTCGCCGCCTGCGCAACAGAATGGAGCTCCGGAGCGCCCGGGAGGCGGAACCCGATGAGAGCCGAGCGCACCACGTTTCGCGATTTCGACTGGTGGCTCTTGGCCATTGTGCTGGCGATTTGCACGATCGGGATTGTGGAAATTTATTCTGCGACACAGAACACCCAGCTGGCTGGGATGCACTGGAAGCAGATGGGTTGGGTAGGCATCGGGCTGGTGTGCATGTTCGTGATGGCGCGGATTGACTACCACTCAATTCTCGATCAGGCCCCGGTGCTGTACCTGCTGGGCCTGGTTGCGCTGGTTGCCGTGTTGATTTTCGGCGAGGCCCGCTTCGGCGCCCGCAGTTGGATTTTTGTCGGCGGGCTATCTTTGCAAGTGTCAGAGCTGGTGAAGTTGGTTATAATTGTGGTGTTGGCGCGCTTCTTCAGCGAAGTGCGCACCGACCAGTTGATGCTGGCAGAGCTGGTAAAGGCTGGCCTGTTGACCGCATTGCCCGTCGGATTGATCCTGCTGCAGCCCGACTTTGGCACCGCGGTCATGATTATGCCTGCCTTGGGGATTGGAGCTTTTCTGGCGGGAATTCAGTGGAAGCATGCTCTGGCTGTGCTTTTGATCGGCGTGCTCCTGCTGCCTCTCGGCTGGTCGCTTTTGAAGCCGTATCAGAAGGACCGGATTTTTACGTTCTTTCGGCCCGAAGATAGCCCGCAGAGCGCCGGTTACCAGACGCTGCAATCGAAGATTGCGGTCGGCTCGGGCGGCTTCTGGGGCAAGGGAATCGGCCAGGGGAGCCAGAACCAACTGGGCTTCGTGCCGGTCCGCTGGTCGGATTTTATCTTCGCCGCTGTCGCGGAAGAACTGGGTTTCAGCGGGGTATTCGTCACCCTGCTGCTTTTACTGGCATTGCTGCTGCGCCTGATCCAGCACGCACAACGCGCGGCCGACCGCGCGGGAATGTTCGTGGTGATGGGTGTGGCAGCGGTTCTGGGAATCCATGTGCTATGGAACGTGGCCATGGTCATCGGCTACGTGCCCGTGACCGGCATCCCGCTACCACTGATGAGTTACGGCGGGTCGGCCACGCTGTTTGTATTTCTGGCCCTGGGCCTGGTGATGAGCGTGCACTTGCGCCGCTTCGTGAACTGAGCCGCGCGAACGATTTGCGCCCCTGCCCGTTGCCCGGGGCAGCAGTCAATTCTGAGGATGTTTGAGGCCCGCATCGCGTGAGGGAACACCGTCGAGAACTGCTTCTGCCCTCCCCGGACCCGCCGGCAGTTGCCGGGGTCTGCGCGGCGGAGCGCCCGTCGTGCGCCCGCTGGTGCGCGCCAAGGAGTTTTCATGTCGAAGGAACTGGTTATCTCCGCGACCCCGCACGAGACGCGGGTCGCGATCGTCGAAGACGGTCAGCTTTGTGAAATTTATGTAGAACGCGAGAAAGAATTCGCTCTGGTCGGAAGTATCTACAAAGGCCGGGTGACGCGCGTGCTGCCCGGGATGCAGTCGGCCTTTGTGGACATCGGGCTTGACGGCGACGCCTTCCTCTATGTCAGCGATTTCCTCGAAGACCTGGAAGAGTACGACCACATCGTCAGCACTGTAGAAGAAAAAGTTCAGAAGATGGAGCAGCAGGGCGGGCAGGTGTTTGCGCCCGCCACCAACGGCACCGTCCTTGAGCCTCCTGAGGTCACCGGCCCGGAATCTCCCGAGCCCGCGCCACCCGAACCGCCATCATCGCAGAACTCCGCCTCGTATGGCGGCTACGAGAACCGCCGCTTCTTGGGCGGCCGGGGCCGTGGCGGCCGAAGTCGCGGTGGTCGCCGGCGGGGTGGCCGCTGGGACCGCCGCGGTCCGCGCGACCGTGGGCGCGAGCTGCCTCCGTCAAAATTCGCACGCCGCGATTATGAGCCTCCTCCTGCCGACTACGAGCCGGTGATTTTGCCTGGGGAATCCCTGGCCAAGTACAAAGACCGCTTGCCCGCTCCCCCCGTGGAACAGCAGGAACCTGCCCCGAAGGTGTCTCCAGCACCGGCCGAGACGGCGATAGCTGCCGGAGCCGAGGCTCCTCCAGCCGAGCAGGAACACGGCGCCGCGGCGGCCCCCTCTCGCGAGCCGGACTCTGAGACTGCAGGGCCTTCCGCGCTCGGATTGGCGGTCCAACCGCCTTTTGCAGGAGATGAGTCTGCTGCGGCAGCCGCGCCGGAAACGGAGGCCCCGCGTCCGGCTGAAGCCCGGGAGCAGGAACCGCAGGTCTTTGCGCCTCCACCTCCGCCGCCGTTCGAGCCGGCAGTACCGGTCCGGCCAACTGCAGCCGAACACCCTGCAAGCGAAGCGGCACCTCTGGCAGAGCAGGAGGAAAGTCCGGTCACTGAGCGTCCCGCTTCCAGCGACCACTTGCCCGAGCAGCCTCCGGCTGCCCCTGGCGCAACGAAGTCACAGCCCTCTGCCGAGGCGGCGGGTGAGCCGGATCTGGATGAAGCCGAAGCCAGCGCGCTGGCCCAGCAGGTAGTGGAAGCGCGTGAGGAAGAACTCCAGCGCGAACAAGAATCGAAAGAGAATGGAGACGAAACCTGCCGCGCCTCGGGGCAACATGACAGCGGGGAAGAAGAGGACGAGGAAGAGGAGGCCGGCGAAAACGATTCAGACTACGACGATGCAGGCGACGAGGACGAATCTTATCCGGGAGACTCGGCTGACGAGCAACCCCTCCACTTCGCGGAAGTAGAAGGCGAGCAACAGGAGCCTGCCGGAGAGGAGATCTCTGCCGGGACCAGCAGCGGCGGCGGCCGCACCGTGCGCATCCGCGACGACCGCCACGTGCGATTCCAGCGGCCTGCGCGCCGCGGCGGTCGGCGAGGCGGAAGGCCGACCTTCCGGCCGCAGCGCCCGCGTGCTCCGCGCCGCACGCAGTCCATCAGCGAGCTGCTGAAGCCCGGCCAGGAAATCATTGTCCAGATAGCGAAAGAGCCGTTGGGCAAGAAAGGTGCGCGCATCACCAGCCACATCGCCCTGCCCGGACGTTTCTTGGTGTACATGCCCACGCTGGATCACATCGGCGTGTCGCGAAAAATCAGCTCGGCGGAGCAGCGCGCGCGGCTGCGGCATCAATTGCGCGAGCTGAAGGGCAGCTTCCCCGGTGGATTCATCGTGCGCACCGCCGCTGCTGGCGCCAGCGAAGAAGAGTTGCGTGCTGACGTCGAATTCCTCGGCAACCTGTGGCAGGAAATCCGCCAGCGGTCGGAGGCGCGCAAGGCGCCCGCGTTGCTGCATCGCGACCTGAGCCTGGTGGAGCGCGTGCTCCGCGACCAGTTGAGCGGCGACTTCACCGCGCTGTGGGTGGACAGCGAGGAAGAGTTCACCCGGGTGGTTGAGTTCGTCAACCGCTTCCAGCCGCGGCTGGTGAACCGCGTGAAGCTGTACTCGAAAGATGCGCCCATCTTCGAAGAGTTCGGCATCCAGGCGGAAATTGATAAGGCACTGCGGCCAAAGGTGTGGCTGAGGTCGGGCGGCTACATCGTCATCAATCACACCGAAGCGCTGGTAGCAATTGACGTGAACACTGGCAAGTTCGTGGGCAAAGGCTCGACGCGGCTGGAAGACACCATCGTCAAGACCAACCTGGAAGCGGTGAAGGAAATCGTGCGCCAGATCCGCCTGCGCGATCTGGGGGGCATCATCGTAATTGACTTCATTGATATGGAGGAGCGTAAGAACCGTAGCAAGGTGATGCAGGCGCTCGAAGAAGCGTTGCGCAGCGACAAGGCGCCTTCCAAAGTGCTCTCGTTCAACGAATTCGGACTGGTGGCCATCACTCGCAAGCGGACCAAGCAGGCGCTGGAACGCGTGCTGACGCAGCCCTGCCCGTACTGCTCCGGCTCCGGCATGGTTAAGTCCATTCCCACCATCTGCTACGAGATTCAGATGGAGGCGCGCAAGATGGCTCCCGAGCTGGACACCGGCAGCCTGACCCTGCGGGTGCATCCGGAAATCGCCAAGGCGCTGAAGACGCGCGAATCCACGCTGATTGAGGAGCTCGAGCGCTGGACCCGCAAGAGTGTCATCATCCAGTCTGACCCCACCCTCCACTGGGAGCAGTACGACATCTATTAGCTCCTCCGCCGGGTGACACCGCATCGCCTGATCCCCCGGCACCGCCGCGGCACGGCTGAGCCTCGGCCCTCTCCGCCGGCATCTGTGCCGGTAGGCGCCGGTGGGAGGGTTCGCGTGATATGATGCCCGAGAAACTTATCCTGATCTTGGGAGCGCACATTGGCCGCACGACTTCTTCAGGGAACCGTTATCCGCGATCAAATCTACGCTGAACTGAAAGACGAAATCGCCGAGCTGCGCGTCGCCGGCATCGAGCCGCGCCTGGCGGCGGTGCTGGTCGGCGACAACCCGGCATCCAAGCTCTACGTGAATAGCAAGATTGCCGCTTGCGGCAAGCTGGGCCTGCGCAGCGAAATGCACACGCCGCCGGCTACCATTACCACCGATGCCCTACTCGCTCTGATTGAAGAGCTGAATTGCCGCGACGAGGTGGACGGCATCCTCGTCCAGCTGCCGCTGCCGCCGCAGGTGGACGCGAAACGCATCCTGGATGCGGTGGACCCGGCGAAAGACGTGGACGGCTTTCACCCCATCAACGTCGGCCGGCTGGTGGCCGGGCGGCCGAACCTGGTGGCCTGTACACCGGCAGGCGTGATGGAAATGCTCCGCCGGTACGAGATTCCGTTGCAGGGTGCCAACGCCGTCGTCATGGGCCGCAGCGATATTGTCGGCAAGCCGATGGCGCTGCTATTGATGCACGCGCACGCCACCGTCACCATTTGCCATTCGAAAACGCGCGAGCTGCCGGAAGTCACTCGCCGCGCCGATTTGGTGATTGCCGCGATGGGCCGCGCCGCCATGGTCACCCCCGACTACATCCGCCCGGGCGCCACTGTGGTGGACGTAGGGCAGAACGTTATTACTGGTGCCGCCGAGGCCGAACGAATCTTCGCCAGGTTCCCCGAAAAACTGAAAACATTCCGCGAAAAAGGGCAGGTACTGGTCGGCGATGTCCATCCTGAAGTGGCTGAGGTAGCCGGCGCGATCACACCTGTGCCCGGCGGCGTGGGACCGCTGACGATTGCCCTGCTGATGAGCAATACGGTCCGCGCGGCTCGGCTTCGGCGGGGCGCGACATCCGCTGCTACGGCGCGACGCTGATGCTCCGTGTGGGTTTGACCGGCGGCATTGCCAGCGGTAAGACAACCGTGGCGCGAATGTTGCACGGACTCGGCATCCCGGTGCTCGAGGCTGACCCGCTGGCGCATTTTCTGATCGAACCCGGTGAGCCGGCCTACGAAGAGGTAGTCCGCGAATTCGGCCGCGAAGTGCTGCGGCCGGACGGCTTCGTGGACCGCAGCAAGCTCGGCGAGATCGTCTTTGCCAGCCGTGCCAAACTCGAGCGGCTAAACCGCATTGTCCACCCGGGCGTGCTGGAAGCGATTGAGCGCTGGTTCACCGAACTGGCCCGCAGCGGCGGTGTCCGTGTGGCCGTGGTGGAAGCAGCACTGCTGATCGAATCGGGCTATTGCTCGCACCTCGACCGCTTGGTCGTTGCCTGGTGCCGCCCGGAACAGCAACTCGAGCGGCTGATGGTTCGCGGCCTCACGCGCCAGCAGGCTGAGCAGCGCATCGCCGCGCAGATGCCAGTCGAAGAAAAGCGCCGCCTTGCCGACGACGTGATTGACTGCTCCGGTTCGCTGGAAGATACCCGGCGGCAGGTTCGGGCGCTTGTCGCCCGGCTGGCCGGCGAAGTCGCGGAAGAAGCCTGAATGGGCCCATGACCGTTTGGGGACGCAAAGAATAATTCTTCAGGGAAGCAGGACAACGATGACAAACACGAGTCGGAGTAGCAGAATCCTTCGCCGGGTAGCGCTGGGAGTCATTATCGGCCTCGCTGCCTGGTGGGCGGGCGCGCGCTGGGGACCGCCGCAGCCGGCCCGCGTGGATGCCGTGCCGGAAGCGCCGTTGCTCTCGCAGGCTGCCGGAGGCATTGAGCTGACGCCGGATGAAGCCATCAACGTCCGGGTGTACGAGCAGGCCTCGCCGTCGGTGGCCAACATCGTCACCCGCACTGTGCAATACGATTTCTTTTTCAATCCGGTGCCGGTGGAAGGCGCCGGGTCGGGCTTCCTGATTGATGAGCAGGGCCACATTCTGACGAACTCGCACGTCGTCGCCGGTGCGGATTTGATCGAGGTTTCACTGGGCGAGCGCGGCGAGCAGGGTCGCTTTCGCGCCCGGGTAGTGGGCCGCGATGAACGTAACGATGTCGCCCTGCTGAAAATCGCCCCGGGCCAGCGCAAGCTGAAACCTTTGCCCCTGGGCGATTCGAGCGCCGTGCGCGTGGGCCAGCGTGTGCTCGCCATCGGCAACCCCTTTGGTTTTCAAAGCACGCTCACCACCGGCGTCGTCAGCGCCACCGACCGCACCGTGCAGACCGGCCCGCAGACCTTCGTGGACCAGGCCATTCAAACTGACGCGGCGATCAACCGGGGCAATTCCGGCGGTCCGCTGCTGAACTCCAAGGGCGAAGTCATCGGCATCAACACGCTCATCATTTCTCCCAGTGGCGCGGCCAGCGGCATTGGCTTCGCCATCCCCATCAATACCGCACGGCGGATTGCTGAAGACTTGATCCGCTACGGGAAACCGCGCCGCGCGTATCTTGGCCTTGAGGGGATGCAGCTCTGGCCGGAACTGGCCGAAGCGCTCGACCTCCCCGTCGGCGAAGGCATCCTGATTGAACGTGTCGAGCGCGGCGGACCGGCCGACCGCGCCGGGCTCCGTGGCGGCGACCGCGCCGTCCGCGCCGGGCTGCGCCGGCTGATTATCGGCGGCGACGTGCTGGTGGCCATTGACGGCCAGCCGGTGGCCAATTCATTCGACCTGAACCTGCTGCTGAACCGCAAGCAGCCTGGCGACGTCGTCACGGTGACGATTTATCGCGGCGACCGCAAGATGGACGTAAAGGTCACACTCGGAGAACACTAGCTCTGCACGTCCAATTGCGCCAGAATAGGGGGCAGCCGTCGGCGCCGCTCGCACTGCACCAGAGCGGGCCTGCCCGGCGCTGTCCGAATGGCCGGCTCCCGATAACCTATTCCCGGGGCCGCCGCGTGGGGCGCATCTGGAGGCCGCTGTGAAAAAAGCGAAGCGAATCCTGGTGGGAATCAAAGACCGTTCGCACGCCATCGAACTGACCGACCTCGCCTGCCGCATCGGTGCAAAGGGCGCCACGCTCTGGCTCGTGCACGTGATCGAGCTCCCCGCTGCCACACCGCTGGATGCGCCGGTGCCGGATATGGAAGCGAATGGGAAGAAGGTGCTGGCTGCGGCGCAACGCGTCGCCCGCCGCAGCCGCATGAAGTCTTCGGCGCTGGTTCTACGGGCGCGGCTTGCCGGCGCAGCACTGCTTGATGAGCTGAAAGAGAAAAAAATCGAACTGGCCGTGCTGGGCTATCACCACAAGCGGACGCTGGGAGAAGTTCTGCTGGGCACCACGCACAACTACCTGGCCAGACACGCCCCCTGTCAGTTGATTATGAGCATCCCGCCGCGCAAGTGACCCGCCGCGAGACGGACGGCGCTACGGCTGCCATTCTCTGCGCAGCCGGTCGCATTCTTCCTGCGCAAGTGTGAACCACGCCTCGGCCACATCGCGAACGTGTTCGAGCGCCCTCTGCATCTCATCGTGCTTGCGCGCCATGGTTTCCTTGTTGGCGCGATGCGGAACTTCAATCACGGGCGCAATCACCACGACTGCACGGCTGAAGGGCTTCGGAATTTGAAACAGGTCCCAGGTGTTTTCAAGTGTCCAGGCTCTGTCGAGTCCTATATGAAAGGCGAGGATGGGCATGCCAGTGCGCCGGGCGAGCAGGACCGGCCCGGGCTTGGCCACGTAGCGGGGCCCGCGCGGGCCGTCAATCGTAAAGGCCACGTCGCGCCCATCGTGCAGCCGTTCCGCCATGATTGCCAGGCCGCGCAGCCCGCCGCGCGTCGAACTGCCCTGTGCGGTGCCGAACCCGAGCCGTTCAATTACCCGGCGAGTCCACTGGCCGTCAAAATTCACGCTGTTTAGAACGACAATGCCGCGATGCCGCCAGAACCAGGTAGCCGCGAAGATGCACCGGTGCCAGAATGTGAAGATTATGCGGCGGTCGCGGGCGTGTTCGCGCGCCAGGTTCTCATATCCAAGCACTTCAAAGCGCAGCGTGCAGCCAATCGCACGCACCAGCCACGCGCCGGCCCAGCCCAGCAGCCGTACCTGTACTCGCTGCCAGCGAGTCAGCGGACGCGGGCGCACGTCGTACAGCAGGCTAGGCTGGTCCTCCTGCTGTCCCGGAAGGGATAGGCTAGGCCCGGCCATAGGCGTATAGTATAAGACCGTGCTTCCTTCACCAATGCAGGTTCGGCACCAGGCGCGCGCGAAAAGAGCAAAAAAGACCACTAACCGGCTAAGTGCCTGCGGATTGGCCACGGCTCTGGCTTGCGCCATTGCGTTCGCGCAGCAGCCGCAACCCGAACCGGTAGGAACGATCCGGGCGGCGCGCGTTACAGTGGATGGGCAGCTTCTGGAAGCCGCCGCCGGACCGGCCACGAGCCGGCTTGAGAGCGGCAGCGAAGTTAGCCTCGGCGCGGGCTACGCCTTGGTCCAGCTGGTCACCGGCGGCGAGATTCACGCCTGCGGACCGGCAAACTTTCGCGTGCTGAAGTCAGCCGAGGCAGTCACGGTGGCGGTGAACTCGGGCCGGTTGCGCGCTGTACTCGATGGCTCCACTTCCGTCACTTTCTACACTCCGTTCATCACCGCCGAACCGATTGCCATTGACGGCGATCCGCGCGAAGTGATTGTCGGACTGGAAGCCGGCGGAGCGATGTGCGTGCAGGCCGCGCGCGGCGCGCTGCGGATGGAGAATCAGTTTACCGGCGAGACGCTGGTGGTGCCGCAGGCCGGCGAGTTCTTCCTGCGCGACGGGCAACTGCTGGCCGCGCGACAGTCATCGCCTGCGTGCACTTGCGAGCCGCCGCCGCAGGCTCCGCGTCCTCAACTCGCGCGATCCATACTGGCAGAAAACGTTCCTGCGGGTGCTGAATTGGAGAATTCGCCAAGCAACGTCATGCGAATACAGCCCGCACGCCCGCTGTTGCCCTCGCACGCTGCGGACCTGTCGCAGCGAGTCTCCGAACCGCCGCCGGATCCCCCGCGGGCCGAGCCGGTATGGACCGTGGTGATGCCGCCGTTGCGATTCGATGCCACGGAGCCTGAGCCGCCGCCCGAAACCGAGCCGCAGCTTGCCATCCTGATCCGGGAAGTGCGCGTACAGCCGGCGCTGATTTTTCGCGGCCAGGTAGACGTGCGCCCCGCACCCCGTTCACGCGGGCCCTCGCGCGGAGAGAATCCCGTTGGGAAATTCTTCCGCTGGCTTTTCGGCGTGAGCTGATTCACCGCAGGAACGCTTGGAGTGCTGGGAATTGTGGAGCGGTAACGCGGCAGCGCTTGGTTGCCCCATTCTTGCGAAACAAAGAATGAGCCACCCGAAAGGAGTTTGCGCAGCCTAACAAAGTGAGGGCAAGGTGGCGGCATAAAGCCGCCGCTACATAGCGCCCTGACGAACACAAAGTAGATGTCGGGCGATTTTACTTCGCCATAAAATTTTTCACAGCCCTGCTCAACACTGCGCCGCTACATGCCTTCGTAGTTCGGTCCGCCGCCGCCTTCGGGTGGAACCCAGGTGATGATTTCGTAGGGATCCATGATGTCGCAGGTTTTGCAGTGGACGCAGTTTGAGGCGTTGATTTTCAGCCGCCTTTCGCCTCGCTCTTCCGCCATCTCATAGACTGCCGCAGGGCAGAAGAATTCGCACGGATTGCCGTATTCCGTAGTGCAGCGCGTGACGCAGATGCTCGGGTCCGTGACAACCAGGTGACAGGGCTGGTCCTCTTCGTGGCGCGTCCCGGAGTGATAGACGTCGGTCAGCCGGTCGAAGGTGAGCTTGCCGTCACCCCTGAAGCGTTCGGCAGGCTCGGCGCGGCCGTCGAGCTTCTCAAAAGCCTCGTGGCCCAGCCGTGTCCGCCACGGGTCGCGCAATCCGCGGCCGCCACTGACCATTTGAAACGCGCTGTGCAGCAGCCCGCTCCAAAGGCCGCCGTGAAACGCCTGATGGAAATTGCGTACGGCCCACAGCTCTTTCTTGATCCAGCTCTCTTCGATTTTTTTCTGAAAAACTGAGAGCGTTTTTGCCGACGTGTCACCAGCGCGCAGGGCTTCGAAGATAACTTCTGCGGCCAGCATGCCGCTCTTGATGCCGGTGTGGATGCCCTTCAGCCGCTGCGAGTTCAGCAGGCTGGCCGAATCGCCGACGATGAGCCCGCCGTCCACGTAGGGCCGCGGCACCGAATACCAGCCGCCGTAAGGCAACGTCTTCGCTCCATAGCGAACCATCCTGCCGCCTTCGAGCATGCCGCGGACAAACGGGTGCGTCTTGAATTTTTGAAACGCCTCGTGTGGATCGAACAGCGGGTCGGGATATTCCAGCGCCACGACCAGCCCGAGCGAAACGCGGTCCTCCGGCAGGCCGTAAATCCATCCGCCGCCGTAAAGCGACGTCCCCAGCGGCCAGCCCATCGTGTGCGCCACAAACCCCGGCTTGACGCGGCCGGGCTCCAACTCCCACAGCTCTTTGATCCCCAGGCCGTACACCTGCGGGTTCAGACCGTCGAGCTTGAACCTACTGATCAGCTTTTTCGTAAGTGACCCGCGCGGGCCCTCGGCCAGCACGGTGACCTTTGCGCGCAGCTCGTAGCCCGGTGTGAAGTTTGCTTTCGGTTTCCCGTTTTTGTCCACGCCCTTGTCTTCGGTGATGACGCCCGCAATGCCACGGTCCTCGCAGATGAGCTCCGTGCCGGCGAATTGTGTGAAGATATTGATGCCGGCCCGTTCGACCCACTCGCCCAGCCATTTGGCCAGCTTGTTCAGAGAAACGACGTAGTTGCCGTGGTTGCGAAGCGGCGGCGGCGTGATGGGAAGCTTCCACGCACGCGACGCGGTCAGAAAATATGCGGCGTCGTCGCTAACCGGCGTGTCGCTGACCCCGGGGATGCGCTGCTGCTCGAACTCCGGCACCAGCTCGCGCAGCGCCCGCGGGTCCATGATGGCTCCGGAAAGCTGATGCGCGCCCAGCTCGCGTGCTTTCTCCAGTACGTAGACGTTTTCTGTACTAATGCCGGCGGATGCCGCGGCTTCTTTGTTCGCTTCGATCAGTTGCGCGAGGCGCAGCGCGCAGGCTAGCCCCGCCGGTCCGGCGCCGACAATCAGCACATCCGCATCCAGCCGCTCGCGTTCGACGTGGTTCATGGCGCCGCCATTTTATCAAAGGAAACGGGGGCGCAAACGAACGTGTGCCCTGTCGCTTGGACGACTGGAGGGCCTTGTGGCACCGCTGGTAGGGCGCGGACGCTACCACTCCGGCAGTGCGCGTCGGCCGAGCAGGGCCTCAGCGGCCCAGGCGCCGAAGTAGACCGATTGCGCGACTCCGTGCCCGCAGTAAGAGCCGATCACAACGGCGTCCTTGCTGCCGGGATGCGCGGTGAAAATCGGTGTCCAGTTGGGATTAATCGTCATCGGGCCACCCCAGCGATGCCGGATGCGTACTCGGCGCAGCGCAGGGCACAGGCCGCGGACGCGCTGCTCGAGCTGCCCGAGCAGCCAGCATGGTTCGCCGAGCGAGATAGCCACCGCGTCCAGCTCGCGCCAGTCTTCGACAAACACCAGCCCGCTTCCGAAAATCGCGCCGTTATCGGGCAGCAGGCGGCCCCACAGGTAGGGCAGGTCCACGGTGTAAAACGGCTTGCCGGCGGCCAGCCCCGTGGCTTCGAGCTGCTCTGCGGTGAGCGGCTCGGTCGCAATCGCCAGCGTAAAGCACGGCTGCGCGCGACCGGCCAGACCGCTCGCCTGAAGCGATTCGGCGTTGGTGGCGAACAGCACTTTGCCCGCTTCAACCGTGCCGCGCGGTGTCGCGAGCGCGATGGTGCAGCCTCTCGCGCCGGGCAGCACTCGCCGCGAGCCGAAGCCGACTTCAAGCAGTGGCGTTTGCTCAAAAATCAGCGCACCGTGCCGCTCAGCGGCGCGTGCCAACCCGGAGATCATTTTCCCCGGGTCAACGGTGCCGCCCGGGACTGCGGCCACTACGCCAAGTTCGCCGTAATCCTGCCAGCGCAATGGCGAGTCCGCGCAGATTTCACTATGCCCGATTTCCCAGACGCCCGGCAGTGCGAGGTCGCAAACCACCTCGAGTTCCCGAAGGATTTGCACGAAACCGCCGAGGACATCACCAAGCCCGGGCAGGTCACCGGCGGCGGTTTCACCCATCACCACGCCGCCGGTGCGTCCGCTGGCGCCGGAGCCGATGCGGCGTGCCTCGAGCAGCACGACGCTCGCCTCTGGCACAAGCCTTGCCAGATACGCCGCTGCGGTGAGCCCGGTGAATCCCCCGCCGACGATGGCGAAATCCGTTCGCGCAGGAAGCTCGCCTGTTGTTGAACTCCTCGCAAGATACTCAATCCGCCACGGCGGCTCACCCCACTGCCGCCTGCGAGACTTGCTGATTTGGACTGATTCCTGCACAGTTCGCCAACTGCTGAAAAGCCTTGGGGGATGCCGGATCACCGTCACATCTACCTTGTTTATGACAGGCGCACCCTAATGGCGGCTTCATTCCGCCATCATTTCTGCACCTTGTCAGCCCGAAATTCAGCTCGATAGATTTCCCGGGCTGCGCAATGTTTGCGCAGGAAGGCAACTGGACTGAAAAACCCGATCCCAATATTTGAAGGGCCTGTGAAGGAGCCAGCCGCACTCAAGCCGAGGTGGAACGTGAATGCCCGGCGGTCTCCGCTTTCAGCCAGTCTTGCGCGGCCGGGTGTTTTTCCCACGCCGGCAGGAGCACCGCAGCGCAGCAGACTGCTTCCTCTGAAGAACCGAAAGCATAGGTATCAAAAATACGGACGTGGAGCTCCTTTTGGCCCGACAGGTAGTCTTCCACGTACTGATTCCGGGCACGTGCTCTGGCCAGTTCCCGAGCGGCACCTTCAACGTCGCCAGAGAGAAACCGCTCGAGCACACGGGCCCAAGCCAGACCAGCCAGCATATCGTTCGGGTATCGCCTGAGGATGTCCCGGGCACCCTCCAGCTTGTCTATCTCCAGGTACCAGGCAGTCAGCAGCTCGCGCACTCCCTGGTTGTCGTTGGGATTCAGTTCGAGCAAGGCTTCACAGTGAGTGATGGCTTCCGAAACCCGCCCGTTTTCTTTTAGCGCATTGGCCAGTGACAGGCGGGCGCGCATGTAGGGCCGCGTTTCCAGCATGCCCCAGAAATGTCCCCTGTGCTCCTTGAAGTACTTGCGTCCAAGCCTTCTTTCTCCGGACTTGACAGCCTCCGAAAGCATGTTGATTTCACTTTCCAGCGAAGAGCTGCCCAGAGTAGCCACGAGGTGCATCGCATCCACGCAGTCGGGGTCGACCGTCATCGCCTGCATGGCCAGAGCAATCGCGCGGTCCGGGTCAGGGGTTTCGCATGCGTCGTAGGCCATCTCCTGCGCGATGTCTTCCGGAGTGCGACCTTCCTGCAACCCCTTCGCCAGTCGTGCGGCGCCTCCGGCCTGGGCCGCGAGGATGAATAGCTCGGCCGAACTGGGACTCGATTCAGGGTCCTCTTCACGCAGCAGCTCCGTCATCATCTCGAGCGACTGTTCAGCGACGCGTTTGATTTCTCTCGGTGAGGGCTCGCCAGTCCTTGCTGTCGGCCGCTTCTGCTTTTTTTTCATAAAGCCTCCCGAATACCATAGCTGGAACAAGATCACCTCGTCGCGGACCTGATACTGCCGCTGCCACGGCTGACAGTCTCCCACCGAAGCGATACTATCACCTAGATTCAGAAAGCGGGCGATTAGACGAGCCACGCGGACAGACTGCAGATCTATTCTGATTTTTCCAGAGTTTCGATGAGCGCGGGGACGATCTCGAACAGGTCGCCGACGATACCGTAGTCGGCAATTTCGAAGATCGGCGCGTTCTGGTCCTTGT
>FWWM01008005.1_pt1 | contig 20673 bp, 16 predicted proteins | sample 2228351 | NCBI WGS metagenome assembly FWWM01 (sample SAMEA103939774, study PRJEB20133) | metagenome
TAGAGTGCGCGCCCCCTCTCCTTTTGACAGAAACCCCAGCACTCTGAGCGGCACGCCCGCCTAACCGAGTTTTCTGTTGCGTTGGCCCCAACCCGCGTCTGGCCCCGTCCCCCTGGGGAACTAGCTAAGCATGAACAGGTTTTCGGAAAGGCTCGACCTCTTTTAGCGAAGCTCCACGGGCCGGAACCCAGCTCGCTGTGGAGAAGGCGGATGCTTTCGTGGTCCGCTCACTCCGTGCGCGCCCACTTGGTCAAGAGGGAAGATGACCTTTTCCTTGCTGCGCGGCCACAATCTCCGTAACACCACAAAGAAACATTTGCATTGCGCCCATGCCCCTCGACTTCAATCGTTCCAAGAAGGAGCGCATGGGACCCATGGTAATGCTTGGCATCGATCTTGGCGGAACAGATACGAAATTCGGACTTGTTGACCGTTGTGGCCAAGTGGTGGCAAAAGCTAAGTTTCCCACCCTCGCCCATCTCGGTTTCGAAGAGGTCATCAAACGTGTGGCAGAGCATGCTCGCAAAGTCATCGGCACCCAAAAAGTTCAAGGCGTGGGGATGGGCGTACCAGGTCCGATGAATAGCGCGCAGGGTATCGTCTACGAAGCCCCCAACCTCCCCGGTTGGGAAAACGTGCCCGTGCGAGACAGACTCCAGGAGCTTCTGGGCTTGCCCGTGGTTTTACACAACGACGCCAACGCCGCCGCCTACGGCGAGTATTGGGCCGGCGCTGGCCAAGGCTGTCGCAATATGGTCCTTTTCTCGCTCGGAACGGGTGTGGGAGGCGGACTCATCATCGACGGCAAACTCTACACGGGCCCCGACGACACCGCAGGTGAACTCGGCCACATCACCATCGATTACAATGGGCGGCCATGCAATTGCGGTAGCCGTGGATGCTTAGAAGCCTATGCCAGCGCTACGGCCATTCGGCGCATCGTGCGCGAAGCCCTCGCTGACGGCGTGACGACTTCTCTGCGCATTCCTCCGGGCGAAGAGGAAACATTCGGCGCCCGAATCGTCTACGAAGCCGCTCTGGCGGGTGACGAATTCGCTCGGCGCGTGCTCCATGATGTTGGAGTGGCCCTTGGCGTTGCGGCTGCAAGCGTCATCAACATGCTTAACCCCGAGCGCATTATCTATAGCGGCGCCATGATCGGAGCCGGGGAATTCATCTTCGCCCCCTTGCGAGAGAACGCGCGCGCTCGCGCTTTCCGCAGGCCTGGGGCTCGCGCCGAGATTCTGCTCGCCAAGCTCGGCCCCGACGCTGGTCTCATCGGCGCCGCCGGGTTGGCCTGGCAGACTTTCGCGTCGGTAGAGAACACTTGAAATCGGTCACACAACACCCCCATAAACACTCATTGAAACAATGGAACATCACCGAAATGAAGGAACATCCCACTCGACACGCGGCGACGGGTGGGAGGGGCAACGAGCGTCGATGCTAAAACGTCAACCGCTAACTTTCAAAGTTGCTAGCGAATCGCATGAGTTCGAGCAGATCCATCGCTTGAACTATCGGACGTTCGTGGAAGAGATCCCCCAGCACCAGCCCAACGAGGAAGGGCGTCTCGTCGACCGTTTTCATGATGAGAACACGTACCTCATTTGCGTTTGTGAGAATCGCGTCGTCGGCATGCTGGCCGTGCGCGACCGCCGCCCCTTCTCCTTGGACCTCAAACTCCCTAACCTCGATAGCTATCTCCCCCCGGCTCGCTCGATCTGCGAAATCCGACTGCTTGCGGTGGAACCCGAGTTCCGCACAGGCCGAGTCTTTCGCGGGCTGGCGCTAGAGCTAGCCCGATACGCATTGCGTAAAAATTACGACCTCGCGATTATCAGTGGCACGACGCGTCAGATCAAACTCTACCGCCATTTGGGTTTTATTCCTTTTGGTCCGCTTGTAGGAGCACCGGGAGCAGAGTTTCAACCCATGTACATGTCCAAGAAGGAGTTCGAGCAGATCACGATGCAAGTGCTGGGTGCTGACGAGGTCCTGGAGGAAGAGCTGCAAGGCAACGGGCACGTAGCCAACTTTTTGCCCGGCCCCGTCAACATTCATCCCGAAGTGGCTGCAGCCTTCACCAAGCCGCCCGTTTCGCATCGGGGCGAGGAGTTTATGCGCGAGTTCCAGCAAGTGCGCGCGCAATTGTGCCGCCTTGCCCACGCCGCCCACGTCGAGATTTTCGTCGGCTCCGGCACTCTGGCCAACGACGTCGTTGCCGGCCAACTAAGCCTTCTCAATCGCCCTGGGCTCATCCTGGCCAATGGCGAATTCGGCTGGCGTCTGGCCGACGGAGCCGCGCGCTTTGGCCTGGCATTTGAAGTTTTCCAAGCACACTACGGCGAACCGTTCGACTACGACGCCCTGCGCCGGCGCATCGACCATACGCCCGCCCTCGGCTGGGTTTGGGGCGTTCATTGCGAGACCTCCACCGGCATCCTCAACGACATCGAGACCCTCAAATCCATCTGCGCGGAGCGGGGCATTCACCTCGCCATGGACTGCATCTCGTCCTTCGGCATTGTGCCAGTCGACATGAGCGGCCTCTTTTTGGCCTCGGCGGTCAGCGGCAAAGGGCTTGGCGCCTATCCTGGGCTTTCGATGGTTTTCCACGATCACGCCGTCGCCCCAGCTCGATCGCTGCCCCGCTATCTTGACCTAGGCTATTATGCCGCCAAGCAAAGCGTGCCGTTCACGCACTCATCGAATCTTGTGCGAGCGCTCAAAGCTGCTCTCGACCGCTTCGAAAAGCATCCACCTTTCGAGGAGCGCGCGGCTCTGTCGGCGTGGGCTCGCGCACGCCTGCGCCAAGCCGGTCTCACAGTGCTCGCCCCCGAACAGCACGCCGCCCCCGCCGTCATCACCCTTGTCCTGCCCGAGCAAATCAGCTCCTACGAGGTCGGCCGCGAGCTTGAAGAGGCTGGCTTTTTGCTGAGCTATATGAGCGAATATCTGCGCGAGCGCAATTGGATCCAGATTTGCTTCATGGGCGAATGCTCGCGGGAGAGCCTTGACAAGCTGCTGACAGTCATTGAGCAACGCTGTGTTGTCCCCAATCCGCAGCAAAACCTTGCAGCCATTGGCAGAGATAACTCATTGACAGATTAGCAATCGCGAGGGGTAATTATGATGGCAAACTTGCAGTACACCGACTGGTGGGGTCCGCTCGTCCGTATCGGAATTCTTCAGCATCAAAAAGAGGTGCGCGTTTCGCTGCGCGGGCGCTATCGCATCGCCACCGCTTCCGGTAACCAACTGCCCCCAACGCTGGCTGACGCAAAGGACTTCTCCTTGACACTGCAAACGGCCAGGCCGGCGAAACTGGCATGGCGGCTCGTGCTCGATAAAACCCCCACCCGTGAGGCGGCTGAAAAAGCCTCTGCCCCCCACGAGGCACTTCTTCCCCTTGAGACGTTGACGCTAGGCTACGACTTCGGCCCAGGGGCGTCGAGTGTCGAGTACTGGCGCTGCTCGCGCCGCTTCGATTCGGAGCAAGAAGCCGCAGCACTTCTCGAGCGACTTCCCAACCGCGAACGCATCGCCATCATGACCGATCTCGTGACCCCTCCTGCTGGGAACGTGATTCTAAGCGCGGGCGACGAGGCTTTTGAAGTCGGCGAGTGGGTTCGCTTCGAACCCCTCGATCCGGAAAGCGATCGCGCCGTCATCCACGATGTCATCGTCGGCGTGAGCTTCCACTGGAAGCACTACGAGCGCCAGCGTTTCCGCGGCGTCGTCGAAGTGCGTGTCGACAACAAAGGGCGGCTCACGGCGATCAACGAACTGCCGGCCGAAGCCTACCTCTTCTCCGTCAATAGCTCCGAAATGATGTCGGTCATGCCCGAGGAGCTCTTGAAGGCGCAAACCGTGGCGGCGCGCAACACGCTCTTCGCCACAATGGGCAAACACCACTACGCCGACCCCTTCCATCTGTGCGCCGACGACCATTGCCAGTGCTACCGCGGCTCGTCGCGCGAGACGACCGACTCACGCCGTGTAACGCTCGCGACTCTCGGTGAGGTGCTCGTGCACGAGGGAACGATCTGCGACTGCCGCTACTCGAAGATGTGCGGCGGCATCATCGAAAGTTTTGAAAGCGTGTGGAACGAGGACCCGCGCGGCTACCTCATCGCCAAGCCTGATGCCGATCCGGACTCGGACATCGAACAATACTTTCCGGCAAATACGGAAGACCGGGCGGCAGCTCTCATCGCGGCCAAACCCGACGTTTGGTGCAACACCACCGGCGACGATGTGCCCCCCTACCTGCGCTATTCGGCTCCCTATTTCCGTTGGGAGGTGCGTCTCGATCGCAAAGAGCTCGAAAAGCGTCTCTCAGAATACTTCGGTGAAGACATCGGTCAGCTCCAGGCGCTTGAACCAATCTCGCGCGGAGCTTCGGGCCGCATCGAATATCTTCGCGTCGTCGGATCACGTGGCTCGTGGGTGCTGGGCACCGTCGCGAAGCAATACTCGATCCGCGAAGCTCTGAGCCCTTCGTTCCTCTATAGCTCGGCATTCGTGATCAGCTACGAACGCCATGCTGATGGCTCGATTGCCACGGTCGTTTTGCGCGGAGCAGGTTGGGGACACGGCGCCGGAATGTGCCAGGTCGGCGCCACGATGATGGCTTACCGCGGACGCAACTATCGCCAGATCCTCGATCATTATTACCCGAACTCGCAGCTCGTGGCTTTGACGACAGCTCCGCCCGACGATCAAGTCTGCAGCCTCATCGAGCGCGAGGAATCGCGCGCCGGCGAACGCTGCTACGAATTCTACAACTGCTACGCCGTGGCCTCCTGCCCCGTTTACTTGAAGAAGATCGATCTCGAGGCGCAGCCAGAGCCCTCGCCCAAAGGCTGGCGCTTCGTGCAAAAGCAGGAAGGCGCTCGCGAGGATCTCGAAAAGCTTGGAATCTCATGCGAGTTCCTTGAATTCCAGGGTTCAGAAGCGAAGCCGAAAGCGTAGCGCGCCCGCATGGGAGCAAAGCCCTGAAGAATGCGCTCCCGACGACCGCTTGGCTTGGCCTGCGTGCCCCCCGGCGCGAACACAAGACCGTCGCTCTTTCCTCGCGTGGTCAAGAACAGGCCACCAGGCACGTCACCGCGAGAAACCTGTATCCGTCGCTCCGTGACGGATGCTCCGCTCCGGAGGGACGTTGGTCCTGCCAAATGGCGGCAACGAGCGAATGTTCAGAGAGGTTTCTCGCTGGAAAAACTCTCTGAAACAAAAAAATAACTTTTTTCTCTCTGAAGGACATTGTGAAAGGAGTCTCCGCTTGATCGAAATACCCTCGCACATTCGTGGGCTTGTTTTTGACTGCGACGGCACGATTGCCGACACCATGCCTTTGCACTATAGGTCATGGCTCGAAGTCCTCGGCCCCGACGCCGAGAAATTCCCCGAGGCTCTCTTTTACGAGCTCGCCGGCATGCCGACGATCGACATCATTCATCTGCTCAACGAGCGTCATGGCTGCCACCTCGACCCGGAGGTCACACGCCGGCGCAAATCGGAAACCTTTCTACGTATGCTGCCCGAAGTGCGTCCCATCGAGCCCGTCGTGCGCCTGATCCGCGAACATGCGGGGAAACTTCCCATGGCCGTGGCCACAAGCGGGACGCGCGGCTCTTGCCAGAAGACACTCGAAGCCCTTGGTCTTCTGCCTCTTTTTCAGGCCATTGTCACAGCCGACGACGTCGCGCGAGGTAAACCAGCCCCGGATCTCTTTCTTGTCGCGGCGCAAAAGCTCGGCCTGCGGCCCGAAGAGTGCCTGGCTTTCGAAGACGCTGACCTCGGCATCGAGGCCGCTTGCGCCGCTGGCATGGACGTGGTCGATATCCGGCCACTTGTTCAAAATAAAGTAAGCTAACTTGATAGCTGGCTATTTGCTCTCGCCTGTCTCGACCCGACGCTTGGCCTCAAGCGCCTCCAGGACACGTTCGGGCGTATAGGGCGCCTTGCTTACGCGCACCCCTACGGCATCGTAGATGGCGTTGGCAATGGCTGGCAGCGGCCCGTTCGTGTTGATCTCAGAGACGCTCTTGGCCCCATACGGTCCTGTGGGCTCGTGAGTGGGGACAAGAATCGTCTCTACGAGGGGAGCCTCCCCCGGCGTGAAGAGTTTATAGTAATTGAAGGTGGGATTGAGCATGCGTCCATCGTCGTTGAAGAGGTACTCTTCCATGAGTGCGGCACCGATGCTGTTGAGGACGGCGCCCTCTGTCTGCCCCTCGGCCAGGCGAGGATTGATCGCCACGCCACAATCCACGGCAGCCACGTATTTTACAACGCGCACAACGCCCGTCTCCGTGTCGACCTCAACCTCGCAGAAATGCGCAGCAAATGGCGGCGGCGACACGTGCGAAATGGCCGACGCATGCCCAACAAGCTGCTGCTGATTGCGTGAATAGAGAGCGCGCCGCGCCAGCGTTTCGTAGCTGATCGTCTTGCGCGCATTGCCCTTGACGTAGAAACACTTGTCGCCGACTTCGAGCTTCACCGGCTCCACCCCCAGAGCCTCGGCCGCCACCGCGCGCATGTTCTCCAGCAGATCGGCCGCGGCCCGCCGAGCAGCTTCTCCGCTCAGATAAGTCGTGCTCGAGGCGTAGGCGCCAGTGTCGAACGGCGAGTTGTCCGTGTCGGCCACCGTGAGAATAACGTCCGAGGGCGGGATATGCAGCGTTTCGGCCACGATCTGCGTCAGCACGGTGTCGGCCCCCGTGCCAAGATCCGTGGCTCCACTGTAGAGATTCACCGAACCGTCGTCGTTGAGCTTGACGATGGCCGCCGCCATGTCAATCTCTGGGATGGACGACCCCTGCATGAGGATCACCATTCCTGCGCCGCGCTTGATCGGCCCCGGAAGATTGCGCCCTTTCCCCCGGCGTTGCTTCCAGCCAAACCGCTCCGCTCCCAGCCGAATGCACTCCGCCAACCCACACGAAGCAATGGTCATGTCGACCCCTTCGCGGCCTTCACCAAGGGCGCGGAAAATCGGGTGCGTCTCGCCTGCGCGGATGTGATTGCGCAGGCAGAAATCCACGGGATCCATGCCGATCGCGCGCGCCGCCTCATCGATGAGCTGACCGAGCGCCATCATCCCCTGAGTAGCTCCATAGCCGCGGTAGGCACCGCCCACAGGCAAATTCGTGTAGACAGTCTTCCCATCGAAACGCACGTTGGGGCATCGCAGCAGCCCCAGACATTTGCTCCCAACATTGGTGAGCACTGTTAGGCCATGCGATCCATAGGCCCCCGTATTGAGGATGCCGCGAAAATCAATGGCTGTCACATCGCCATTCTTTTTCACGCCCATGCGCACCCACATGCGCATCGGATGACGCGTGCGCGAACTCGTGAATTCCTGCGCCCGGTTGAGCTCCATGAACACTGGCCGCCCTGTGCGCAGCGTGAGCATGGCGCACACATCTTCTAGCAGGATTTCCTGCTTGCCGCCAAACCCACCACCCAGCCGCGGCTTGATGACGCGGATCTGACGCACGGGGATGCCCAACGTCTGCGCCACAATGCGGCGGCAGTGAAATGGCACCTGCGTCGAGGTGCGGATGACAAGACGGCCGTCCGGATCAAGGTAGGTCACCGTGACGTGCGGCTCAATGGGTGCATGTGCATAGTAGTGCGTTTCGAACTCGCCTTCGACGACGACGTCGGCCTCCGCCAGGCCCTTCTCCACATCGCCGACGTTGGCCTCCGCCCACGCAGCCAGATTGCGCTTGGGATCAAAGGGAAGGAAACTCGTGATATCGGGTTCGTCGTGGATGATGGGCGCGTCCGGCGCCAGCGCCTCCTCGAAATCGAAAACGGCAGGAAGCGGTTCGTACTCCACCTTAATGAGCTGGAGGGCCTTGAGCGCGATCTCGCGCGTCTCCGCGGCCACGGCAGCCACACGGTCCCCCACGTAGCGCACCTTGCGGTCAAACATGAATGTATCCCAGGGCGAAGGCTCCGGGAAGCCCTGGCCGGCTGTCGTGTGGGCGATCCGCGGCACATTGCCATGGTGGAGAATCGCTTGAACGCCTGGCAACGCTTCCGCCGCCGACGTGTCGATGGATTTGATGCGCACATGAGCATGTGGCGACAAGAGAAGCATCCCCACCAAACAATGAGGGGGCAATTCATCCGCCGTGAATTTCGCTCGTCCCGTCGCTAGCGATAGTCCATCCACTTTGGGAATAGATTTTCCCACGACGCGCGTCTCGTACTGAGCCTTCGCGGACGCTTGGCGTTTCGGTGCCGATTGCGATGCTGTTTTCTTCATCTGCTTTCATCCTCATCCGTTGAGCCGAATCTTGGGCTGCTTCAAAAACTCCGCCCACCACAGGCGCCTACTTGCGCCCAGCCATCTTGGCTTTGGCTTGCCGCGCCGCTTTTTTCGCTTCCTGCTTGGCGAGCTTTTTCTCGGCAAGGCGCACCGCCTCGAAGATCTTCACGTATCCCGTGCAACGGCATAGGTTGCCGGCTAACGCCTCGCGCACTCTTTCCTCTGAAGGATGGGGCTCCTCATCGAGCAGCGCCTTCGTGGAAATGACCATGCCGGGCGTGCAGAAGCCACACTGCACGGCGCCCGCCTCCACGAAAGCCTCTTGAATCGGATGAGGAGCACGGACGTCGCCCAATCCTTCGATGGTCGTAACCTCAGCGCCTTCGGCTTTGGCCGCGAGCACAAGGCAGGAATTCACGGACTTGCCATTGAGCAACACCATGCAGGAGCCGCAATGCCCTTCGCGGCATCCCAGCTTCGTGCCTGTCAACCCCAGCTGCCGAAGCACGTCGCCCAAAACGGCATTCGGTGCAATCTCCACCGAATGCTGCACTCCGTTGATGCGCACATTGAGCTTCATCGTTATCCTCGTCAATCTATTATCATGTCATTTTGATTGTTCGGCCTGAGCGGCGCGCAAGAGGGCCCGCTGCACCATCACGGGCAACACGCGTCTGCGATACTCCGTTGAAGCTCGGAAATCGCCCCTCATTTTGATGTGGCGAGCTGCCAGGCTCCCCGCTTCAAGCGCCGTAGCGAGATCGATCGCGCGTCCTTCGAGGAACTCCTCCGCCTCACCGACGCGCACCGGCAGCGACGTGCAGGCACTAACGACTACGCGTGGGTCGCGCACCTTGCCGCGCTGGTCGACAAACGAAACCACAACGTGGATCAGTGCATAGTCGTTCGACGTGCGGGCCATCTTTTCGAATGCGGCCTTGCGCGCTGGCTTCAACGGAACCGTCACCTCGGTCACTAATTCTCCAGGCTGAAGCTGACGCATTGGAGGCAAATCAAAGAAATCTCCGGCCGCAAGGGTCCGGCGTCTTTTGGCCGTCCGCAAATGAATCTTGGCATCGAAGGCCACAAGGAGCGGAGGGAGCGTGGCCCAATAATAGCACTGAACAATGTTGCCCCCCACGGTAATGAGCCGGCGAATCGGCTCCGACGCCGCCGTGCGGAGCCCCTCAACAAATGCACCTTGACCTAAAGCGGCCACATGAGACGAGCGCACGAGATTGTCCAACGTCGTCATCGCGCCAAGACGCAGCTCACCGTCAACTTTCTCGATGCCCTCGAGTCCCACTCGCTGGAGATCGACAGCATGCACGCGCCGAGGCGCACCCGAAAGCACAACACTGACGCCACCCGCCACGGCAATGGTGTGCGTTGGGTCCTTCGCCAAGAGCTCCAACGCTTCCTTGAGTGACGTTGGGCGGAGATATTCTGTTATTGTGACGGGCATTGCGGATCCGTCCTCTCAAATAGCTGTTTCTCGTTTTGAGAATGTCATAAGAAAGCAGTCCCCTCGGTGCGGCGCAAGCAAAAACACACACGCTGACCGCTGCGCGTGACACAACAAAGAACCGTAACGAGCACACAAAAAAAGAAACGCCGGCGCCCACTCAGGAGCCACCGACGTTCTTCCCACCCTTGTTGTCAGACCGCCTTACAAAGCCGCCACTCCCTTTTCCTGCAGGAGTTTCTTGCGCGCATAGGGGATCAATCCTCCAGCTTCGATGATCGCCTGGCGCGCAGGGGCATGGGGAATGACGGCGAACGCCTTGCCTGTTGTCTTGTTAATAATTTTATCCGGCAAGATCTCAAGCTCGTCGCCTTCTTCCGCCTCGATGTCCGGGCAGACAACGGTTTGAAGTCCGAGATTCACGGCGTTCTGCAAGAAGATACGCGCAATGCTCTTCGCAACCACGACAAGCCCCCAGCCCTTGAGGCACGAGGCCGCCTGCTCGCGCGAAGAGCCACAGCCGAAATTGCTGCCTGCCACAACGACCGAGCCCGGCGGAATCTCGCCCTTGTTGAGCTTCTCGTTGAATTCCTTGTGATCGGCAAAGCAGTACTGCGGCGTCTCGGTGGGCAAAACTGTCGCCATGTAGCGGCCTGGATAAATCGCATCCGTCGAGACGTCGTCACCAACTTTGAAAACGACCTTGGCCATTGTTAGTAGGCTCCTTTCGTAGGATCCGTGATCACGCCCGTGATCGCGCTCGCCGCGGCCGTCGCGGGCGAGCAAAGATAGACCTCGGCATTGGGGTTCCCCATACGCCCTTTGAAGTTACGGTTGGTCGTCGAGAGGGCCACCTCACCATCGGCGAGAGCTCCCTGGTGAACCCCCAGGCAGCATCCACAGCCGGAGTTCATGACCACAGCGCCGGCTTCCATGAGCGTCTGGATGTAGCCGGCTTCAAGCGCCTGCCGATAAATGCGCCCCGAGGCTGGGAAGACGAGCATGCGCGTATTGCGAGCCACCTTCTTGCCCTTGAGAATGTTTGCCGCAATGGCAATGTCATCGAGCCGCCCGTTTGTGCACGATCCGATGACAATCTGGTCGATGCGTCGCCCCTCAACGTCGCTCACAGGTTTGACGTTGTCCACCGTATGCGGACACGCCACTTGGGGCTCCAGCTTCGAAACGTCGATCTGGACCGTTTTCTCGTACTCAGCGTCCGCATCGGGCGCCACCATCTCGACCTCGTCCGTCACGCCAGCCTCTTCGCGCAAATAGCGCACCGTTTCCTCATCTGGCGGGAACAGGCCTGAAGTCGCCCCAGCCTCGACCGACATGTTCGCCAGCACGAGCCGTCCGCTCGTGCTCATGGCGCGCACCGTCGGTCCATGGAACTCGAACACCCGGAAATTGCCGCCCTTTGCCGTCAGCTTGCCAATGATGTAGAGAATGATGTCCTTGGGCGCCACCATGGGCGGGAGCTCGCCATCGATCTCGATCTTGATGGTGGGGGGAACCTCCACATTGAGCACTCGCCCCAACGTCCACACGGCCGCCATCTCCGTGGCGCCAATGCCCCACGCGATCGCTCCGAGCGCGCCGTGGGTGGTAGTATGCGAGTCCGTCCCCACGACGACCATCCCCGGCCGCACATATCCATTCTCGGGCAGAATCTGGTGGCAAATGCCTCCCTCGTCACCGCGGATTTCGTGGAACTTCGTGATGCCCTGCTGGGCCACAAACTCGCGGATCTTTTTCTGATTATTCGCCGTCTTGGCGCTTTCTGCTGGCACGCGGTGGTCGAAAATGATAGCGATGCGCGAGGGATCCCAGACACGCGGCTCCAGCGGCGTGCCCTGGAAAATCTCTTTGAACTGGTTGATGACAAGTGCGGCATTTTCGTGGGACATCGCCAGCCCCACCGCTGGCTCAATCACTTCCCCCGGGCACACGCTTGGCCGCCCGATGGACTTCGCCAGAATTTTCTCTGCAAGTGTTGCACCCATCGTTGTGTCTCCTCTTTGCTCATAAGTAGGGAGAACGCGCCCATTTGGCAAAGCGCGCTCTCCCCTCAACCACGTCTACGCCTGCCCATATTTCTCGGCCAGCTTGGCCTTGGGCAGATACTCATTCTCCATGGAACGATACTCAGGCAGACCCACAAAGCTCGTGTACTCTTCAAACGAGGTCAGCCACTGCGTCTGGCCTGGCAGTGTCCCCGTCGGCGACTGCTTGAGAGCCGTGAAGAAATCGCGCAGCGCCTTATGCATGACCATGATCGAGGCCACCGGGATTGAGACGCGGCCCACCCGCATCTTGGCCAGCTCCGGGATCGGAATGAGCTCGGTTTTGACACCACTCACGGCATCCATGAGGTTCACCGACAGCGGGACGGGATCGAGCGCCTTGACGGCCGCTTCAATGTCGGCACGCGTCTTGATGGCATCGATAAAGACCAGATCGGCGCCCGCTTCCGCGTACATTTTGCAGCGGCGGATGGCTTCTTCGAGCCCCATCGAGGCAAAGCAGTCGGTGCGCGCATTGATGACGAAATCTTTGTTCAACCGATCGCGAACGGCCGCGCACGCACGAATCTTGCCCACCATTTCCTCGGCGCTAATGACTTCCTTGCCGGCCATGTGACCGCACCGCTTCGGGAAAACCTGGTCCTCGATGTTCATGCCGGCCACGCCCATTTTAATAAGGCGCTCAGTGATGTAAGCCGCATTGATGGCATTGCCACCACCGGTGTCGACGTCGGCCATGACAGGGATGTTGACCGCGTCAACAATGTTCCACGTGATGTCGAGGATATCCTTCATCTGGACAAGCCCCACATCGGGCTTGGCCAAAAGCGAACCCGCGAGACCAAATCCGCTGATCTGAATGGCCTCGAATCCACATGACTCAATGACCTTCGCGCTAAAGGCATCGTGGCAACCCGGAACCACAACCGCACGCCGCTCCATGATCGCTTTGCGAAGGATGGCACTCTTGTGACTCATGGCGTCTCCCTTTCCCAGGAAATTTGTTGATTGGCACTTCTGCGGCCTTGGCAGCACGAGGGGAATGCCTCAAGGCCGCGAAAAATCTCATTCCCCTCAGAGCTCGGCGGCAATCGCTTTTGCCATGTCGAGCGTGGAAGCGCTGCCGCCCATATCGTAGGTGCGCACTTCGCCCTTGGCCACGACTTTGGCCACAGCGTCATCGATGCGCTGCGCCATCTCCCTTTCGCCCAACCATTCGAGCATGAGCTTGGCAGCCAGAATCGTGGCAATCGGGTTGACCTTGTAGAGCCCGGCATATTTAGGGGCGCTACCGTGTGTGGGCTCAAACACGGCCACTTTTTCCCCAATGTTGCCGCTGCTGGCAAAGCCCAGCCCCCCAACCATTTGAGCGCACAGATCCGAGATAATATCACCGTAGAGATTTGGCGCCACAAGAACGTCGTAATTGAAGGGGTTCTTCAGCAACCACATCGTCAGAGCGTCGATGTTGGCGTCGTCGCTCTGAATGTCGGGGTAGCGAGCGGCCACCTCTTTGAACACGCTCAGGAAGAGACCATCCGAGGCGCGCACCACATTGGCCTTGTGCACGCACGTCACTTTCTTGCGGCCGTTCTTGCGAGCAAAATCAAATGCCGCCTCGATGATCCGCTCGCAGCCACGCCGAGTGTTTACTTTGAGCGACACCGCGGCCTTCTCCGGCACCTTCGCGAACTCAGGCAGCTGGCGGAGGTGATCAGGGAACTCCGGGAACTCGATTCCGCAATAAAGGTCCTCCGTATTCTCCCGGAAGACGACCAGATCGATTCCCTCTTTGAAGTTCAGCGGATTGCCCGGATACGCTTTGCACGGTCGGAAGCAAATGTAGAGATCGAAGAGCTGGCGCATGCGCACGATGGGGCTACGATACGTCAGACCCTTATCGCGCAGCTCGGGCGCCAGTTCTTCTGCAGCTGCTTTTGCCGGTTTTGAGGTGATAGCTCCAAAAAGCGCCGCATCGCAAGAGGCAATGAGATCAATCGTTCGCGGGGGCAAAGCATCCCCTTCTTTTTTCCAGAACTCCCAACCAATGTCGCCGTGGTGGTACTCCGCATCAAACCCCAAGGCATCGAGCACAATACGGGCGGCCTCCATCACCTCTGCGCCTACGCCGTCGCCTGGCAACCAGGCAATTTTGTATTTCGCCATGACCCACTCCTTTGAAGATGTTTCTCTCGGACGGCAAACTCACGCGTGTTTGCGCACCCATTCCTAAAAGGAATGGGGGGCGCGAGAGAATGACCCTGCAAGAGAATTCGTGACTCGGCTATCTTCTTTTTCGGACACTTACACGTGCGTCAAAAAGCCATGACGCGCTTGAAACCCACGCCGCGCGGATTGACAAATGTCACCTGGGTGTGTGTATAGTCACATCAAAGAGGGGGCGCTTGAGCGTCATGAGCACTGGCGCCTTATCTGAGCCCCTCAAGCGCACGTGAGTGAGATCACTGGAATGTATATTGGAACAAAAGAGATACTCGTGGTCGGGGATCGCGTCCTCATCAAACCCGACAACCCCGAGGAACGCACGAAAGTGGGGCTCGTGCTTCCACAGACTGTTATGGAAAAAGACCCCGTGCAATCAGGGTTGGTCCTCGAAGTGGGTCCCGGCATCGCCGTCCCAAACTTGGCCGCCGACGAAGGCGAACCGTGGGAACGACCCTTCTCGCGCGAACGGAGCGTGCGGTATATTCCCCTTCAGGCACAGGTCGGCGACTATGCCCTCTTCCTAAAAAAGGAAGCGGTGGAGATTCGCTACTGTGGTGAAATCTACCTTGTCGTTCCCCACTCGGCGATACTCCTACTCATTCGCGATGAGTCAGAAATCCATCCGATTTGAGACCTCATCGGGCCATGCGCAAGGCTCACGCGTGCTCGTGAACGTGGTATGGCGTTTCGCGTGGAGCCTCTACTCTTCTCGCAAACCGCAGAAAAGCTTGTTCTCCCACTTATAGTTGATGTTCTCAATCTCGGCCGACCAGATATGGCCCGTGTGGTTGGGCAGCTGGTCGTCCTCGCGCGAGAACTCCTTCTTGTAACCAAGAGGCTTCAGGTGACGCGCAGCTGTGCGGCGAGCGGCCCGCGCCACCAAATTGAGCGACGAATCTTCAATTTCGCTCTTCAAAGCAATCTCCCACTCCGGCGGCGTCACTCCATACTCCGCAAGCTGATAGCGATCGTAAGCCGATTCGAAGTCAAAGAGCTCCGTCCGCATCAGATCAAAGAGGCGCTTTTCTTCCGAAGGCCTGTTCAGCCAACGATAAATTGTTATCATGTTCGTCATCGCCAGCGTGATCATGACGATATTCTGATAGGCGGCACGCTGGTCGAGATTGTCCCAATGCGTGGCGTGGCTACGCATGGCATCCAGCGCAAAGAGATACGCCTGAGCTGCCACTCCGGCCACAAGGTAGTCCTGTTCGCGCAAACGCTTACGGCTCGAGCGTAGGAGATGGTCATCGACGAGAGCATAGAGGTTAATGTCGGCCTCGCTCAGGTCGTGCTGCAGGTAATGCTCGCGCCAGTAGACGTAGCCATAGCCAGTGAGAAAATCGAAGATGTTTTGGCGGGCGGTGGCTGGATCTTTGACGCCGCTCAATTCCGTCAGCAGGCCTATAACGCCGCCCTCTAGCTTTTCTGGATCGCCCTTGACTGCAGCGGCGCACGTCCGAATCGCCTGGAGGTAGGCGATCTTCCAACATTGGGGCATAAGCACCTGCTGGCGGCCCATGCCGCGGACGCGGCGCGTGATGAGGCGGCTTTCATCCACCAGCCGAATAGGAGCATTACTATCCAGCACCCCCTCCCAACGGCCAATGCTGGGTTTGGCGTGCCAATCGTTGCCTGCCGTCACCGAGCGCACCCGCACGAATTGCGGTTCATGCGCGATGAGCGAAAAACGCCGTAAGAGCTTCCGACGCACGTAGACATCGGGTGAAATCGTCAGATAAGACAGCTGCGCCAACTTGATGATGCGCTGCTCAAAGTTGGCCAGTGATTTCGCGTCGAACGTCAGATCCTCGATATTCTCAAAATGAGCCCAACAATAATTAACGCCCTGCGCATTGAGATCAGCGTCGACCTTGGCAATGGTCCGATCGATGAGCTTCTTGACCGAGGGCCGCGAATAGCTCATCCACTCGCTAAAAGCGCGATCACGGAAAATCACCGAAACCGGCGGTTTCTCGTCGCCCAACAGCAACCGGTTCCACGACTTCATCAAAACATCGATGTCGCAGTCAATCGCCTGCGAATTATCCAGCAAGAGCACAAGATGCGGATCTTCTACCCCTTCGCGCTCGGCCTTGGCGAGAAACTCCTCGATAATGATCCGCACGGAGTCGTCCGAGTACGAATACTCGGGGAGAAAGAAGGGCAAGACGAAGGCATGCTCGTCGTGCTGGTCTTGAATAAACTCCTGATATTCGCGCGCAAGGCGCCAATAAAACTCGAACGCCATCCGCACGCACAGGCGCTGGTCGAACTCGCTGCCCAGCATCGGTAAAATCACGTGGAAAGGAACCGTCGCTGCCGGCGAAATGACACCGGTGCGCATGAGCTCCAGCAAAATGCCATAGCTGTTCTCGCTTTCCTCGTAATCGAGCTCAATCATGCGCTCGATGATGCACGGCTCGATGTCGAAACTCATGAAGGGGAGCAAGCCATGCTCGCCAAAACGGTCGACAAGAGCCTGGCGGATGTAGAAGGCGATGTGGGCGTAAGATTTGAAGAACTGGCGATACGCGCGCAGCATCATGTCGGTCCAGTTCTTCCCCGACACCGCATCGCCGCCGAGAATCGTTTTGACGGGTGCGATTCGCTCCTGGAAACGCGGCGCCTCCCCCAACTTCTCGATCCACTCTTCCACTTCCCCGGGATCTTTCAACTGCGCCGGCAGAACTCGATCAATGTCCACACGTGAACCCGGCATGAAGGCATGGGTATGCAGCACCGGGTTGAGCAGATTCATCGGCATAGGAGACGATTTTACCGATCCTTTAGGTTATATTTGAAATTCAGCAATCGAATCGATTTGCTAGCTTTTGGGGATTCTCTCATCCCATAGTCAAGTTTTTTCACGACGGGCACTGGCCCGTCCGCGTTGCAAGAACCTCATCACAAAAAATGCCAAGCGATTGTTACAAAAGCTGCTGAATAATCATGCAAAGCGTTGTCTCATTCTTGTGTCCTAGAAAAAGATGTGCCAATCTTGCCGTGCGTTACGTGACCGAGGATGACGGAGAGAAACATGCCGATGGAGCCCCATCCCCCCGAGCAAGAGAACGCTTGCGAGCTCATGATCACTCACGCCCCTGAGGGACTCGATGTTCACGAGCTGATGAAGGAAGTGCGCGACCTTGCCCGTCGCCGTGGCGTCCCCTCCGACGCGGGCGAGATCTCCAAGCCGGGGCAAACGCGCTCCCACTTCGGCGCGGAGTGGGTCTCAACCGTAGGGGAGGACATCGATCTGTTGCGGGCTGCCGCCACCCTTGATTTGCAGGGCGACCCCATCCGTTCCCACCGCCCCTTCACCGGCCGTTTTATTATCGCCTGGAAAAAGTTTGTCCGCTTCTGGGTGCGCAAGTACACGGACTCCCTCTTTCTGCGGCAGAGTTTTTTCAATTCGCGAGTGGTGGGAACGCTAGAGCAGCTGCGCCAGCGCCTGGAGACCTTGGAGGAGGAAGTGGAGAGTCTGCGCGCCGAAGTAGCCCGCCTTCAAAGCACTCAGTCCCCCCGGGATGATAAGAAAAATCGGCCGTAGATAGTTGGCCCTCTACGGCCGTTGAAATCTCAATTCAGTGGAAAGTTAGGTAACGATGTGCGCGTCGGCCGGTTAGCCGTTGACGCGGCGAACGTTCGTTGCCTGGGGTCCCTTCGGTCCTTGCGTGACCTCAAAGGTCACAGGCTCCCCCTCAACAAGGGTCTTGCGACCACTTGCCACGATCGAGGTGTAATGGACAAAAAGGTCCGGGCCGTTGGGCTGGGTGATGAAACCATAGCCCTTCGCATCGTTGAACCATTTGACGGTTCCGTTCGGCATACTACGACTCCTGTTACTGCGTACCGCTTGGGTACTGCTAAAATGTGAGGGGCGGGGAAGAAAGGCCGGAAAAACCGAATTCAACTGAAGACCTCCCTGCGAAGGGGTACTACCGTTGAAGCAACTTCTCCGGAGGCTTACTTCCTCGAAGGTTTCCCTTCGATTCGCCTCTCGCCCTACGTCTAGAGCGGCACACGCCCATTATTCAGCCTATTTCTCGGAAAATGCATTTTTTCGCGGTCCCCCTTTCGCCAATACATCACACGCTCTGAACACATGCCCATTGTCGAGCCCAGCGAATGGAGACTTGCGCTTGGCAGTATTGCGGATGCGAGTCTTTTCGCGGCAATCACTCTCTTATTGCCGAAGGTTTGCGGAGATGATCATGCTAAAAGAAACGATTGAAAAACTTGAAGAGCTGCGCAATCGAATCTCCCAGACAAAGGTGTATCTTTGACCACGCCACCAAACGAGCGGAAATCGAGAAGCTCGAGCAGGAAGCCGCAGCAAGCGATTTCTGGAACGACAACCAGCGTGCCCAAGAACACCTCAAAAAACTGAATTCGCTCAAACGCCAACTCGAGCCGTGGGACGAACTCGAGCGCGAAGTCAACGAGGCGCTCGAACTGGCTGAGCTTCTCTCGCTCGAACCAGACGCAAGTATGGAGCTCGATCTCGAGCAGATGGCCACACGTCTGGCCAGCCGCTTTGAAGAACTGGAATTCCGCAATATGCTCAGCGATCCCGACGACGTGGCCAGCTGCTTCCTCCACATTCATCCTGGCGCCGGCGGCACCGAGAGTTGCGACTGGGCCAGCATGCTCCTGCGCATGTACACACGCTGGGCCGAACGCAAAGACTTCAAGGTCTCCGTCGTGGATCTCATGCAGGGCGACGAGGCCGGCATTTAGCGCGCCAAACTTTCCATCGAAGGCGAGTACGCCTTTGGATACCTGAAAGCCGAAAGCGGCGTCCACCGGCTCGTGCGCATTTCCCCTTTCGATGCCAACAAACGCCGCCACACCTCGTTCGCTGCCGTTTCCGTGTCCCCCGCCATCGAGGACAACATCGAGGTCGAAATCAACGAGAAGGACCTGAAAATCGAAACCTTCCGCGCCGGCGGGCGAGGCGGTCAACATGTCAACGTCACCGATAGCGCGGTGCGCATTACCCACCTGCCCACCGGCATCGTCGTCTCATGCCAGAATGAACGCAGCCAGCACCAAAACCGCGCCGTGGCCATGAAAGTGCTTCGCTCGCGCCTTTACCAGTACTATAAACAACAACGCGACGCTGAGCTGGCTGCCAAAGAAGGAGAAAAACTCGACATTGCCTGGGGGTCGCAGATTCGCTCTTACGTCTTCCAGCCCTATCAGCTCGTCAAAGACCTGCGCACCGGCGTGGAGACGAGTAATATCGAGGCGGTCATGGATGGTGAAATCGACATGTTCATCGAAGCCTATCTGCGCCAGCAGATGGGCAAAGCCGCGAGCCGTGAAAAATGAGACCACAGGACTCTCCGCGGCGCAGGCCTGCCCATGACTTGCCACCCATAGCCGGGAATGAAACGGATGACATCGCGGACATCCTCTTCCGCAACGCCACCGTTTACGATGGCACGGGCGCGGCGCCCCGACGTGGCCACGTTGTCGTCAGAGGCGGCCACATCTCAGAGCTGATGCCAGCCGATGCCCCAGCGCCCCCAGCCCGCCAGGAAATCGATGCCAGCGGCCTCGCCCTCTCGCCTGGCTTCATTGACGTCCATTCTCACAGCGACTACACGGTTCTCTTTGCGCCGCAAAGCCACTCAAAAATCGCCCAGGGAATTACGACCGAAATCATTGGCAACTGCGGTTTCAGCGCTTTCCCGCTGCGTGGCGAACTCGCCGAGGACGAACGTAGCCTGCAGGCGCGCCTCGCTCTCGACCTGAGCTGGACAAACGCGGAAGGATATTTCGACCGGCTTGAGACGGCCCGCCCGGCCGTCAACATCGCCTCATTCGTCGGTCATCGCAACGTGCGGGGCTGTGTCATGGGCTTTGCTGATCGACGGCCGACCCACGATGAGCTGCGCGCCATGGCTCACGAAATTGAACAAGCTCTCGACGCCGGAGCTCTCGGGTGGAGCACGGGCCTCATTTACATGCCTGGGCTCTTTGCCACAACCGACGAGCTCATCGAACTGGGGCGCGTCGCAGCTCGCCGTGGAGCGCTCTACGCCTCTCATGTGCGCGGCGAGGGCGATCGTCTGCTCAGCGCAGCCGCCGAGTTCTTCGAAATTGTCGATCGCAGCGCCACCGCCGCCCAGTACAGTCACCTCAAAGCATCCGGGCGCCGCAACTGGGGCAAGGTAGAAAAGGTCATCGAGGAAATCGAAAAGCGCGTGGCGGCAGGGGGGCGCCTCGCTTTCGACCACTACCCCTACACCGCTTCCTCCACCGAACTTTCGTCGCTCTTGCCGCGGTGGGTTGTCGACGGCGGCCGAGAGCGAGCACTCGAGCGTCTGGCCTCAGCCGACACGCGCGCCCGCATCGCCCAAGAACTTCTTGATGATTTTGGCGAGGACCTTCCCTGGGATGACATCCTTCTCGCCGACATCCCCGCCCGCGAATTCGCCCCCTACCGCGGCTGGCGCTTATCGGCCATCGCAGCGCATCTGGGCCTCGAACCCATGGAACTCTTCTTCGAGCTCTTGCGCGCCGGATGCCTCGACACGTGGATGTGTCACTTCACCATGAGCGAGGCCGACATGGCGCACCTGGTCAGCGCCGGCGGTGCCTTAGACGCCCGGCGCTACGGGCGCGTGCGGCTGTGGGGCTCGCTGGTTTTC
>FWWM01008012.1_pt1 | contig 20663 bp, 13 predicted proteins | sample 2228351 | NCBI WGS metagenome assembly FWWM01 (sample SAMEA103939774, study PRJEB20133) | metagenome
AGGGTATCGGTTCCGGATGCCGGATGGGACGAAGAAGTTGGTGTTGTGGACCGATACCGGCGAGAAGATCAAGGCTCAACTCGATATGAGGCTTGGGATGGTTGTTGGCCCTGAGCACTTCCTGCTATCAGATGAATGGACCGGCTATCTTGAGGTGACTGACGAGTACGGAGCCGTGACAAGCCGTGGGGACGGTGATGCGACTGTGGAGATAACGTTGAGCCAAGCACCGGTGTACGTACAGATTATCCCACCTCCGAGATGAGGATTTCGATGTCACGCTTTCTGAGCTTGATCTTCATCGTCGCTTGTTTCATGGCTACGAGCGTGTCGTTCGCACCTCTTGACCCGGTCCAGGCTAATGTATCTGACGGTAGCTTTGAGCAAGAGCCGGTGAGTTATGCCCTGGGCAACCTGGTACACCTTGCCCCGGGCCACTATCCGTTCCTGGCCCAGGTGGCCACTTACACCACCAACACCGGGGCTGTATCTCCGACCCGAACTGGGCATCTGCTGCAACGACTGGCAACTGGCAAGCCCCTAGTGTGGGGTGGGCCTGGGTTCTATGTTATATTGCTGGGTTTGTACGTTTTAGGACTTGCTGCTCTGATTCGGCTCCTTTTTCGGATCCCGGGTGGGAGCGACAACAACCGGACCGTCCGTTAGAGGTTTGCGACCTTGAGGTTGGGATTACTACGGAAGATTGGAAAGGGCCTTTTTTACGTAGGCTTTATGTCATGGTGGTGAATTCTATGATATACTTTGACAAACGTCGCTTGCCGGTCTACAATCACTATCATTTGGCTGAATGGCGAAAACGGCATTTAGAGTGAAGCCAGCTACCATCTTGGGTCGCCGCTAGGGAGCCCAGGTGAGCTCGGACCCAGAATCGCAACAACGATAGACATCGAGGTTGATCATGACACACCAAACAAACTTGCCCCGCTTGTCCAAATTTCTCCTGCTAGCTTTGTTGCTGTTGCTTGTTTGCTGGGGTTCCGCTGGCAAAGGTGAGGCGCATCGGCTGACGGGACCGGCTATCCCGGCCAGCGAGACGCAGCAATGGATTGAACTAGCTGATGCTGAGTCCGTGGACTCGGCGCCTGGAGCGGTTAGTAGTACAACGCAAACGAGCCCCTGCAGCCTTTCTAGCGACGTTAATGATGATGGCCAGGTAGATATAGCCGATATCATGATAGCTAGCTGGGGATGGGCACCTGGCCAAACCGGAGCAAACATCGCACAACTGCAGACCATCGCTGCCCAATGGGGGTGTCTTATTGGAAACCTCAACGGTGACTCGACCGTTACCGTGGACGATGCAATGTTGGTTGTGCGAGCTTGGCGTTCTACTTCAGGCATACAAGGGACTTCCTATGATCCTACGCTGGACATCGATGACGACGGTGAAATAGACGTCGTAGATGTGGAATTGGTGCTGAGAAGATTAGGAAAGCAATTCGAATCTCCTGTTACCCCAACTCCTCCTACCGGTACTCCTACGCCGGCCAACACAGCCACCGAAACACCGACATCAACTGCGACTCCTAGCCCCACTGCGACCGCAACATCTACCCAAACACCTACTCCGACCTCGACAGCGACTGCTACTCCCACCAGCACTGCGACTGTGACCCCGACGTCAACGGCGACCGCGACGCCAACGCCTACGCAGAGCCAGCCCCTCCCCTGGGACCCCAATCAGCCAGCTTTCGGGGTGCAGATGTTTGGGGAGTGGCAAGATGCAGGGGCGCGCCAGCGGGCGGTGGACGGAGGTTTTCGCTGGGTGCGCCTGTATCTGCACTGGGAATGGGTGGAGCCGACGAACACCACGCCTGACAATTTCAACTGGGGTTCTATTGACAACATGGTGCAGGCGGTTGAGGGGGCTAGTCTGATTCCGCTGTTCACGATACAAGGGGCACCTGGGTGGGCAGCCCAGTATGCCTGTGGTCCTTTGGACCCTGAGGACGTTCCCGAGTTTGCCGAGTTTCTGGCGGCTCTTGTGGAGCGTTATGATGGGGACGGGGTAGCCGACATGGGCGGTTTGCTGATCCCGGTAAAGTACTGGGAGTTGTACAACGAGCCCGACTGGGAGGGGGCGCCCGAGGGGGCGCCTGGGGGTTGTTGGGGGCAGGATGTGGATGGTGACAGGACAGAGGATGTGTACGAGTACGTGGACATGCTGAGGGCGGTGTATGCGGCGATGAAGGCGGCGGACAGGGAGGCCCAGGTGGTGTTTGGGTCTTTGGCCCATGACATGTGCTCAGGGTGTCTGTTCGACCTGCAATTCTTGCCCAAAGCGCTGGGGGCTGGGGCGGGGGACTATTTTGACGTGTTAAGCTTCCACCAATACGATGCTTTTCGGGACAACTGGGATGGAGATTTGCCGTACGACCAAGGGATACTGGGGAAGATAGCGTATCTGCGGGGGGTGTTGGCCGACTATGGCTTGAGCAAACCGATGCTCTCATCGGAGGTGGGGTTGCACGTGGGGAGTGGGACGCCGACGGAGCTAGATCTGGAGAGGCAGGCGCGGCACTTGGTGCACGTGTACGTGCGGGGGATAGCTGGCGATCTGAAGAGCATTATTTGGTACACGTTGGTGGACAAAGATGTGTTGCAGTATGGGCTGTTTGATCGTAGTTGGAATGCGCGGCCGGCGTACAGGGCGTTACAGGTGTTGACGGAGCAGTTGGTGGGGGCTGGGGGTGAGCCGGCGGTGTATGAGGGGCAGTTATCGCCCGGTGAGACGGGGTCGCGGTACATTCAAGGGTATCGGTTCCGGATGCCGGATGGGACGAAGAAGTTGGTGTTGTGGACCGATACCGGCGAGAAGATCAAGGCTCAACCTGATACGCAGGTCCCCATGTGCATTGACAAAGATGACCTTGGTGTAACGTCTGCCGAGTGGACTGGACGGATCCTGGTTACAGATCAGTACGGGGACCGGACCACGAAGGGTTCGGGCGAGACGTGTGTCACGTACACTATAAAGCAGGCCCCGATCTACGTGCAAGTGACTCCTTGATGGGCTAAGGGTGGAGGACGTTGGGCGTGCCAATTCCCTAGCCCCAGAGATGTAAGGAGCGTTTTGCACAGCCTACATCCTTGGTGGCGAAGAAAAGCGCTGCATCGTTCGCAGTGCCTTTCGCTGTCTCCGGATAGGGTACTACCGCTTATTCTGTCCTGAGCTCCTGATCGTGATATCTTTGGCTCCGCGCTTTCGATCTACAGCCTAGTTGTCTAGCTGCACGTAGATAGGGGCTTGGCGCACAGGGATTGTGGCCGAACCGTTCACGATGTCTGCATACTGCACGTCACCGAGTTCGCCTGTAATCCGCAGCCTGCCAACGAAGCTGCCGGTGGGAACGCCTAGTACATCTGCAGTTATGGTCATATCTACAGCCATATCTGGGCAACTGGCAGACTTCAATTTGCAACCGGCGTCCGTCCACAACACCAGCTTTCTAGAACCGTTCGGAGCGATGAAACGATATGCTTGGATGTACTCTGACCCGGTTTGGTCAGGGAACAACTGTGCGTCGAAAGTTGCATCCAGCAACTGAGAAGTTACTACGCTGTACGCAGTGTATGCAAGTCGTGCTTGCCATGAGCTGTCAAACAGACCATATTGCAACTCGCCAGGCCTATCAACTAAGGTGTACCAACTAACTGCCGCCATGTTCACAGCTGCTGTCCGGACCATCAAGTGTACTACAGCGTGAGCTTGTTTCTCCAACCGCTGGGCTTCCGGCACGCCTCCGGACGACACTTGTAGCCCAACCTCTGATGCCACCATGGGCTTGGACAACCCGTGGCACCCCAGGATCCAGGCGAGGTTCGCAGCCTTACCCATTACGCCCTGGTTGTAGGGTATGTTCTGCAAGCCAGGTAACGGAGTCCAGCTAGCCCCACATGCCGGCGGGTTAGGATAGCCAAATCCATCCCAATTGTCCCGAAAGGCGTCGTACTTGTGGAATCCTAGCGCGTCAAAGTAGTATCCGTTTGCAGCTGCTTCTGGGTCTTCATCCAGCGCGCTCAATACGCTCTCAACAAACTGCATGTTGAAGTGACTGTTAGTGAACGATTCGTACGCGATGGAACCGAATACCAGTTTGGAATTCGGATCCGCGGCCTTCATGGCTGGGTAGACGGCCTTCAAGAGGTTGGCGTACTCGAGCTGATCATTGACGCCATCACCATCAACGTCCTGACCACCCCAGCAACCACCAGGAGCGCCTGAAACCTGGTTGTAGTCCGGCTCGTTGTACAACTCAAAGTAGTGTATGGGGTATAGCAAACCTGGCATGTCATCAATGTCGTCGCCATCATAACGCTCAACGAGCGCGGCCAACAGTTCGGCGAATTCTTGATAGTAGGTGTCATCGCCAGGGTAACCGGAGCCGTAGAGGGGCCCGCAGGCGTACTTGGCAGCCCAGCTTGGAGCACTCTGAATGGTGATATACGGAATCAGCCCATCGGCTTCCAAGGCCGCTATGATTCCGTCATAGTTTGTCACGTTCTGGGCCGTTAGATCACGGTCTGTAGGCTCAATGTTGCGCCATTCCATGTAGAGTCGTACGCTGTTGATGCCGGCGTTGGCTACCCGCGCCCGCGCAGCCGGGTCGCTTATCTCTTCAAACATGTTTACGCCCCAAAGGCGATTGGGGCTCGCAGGGCAAGTGGTTCCCCACCGTTCGCTTACAAAAGCCACATCTAGCGCATTGATGACTCCGTCAGCAACTACATCGCAGGTCGGTTCATAACCGGGATCACCCGATCTCTTGCGCCATGCCTGGGCCACCAAGCTCACATCCGAGCCGTCTACTTGCCCGTCTTGATTCACGTCACCTGGCAGCTCACACAGCGCTACGGCCACGGGTATGGCCGAATCAGGGCGGGACCCGTCATCGAGATGGAGGCTGTCAAAGTGTGCGAGTGTGAAACTGCCAAGTACAATGAGCGGTATGAGCCAAAGCCGACGTAGAATTCTCATGCAACAACCTCTACTCCTAATACTCTTCGACCCAATTCAAAGTGTGAAAATCGCACCCCAACCATGGGGACAACATGCGCGGATTGCCTAGAAAGCCCGGCTTGTCCCTGTAACATTGGCGTTCACTAAGAAGTATACAGCTAGGCCATGTTGTTTGCCATAAAGTAGCGGTGAAGAATGCGTGAAGTTTGCGTAAAGGGTCCGGAGGGCGCTTCCAGTTGGGAGGGGGTATGAGCGCATGCTCGGGCGCAGGAGAAGGGTGGCCAGAGGATTAGGGTCTGCGAAGGTTCCTCACGGGTGTGCAGTCCTTGTTACTCCAGATAACCTAGAGCGTGAAGCCGCCGTCTTGTGAGATCGTCAACCGCCAATTCGGGATGGCGCGGTGCCCCCGTTTTCACGTGTTCCAGGTGGGCACGCAAGCGGGTTTCCAGCTCCCGTGCAATTGCAGGTGCCTCATTGATGCGATTGCTGGTCTCGTCTGGATCTTGGCGGAGGTGGTACAGTTCTCGCGTTCCCGAGTGCACGTTCAGGATTAGCTTCCATTCAGGTAGGCGAAGAGAGTACAAGCCTACGTCCGGGTGTGTCTCGCTGATTGCAGGCCTGGACGTTTTCTCTCGCCCCTGGATTAAGGGCAAAAGGCTTGAGCCTTCAAAGGGGCCAGCATCCACGTCAAGCAGATCCAGCATAGTGGGGACAAGGTCTAGCAAGCGCACCTGCGCCGATATCACTTGGCCAGCAGGCAACCGATTAGGCAGTCGCATGATTAGCGGAACTCGCAGCAGTTCGTCATACAGTTTGAACCTGTGCGAGAACTCCCCATGCTCACCGAATTCTTCCCCGTGGTCCGCTGCCACGATGAGCAGCGTTGAGTCAAGCAAGTCCGTTTTGTGCAGATAGTCTATCAAACGTCCCACCTGTTCATCCACGAAGCTGATCTCAGCGTCATACAGATCAACCAAGTGCTGACGCTCCCAGGGGCGGATCTCATGAGGTGCCGACAATGCTTTCTGCCATATGTTTTGCGTCACCTTGGATGGGGCAGCATGTCTGAGATGTGCCAGGGAATGGCTCGGAGGGCGGTAGGGGTCATGCACGTCCATGTAGTGAAGCCACACAAACCAAGGTCTTTTGCTTGGTCGTCGCAGAAACCGGATCGCCTTGGAGGTCAATTTGTCAGCGGGAAGGTAAGGCAGCATACCCCTCATTGCCATGAAGAACCGGTCGATGTGTTTCAAGAAAGGGTGGGGGCGCGACTGAATCCAGGGCGCCAGGCTGTCATCAAACAGTTCAAATCCCTTGTCGTATCCATATACGCGCGACAGATAAGGATTGGTCCCGAAAGCCGCCGTGAAATAGCCCGCGTCTTGCAACATCTCCGCCACTACCTTGCGTTCTGGTGACAGACGTACAAATCCGCCGTACATTGACGGATACGTAGAGCTGAACATGGCGGCAAAAGATACCCGGGTACATGGTCCTTGGGAGATAGCTTGCGTGAAGCGAACGCCCTCGCTGGCCAAGGCATCCAGATGTGGCGTCGTTGGACGGTCGTACTCATAGATGCTGATGTGATCCGGGCGCAGACAGTCAATCGTTATCAGCAGCACATTGGTTGATTCTAGGGGATGCATGCGATCACCCTTAACATCTGTGTAGGCTGAGCTAGTCATCCAGTATAATTGGGGTGTTGGGAAAAGTCAAAGCAAGGCAGACGCGTTTGCGGTTCTGGACTGAAGTAGTGTATAATCCAAACGCTCAGGCATAGAGTACGCGCTTGGGCGGCAGCCCTGTGGTCTTGGATTGAGGGTTGTCGGCGCTACCAGCGTCCTGTCGCCGGTCAAGGTCGTTGAATGAACATCGGACAAGCCTTGTTGGCATAGACGTATGCCGATGAACGACTGGACGAGCCGGTTGGCTGAGCATATTCGTTGTCCCCTGTGCGGTGGCTGGGAGGCGAAAGAGCTCTGGATAGCTCATGACACTCGGCTGGGAGGTGACGAGGTTTTCCGCTGGGTGCGGTGCCTCGTTTGTGGCCTCGTCTATCTAAATCCGCGCCCGACGGTTGAGGAACTGCGGCGGTACTATGTACCCGGGATGTATGGCCAGAGCACGTTGAATGCTACACGTGATTTGGTCGGGAAAGCCGGAAATCCCCTGAGGAACATGGTTCTTAGGAATACTAAGGGGTATCCAGGACCTACTAGCGGCATGGCGTCCTACCTGGGCCGCATCTTGGCTTGGCGGTTCGATCACATCCCCCCGTGGGTGCCAGGCGGCCGTCTTCTTGATATAGGCACTGGGGCAGGCCGGTATGTCCGAAACATGGGTCAGCTTGGTTGGACTGCAATTGGAGTGGATCTCGACCTCTCGATGATCTCCAGGGCACGAAAGACCTACAAGCTGGAGATGGCACTGAGCGAGGCGGCGAAGCTACCGTTCAAAGAGCATTCTTTCGACGTCGTTACTATGCGACACGTCATCGAACATCTCGCCGACCCGGTCGGTGCCCTGAGAGGGATTCGGCGCATCCTTAGAGTCGGGGGCCTGTTGAGGATTGAAACCCCAAACGTGGACAGCCTTCAGGCCAAGTGGTTTGGTTCTGCGTGGTTTCATCTGGACACCCCTCGCCATGTGATTCTTTTTGGCCCCAACACATTAGAAACTGCACTGCGCAGGGAAGGGTACAAAGTGTTGTGCATGCGCACGATGCCCTCACCGGTTGGTCTTGTGGGGAGCCTGCAAATTGCTCTCCAAGATGCAGCCTGGAGCACACATGGCGGTCGAATACGGCAAGACAGACTAGTGCGGGGGCTCGTGCTGCCCATAGAGTTGCTCGCGGTAGCATTGCAGCAGGGGGCCTGTCTCGGGGTGTGGGCGAGACGTGAAGCACAGATCTGAACCTCGGCCAGATTTGACAGTCGTGATCGTGACGTGGAACTCCTCGCAGACGCTGTCCGGTTGTTTGCAAGCCCTGGCCAGGGAGCAGGGTGGCATCGCTATGGAACTCTTCGTAGTTGACAATGCTTCCAGTGACGAAAGTGCGGAGGTCGCTCGCCGGGTAGCTCCTCGGGCCTGCGTGATCGAAAACATCGAAAACCGTGGATTCGCCGCGGCGAACAATCAGGCGCTTTTGCAAGCAAAAGGTCGCTACGTGGCAATGCTCAATCCGGACGCCGAGGTGCTGGACAACGCTCTAACAAAGCTGGTCGAGTATCTTGACGGCTCGCTTGATGTCGGCGCCGTTGGCCCCATGATTCTGACGCCTGCGGGTGAGATTGACTTCAGAGGGGCTAGACGCTTTCCCACACTCTGGACAGAGTTCTGCGAGGGTAGTGGGTTGCGGAGGCGCTGGCCGCGGCATCGGCTATTCGGCGGCGCGCAGATGGGGTGCTGGGATCATAAAGCCTCCCGGGATGTGGATGCCTTGTCCGGCGCTTGTATGGTGATCAGAAAAGCGGCGCTGGATGAAGTGGGTCTTCTCGAGGAAGACTTTTTTATGTACTACGAGGATACTGAATTGTGCTTTCGCCTCAAACGGGCCGGCTGGCGTGTTGTCTACTGGCCGGAAGCGCAGGTCCGGCATTGGGGTGGTCACAGTACCTCGCAAGTCCGTGATGCTATGGGTTTGGAAGCGCTACGGAGCGCACATCGCTTCTTCCAGAAGTGCTACGGGCGCGGCCCTGCAGCAGCCTATCGGCTAATGGTTGCAGCACTGACAGCCGGCAAGCTTGCTGCCTTTGGCCTGAGCCGGTTGATGGCACGCGATACCCGCCAGCGGCTTTACTTTGCACACAAGCTCGCCCTGCATCGTCAAGTGCTTGCTTGGGCTTTGAGAGGACATCTATGACCGAGCCTAACAGTTTCAACTCCCGCCCCCGGGTAGTAGTTCTGGGGCTGGACGGTGCCACGTTCACCATACTGCGACCGTTAATGGGGGCCGGTGTGCTGCCCAATCTGGCGCGCATGGTTCAGGAAGGAGTCCATGGCACGCTGGAGTCAGTTGTGCCACCGTACAGCGCCCCGGCGTGGGTTTCCTTGGTAACAGGCAAAGGCCCCGGCAAACACGGGGTGGTGGATTTCTGGCGTTATGATCCCTCAACGGACAAGCGATACCCCGTGGATGCCAGTAACGTTGGAGCTGCAACCATTTGGGACATGCTGGGGGAGCAGGGCCGCCTTGTCGGGGTAGTAAATGTTCCGCTCACCTATCCACCGCGACCAGTCCGTGGAGTCTTGGTGTCCGGCATGATGACCCCCAGTGAAGATGTGCCATATGCTTATCCCCCTGAATTGAAGGATTGGCTCAGAGAAGTGGCTGGCGACTACGCTGCCGATCCATACACCTCAGTGGACAGAACTTCCGCATTCTTGAGGCGTGTTCTTTATTGGTTGGAACGGCGTGAGGTGGCCCATCGGCGTCTTCTGGAGAGCCACCCTTTCGACTTCTTTATCAATGTTATCCAGGCACTCGATCCCATTCAGCATCACTTTTGGCGCGTTCTTGACGATTCGCACCCTTACCACAACGAGGATGAGTCGCGACGATTGCGTTCGCTGTTATTGCGCTGCTACCAGGCTGTAGACCGGGTCGTAGGGCACAGGTTGAGAATGCTGGATGGCCGGACCACCCTGTTTGTAGTATCCGACCACGGCTTTGGCCCTGTCTATCGGCGCTTCAACGTTAACCGCTTCCTGGTGGAACAGGGTTTCATGGTGCTGGAGGGGGACCCCGGGGCGCATTTGCTCCGCAGTCGAATAGTCGAGGGAGCGGCAAAGATCGGACGTGTGGTAGATGTGCTCAATCTGCGTGGGCAATTGCTTGACAACCGTCAGCGAGAAGGCCTTCGCCGATGGCTCGACCGATCGGGGTCTCCGGACATAGACTGGTCCCGTACTGTTGCCTACTACACCGGCTTGACCGGTCAGGGGCTCTATGTAAACTTGCAGGGCAGGGAGTCAACTGGGGTCGTGCGGCCAGGTGCGTCATATGAGGGGGTGCGCGACGATTTGATAGCATCTCTCTCGAACCTTCGCGACCCCGAGACAGGAGAAGAGGTGATCGCTGGTGCCTATCGCCGGGAAGAGATTTACAGCGGTCCATTCGTTCCGCGGTTGCCGGATGTGGTCTTTACTCTTAGGGACAGGCCTTACCTGCCCAGCGAGCGAATGGCTGCGCAGAGCGTCATTGAGCCACTCCCTCCAGAAGCATCGGGCGGACGTCATCACCCTGAAGGGGTGTTTCTGGCCATTGGCCTGGGATTACGCCGAGGTGCAGTAATAGATGGCGCACAGGTTGTGGATATTACCCCTACGATTCTGTATGCCCTTGGCTTGCCTGTGCCTGAGGATCTAGATGGTCGAGTTCTGACAGAGGCGTTCAGCAGCGAGTACGTGGCAGCGAATCCGGTGCGCCGTGGGCCGCCCACGAAGCCCCCTGTGCCGGTGGAATCGCCTCGGGTCGAACAGACCGGGGCAGCGATTGAAGACCGCCTGCGAGCCCTAGGTTACCTGGACTAGTTACATGCTTAGGGTCCTGCATCTACGAACCAGCACGGCGTTCTGGGGTCCCGATCGACAGATACTACAGTTGCTTCGCCCACTTCGGGAACGGGGCATTATGGTGGACGTGCTGGTCATCTATAGAGGTTCTGGCGGGCCTACAGCCTTGCATCCCCTAGTCCGCCGTGCCTGTGAGCAGGGAGCCGATGCGGACCAGGTCATAGATTTCAACCCATTGTCGCGTTATGCACTTGTGGGGGTGGCGCGTCGAATGGGTTTGCATAACTACCACGTTGTCCATACTCATGAGTATAAAAGCAACTTGCTGGGTGGGTGGTGTGCGTGGAGATTGGGCTTGCCAGCTGTTGCTTCAGTGCGCGGCTATACTGATCGTACACTTCCTCTTCGAGTCTACAAATGGCTGGACTTGTCACTCACGCTTCGGGTCTTCACGCGGATCGTAACTGTTTCAGACGCTGTGCGCGCGCAGGTGCTCAGATTTGGCTACCCGCCAGATCGTGTTCTCACCCTGCACGATGCTGTGGACCTGGCGATGTTTTCTCCCGAGAAAGCGGCACCGCTCAGGGAGCGTATCCGGGAAGAACTGGTGTGCACCCCAGAGACTCGGTTGTTGTGCACTGTGGGACGCTTGAGCCCGGAGAAAGGATACCATTTCCTCCTAGACGCATTTCGTCAGGTTGTGGCAGCTGTGCCGGAGGCACGCCTGATCATGGTGGGGGATGGCCTCATGCGCCATCACTTGGAAGCTCAGACCGTCATGTACGGCCTCGGCAGCCATGTCGTGTTCACGGGCTACAGAAGCGACGTTGAAGCCGTCATCGCAGCAAGTGACATCCTTGTTATGCCTTCCCTACGCGAGGGTTTTGGCGATCCCGCCATTGAGGCCATGGCCTTATGCGTGCCTGTGATCGGATCATCAGTTGGTGGCATCGTAGAGATTGTTCGCCATGGGGAGACCGGTCTACTCGTACCACCGGCAAACCCAGATGCCCTTGCTGAGGCCATCATCGGCTTGCTGCAAGATTCTACACTCCGGCGGCGCATGGGGCTCCAGGGCCGGCAAGTAGCGCTGCAGGAGTACAGCGTGGAGCGCTTGGCCGATGCCCTGGCCGAACTCTACGAAGAACTGGTGTCGCGGCCCTAAGACGGATAGAGCAGTGAAGAAGCGCTTGCTGATTACGTTGACTTTTCCTCCTGACACGGGGGGCATGCAAAGCTTCGCCTACCAACGCTGCCTCCGGGCGGGTGACGCTCCCGTAGTGCTGGCACCCTGGCACCCGAACTGCGATGTTTTCGATGTCGCTCAACCTTTCCCTATTCTGCGTTGGCGCCCGGTGGCGCGAAATGTGTGTGGCATGAAACGCGTTGGGCAACTGATACAGCCGCTCCTGCTGGGGCATTTACTGCTCCGGCGCGGTGGTTTTGACGCTATCGAATGCTGGCAGCCACTACCTCTTGGGCTGATCGGGGGCTTGCTCAAGCGCATCCACCGCCTTCCGCTGATCGTCTGGTCCCACGGGAGCGACCTGCTGCGCGTGCAGCGGGTTCCGGCAGGTCGTCAAGTCCTATGTTGGACTCTGTCGCAGGCGGATCGACTCATTGCGAACAGCAGGGCTACCAAACGACAAATGGAGCGCTTGGGTCAGGGTCCTGCGCGCATTCAAGTGATAACACCTCCTGTGGAGCATGAGCGCTTTCATCCAGAAGTGGATCCAACGACGGTCCGTCTGCGACGCGGCCTGGGACGTGTCCCCACCATTTTGACAGTAGCCCGTCTGGTCGAAAAGAAAGGCGTTGACACCGTCTTGCAGGCACTGCCTTTCGTACTGAACGGCTTTCCCGATGTCAAGTACTTGGTGGTTGGCGATGGTCCGCTGCGCCGAAAGTTGCAGGCCCTGGCTGATGAACTCGGCGTTGCAGAGCACGTGGTTTTTGTAGGGGCTGTTGATCACTCCAGCCCTGAGCTACCAGGTTACTATTCTGCGTGTGATGTGTATGTGATGCCAAGTCGTACACTGCCTGACCAGGGTGAGGTCGAAAGCTTTGGGATCAGCTACCTCGAAGCCGGCGCCTGCGGTAAGCCCGTCGTCGCGGGCCGCGGCGGCGGCACGGCTGAAGCTATTGAGGATGGTGTTACTGGCTTGCTGGTTGACCCGTGGGACCCGGAAGACGTGGCGCAGGCCATAATTCGTCTGCTCGAGGACCGGGAACTGGCACAGCGGCTCGGTATGGCCGGGCGGCAACGGGCTCTCAGGGAGCCTGCGTGGGAGCATCTGCGTCTTGATTGAGAGGCCGGTATGTTGTCCAGCCCCGTAGGCTCACAGGCAGTAACCACCGATGCCAGCTCAACAACCCGGCCCCTCCGGGTGGCCGAGCGCCGTGCCCTCCTCCTCGCCGGCGACCTGGCCCTCATCAACCTCTCCGTCCTCATCGCCCTCTACCTGGGCGCCCGGCGCTCCCGCTGGCCCTTCTCCCTCGCCTTCCTGGTCGAGAGCTTCTACGTCTTCGTCGCCCTCACTGCCCTGTGGTGGCTGCTGGCCTCGGCCAACGACCTGTACCGGCCCCGGGTCTCCGGTGACCTCTATCTGACCTGGGTCACCATTGCCCGGGTCACCGCCCAACTCCTCCTGCCTTACATCATCCTCTACTTCCTCCTGCCCCCCTGGTCCGTGCCCCGCCACATCATGGTCTTCTTCGCCGTCCTGTCCACCGCCTTGGTGGGTGCCTGGCGCTCGGCCTACGTGCTGGTCTTCAGCCGGTCCGCCTTCCAGCAACGTGCCCTCGTCGTCGGCGCTGGGTGGGCCGGCCAGACCATCGTCCAGGCCATCGGCGAGCATCTCCCCAACCAGTACACCATCGTGGGCTTCGTGGACGATGACCCCGACAAGCAGGGGCAGGTGATCAACGGCGTGCCGGTTCTGGGGACCCGGCGTGACCTGCGCTCCCTGGTTACCTCCACCGGCGCATCCGAGCTCATCCTGGCCATCACCCACGACCTGCACCACGAGCTCCTGGATGCCCTGCTGGCCTGCTACGAGGAAGGCGTGCCGGTTGTGCCCATGAACGTGCTGTATGAGCAGATCACCGGCCGGGTGCCCATCGAGCACATCGGCGATCACTGGTACGTGGCCCTGCCGGTGGACCCGCGTGGCGCCCCCACACCCTATCGCGGCATCAAGCGGGCGACTGATGTGGTGCTGGCTCTGATGGGCCTGTTCATCACGGCGCCTTTGTTCGTCCTGGTTGCCCTCGCCATCCTCCTTGACTCCGGCCGGCCGGTGTTCTACACCCAAAACCGGGTCACCCAGGGTGGGCGCGTGTTCCGCCTGATCAAGTTTCGCTCCATGATCCAGGGGGCGGAGCAGGAGGGGCGCGCCGAGTGGGCCGCGCTTGACGACCCGCGTCGCACCCGGCTGGGGCGCTTCCTGCGCCGGGTGCACCTGGACGAACTACCCCAACTCATCAACATCCTCCGTGGCGACATGAGCTTCATCGGTCCCCGGCCCGAGCGCCCCGAATTCATCGCCCAGCTCCAGCAGCAAATCCCCTTCTACCGCCTGCGGCTGGCCGTGCGACCAGGCCTGGGCGGCTGGGCTCAGGTCAACTTCGGCTACGGCAGCTCCGTCGAAGATGCCCTGGTCAAGCTCCAGTACGACCTCTACTACATCAAGCACCAATCTCTCTCCCTCGATCTCCTGATCCTCCTCAAGAGCATCGGTCTGGTGCTCTCTATGCGTGGTCGCTAGACCCGGATTTGGTTTGGGCGGCCAGGTGTGGTATAATCCCCCAAGCTTAGCCCGCCTGTTTCCTCCTGAGGTAAGCTAATGCCCAATTCGACTCGCTTGAGCGCCTGGTGTGCTGGTCTGATCGAGGCTTCGTGGTTGCTGGCCTTGGTCGTCGCGGCTCTCCTCTTCAACGTATGGTCCAACCGCACCTTCGAGCCGGACAAGATCGTAATGGTCCGCTCTCTGGCGCTGTTGGCGGCGCTGGCCTGGCTGGTCCAGGTGGTTGAGCAGGGTGACGGAGACCGCTCACCTGGCCAAGCCTTGCGTGAATTCCTTCGCCGGCCCATGGTGGCCCCGGCCCTCCTCTACGTCGTTGTCACCTTCCTGGCGACCGCCTTCTCAGTAGCTCCACACCTCAGCATCTGGGGTTCCTACCAACGTCTCCAAGGGACCTACACCACCCTGGCTTGCGTGGCGCTCTTCCTGCTGGCTGTCCCTCGTTTGAATGAGCCCCGACGCTGGGAGCGGCTGATGACCACGGTCATCTGGACTAGCATCCCGGTGGCCCTCTACGGCCTGGCCCAGCAGGTCGGCTGGGATCCGGTTGTGTGGGTGACAGGTTTCGGGCAGCGGGTGGCGTCCACCCTGGGGAACCCCATCTTCGCCGGCGGCTACCTGATTATGGTGGTGCCGCTGACCCTGACGGGAGCTCTCCTCGCCTGGGACCGCCGTCAGCACCGGACCCTGGCCGCTTACGGGCTGGCCCTGGCCCTACAGGTCATCTGCATCGCCCTGACCCGCAGCCGGGGCCCACTCCTGGGGTTGGCAGCCGGCCTCTCCGCCCTCGCGTGGCTTATGGCCGCAGTCCGCGGCCGGCGTAGCTGGCTCCTGGGTGGTGCGGCCCTCTTCGGCATCATCGCCTTGGGCCTGGCCGTCACGGGCTTTCCCCTGGCAGGACAGGTCGCCGGGCTCCTGGACCTGGGCCGTGGGACCGCGTTGCAGCGCATACTCACCTGGCAGGGGGTCATCAGTATGGCCTCCGCTGACCCGGTGCGGACCCTCCTGGGCTACGGCCCTGAGACCATGATCGTGGCTTTCCCCCGCTACTTCCCACCTGAACTCGCCCCGCTGCCCGCTCAACCCGGCGTCGCCTTCGATCGGGCCCACAACGTGATCCTGGATGAATTGGCCACGATGGGCATCGCTGGCGTGGCCGCTTACCTGTTGCTCGTGGGCGGGTTCTTCTTCTACGGCCTGCGGCATCTGGGCCTGGTGCCTAACCGGCGAGCAGCCTGGAGCTACTGGGGGGCTCTGCTGCTTGGGGTCCTGGGGGGAGCCGCTGTCGCCCGGCTGGCCGATGGCGGCTGGCGGTTCGCCGGCCTGGGTGTGTCTGCTGGCGCCCTTGTGGCTATCCTCGGCTATGCCGGAGTCACCGCCTGGACCAACCGAGCGGGCGCAATTACCCGGGATGCACATTTAGTCCCGGTCGCCGGGCTGCTGGCTGCCGGTGTAGCCCACTTTGTCGAGTTGCAGACAGGCATCGCGGTGATCGCCACCCAGCTGCTCTTCTGGCTCCTCATCGCCCTGGTGGTGACCATGCCGGCACGAGAGGCGCTCTCCCAGCGAACACCCAGCCGCTCTCGCAAGCGACCCAGACGCCCTGGGCGTAGGGCAGATCAGGCCAACGGTGGGCGCGCGGAGCTGATGGCCAGTGGGCTCCTCATGGGAGCTGTGCTTGCCACCATAGCTTTTGCCCTGATCACTCCGCAGGGCAACCCAGGAGTGGCGTTCCTGGCCCTGGGCCTGATCCTGGGAGGCACGTGGGCACTGGGGTTCGGGGTTTGGGATTTCGAATTCCGGAGCGGACGACCGCTAGGTGCGTATGCCTATGTGTCGTGGAGCTGGGCGTTGGCCTTCCTGCTGCCGCATCTCTTTGTCAACCTGGTACTCGCTGATGGGACCCTGGCGCTGTACGTCTACGTGGTGTACATGGCGGTGACCGCCGGGCTGATAGCCATAGTGCTGGCCCGGCCCGGCGAGGTCGAGCTGCCCTTCGCCCGCTCGTGGGCATGGATGCACCTGATCCTGGCGGCCCTGGTCGCGATGCTCATCATCTCCACCAACCTCGACGTCGCCCGGGCGGACATAGAGGTGAAGCTGGGCCTGTCCTACGCCAACGCCGGGCGGTTCGATGAGGCCATCCCGCTCTTCGAGCGGGCTACACGCCTGGCACCGTACCAGGACTCCTACGCCCTGTACCTGGCCGGCGCCTACGCCGAGAAGGCACGCACCCTGAGGGCTGCGGAGTCCGAGACCTGGTTTCAGCGTGCGCAGGAGGCATTGGAGTGGGGCCGCAAGCTCAATCCCCTCAACCCCGATCACCCGGCTAAGCTGGGCCTGCTGCACTGGCTGTGGGCAGATGCGGGCCTGGACCCCGATTCCCGCCGGCAGCACCTCCAGCAGGCCCTGAGCTACTATCAAGAAGCCGCGACCCTAGCTCCACAGAGCGCCCAGATCCACAGCGAGATGGGGTTGACCTATCAGGCTCTTGGCGACCTGGACAAGGCCATCGCCGAGTACGAGCGTGCAGCGACCCTTAACCCGCGCGCGCTCGAGCATCATCTGCGGCTGGCGGACGCTGTACTGGCGCGCGGTGATCTGGGCTCGGCGGTGAGGGCCTTCCGCCACGCCGTGTCCGTCAATCGCGACGAGACTCTCAGGATGGCGCGGGAAGCCGTATCGCGACACTCTGGGGATTTTGCGCCTCATCGTGACCTGGCGATCCTGCATTGGGTGCTTGGGGATCACGAGAAGGCTGTGGGTGAGATGGAGGTTGCCTTGCAGATGGCTCCACCGGAGGAGCGTCCGGCGCTGGAGCGCTTCATGAGCGCCTTGAAGTCCTCGCCACAGCCTTGAATGGGAGGTCAAAAGTGAATCGCATCTCACGCCTGATTCTGTGCACCGTCGGACTCGTGGCTTTCACAGCCACCCTGTCGCTGGGAATCCTGCACGCCCAGCAACCGGCCGGGGGAGCGGGGCTCAGTTCATCGTCTGCACATCAACCGAGTCACATGTGGTGGTCTGGCCGGGGCAACCTGCGCAACAACCGGCTGATCACCAACACCCTGAGCCTGGTGGATGCCGCCCCGCCAGTCACCCTCACCTTCGCCACCTACTATGCCATCGAGCCCTACTACGACTTCGGCTTCGTGGAGGTGGCCACCGACACGGCCTGGGTGCCACTGCCCATCACTTCCGGCGGGAATAAGATCACCACTGAGCCGGACCCGGGGTCGGGCGTCCCGGCGGAGGGTCTGACCGGGACCAGCGATGGGTGGATGGAGGCCAGCGTGGATTTGTCGGCGTACGCCGGCCAGACGGTACGGCTGCGCTTCCGCTACTGGACGGACCGCGCCACCACGTGGGGTGGGTGGTTCGTTGACGACCTGACGTTGTCCGACGCCACGGGTGTGCTGTGGACCGATGACGTGGAAGGTGGGCCGGGCGGCTGGGTGGCCGACCCAAAGGATGGCTGGCAGATCGTAGGGCCGGGCCGGCTGGCCATGGAGGTGTGGCCGGAGACGCAGTCGCGGCCCGGCTGGCCGGGGACCACCGTCTCCCATCCCGTTGCCCTGACGAATCGCACTGGCCAACGGGCCTCCTTCCAGGTGAGCCCGGCCGGTGGTGCCTGGCCGACGAATCTCCCGCGTTCCGTGGGTCCCCTGGACCACATGGAGACGACGACCTTCACCGTGACAGTGACCGTGCCCATCACCGCGCCCCTTGGATCGTCGGATCGGGTCAAGCTGACTCTATGGCCGACTGACGCTGCGACGGCGACGCGGGAGGTCCTCGTCGAGACCTTCGCCGGGTCGCGCCTCCATGTCTACGTGACCAACTACTGGTCGGATGATGGCACCCTCACGGTGATTGATCAGCTTACGCGGCAGCAGGTGGGGGTGGTTCCGCTGGGCTACGCGCCGGCTTTCGTAGCCCTCTCGCCGGACGGGTCCCGGGCCTACGTCACCCACGAGTACGATGGTTTCCTATCGGTGCTGGACACTCACGCGTTGACGGTGTTGGCACAGCTTGGTGATTTCATCAATCCGTGGACCCTGGCGGTAGCGCCGGACGGTGATCTTTACGTGCTGGATTATGGCGGGGACGCGGTGGAAGTGATAGATGGGGAGACGCTGGAGGTGAAACGGGAGATCACCGAGGACTCCATTCCCAGGTACGGTTGGTGGGACCTGGCCGTCTCGCCGGATGAGGAGTACCTGTACGTGGCGGCGATTGACATCTGGGGCGAGTCCCTGTCGCACCCGCTTACGGTCATCAACTTGGACACAGGGGCGGCCAGGAAGATCGAAACCGGTCTGACATCGCCTATGTGGGTCACGCTGAGCCCGGACGGCCGGCTAGCCTACGTGAGCTCGCCCCTGGACAACGGGCTGGTGGCGGTGGACGCGACGACGGGGCTCACGACGACCATCCCGCTGACGGCGGGGCCGATCGGCGAAGGGGCCTTCAAGCCGGTCTTCAGCCCGGACGGGCGCTGGGCTTACGTGCCCCGGGGTCGGGGGCCTTTCCACGTCACCGGCTATCCGGCGCCCTCTGAGGACTTGGTCTCGGTGGTGGATGTGGCCGCTGGGCAGGAGGTGGCCACGTTTGTGGTGGGGGGGAACCCCGTGGGCATGGCGGTTTCGTCGAACGGGCTGACCGGCTTCGTGGCGGCTTTTGACGAGTATCTCGTGGCGGTGGGGACCCTGCCTGGGTGGTCCGGCGCCGCCGGCCTGCTCCGCAGCCCCACGCCGCTTGGGGTGGCTGTGCAGAGAGGGTTTGGCCTGTATCTGCCGCTGATCCAGCGGGCCGGCTACGCTCGCTGAATGCCACAACCCAGGCGCTCCGATTGGGACCGAGTACCTGCTTGATTGGGGCACTACAGCCTGAACGCTGTAGCCTCGGTGTAAGCCTCACCCTGCAGGGTGGGGTGCGGCGACAATCCAAAGGCCTCGACCTGCGTCGCAGGCTCCCGGTGATTGGAGCACTACGGCCTGAACGCTGTAGCCTGGGTCAAGCCCCACCGTTCAGGGTGGGGTGCCCCAACAACCCGTGCACCTCGATGTTCACCGAGGGGTCGGCGTGATTGGCGGACTACAGCGTGAACGCTGTAGCCTATCGGGTGTTTGTTGCAAAGACATGCCAGATGAATGAGTCCAAACTCTTCAAATATCGCCCCAATGCTTATCACCATGTGACCTTCAGCACCAAGCGACGCAAGAAGGTCCTCGTCGGCCGGATCAGAGAGCGGGTCCACTTCTGGTTTGAGCAGGTGGCATGCGAGCACAACATTCAGCTGGAAGAGTACAACACGTGGTTGGACCACGCTCACATGCTCATTTTCGTGGACGTCGGTCAAGACCTGAACTACTTCCTGAATCTGTTGAAAGGTGTGTGTTCCCGGCGTGTCTTCGAGGAATTCGACGACCTAAAAATGCAGATGGGGGAGAACCACCTGTGGGGCCGGCGGTTTCACGCCCATGAAATACCTGAATCGGCACTGCCCAAAGTGCGCGAGTACATCCGCCGCCAGGAGGATATTCACATGAGGCGTATGGGGCTAGAACCTCTAGCCCGGCTGGAGCGATGGCGCGATTTGGTGGATTGATCGGTGCAAGTACCCCAATAACCCGTGCACCTCGATGTTCACCGAGGGGTCGGCGTGATTGGCGGACTACAGCGTGAACGCTGTAGCGTGCGGAGCCTGGCAACCAAGCCCCACCGTTCAGGGTGGGGCGCCCCTTCGGTTTGCACCAGGGGGCCACGTTGGTTGCGGCATTTGCCTCTGCAGTGCAAGCGTGCTAGCATTGAGGTAAGTCTGCACGCAGGTTGCGATTCATGCGTTCGGCATTGGGAAGCCGGTCTGATGCCGTTAGACCCATGAGGAGTATGCCTTATGGAGACTGCGGTGGCACTGGCGCTTTGGACTATTGCTGATTTGGAGCCGTTGCCAGAGGGCGGCACACGTTATGAGTGAGGGGGCTGTTTATGGCGAAGCAACGGCATTTGGTATCATAAGACTACCTGTAACAAGACTGCCAAAGAATTGACGATTTGGAGTGAGGGCAGCAAATCTGCGCATGTAGCTCAGGCGCCGGGTGTGATCTTTGCTGACGAAAGTGGTGTCGTGCCGGACGTGGTGTGGATTAGCGGTGAGGGTTGAAAGCCGTTCTGGGCGAGGATGGCCCCCTACACGGAGCACCCGAGTTGGTGGTCGAGGTGCTTTCCCCTAGGGCGATGCATGAGCGGCGCGATTGGGAGGCGAAGTTGAAGTTGTACTTAGAGCCTATCCGAAAAGTCCGGCAGCCCGGAAGCTAATCCAAGCGCAAGCAAAATGAAGCATGGCCAGATAGTTCTCG
>FWWM01008013.1_pt1 | contig 20661 bp, 18 predicted proteins | sample 2228351 | NCBI WGS metagenome assembly FWWM01 (sample SAMEA103939774, study PRJEB20133) | metagenome
CACCTTTTTCCACCATTACTCTTGCACCTCTGGTTCCTTCCTCAGCTGGCTGAAAGATCAATTTTATTCTTCCTTTGAGAGTGTTACTACAATTTGCTATCAGCTCTGCCAAAACCAAACCAACGGCTGCATGTCCATCATGACCGCACGCATGCATGGCTCCTTTGTTGATCGAACTGAAGCCCTCTCGGAAGGGTCTGTGATCAACATCCTGTGCTTCATCAAGATCGTTTGCATCGATATCAAACGTGACGTCCCCCCTCAATAAATTGAGGGGGATTACTGCTTCATTGGGCTTCCATGTTTTTCTAAATCTTTCTACACCATTCCATGACTTCATCGACACTTATGGTCGCAAGTGCTATGTGATTGTCCGCTGCACCATAGTAAACATAGAACTGATCTTTGTACTGAATCATCGCATCGCTGAAGACTACGTTAGGAACCCCGCCAAAAGTCTCCCAGTCCTCTTCGGGTTCTAAAATAGGTTCCTCGCTTCTCTTCAAAACCTTCGTTGGATCGTTCAAATCTAACACCATGAAACCTAACCTGTATATAGGTCTTGGGGCATCTTCAACTCCATGGTACAAGAGCAACCAACCATAAGGCGTTTTAATCGGAGGAGCACCGGCCCCTATTTTTAAATTGTCCCAATAACCTTGCCTTGGATGTTTGATCAAAAAAGTACTATGCTCGGCAAACCACGGAGACTATGAGACCAGCCTTTTGGTGAACAACGAGGTTTTCAAGTTCAAAGTTCCAGATTGGTGTGTTGGGCAAAAGCCAATACAATTTGATTACAGATATCTCGCGTCAGGTGAAAAACAGTTCATTAATTGTGGTATGGACCATGTAACACTTGAAATCAACTCTATTGTTCAAGAAATCATTCTGCCAAACTTGATAAATGTACATATTTTTGCCATAACTCTGGAACTTTACGATTCATAACGATCATATTCAGCTGAGAACTTTACCCATGATTGAGAACATAATTCACAAACCCCGCACGCTGTGCGGGGAATTAAAGAAAATGTGATCTCATCGTCAAGATGAAAACACACCAAAATCCCTAGTTGGTTGCTGGTGCAACCTCTGACACGGTTACAGCATCATACGGTTCGAGTTCGTGCAGTAAGGTTGTTCAAGCTTTCAACCTGAAGATCATCCACGCTCTTTATCTTTCTCACAGCTGTCACAAGCGCGCTGAGCTGTTCATATGACGTTATATACGGAATCCTATACTGAATTGTCAGCGTTCTGAGGAAATGACCAAAACTTTCGCTTTTATCCGAGTGGTTGTTCTCATCCGATCGAGTTGTAATCACCAGGTTAATTTTTCTTGCTCTCATAAGCTCAAGAACACGCTGTCTCTCTTTTTTCTTGACTTCACTGACTTCGATTCCAATTCTTCTCAACATCTGAGTGGATCCTTCTGTCGCCATTATTGTGAAACCAAGGTCTTTCAAGTACAAAACAAGTGGTAAGAATCTCCTTTTATCTTTGTCTGCTATGCTGACCAAAACGGAAGTTCCTTTCTCGAAATTGCCTGCGGCAATTTGCGCCTTCACAAAAGCTTCCGCGAAATCCCGACCGAATCCCATAACTTCTCCGGTCGAACGCATTTCGGGACCAAGAATGACATCCGAACCAAGAAATTTACTGAATGGTAAGACAACCTCTTTAACGGAGAAATGACTTGGCAAAGGTGTTGGCAAAAGTTCATCGTCTTCGTCAAAATCTTTTCTCGCCGGGTATGGCCAATGCTCTCTGACAAGATCTCTCAAACGTTTTCCGACAATGACCTTTGAGGCTATCTCTGCAACTGGAATTCCTATAGTCTTGCTTACGTATGGAAAAGTTCTTGAAGCTCTAGGATTGGCTTCCAAGACGTACACCTGGCTGTTTTTCACTGCCAACTGTATGTTTGCAGGTCCGATTATCCGTAGGGCTTTAACGAGTTTGAAAACAGTTTCCTCGATTCTATCGATAATTTGATCGGAAACACTGATCGGTGGAAGAACACATGCTGAGTCTCCAGAATGCACTCCTGCCTCCTCAATCTGTTCCATTAACCCAGCAATCCAAACTGTCTCTCCATCGCTAACCACATCGACATCAAACTCGATGGCGTTTTCGAGAAATTCGTCTATCAGAATTGGATGTCCATCCGAAACAATCGTCGCCTCTCTGACGTATTTTTCTAAGGTTTCTACATCATGAACGATAACCATAGCCCTGCCGCCGAGCACAAAACTTGGTCTCACCAGGACGGGAAAACCAAGCTCTCTAGCCGCCTTTAACGCCTCTTCCAAGGTGCTAGCAGTTCTAAAAGACGGACATCTCAGATTCAATTTTCTCAATAGTTGTGCGAATTTCTCCCGATCCTCCGCCAGTTCGATGGATTCAAAGCTTGTTCCAAGGATCTTTATTCCCTCTTCTACAAGCCTTTTGGCTATCTTCAACGGAGTTTGACCTCCGAAGCTAACGACAACTCCCATCGGTTGTTCCAAACGGATTATTTCGAGAACATCCTCAAGCGTAAGCGGTTCGAAGTAAAGTTTATCCGACGTGTCGTAATCTGTGGAAACCGTCTCAGGATTCGAATTGACCATTATCACTTCATAGCCTTCCTCTTGCAAGGCCCACACAGCGTGAACATTCGCATAATCGAATTCAATTCCTTGTCCGATTCTATTTGGTCCTGAGCCAAGGATCACGATCTTTTTCCTGTTGGAAGACTTAGACTCGTTTTCCGCGCCGTTGTAGGTGGAATAAAAATAAGGCGTCTTCGCCTCGAATTCGGCAGCGCAGGTGTCAACCATCTTGAAAACTGGAAAGATGCCGTATTTTTCTCTGAGCTTTCTTATCTCTTTTTCGGTTTTCCCAAACATCTGTCCGATTTCCCTGTCGGAGAATCCTTGCTCTTTCGCTTTTCTAAGTGTCAGTTCATTCAGCCCTTCCTTTTTCAAGCTGTCCTCGAAATCCATAGTTTCTTTCAACTGCGTAAGGAACCATTTGTCTATTTTTGTCAGTCTGTAAACGTCTTCCACCGTGTACCCTCTGCGAAAAGCGGCGAAAATGTAGGATAATCTCTGCCATGTTGGGTTTGCCAAGCCTTCATCGATTTTCGTAAGATCCAGTTCTGGAGCTATATCCAGCTCCAGAGCTCTTAAAGCCTTGCCTATGGCCTCCTTGAAGGTTCTGCCTATTGCCATGACTTCGCCTATGGATTTCATCTGCGTACCAAGTCTTGCATCGGCTCCCGGGAATTTCTCCATCTGAAATCTTGGGATTTTGACAACCACATAATCGATAGTTGGTTCGAAGGCTGCTGTTGTTTTTCCAGTTATGTCATTCGGTATCTCGTCGAGCGTGTATCCCACGGCAAGCAACGCGGCTATCTTCGCTATCGGATAACCAGTTGCCTTGGAAGCTAAAGCCGAGGATCTTGAAACCCTTGGGTTCATCTCAATGACAACCATTCTGCCATCTTCAGGATTTACCGCGAATTGAATATTCGCTCCCCCAGCTGTCATACCTATTTCTTTCATCGCAGCTTTTGCCCAGTTGCGCATTTTTTGATATTCAACGTCTGTGAGAGTCTGCGAAGGCGCCACCGTTATGGAATCACCAGTGTGGATACCCATAGGATCAAAATTCTCTATCGAACAGACGACAATAAAGTTATCTTTGGAGTCTTTCATCACCTCAAGTTCATACTCCTTCCAACCAATAACTGATTCTTCAATCAAAACTGTCCCGACCGGACTTGCCACAAGACCAATTGACACTACTCTTTCCAACTCTTCCCTGTCGTGGGCAATTCCACCCCCTGTACCACCAAGTGTGAAACTAGGTCTTACTACGACTGGATAGCCGTACTCTTCGGCCACTCCCAAAGCTTCTTCTACACTTGAAACTAATTTGCTTCTTAAAACTTCCAAACCTGCCGCGAGCATGGTTTGCTTGAAAAGTTCTCTATCTTCAGCTTTCTTTATCGCATGAAGGTTTGCGCCTATCAGCTGAACATGGTATTTTTCGAGAATACCACTTTCAGCAAGTTCTACGGCAAGATTCAACGCAGTTTGACCGCCCAGAGTTGGAAGCAATGCATCTGGTTTTTCCCTTGCAATGATCTTTTCCAAAAACTCATGGGTTAAAGGTTCAATGTAAACGACATCAGAAAGCTCTGGATCGGTCATAATAGTCGCCGAATTGGAATTGACGACGATCGTTTGATACCCGGCCTTTTTCAAAGCTTTCAGTGCTTGCGAACCAGAGTAATCAAACTCTGCAGCCTGTCCTATCGTTATCGGTCCTGAGCCAATGACAAGGATCTTCTTGATATCACATCTTTTCGGCATCAATTTACCCCCTTCATGAGCTGGGCGAAATCTTCGAAGAAGTCTTTGCTGTCATGAGGACCTGGAGATGCTTCTGGATGGTACTGAACCGAGAAAACGGGATAATCCAATAGTCTTAACCCCTCAACGGTGCAATCGTTCAAAGAGACATGCGTGATCTGCACAAACCCAAAACCATTTGAACTTTTCCCAACGAAAGACTTTGAACCATCGAGTTCCCATATTTGTTTTGGAAAATCTATGCCGAATGATAGTGGATCGACAGCATAACCGTGGTTTTGAGTGGTTATCAGTACCTTGGAATTTCTGAGATCCTTCACAGGATGGTTAATCCCTCTATGACCAAACTTCATCTTGTAAGTTTGACCACCAATGGCGAGGGCTATTAGCTGATGACCAAGGCAAATTCCAACCGTTGGTATTCGCAGTTTCAAAAGTTTTTGAACAGTTTCTATGGTCTTTCTTAGAACCTTTGGATCGCCGGGACCGTTTGAAATCAAAACACCGTCTGGTCTGAACATTTTCAGATCATCCACATCGGAGTCATAAGGCAGTCGTACGATCTTCGCACCGAGTTCTCCAAGCTCTCTCAGAATACCATACTTGACTCCGCAGTCCAACACCGCCACTTTTGCTCCATCCATCAGTCCAGCCATGGTAACTTCAGAGGTAACAGATTTCACTAAATCCAGCTCACCTATGTCTACCGAACATCTAACTCTCTTAAGAAGGGAGGCCGGATCAAGATCAGCAGTTGAAATAGCGGCCTTCATAGTTCCGTTTGATCTGATCTTTCTTACGATCGCCCTTGTGTCCACACCCTCTATTCCCACAACCTCATGACGTTTGAGAAACTCATCCAGCGTTGATCTTGCTCTGTAGTTAAAGGACTCTTTTATCGCACGAAACACCACGAAACCATTTACCTTGATCCCGTCTGATTCGTAGTCCTCCTCGTTGATTCCATAGATCCCGATTTCAGGGTAAGTCATCACGACGATCTGCCCTGCGTAAGATGGATCGGTCAAAACCTCCTGATACCCCGTTATGCTGGTGTTGAAAACGGCCTCACCAAAGGTCTCTCCGGGAGCACCAAAGTTCGTTCCAAAGAAATAACTTCCATCTTCGAGTACGAGCAAAGCTCTTCTGACCATTCTAACGCCTCCATAATTTACTCGGCCGCCTGCGTACTCAGCTGAGAATTTGTCATTTCCAGGCATTTTTCAAATATCTTCAAAGCTTCGTTCACCTGCCTCAACGAAACCGTCAACGGTGGTAAGAATCTCAAGGTGTTGTTTCCAGCGGGTGCAAGAAGTAATCCCTCTTGCAAGCACAACGAGGAAAAGTCTTTAGCGGAAATTTTGTTCATTTCCACGCCGAAGATGAGTCCTGTTCCTCTGACATCTTTGACCAAATTGGGATATTTTTTCTTCAGTTTCATAAGACCACTTCTCAATTTGGCGCCGGCTTTCTCCACGTGCGAAAGAAAGTCTGGTCTCATAACTTCTTGAAGAACGGTTAGGGCAACTGAACAGACAAGTGGGTTACCTCCGAAGGTGCTCCCGTGATCTCCAGGTTCAAGAACATCTGCTTTTTCATTCACAACAACTGCGCCGATTGGCAAGCCTCCACCAAGTCCTTTGGCTACAGTCAATACATCCGGTTGAACTTCGTACAGCTGGAAAGCAAAAAACTTTCCAGTTCGGCCAATACCACATTGCACTTCGTCAAAGATCAGCAAAGCGTTGTATCTGTCACAGAGTACTCGAGCTTTTTGCAGAAATTCTTTCGTTGCGGGGAGAATACCACTCTCACCTTGTATCGGTTCCAAAATAACTGCGCATACATCTTCGTCCATTTTTTTCTCAAGCGCTTTGGAGTCGTTGAACTCAAAATACTCAAAACCTTCGACAAGCGGTGCAAAAGGTTTTTGATACTTTTCCTGAGCTGTCGCACTCAGTGATCCGTAGGTTCTACCATGGAAAGAATTGTTTGCCGCCAATATCCTGATCTTTTTATCGGATAACTTTTTCCCAAATTTTCTGGCTATCTTAATCGCCGCCTCGTTGGCTTCTGTACCACTGTTTGCAAAGAAAACCTTGCCTTTTCCAAAAGAGTTCTCGACCAAAACCTTAGCCAGTTCCATCTGCGGTTTCGTCCAATAAAGGTTCGAGCAATGTATCAGTTTCTCAGCCTGAGTTTTCAAGGCTTTCAAAATCTTCTTGTTTGCATGTCCAAGAACGTTTACTGCTATTCCGGCCGCAAAGTCAAGGTATTTTTTCCCATTCTCATCCCAAACCCAGCAGCCTTTCCCGTGATCGAGAACCACTGGATATCTGCTATAGGTGTTCATCAAGTGCTCGTTCATCGTTAACCCTCCTCAATGACTGTTCCTATTGTTTCTTTTCCAAACAGCTCAATCAGGATTGAATGATCGATCTTTCCGTTTATAATGTGAACGGTCTTAACACCGTCCCTCACGGCGTCTATCACACCTACAAGTTTTGGAAGCATGCCATCTTTCGCAACACCACTTTCGATCAACTTTTGGGATTCAGAAACAGTAAGATGCCTGATAACTTCTCCATTCACAATGACACCGTCGACGTCCGTTAGAATGATCAACTTTTCTGCCTGCAGAGCCTTAGCCAAACAAGCCGCAGCTACATCGGCGTTGATGTTGTAAAAGCCATCTTCGCCTGTTCCAACAGTTGCGACAACGACCGTGTAATCTTTTGAAAGAAGATCCAAAACGAAGCTCACGTTGACTTTCACTATTTTTCCCACGTAGCCTATATCTCCAAAGGTCATATCCTTAACACATTCGAAAAGGTTGGCATCGACACCGGATACTCCAACTGCATTCGCACCGTATTCGTTCATAACTTTCACCAAAGTTTTGTTGGCTTTTCCAGCCAGCACCATCAAAACTATTTCCATTGTTGGCGCATCGGTTATCCTTAACCCGTTTTTAAATTTCACTTCTATTCCTACTTTCTCAAGCATCTGGTTTATCTCAGGTCCCCCACCGTGAACTACAATTGGCTTCGCACCAAGGGCTTTCAAAGCCACTATGTCTTGTGCGAATCTTCTCAAAGCGTCTTCGCTCTTCAAAACACTGCCACCGATCTTGGCAACGATTATTTTCCCCCTTAGCTCCTCGAGAACTGGCAGAATATCCAAAACGGATGGAACTTGATTTTCTCTCATCTTCTATACCTCCCTGCGATTTCGATAAATTTTTCAGTCAAATCACAACCCAAAGCCTTCGCTTTAGCTCTTCCTTGTTTTAAATCGAGAATGAATTTGACTTCCCTTTGCGAGAGGATAAATCTCGCACTTTCCTCATCAAAAAGACACCCACAACCGCTTTCAACCAATTTAACGGTTCTCTCACCAGAACTGAGATAAAGGTCTAGCTTTGAGTAATCGAAACTTACACCAGAGTATCCTGCGGCGGCTAGTATTCTTCCCCAGTTAAGGTCTTCCAGATGAACAGCAGTCTTGACAAGGTTCGAAGAAACGATGGCTCGGGCTATCTTTCGGGCTTTCTCGACGTTTGGAGCATTCAGCACTTCGACTTCAATCACTTTGCTTGAACCTTCACCATCCTCAACTATCTTCTTTGCAAGCTCCATGTTCACCGCATTCATAGCTTGGTAGAATTTCTGACAGACCTTCGTTCTCGGTTCAATTTCTACATCGCTAAAACCATTTGCCAAAACCAATGCCATGTCGTTGGTACTGGTGTCACCGTCAACGTCAATCATGTTGAAAGTTTGATCAACCGAAGATTTGAACAGCCTCTTCAGTAGATCTGGTGAAATTTTGGCATCGGTCAACACAAAGGCGAGCATGGTTGCCATGTTGGGATGAATCATCCCACTGCCTTTGGCTACTCCAAGGATTTTCACTGTTTTACCGTTAACGGTTAGTTGAGCCGAAGACAATTTCAACCTCGTATCCGTGGTGGTTATGGCTTCAGCAAAATCAACAGGATTTGTTGAGAAACTTTGAACGGCCATCTCAATGCCGGCAGTTATTTTCTCCATTGGCAACTGTGGACCTATCAAACCGGTTGATGCAACCAAGACACTGTTTTCATCGATTATCAGTTTTTGAGCCAGAAACTTTGCCACTGCCATTGTGTTTCTTAGTCCAATCTCGCCGGTGCACGAGTTGGCTATTCCACTGTTGACAACGATCGCTCTAATCGCGCTGTTGTTTTTTTGAAGAACGCCAGATGTGTAAATCACCGGGGCGGCTTTAACTGAGTTGGTCGTAAAGGTTCCCGCTGCAGAGCACGGTAAAAGTGAATAGATTATCCCAAGATCCTTACGTTTTCTTCTTATTCCACAGTGAACAGCAGAGAATAGAAAACCCTCAGGCACACTAACCATGTGATCTTCCATATACCACTCCCCCTTCTATGGAAAGATTGGGTTTTCAGCAAGAGCTGTTGATTCATCGATTGAAAACATCACGTTCATGTTCTGAACTGCCTGGCCTGCTGCACCCTTGACCAGATTGTCGAGAACGCTTATAAGAATCAGCGTGTCAGTTTTTTCATGCTTTGAGATTGAAATGAAAACATGATTTGAGCCATAAGTCCATTTAGTCGATGGGAAAACATTTGGCTCGAGCACGTGGACGAACTTCTCAGCTTGGTAGAACTTCTTGTAAAGCTCATAAGTGTCCGCCAAGGACAGTTTCGATTTCACGTAAACTGTCGAAAGAATACCCCGGGTCATTGGTGTTAACTGAGGTGTGAAAATGACCTGAAGACTTTCGCCAAGAAGTTTGGACAGCTCTTGCTCTATCTCAGGAACATGTCTGTGCTTGACAACATTGTAAGGTTTCATCCCTTCGTTGACTTCAGAAAACAGATACTCAGCGCTTTCCTTTCTACCAGCACCTGATACTCCGGATTTTGAATCGACTATAACCCACGTGTCGAGAATAGCTTTTTCCTTCAGAATCGGGGCCATGGCAAGAATCACTGAGGTGGGATAACAACCCGGATTTCCAACGATTTTGGCATGCTTGATCTGCGCACGATAAAGCTCGGTCAAGCCATAAACCCTGTTGAAATTTTCATAGCTTTCAAGCTTCTTGCCATACCATTTTTCGTAGACAGCTGGATCATCAAATCTGAAGTCAGCTCCAAGATCGATGATCTTAGGTTTTGACAAGCTCTTCGCAATCTCGTAAGAAAGACCTGCATGAACTGCAAGAAAAACAACGTCACTTTGTTGAACTGATTCAACAAACTTGTCGGGATCATCCACAACTTTTCCTTCAAACGTAAAAGGGAAATCCGAATCCAGCTTTCTCCCAGCGTGATTCTTTGAAGAAACAGAATCAAGTTGAACGAGCGGGTGCCGTTTGAGTATTCTCACAAGCTCTAAACCTGTGTAACCCGTCACACCAACGATGCTGGCTCTGATCATGCCTGTCCTCCTTTCGAATACTGTGAAGCGATGATTTTATAAGCTTCCCTGAAGGGTATCCCCTGCTGAACAAGTTCATACACCTTGTGAGTGGAGAAAACTTCGTCTGTTAAGCTTGCTTTGCATCTTTCTTCGTCAACCTTTAAATCATCAACAATTAACTTGGTGACCAGGATCATCTGCTTAGTTATTTCAAAACTCTCCATCAACGGCTTTTTCAGAAGTTGAAAGTCTCTGTGGTAACCTGAGATAAGGTTCGAAGACATCGAAAGTATCTGCATCAAATTGCCAACGAGTCTGTGATGGTTGGCTCGTATAAGCTCCAAGGGATCGGGATTGAACTTGTGGGGCATTATGGAACTGCCAGTGCAGAACTGTTTTGGAAGAACAACATACCCAACCTCTTCCGCTGAGAAGAAAATCAAATCCGTTGCCAGCTTGTTGAGATCGTAGCTGATCTGACAGAGTGCATGAACAACGAGAGCATCGAACTTCGCCCTACTGTTCTGAGTGTAGATTGGATTTTCCTGAACTTTTTCAAAGCCAAGCTCCTTCGCTGTTAATCCCCTGTCTATATCGATCGGGACACCATAACCTGCACCAGTCCCAAGTGGTGATTGGTCGATTATCTGGTAAACTGCTTCAGTCAGATACAGATCATCCTGGAGGGCATCCACAAAGGCTTGTGCAAAGGTTTTAAAATCCGTCGGCATAGCTTTTCTGGTGTGCGTGAAACCTGCGAAATTCACATGCGAATATTTTTCTCCAAAAATTTCCAAGCTTTTTTGCAACTTTTCAACCAAACTCTTGATTTGTTTTAACTCATCCTTCTGGTAAAGTCTTAAAGCAGTGAGAACTTGATCGTTCCTGGATCTGGCGGTGTGAATCTTCTTACCAGCTTCGCCAATCTCTGCAACAAGAAAGTTCTCAATGGCAGTGTGGCAATCTTCTTCTTCCCTCTTTATCTCGAAATTTCCAGACTCCACCAATTTCAAGACCTTTTCGAGTGTATTCTTTATCGCCACAAATTCTTCGTTTGTTAAATAGCCTTTGCTCTGCAACATCTTTGCGTGAGCAATACTTGCTTTTACGTCATATTTGATCAACTTCATATCCAGAATGTAATCTTCTGCTACGGTGAATTCTTCGATCGCTTTGTTTAGGTTGTATCCTTTGTCCCAAAGCTTCTCAGACATTGGTTAACCCCTTTCTCCAGGCAAAGGGATTTTTGGATCCCAAGACAATGTTGTGAGCCTTTAGGCGTATAGAGTGGATGTTTATAAAACCTTTCGAATCCAAAGCGTTGAAACCACCTTCCACATCCATACTTGAAAGATCTTGATCGTACAACGACGTTGGTGAGTATCTTGCCACGGACCACACGTTGCCTTTGTATATCTTCACAACAACCCACCCGTCGATGAATTCCTGGGCTTTCTTAAAAGCAGCCAAAAGAAAGTCCATTTCAGGAGAAAACCAAAAACCGTTGTAAATCAATTCGGCAAACTTAGGCGCAAGCATGTCCCTCAGATGCATAACCTCTTTGTCCATGGCTATTCCTTCAAGATCGCGATGTGCAATCCAGAGTATCGTTGCACCTGGTGTTTCATAAACTCCCCTTGATTTGATACCTATGAACCTGTTTTCCACCATGTCAACTCTGCCGACACCATTTTTGGAACCGATTTCGTTGAGATAGCAGAAAAGCTCATACGGTTTTGTCTTCTCAGTACCATCTTTGAGGTTTACCACCTTAATCGGTATGCCGTCTTTAAAATGAATCTGCAAAAGCGTTTCCTCATCCGGAGCATCCTTAGGCGAGACAGTTCTGCTGAAAATGGCTTCCTCTGGCGTGTAGGCTGGGTCTTCAAGTTTTCCGGCTTCATGGGAGATATGCATCAAGTTTTCATCTTCGCTGTAGGGTTTCTCAACAGTTGCTTTAACGGGTATCCCTTTTTCTCTTGCGTAGTTGAGCAGATCTGTTCTGCCTTTGAACTTGCTGAGAAACTCAGGATCTTTCCAGGGAGAAATAACCTTCAAGGTAGGATCAAGTGCGGCGTATGTCAATTCAAATCTGACCTGATCGTTTCCTTTTCCCGTTGCACCGTGTGCAACGTACTTTGCTCCTTCCTTTTGGGCTATTTCAACTTGCTTTTTTGCAATCAATGGTCTGGCAAGGGATGTGCCAAGAAGGTATCTGCTTTCGTACATCGCATTACCCATCAGTGCGACGAAAATATAATCTGTCACGAATTCCTCCTTTAGGTCTTCGACGTAGACTTTTGACGCCCCAGTGGCAATTGCTTTTTGTTTTATGTACTCAAAGTCATCCTTTTGACCAACATCTGCAACGTAAGCAACGACCTCAAAGCCTTTCTCGACCAACCATCTCAAGATCACCGAAGTATCCAATCCTCCACTGTAGGCAAGAACCAGTTTTTCACCCATAAATCCACCTCCAAAGTTCGTTACGGTATAAAAAAAGCGGCCATATCTTTCGATATGGCCGCTGGATGCAAAAAGGCAACGAAGGACCTAGGTGCCTTCTTGCACCCACCGGCCCTTCGCGCGCCTTATATTAATTGCGATTGAAAATCCTCTTTTGTTGACAAAAGCCAACTTACTCATGGTACACCCCCAACTGGTTTGATGAAATTATACCAGCATCACCTGAAGACATGTTATTAAGTTTTATTGACAATATGGCGACAGGAGAATGAAAAAGAGTATATCAATATGATTACTGGCAAAACGAAAACTATGGAACCATGCGATAAATCAGCAGACACAAAATCGTAAAAATACATCGCAGTTTGCCGTGTTATAATTCACGCAATACAATTCTGCCGACCTTGAAAAGGGGGAATGCATGTGGATTACAGAGAACTGTATTCAGCGTTTGGTAGAAATCTGAACTTTTCCATTGTTAAAGAACTTCTGAAATTCGCCGCCGTTCCAGGTGCAATATCTTTTGGTGGGGGAGTTCCTGATCCTGAGACCTTTCCGCGAAAAGAACTTGCCGAGATAGCAAGAGAAGTAATCGAGAACGAGTATTACTATACTCTCCAATACAACAGCACCGAAGGAGACCCGTTGCTTGGTGAGCAGATGATCAAGTTTCTCAAGCAGGTTTATGGCATAGAGAATCTGGAGCGCGAGAATATCCTGTTTACAAATGGCTCGCAGCAGGCTCTCGATCTTGTATCGCGTGTCTTGTTGGATGAAGAGAGTATATGCATAGTAGAAAATCCTGTTTACTTTGTGGCTTTCGCTTCGTTCAAAATGTCTTCCCCACAAATCATTGGAATACCTCTTGAGGATGATGGAATGAACATCGACGTACTTGAGGCTGTACTCCGCAAACTGGATGAAGAGGGTAAGATCAGAAAAGTAAAATTCATCTACACCGTTCCAAACTGTCACAACCCTGCGGGTGTTACTCTGTCACTCGATAAAAGAAAACGACTTGCGGAAATTGCAACAAAGTATGATCTGCTGATCCTGGAAGATGATCCTTACGGACTGCTCAGATTCGAAGGCGAATACCTTCCAAGTTTGTTCTCACTCGCCGGCTGTGAGAGAGTTTTACTGCTCAACACGTTCAGCAAAGTCCTGACCCCCGGTTTGCGGATAGGGACTGTCGTCGGGCCAAGGCAGATTGTTGAAAAGTTTGTTGACGCCAAGCAGATAGTAGACCTTTGCAGCCCAAGTTTGAACCAGAGAATAGCTGCTCGATATCTTCAGAGATACGACTTGCTTAGTCAGCTTAAAACGGCGGTGCAACTTTACAAGAGAAAAAGAGATGTGATGCTTGGGGCGCTCGAGAACCAATTCTCCGATATACCCGGTGCGAAATGGGTCAAGCCAGAAGGTGGTTTGTTCATATGGCTTACTCTGCCCGAGGGTTTCGATACGATGGAAATGCTCCATGTCGCCAAAGAAAAAGGTGTCTTTTATGTACCTGGTCAGCTCTTCATGGTAGACGGCCAACCGAGTTAATCCATGAGGCTTTCGTTTTGTCTTCCTCCGGAAGGAAAGATCATTGAAGGAGTTCAGAGGCTGAGACAGGCGACCATCGAGTATGGATTTAAAAAAGGCCTTCTGAAGTCAAACAGGATGAAAACCCCTGTTTGAGCCGTGGTTTAATCCTTTCCAGAACGGGACATCCCAATGTCCCGTTGATTCGGATTTCCATTTTCTTTCTTGACAGAACTTTCATTGTGCTGTACAATGATAATGATTATGATAATTATTATTGTTGGAGAGGAAGTCGATCATGAAACATTCGGAAAGGCATCTTACAAAAAGCGCCGCGGCGATTCTTGAAGCTCTTGCAAACTCCGATCTTCCAATGAACGTTTACCAGATCTCGAAGATCACTGAAATACCTGTGCCGACCATCTACAGGAACATGAGCATCCTTGAAAAAGAAAGTTTGGTGAAATCCTTCCAGTTTCGTGGCTTTAGCTACTATTACTCCACGAACAAACACGCTCACTACTTTGTTTGCAACTCATGTGGTGAAATAACGCCGATCAGATCTTGCCAAATCCAGAACTCCGACGTGGAGAAATTGACGGCAGGAAAGGTTTTCGACCACATGGTTATCTACCAAGGTATCTGCAAGGAATGCTTGCGGAAGGAGGGAAAGATGTGAAAAAAACAGCCATGTTTTTGATGATCATATCTATTACCTCGGGGCTTTTCGCTTTGAATCTACTGGCAACGATAAATCCCTACTATCTGATCCTAAAAGACTTAGCTGTCGGCACCAACTCCGAGATACATCTTTTGATCAAACCAAATACCAATCCGCACGTCTTCTCACCGTCCTTTTCAGACATTAAAAAACTCAGCACCGCTGATCTTGTGTTCGCTAATGGGCTTGATCTGGAACCTTACCTTGGGGATTACCAAAACGTAGTTTATGTCAGCGAATTTGTACCAAGCAACCTTCTTCTGGAAAACGCTTCGCAGCACGAAGATAACCACGAAAACGAAAAACTCAACCCACACATTTGGATTTCTCCGAAGCTCGTCAAAGACTTTGTCATCCCTGGCATGTTAGAGGTGCTATCTCAGAAGGACCCACAGAACAGGGAGGTTTATCGAAAAAATGCGTCAGAACTTCTCAGAGCTTTGGAGGAAATTCATTTACAATTTGATCAACTGCTGCGAAATTTCGAAAACGGTGTTCTGGTGATAACTCATCCTTCCACTGTCTACTTGACTGACTTGTACGGAATAAAAACGCTGGCGTTAGAAGAAGGGCACGGAAAAGAACCAAGTGCGAAAAAGGTTAAAGAAATTGTGAACAAGGCAAGAGAGGGAAAACTTTTGGGCATATTCGCTGAAAAGCAATTCAACGTGAAGTTGCTTGAACCAATAGCCAGAGAACTACAGCGCAAAGTAGTTGTCATAGACCACTTGGGGGTTGATGCAAAAAACACCACTGAGTATTATGAAAATCTTCTTAAAGCATTTCATGAAGCAACACAGCCGAGGTAAAAACCATGGTTAAGATAAGAGTCAAAGACCTGTCAGTCCGATTTGGGGAATACTACGCTTTAAAAAACGTTTCTTTCGATGTAAGAGAAGGTGAATTCGTTGGAATAATAGGACCAAACGGAGCAGGAAAGACCACACTCTTGAAGGTTATCATCGGTGAAATAACTGATTACTCCGGCGAGGTGGAGGTCAACGGGACAATAGGTTATCAACCACAGCTCAACACTGTCAACAGAGAATTTCCCATCGATGTGTTAACCTATGTTTCACTTCCTCTGTACGTAAAACACAGAAAGCTTTCAAAGGAACTGAGGTTAAGGGCTGTTGAGATCTTGGAAAGGGTGGGGCTTGCTGAGAAAGTCAGTTTCCTCGTTGGCAACCTCTCTGGGGGGGAACTTCAAAGATTATCCCTTGCAAGGGCACTGCTTTCCGATGCCGATATACTTTTGCTGGATGAACCGGATTCTGGTGTCGACGAAATGGGTAAGAGCAGCTTTTATGAGTTGCTCTCCGACTTGAGAAGGGAAAGAAATTTGACGGTGGTAATGGTTAGCCACGACATAGGATTGGTCTTCAAAGAATGCCGTACGGTGATGTGCCTGAACAAGACATTGCATTGTCATGGCCCGACTGAAAAGATAAGTCCGGAAAAATTGAAAGAACTCTTTGGGCAGTTTGACATTTGGATACGCTCAGAAAGTCATTACGAAGTTGAACATCGAAGGTGAGTTGCATGTTGGCGGATTTTCTGTCCTATGAATTTCTTAGAACTGCCCTTGTTGGGACAGTCTTGGTCTCGATTCTCGCGGCTCTTATATCTCCAATAGTTGTTTATCGCAGAATGGAATTCATAGGCGACGGCGTTGCGCATGCCACTTTTGCAGGCCTGGCGATTGCGTCAGTTCTTTCCTTTGGCGCAATAACACTTGCAACTCTCAGCAGCATGTTCTTTGCGATATTCGTGTGGTATTTTTCAAGAAAAGCCAAATTCTCCGAAAGCAGTACCATTGGAACACTTCTTCCGGTTTTCATGGCTTTTGGAGTTGTTCTACTGTCCAAAAGTGAAAGTTACACCGTTGACCTATCGAGCTATTTGTTTGGCAACGTGCTACTGGTAAGCAGTAGTGACATAGTTTTTGTCGCTGTCATTGTTCTTTCTGCGATGGTTTTCTATTTGTTTTTTTGGAGAGACTTGGTGTACTATGTTGCTGACGAAAAATCCGCACAGTTTTACGGAATAAACGTAAAATTGCTTAGCCTGTTGATCATGCTTCTTGTATCGCTGGCGGTGGTTGCCGCTGTAAAGGTCTCTGGAATAATTCTCATGGGAACCTACATTGTGATGCCTGGGGTCTTTGCAAAGTCAATCTCAAAGAACTTAAAGGGAATAATCTTCAACTCCTTGATGTTTTCAACTGTAAACTCATTTTTGGGTTTCGTCATCGCTTATCACTTCGATTTGCCGCCTGGTCCAGCAATAGCCCTCACGAGTTTTGCTTTTTTGACCGCTACAATCCTGCTAGTCAGAAAGTCGACAAAGCGTTGAAGAACCTCTGCAGCGATTCAAAGATCTTTGATTCGTGTTATAGTTTTGGAACTTTCCTTTCGTTTACTTGACAAGTTTGAATCTGTTCGTTAAAATTAGTGACAAGATGAACACGGTAACAAGTTAAAAAAGCGAATTACCTGTTCGTACGCTGAACAAGTATGGTTGATGAGAAGAACTTTGTTCAAAATCTTTCTAAGTCTCTTTCCAAGAATTTTGAAATCTACTTAGATGTCAAAGTAGACAATCTTTTTTGCGATCTATTTGGGAAATTCTCCGACACAAAGGTAAGAACGTTCATAACTACAAAAGATGTGATCGACAAGTACACAAACCACGAGTATTTTGTGGTCAAGAAAATCACAGAACCCTCCCTTTCACTTGTTAGCGACTATGTGAACCAGGTTATCTCTTTTCACGAGAGTCACACCGAACCAAATGAGTATCACATGTCCACCATCACCAATTGTGTCCTGCTCGTTCCGGCGATGGATGAAGCTATAGCAAAGTTTGTCAAGAAATTCAAATACAAAAGGGCGTACAAATTCTACCTTCACGGTTGGAGTGAGATCAGATTGTGTGTGGTGGAACAAAGATCTGGGAAAATTTTGAAAAGCAATAATGCGGGGATTCTCAAGAATTTTCTTGAGAAGCTCTTATCGAAAAAGGAGGAGGTGTTGGAATGAACGCACTATGGTTGATAGTGCTGGGTGGAGTGTTTTTCCTCTTGGCGTACAGGTTCTACGCCAGGTACCTTGAAAAACAATGGGGTGTGGATCCAAAGAGACAGACCCCAGCACACAAGAATTACGACGGCGTGGATTACGTACCGGCTAACTCAAAGGTTGTTTTGGGACATCACTTTTCATCGATAGCTGGAGCTGGTCCAATAGCTGGTCCAATTCAGGCGTCGATATTCGGTTGGCTGCCAGTGTACTTGTGGATAGTCCTTGGGAGCATCTTCGTAGGAGCTGTCCACGATTTTGGCGCTCTGTTTTCATCGCTGAGACATGGTGGCAAAAGCGTTGGAGAGATTATTCAGTACAATGTTGGTAAAAGGGCAAAGATTCTCTTCAATTTGTTTGCATGGTTTGCGCTTGTCTTGGTTGTAGCGGCATTCACGGATATCGTTGCCTCGTCGTTTGCCTATAACCCACAAGCAACGGGTTTTCAACCCGGTCCAGCTGCCGCTACTTCGTCCGTGTTGTATGTCTTCCTGGCGGTTCTCTTTGGCTTTTTAGTTTACCGCCGCAAGGCTAAGTTGTCTGTATCGACAATCGTAGGTGTTGCCTTGTTGGCACTGACAATTTACGTTGGCTATGTGGCGCCTTTCATGGCATTTTCAAAGGAAACTTGGTACTTGATATTGATCGTGTACATCTTCCTTGCGTCGGTTCTACCAGTTTGGTTACTACTTCAACCACGCGATTATCTGAGCTCATTCTTACTGTACTCGATGCTCGTTGGAGCGATCTTGGGACTGTTCATAACAAGGCCGAATCTTCAACTTCCGGCGTTCAAAGGCTTTACGGTTACAACCGCAGCAGGTGCGCAGTATTTGTTTCCGATTTTGTTTGTCACCGTTGCCTGTGGAGCCATCTCTGGATTCCATTCGTTGGTGAGCTCTGGAACTTCCGCAAAGCAAATCGACAAAGAACCAGACGCCAAACTGGTTGGCTATGGAGGAATGCTCATTGAAGGAATGGTGGCAATCGTGGCTCTGATTTCGGTTGCTTATGTTGCCAAAGCTCAAGGTGCACCTGCAACTATCTTTGCCACAGGAGTAGCCACCTTCATGAAAAGTTTCGGTATTCCTTTCGAAGTTGGTAGAGTCTTCGTGATTCTTGCATTCACCGCTTTCGCTCTGACCAGTCTTGATACCGCTACAAGACTTGGAAGGTATCTTCTGCAAGAACTCATGGAAACCGTCTTTGGGAAAAAATTCTTCCTGAACAACCGTTATGTTGCAACAATTCTGACCATAGGCGCAGCCTGGGGACTTCTGAGTTATGGGTACACAAAGATTTGGCCAATTTTCGGAAGTTCGAACCAACTTCTTGCCGCACTGGCATTGCTTTCTCTCAGCGCGTGGCTTGCAAGACAAGGCAAAAAGATTTTCTACGTTGTCATACCGATGGTCTTCATGTTCTCGGTGACTTTGACCGCCTTGGTGATTTTAATTAGAAACAACTGGATTGCAAAGAACTACTTGCTCGTCACAATAGCATCCATCTTGTTCATCCTTGCCGTTGTGTTGATTATAGAAGCAACAAGAGTTCTTGTGAAGAAACAATTCCCAGCTAAGACATACGAAGAGCTTGAGTTGGAGATGGCAGCTGAAGGAGGTTTCAAGGACAGTAAAAGAGGTCCTTGTTAAAACCAAGAACTAACATCATATCAATAGCAGGGCTGCTGCCCTGCTTATTGTTTATATAGTAAGCAAACTCATTCAAGAAACGCCTCAACCACGATTTTCAACAAGCTCTGAAAGTTCTGATCGAAAAGTCCGTTTTTTCCATGTGCGGGTGTAAGTGTCAACACTTTGCCCCTGCCGTAGTTGTGCCACCAGCCAGCTATTGATTTCCCGTCATGTGACTCGGAATAGAGATAGACGTTTGTGCTTTTTTCATCACAATGGACAAAGTAGTGCTCATCCATGATTGAAAAATCCACCTTTTGTTTGCCGAAAACAGGTTTGTCTTGGGAGTGGTAACGAACAAGCTCGTGCTCTTCTGGATGGTACTTGAAAAAGCCCCTGACCAAAGAGCGATAAGCACCATTTTCTCGATAGGAAGCCAAACCCGAATGCCACGCGAAAAGTTTTCCTCCGTTTTGAACGTAATTCTTTATCTTTTCTTCAATTTCCCGGCTCATCCAACACTTTGTATCTCCATCTTTTGGATTTACTCTGCCTTCTCTTGCTATGACAACGGCAAACGGCTGCTGATCCAAGAAACCTTCGAAATCATCAACGGTGGTATCGACTAGTATCCAATCTTTGACGACCACCTCAAGAACCTCCTTGAAAGCGCTGAAAAAGTCTTCGCGGTCGTGATAGTGATCACCAAACAAAGTCAAAATGGTCCTCATTGAAAACACTCCTTAGTAATACTCCAAGAGTTCCAGTATGAACTTCAACTTTTCTGCGCTGTTCATATACACATACTTTCCACCTTCGTAATCACCTTTTTGAAGGACAGTTATTCCCATTTTCTTGAGAGTTTCCAACTTCTGATCCATGTTTTTCACAAAAACGGCAACATGATGAACTCCCTCGCCGTGTTTGTCCAGAAATTCCCGCCATGTAGAAGGATTTTCATCCGGCTGAATCAGCTCAATTTCGATGTTTTTGAAATTCTTGAAAAAGGCAAGCCTTGCACGAGCCTTTGTCGGATGACCATTGTATTCAGTATGTGCCTTCTCCCATTCCTCGGTTTCGATTATTTCTGGAAATTCAACTCCAAAGAATTCCGCATAATCTCTCGCAGCCTTTTCAATATCTTTGACCACAATTCCAATTTGCACCAGAATATCCGTTCCCAAGATGTTACAAGCCATCTATACCCCTCCCCAGCTAATTTTAGCCCTTATTCAGAGCAAAAACAGCAGGGCTAAAGCCCTGCTGTTTTTCTCAATCTCCCATCTGTTCATGGATTATATTCACCGCTCAGCAATCTCTCGTAAAAACTCGGTGGTAAAAAGGCGTGCCTATGCATATCTGCACAATAGAGCTTTGTTGGTGCTTTCAGGTTTCTGAGTGGCTCTCTGACTTGATATTTCTTCGAGCCAA
>FWWM01008014.1_pt1 | contig 20658 bp, 18 predicted proteins | sample 2228351 | NCBI WGS metagenome assembly FWWM01 (sample SAMEA103939774, study PRJEB20133) | metagenome
CGACGGCCGCGGTCGAGGCCGCTGGTAGACTGCCCTGCCGGCGCGTCGAGCGCCGAATACACACGCCCGGGGACCGTCGCCGGGGTCCCGGCGAGCCGGGCCGGCGTCGGGGCGATCCGGGCGGAGGAGGGAACCGGAAGGAGGAGGACCGTGCCCGTCGTCACGAGGCGGGCGCTCCTCGAGGCCGGCATCCACTTCGGGCACCAGACCCGGCGCTGGAACCCGAAGATGCGCCGGTACCTCTACGGGGAGCGTTCCGGCATCTACATCATCGACCTCGAGAAGACCCTGGCCGGGCTCGAGGAGGCCTACGCGTTCGTCCGCGACCTCGCGGCGCGCGGCGGCATCGTGCTGTTCGTCGGCACGAAGAAGCAGGCCCAGGAGCCGATCGAGGAGCACGCCACCCGTTGCGGCATGCCCTACGTGAACACCCGCTGGCTGGGCGGCATGCTCACCAACTTCCGCACGATCGCGGGACGCCTGCTCCGCCTCCGCGAGCTCCGCGAGATGGAGCGGGGCGGCGCCTTCGAGTACCTGCCGAAGAAGGAGGTGCTGCGGCTGCGCCACGAGAAGGAGAAGCTCGAGCGGAACCTGGGGGGCATCCAGGACCTCGAGCGGCTCCCCGACGCGATCTTCGTCGTCGACACGAAGAAGGAGCACATCGCGGTGACCGAAGCCCGCAAGCTCGGGATCCCCGTGGTGGCCATCGTCGACACGAACTGCGATCCCGACGAGGTGGACCACGTGATCCCGGGCAACGACGACGCGATCCGCTCGGTCGAACTCGTGACCCGGCTCATCGCGGACGCCGTGATCGAGGGCCGCCGCCTGGGGCGCGAGCGGGCGATCACGCGGGCGGAGGGGCCGGAGATCGAGCCGGAGCCCGCCCCCGAGCCCCAGCCAGCGCTCGGCGCGGAGGGCGGCCCCGCCGCGCCCCGGGCCGAGGCGGGGGCGGGGGAAGGGGTCGCCGAACCCGGGCCGGCATCGGGCCAGGCCGAGGCGACGGGGGCGGTGGAGCCGGGGGCCGACGGGCCGTCCGCGTCCGAGGTCCGGGGGGCGGTGGCCGCGGAACCATCCGACGACGGGGGGGACCCATGACCACGACCAACGTCACGGCCGAGCAGGTGAAGGCCCTCCGCGACGCGACGGGCGCGGGGATGATGGACTGCAAGCGGGCGCTCGAGGAGGCCGGGGGCGACGTGCAGCGCGCCACCGAGATCCTGCGGGAGCGCGGCCTGGCCTCGGCGAGGAAGCGGGCCGGCCGGACCGCCACCCAGGGCAGGATCGAGGCCTACGTGCACCACAACGCCACGGTCGGCGTGCTGGTGGAGGTGAACTGCGAGACCGACTTCGTCGCGAACACCGACGAGTTCCGCGAGCTCGCGCGGAACGTCGCGCTCCACGTCGCGAGCGCCGCGCCGTCGTGGGTGTCCCGGGAGGACGTGCCCGAGGACGTCCTGGCGGCGGAGCGGCGGATCTCCGAGGCCCAGGCCCGGGAGATGGGCAAGCCCGAGGGCGTGATCCCCAGGATCGTGGAGGGCAAGCTGGCCGCGTTCTTCCGCGACCACGTCCTGCTGGACCAGCCGTTCGTGAAGGACCCCGAGGGGAAGAAGACCGTGGGCGAGCTCCTCGACGAGGTCTCGGCCGTGGTGGGGGAGAAGGTTGCCGTGCGTCGGTTCGTCCGGTACAAGCTTGGCGAGGAGCTCGGCTAGGCTGGACGGACGCGGAGGTGTCGGCGGAGGGCGGGCCGGGCGCGCCGCCGGGGAGCGGGAGGACACGGGCATGATGGACGGCGGCGGAGCGACCGAGCGGCGTCCGATCTACCGGCGGGTCCTCCTGAAGCTCTCGGGCGACGCGTTCGCCCCCCCCGACCGGGACTTCGGGATCTCCACCGAGTCCACCGCGCTCCTGGCCCGGGAGCTCCGCGACGTGGTGGACCTCGGCGTGCAGACCGCGGTCGTGGTGGGCGGGGGGAACATCTTCCGCGGCCGGGACGCGCCGGGGATGGACCGGGCCCGGGCCGACTACATGGGGATGCTGGCCACGGTGATGAACGCCCTGGCCCTCCAGGACGCGCTCGAGAAGCTCCACGTCCCGACCAGGGTCCAGACCGCGATCCACATGGCCCAGGTCGCCGAGCCCTACATCCCGCTCCGGGCCATCCGCCACCTGGAGAAGGGTCGGATCGTGATCTTCGCCGCCGGGATGGGGGCCCCGTTCTTCTCCACCGACACCACCGCGGCCCAACGGGCCCTCGAGATCAGGGCCGAGGCGATCCTCAAGGGGACGAAGGTGGACGGCGTCTACACCGCCGATCCCCACGTCGACCCCACGGCCCGCCGCTTCGAGGAGATCGAGTACCTCGAGGTGCTCCGGCAGGGCTACCAGGTGATGGACGCGACGGCGATCTCGCTCTGCATGGAGAACAAGCTGCCGATCATCGTGTTCGATTTCCGCAAGGAGGGGAACATCCGCCGGGCCATCGCCGGCGAACCGATCGGGACCCTGGTCCACGGAGGGTGAGGTGACCACGCCGAGCACCGTCGACGAAGCGCTGGCCGAGGCCTCGACGAAGATGGCCAAGGCGGTGGCGGTCTTCAAGGAGGACCTGGCCGCGATCCGGACCGGGCGGGCGTCGCCCGGCCTGGTGCAGAAGCTCGAGGTGGACTACTACGGCGCCCAGGTGCCGCTGAACCAGCTGGCCTCGTTCTCGGTGCCGGAGCCGCGCCTCCTGGTGATCCAGCCGTTCGACCGGGGCGCGATCGCCGCGATCGAGAAGGCGATCCTCGGGAGCGACCTCGGCATCACGCCCTCCAACGACGGGCAGGTGATCCGGCTCGCGTTCCCCCCGCTCACCGAGGAGCGCCGGAAGGAGCTGATCAAGCTCGTCCACCACCGGGCGGAGGAGGCGCGGGTCGCGGTTCGGAACGTGCGCCGGCACGACAAGGAGGCCCTGGAGCGGCTTGAGCGCGAGGGCGCCATCTCCGAAGATGAGCTGCGTCGGGCCGAGAAGGAGCTCCAGAAGCTCACGGACCAGCACGTCGCCGAGATCGACGAGATCCAGCGCCACAAGGAGCAGGAGCTCAGGGAGATCGCGTGAGGAAGGGCGGAGGCCCGTGACCGAGGAACGCGGGAAGGAGAAGGAAGACCTCTTCGAGGACCTCGACCGGTTCTTCGCGCCGATCCAGGACGTGGACTGGCCCGAGCCCCCGGAGCCGCCGGGGGCAGAGGCGGGCCAGGCCGAGGAGGCCGAGCCGCCGCGGGCGGGGGAGGGGGGACCCGCCGAGGGGCCCGCGGAGGTCGCCGCCGAGGGGACGGCCCTCGCCGGGGGGCCGCCGGGGCTCCGGGCCGAGCCCGCCCCCGCCGGGGAGGAGGTCGAACCCGGGGAGGCCGCCGCCGTGGGGGAGCCTGCCGAGCTCCCCGAGGAGCCGGAGCCCCAGCTCGCCGGGGAGGCCGAGCCCGCCGGGGAGGCCGAGCCCACCGAGGGACCGGTGGCGGCGCTCCCCGAGGAGGCCGAGCCCCCCGAGGAGGCCCCCACGGAGGAGGACCTGGAGGCCGCCGCCGAGCACTTCGCGGAGTCCCTCCGCATGGAGGAGGCGCAGGAGGTGCCGGGTTCGGCGGAGGAGGTCGAGCAGCGGCTCCTCGCGGACCTCGAGCGGCCGGCCCCCGAGCCGCGGACCGTGAAGGTGGCGCCGGAGGGCCTGGGGGGTCCGAGCTGGCAGGAGCCGACGGCGGTCGAGGTGGGCCTGGAGGCGGAGGCCCGGCCCCCCGGCCGCGACGTCCCGGCCGCCTTCGTCACCGGCCTCGTGCTGGCCGCGGTGTCGATCGGCTCCCTCGCCTGGAGCAAGACGGCCTTCGCGGTGGTGGCCGGCGTCCTCGTGCTCGTGGCCCAGGGCGAGCTCTACGGGGTGCTCCGGCGGCGTCAGCACCACCCCGCCACCGCCGTCGGGCTCTCCACGGGCGCCCTGGTCCTCGCCGCCGGCTACGCGCGGGGCGAGGCCGCGATGCTCGCGATGCTCGGGCTCGGGACGATCGCGACCTTCCTGTGGTACATGGCGGCGCCGCCCTCCCAGCGGCACCACGTGGCCCGAGACGTGGCGCTCACGCTCCTCCCGGTCGTCTACGTCGCGCTGCTCGCGGGCTACGCGCTCACCACGCTGGCCATCCCGGCCCCCCCGGACGGGCGCGCGCTGCTGCTCGCGGTCCTCGGGCTCACGTTCGTCTACGACACCGCGGCGTTCGTGGTCGGGGCGTGGTGGGGGAGCCGGCCGCTCGCGCCCACGATCTCCCCGAAGAAGTCGTGGGAGGGCGCGATCGGGGGCACGGTGGTGGTCCTCCTCGTCTCCGTGGGCGTCGTGGCCTCGGCCGTGGGCGCCCTGGGGTCCGTGACGCGCTCCGTGGGGCTCGCGCTCGTGGTGGCGGTGTTCGCGACCCTCGGGGACCTCGCGGAGTCCCTGATCAAGCGCGACCTCGGGGTGAAGGACATGGGGAGCATCCTCCCCGGCCACGGCGGGGTCCTCGACCGGATCGACTCGGTCCTGTTCGTGGCCCCGGCGGCCCTGGTCTTCTTCCGTCTGGTACTGGTGTAGGGCGGCCCGCGGGCGCTCTCCGCGGGGCGGCCGAGCGGCCCCCTCCGGTACGGCCCGTCCGCCCGGGTCGGGGAGTCCTCCCGCGGTCCTGTCCCCGTATGGTGGTGCAGGGGGGTAACCTGTCAGGGATGCGTTCGCTGATCGTCCTCGGATCGACCGGGTCCATCGGGACCCAGGCCCTCGAGGTGGTCCGCAGGAACCCCGACCGGTTCAGGGTCGTGGGGCTGTCCGCGGGCTCGAACCACGAGCTGCTCGTGGGCCAGGTGCGGGAGTTCCTCCCGCCCTACGTGGCCATCGCCGACGAGGGGGCGGCCGCCGACCTCAAGGAGCGCCTGAAGGGCCTGCGCCGGGTCGAGATCCTCGTGGGGCCCGACGCCGCCGAGCGCCTGGCGCGGGACGTCGAGGCCGACGTGGTCCTGAACGCCCTGGTGGGCTCGGCCGGCCTGACCCCGACCCTCGCCGCGCTGCAGAGCGGCAAGACGGTCGCGCTCGCGAACAAGGAGAGCCTGGTCGTGGGCGGGGAGCTCGTGAAGGACCTGATCAAGGCGGAGCCGGAGCGGCTGATCCCGGTGGACTCCGAGCACGCCGCCCTGGCCCAGCTGCTCCGCGGCGAGCGGCGGGAGGACCTCAAGCGGGTGATCCTCACCGGCTCCGGCGGCCCGTTCCGGGGCTGGACCCGGACCGAGCTCGCCAAGGCGTCGGTGAAGGAGGCCCTGGCCCACCCCGTGTGGCAGATGGGGCCGAAGATCACGATCGACTCGGCCACGCTCATGAACAAGGGGCTCGAGGTGATCGAGGCCCACTACCTGTTCGACCTCCACTACTCGCAGATCCACGTCGTGATCCACCCGGAGGGCCTGGTCCACGCGCTGGCCGAGTTCCGGGACGGGACGATGCTCGCCCAGCTCGCCCAGCCCGACATGCGCCTGCCGATCCAGCTCGCGCTGGCCTGGCCGGAGCGGCTCCCCACCGGGATCGAGCCGGTCCCGCTCGTCGACCGCACGCTCACGTTCGAGCCGGTCGACCGCGAGGCGTTCCCCGCGGTCGACCTCTGCTACCGGGTCGGCGAGCTGGGCCTCACGTTCCCGGCGGTGATGAACGCCGCCAACGAGGTCGCGGTGATGGCGTTCCTCGAGGGGAAGATCCCGCTCACGAGGATCGTCGAGATCGTCCAGAGCGTGGTCGACGAGCACGAGCCGCCGTCGTCGGTGGTGTCCCTCGTGACGATCGAGCGGGCCGACGCCTGGGCTCGGCGGCGGGCCGCCGAGATCGTCGAGGGGCGCTGAGCCCCGGATGACCGGTGCCCTCGGGCAGGTGGCGTTCTTCGTCGTCCTGATCCTGGCGATCCTCGTCCACGAGGGCGCCCACTACGGCGTGGCCAAGGCCTTCGGGTTCAAGGTGGAGGAGTTCTTCGTCGGGTTCGGGCCGAAGCTCTGGTCGACCCGCCGCGGGGAGACCGAGTACGGGGTGAAGCTCCTCCCGGCCGGCGGCTACGTGAAGATCGCCGGGATGAACCCGTTCCAGCGGGTCGCGCCCGAGGACCTCCCCCGGACGTACGGGGCCAAGCCCGCCTCCCAGCGCGCCCTGATGGTGGCGGCGGGCCCCGTGACCCACTTCGCCCTCGCCCTCGCGTTCTTCGCGCTGTGGCTGGGGCTCGTGGGCGAGCCCCGCCTCGCCCGGGTCGTCGCGGAGGTGCCCGCGAGGCTCGACGGGCAGCCGTCCCCCGCGTACGAGGCCGGGCTGCGCCCCGGCGACGTGATCGTGGGGATCGGGCCCATCGACCGCCCCACCGACGAGCAGTTCCAGGCCTACACCCGCGCCCACGTCGGGCGCCCGATCGAGGTGCGGGTGGCGCGCGGGGGGACGACGATCGCGGTCACGCTCCGCCCGGTGTGGGACGAGATCGACGGCGAGCGGGTGGCCCGGATCGGCGTGCTCCTCGACCTGGTCGAGGTGGGCCGGGACCGGGCGGGCCCGCTCGCGGCCGCGGCGCGCGGGGCCGGGCTCGTGGGGGAGAGCGTGGTGGTCACCCTCCGGAGCCTCGGGGAGATCTTCGGCCCCCGGGGCGTCGGCCGGGTGTTCGAGCTGCTGTTCACCGACGCGCCGAGGGCGACCACCGACCCCGTGAGCCCCATCGGGGTCGGGCGGGCGGTGGGGGAGACGGCCAGCGCCGGCCTGTTCGGTGACGTCCTGTACGTGTTCGGGGCGGTGAACGTGTTCATCGGCGTCCTGAACCTGATCCCGCTCCCCCCCTTCGACGGGGGGCACCTCGCGGTCCTCGCGGTCGAGAAGGTCCGGGGGCGCAGGATCGACCCCCGGAGACTGGTGCCGATCTCGGCGGCCGTGGCCACGTTCTTCATCCTGTTCGGGCTCTCCGTCGTCTACCTGGACCTCGTGAAGCCGGTGCGCCTGTTCCCGTAGACCGCAACGGAATCTCAACACGACGCCCGGAGGCCGCGAACCGCGTCCCGACTACGATGGAGGCCGTGGAGCGACGGACCGTCCTGGTCGTGGACGACGAGGAGGCCATCGCGGAGGCCGTGCGGGCCCGCCTCGAGAGCGAGGGCTTCCGGGTCGTGGTGGCCCACGACGGGCCGGAGGCCGTCCGCCGCCACCGGGAGGACCGGCCCGACCTCGTCGTGCTGGACCTGATGCTGCCGGGGATGGACGGGCTCGAGGTGTGCCGGGAGATCCAGCGGGAGGCGTGGACCCCGGTGCTCATGCTCACCGCGAGGACCCAGGAGGCGGACAAGGTGGAGGGGTTCGCCGTCGGGGCCGACGACTACCTCACGAAGCCGTTCAGCCTCCGGGAGCTCGTGGCGCGGGTGCGGGCGATCCTCCGACGGATGGAGCGGATCGGCGGCACCCCGGCGGCGGGGCCGGTGGCCAGGGGCCCGCTCGCGATCGACCCCGCGCGGCGGCGGGTGACGCTCGCCGGACGCGAGGTGCAGCTGACCCCGCTCGAGTTCGAGATCCTCCTGACCCTCGCGCGCGAGCCCGGGGTGGTGTTCACCCGGGAGCAACTGATGGACCGCGTCTGGGGGTACCGGGACTACGCCGGCGGGCGGGTCGTCGACTCCCACGTGGCGCGGATCCGGCGCAAGCTCGGGGAGGACGGGGGCGAGCCGCGGTTCATCCGCACCGTCCACGGCGTCGGGTACGCGTTCGCCGACGACCCGGGGGAGGGGGACGGGTGAGGCCGCTGGAGCGGCTGCCCACCATCCGGGCCAAGCTCGGGTCCACGATCGTGTTCGCGGTGGCGATGACGCTCGCCCTCGTGTTCCTCCTCCTCGGGTACGCGCTGCGGGCGACGCCCCGGGCCGACGAGCGCCTGGAGCTCGTGCGGCGGGCCTCGGCGGCCGCCGCGGCCCTCGCGGAGGGGCGAGGGCTGCCCTCCGCCGGGGACGCCCTCCTGGTCCACGTCGCCGCGCCCGGCGCCACGGTCCGCGTCGCCGGGCGGGAGCTGCCGGGGTTCCGGGACGGGCGGGTCCACGTGGGCTCCGCCGGCGACCTCGAGTTCGCCGCGGTGCCGGTGGGGGCCGGCCCGGGCTACGTGTACGCGGCGCGGGGCGCGCCGGGCGGGGGGTTGGCCGACCGGGTGGGGGCCACGTTCCGGTTCCTCCTCCGCTACCGGTGGCAGTTCCTGCTGGCCGGGTTCTCCTCGGCGGCGATCGCCCTCGCCCTGGCCCGGTGGCTGGCCCGGGGGATGACCCAGCCCCTGCGGGACATGGCCGCCGCGGCGCGGCGGATGGCGGCGGGGGAGTACGGGCAGCGGGTGGAGACCCGCTCGCGCGACGAGGTCGGACAGCTGGCGCGGGCCTTCAACCGGATGAGCGCGGAGCTCGAGGGCGTCGAGCGGCTCCGGCGCGAGCTGGTGGCCAACGTCTCCCACGAGCTCAAGACCCCGATCTCGGCGCTCCGGGCCCACCTCGAGAACCTCCTGGACGGCGTGGAGCGGCCCGACCCCGAGACCCTCCAGGTGATGCTGGCCCAGTCGGAGCGGCTCTCGCGGCTCGTGGAACAGCTCCTCGACCTCTCCCGCCTGGAATCCGGGGACGTCCCGCTCGACCTCCGGCCGGTGGAGATCGGCCCCCTCGCGGCGGAGGTGCTCTCCGAGATCGAGGTGGCTCGGGCCCGGGCCGGGGTCGCCGTGGAGCTGCGGGTGCCCGAGGGCCTCCCCCCGGCCACGGCGGACCGCGAGCGGATCCACCAGGTGCTGTTCAACCTGGTGGACAACGCCCTCCGCTTCACCCCGCCCGGGGGACGGGTCACGCTCTCCGCGGAGGCCCAGGGCGCGGCGGTCCGGGTGCGGGTGGAGGACACCGGCGTGGGGATCCCCGCGGAGCACCTGCCGCACCTCTTCGAACGTTTCTACCGGGCCGACGCCGCCCGCTCCCGTGGCGACGGCGGGACCGGGATCGGGCTCGCGATCTGCCGGTCGGTGGTGGAGGCCCACGGCGGCAGGATCTGGGCCGAGAGCGAGCCCGGGCGGGGGAGCGCGTTCACGTTCGAGCTGCCGGCCGCCGTGGCGGCCGGACCGAGGAGGGAGCCGTGAGGTCGCAGACGACGAGCGTCGAGGTGACGCTGCCCGCCCGCTACGCGTACCTCGACCTCACCGAGGAGCTGCAGCGGGCGATCAAGGACGCGGGGGTCACGGAGGGGGCGGCGATCGTCTACTGCCCCCACACGACCTGCGCGCTCCTGATCAACGAGTGGGAGGACGGCGCGCTCGAGGACTTCCGGGAGCGGCTCCGGGCCCTCGTGCCCGACGACGCCTACTACGCGCACGACGACCTCGAGCGCCGGACCCAGAACCTCGACGAGGTCGACGAGCGGCGGAACGGCCACGCCCACGTGAAGGCCATGCTCCTCTCGGCCTCCTCCCAGGCCATCCCGATCTCTGGGGGAGAGCCGATGCTGGGACGGTGGCAGCGCCTGATCCTCCTCGAGCTCGACGACCCCAGGGAGCGCCGCGTCGTGTTCCACGTCTTCGGCGAGTAGGCTCGGGTGGGGATGGGGATGCTCGCGGAACGGCGGAGGTCGCGGAAGATCCGCGTCGGCTGGGTCGAGGTCGGCGGCGACGCGCCGGTGCGCGTCCAGTCGATGACCACGACCCGGACCGCCGACGTGAACGCCACGCTCCAGCAGATGGCGGCCCTCGTCGCGGCGGGGTGCGAGATCGTGCGGGTGGCCGTCCCGCACCGGGAGGACGCGGAGGCGCTCCGGACGATCGCCGCCCACGCCACGGTCCCCGTGGTCGCCGACATCCACTTCCAGTGGAAGTACGCGATGGCCGCCCTCGAGGCCGGGGTCCACGGCCTCCGGATCAACCCCGGGAACATCAAGTACCAGGACAAGGTCCGGCTGATCGCGCGGGAGGCGAGCGCGCGGGGCGTGCCGATCCGGATCGGGGTGAACGCCGGTTCCCTCGAGAAGGACCTCCTGGCCAGGTACGGGCGTCCCTCGGCGGAGGCCCTGGTGGAGTCGGCGCTCCGCGAGGCGCGGATCCTCGAGGACGAGGGCTTCACCGACATCAAGATCTCGGTGAAGCACTCGAACCCCGCGGAGATGATCCGGGCCTACCGGCTGCTGGCCGCCCGCTGCGACTACCCGCTCCACCTCGGCGTGACCGAGGCGGGGCCGATGCCGGCCGGGGCGGTGAAGAGCGCGGTGGGGATCGGGACGCTCCTCGCCGAGGGGATCGGCGACACGATCCGCGTGTCGCTCACCGCGGACCCGGTCGAGGAGGTGAAGGTCGGGATCTGGATCCTCCAGTCCCTCGGCCTCCGGAAGCGGACCCTGGACCTCGTGGCCTGCCCCTCCTGCGGCCGGGCCGAGGTGGACGTCCTGGGGCTCACGAAGCAGGTCCAGGAGGCCCTGGAGCGGGAGGGCGTCACGGCTCCGATCAGGGTCGCCGTGATGGGCTGCGTGGTGAACGGCCCCGGCGAGGCCCGGGAGGCGGACCTCGGGATCGCGGCCGGGAAGGGCCAGGGGTTCCTCGTGGTCCGGGGCCAGGTCGTGGACAAGATCCCGGAGTCGGCCTTCGTCGAGCGCCTGGTCGCGGAGGCGAAGAAGCTCGCGCGGGAGGCGCAGCCCACCGAGGCCTGAGCCCCCGGGGGAGGCGGAAGCCGCCGACCGAGGCCTGAGCCGCCGGGAGGTCCGCCCCGGAGGCTGCGCGGACCGCTCAGGCCTCCGGGGCGAGCGCGAGGAAGTTCTCCACGATCCTCGGGCCCTCGGGGGTGAGGATCGACTCGGGGTGGAACTGCACCCCGAACCGCGGCAGCTCCCGGTGGCGCGCCGCCATGACCAGCCCGTCCTCGGTCCAGGCGGTGAGCACGAGCTCGGGGGGGAGGTCCTCGCGGACGACGACGAGGGAGTGGTAGCGGCCGGCCTCGAACGGGTTGCGCACGCCCTCGAAGATGCCCTCGCCGTCGTGGTGGACGAGGGAGGCCTTCCCGTGGACCGGCGCGGCCCGGTCGACCCGGCCCCCGCAGGCCACGCCGAGGGCCTGGTGGCCGAGGCAGACCCCGAGCACGGGGGTCTCGGGCGGGAGGAGCCGGAGGAGCTCCACGAAGCAGCCGGCCTCCTCGGGCCGGCCGGGCCCCGGCGAGAGGATCACGGCCCCGGGGCGCCGCTCGACGAGGGCCTCGGCCGGCTCCGCGTCGCTGCGGACGACCTCGGTCCGCCGCCCCAGGCTCTCCACGAGCTGGACCAGGTTGTAGACGAACGAGTCGTAGTGGTCGACGACGAGGATCATCGCGGGGCCTCCTGCGTGCGGGCGAGGGGGGTCGGCGCGCCGGGGGCCACGGCGGGGAGGAGGGCGGCGGCCTTGGCCACCGTCTCCGCGAGCTCGCGCTCGGCGTCGGAGTCGGCCACGACCCCGGCGCCGGTCTGGACGTGGACCCGGCCGTCCGCCACCACCGCGGTCCGGATCGTGATGCAGAAGTCGAGGTCGCCGGCGAACGTGAGGTAGCCGACGGCCCCGGCGTAGGGGCCCCGGGGGGTCGGCTCGTGCTCCGCGATCAGCTCCATCGCCCGCCGCTTCGGGGCCCCGGTCACGGTCCCCGCGGGGAACGTCACCGCGAGGGCATCGAGGGGGTGGAGGTCGGCGCGGAGCTCCCCCTCCACGGTGGAGACGATATGCATCACGCGCGAGAAGCGCTCCACCACCATCAGCTCGGTGGGCTTCACCGTGCCCGGGGCGCAGACCCTGCCGAGGTCGTTGCGGGCCAGGTCCACGAGCATCGCGTGCTCGGCCTGCTCCTTCGGGTCGGCCAGCAGCTCGTGCTCGAGGAGGCGGTCGCGGACCTCGGTCTCCCCGCGGGGGCGGGTGCCGGCGATCGGCCGGGTGGAGACCCGCCGGCCCTCCACCCGGACCAGGGGCTCGGGCGAGGAGCCCGCGAGCTCCATCCCGAGCATCCGGAGGAAGAACATGTAGGGGGCGGGGTTCGTGACCCGCAGCCGCCGGTAGATCGGGAACCCGCCGTCGGCCGCGGGGAACGTGACCCGCCGGGACGGGACCCCCTGGAAGATGTCGCCGGCCAGGATGTGCTCCTTGAAGGCCCGGACGATCCCCCGGAACCGCTCGTCCTCCATGTTCGGCTCGCCGGGCTCGGCCGTCTCCCCGTCCCCGAGCGGCGCGAGCGGCACCGGCGCCGCGCCCGCGATCCGGTCGGCGAGCTCCTCGAGGGCCGACACCCCCCCGCGGTAGGAGCCGGCGGGCACGTGGGCCACGAGGAGGAGGCGCTGCCGCCAGTGGTCGAACACGGCCGCCCGGTCCACCACGAGGAGCCCGATCGGCGGGCACGGGGCGAGCTCGGGGCGGGGCGCCGGGTGGCCGTCGAGGAGCTCCGCGGCCTCGTAGGCGAGGAAGCCCATGAGGCCGCCCGTGAGCGGCGGCAGCTCGGGGACCCGGGGGGCCCGGAGCCGGTCCGCGAGCGCGACGAGCGCCGCCCGGGCGCCCGGCGCCTCCGCCTGGGCGTCCAGCGGGAGGCCGGGCCGGGCGACGTCGCGGACGCGGAGGCCGTCCCGGTCGACGACCACGAGGGCGGCGGGGTCGCCGGCGACGAACGAGTACCGGCCCCAGCGCTCCGAGCGCTCGACGGACTCCAGGAGGACCCCCGGGCCGTCGCCGGCCAGGGCGGGGAACAGGCCGACCGGCGTGGAGACGTCGGCGAGGAGCTCGGCCCAGACCGGCACGAGCGGGAACCTGGCCGAGAGGGCCTCGAACGTCGCGCGGTCCGGCCGGACCTCGAACATCGCCACCTCCCGAGATGCGGGAGGCCCCGGGGCTCGCCCGGGGCCTCCGCCACGCGTTCCTGGTTTCCCGTCGGCTCACGCGCGGGGCGGCGCCGGGCTCCCCGAGCCCCAGGGCCAGGACCAGACCCGCGCCGTCCCTCGCATGGCGCCCGCATCCTGGCAGCCTCCGCCCCCGCCCGTCAACGCTTAGTGGGGCGCTCGCTACACGGGGACCACGACCAACGTGTAGCGGCCGCGGCTGAACCAGGAGCTCACGTGGAAGTAGTAGATCCCGGTCTTCCTCGGGCGGAACACGAAGATCTCGTCCTTCCCGGTCCCCTTCGTCCCGCTCTTCGCGAGCTGGCACGGCGTGCCCTCGGGCCCCGGGCTCCAGCACTGCCAGATCTCGAGCGTCCGGGGCTTCCACACGTACAGGTCGAAGTCCTTCCCGCGGGGCACGTCGAGGAGCACCCCGTAGGCGACCCCCCGGACGAGGCGCTTGCGGTAGACGTCGTTCACGTCCTCCGGCCAGGCCACGGTCCCGCGCACGACCGCCCGCATCCGCCGGGCGCCGGCGATGTTGCCGTCGGAGCGCGGGATGAGGTTGGCGGGCGACGCGCTCAGCGCCCGGAGCGCGTTCACGCGACCGTCCGTGAGCGTGAACGACCCGGGGATGATCCGCCTCAGGTCCTCATCCCACCAGTCCCTGAGCGGGTCGGGCCGGTCGACGGAGTTGAGGATCGCGTTCTTGATCTCGAGGGGCCCGTAGGTCGGGTGCGCGGACTTCACGAGGCCAGCCACCCCGGCGACGTACGGCGCGGCCATCGACGTGCCGTCGAGGACGTCGTAGGTCCCGGGCGGATACGTGCTGAGGACGTCCACACCGGGGGCCGCGAGGTCCACGGACTCGTGTCCCACGTTCGTGAAGGAACACCCGGGGAGGATGCGCCCAGCTTCCAGCGCGCAGCCGGTGGAGTAGCCGTACTGGTCCGCGGCATTGCTCGCCGCGACCGAGATGATGTTGGGGAGGTCGTAGCTCGCGGGGTACTCAGGACAGCAATCGAGCGCTCCGTCGCCGTCGATATCGATCGAGAGGGCCATGTCATTGTCGGCGACCAACCGATCGCTCACGCTTAGCTCGTTGCCAGCGGCCACGACGACGAGGATTCCGCTCTCACCGGCGACGGCGATCGCAACCCGTTCGAGGAGAGAGAAGTAGCCGTTCCCGAAACTCATATTGATGACGTCCGCTCCATTGTCGATCGCGTAGGCGATCGCCGCCATCTCTCCCTCGAGATCCAGTGCGGACCGTAGAGCCATCACCCGACACCCGGGGCACACGCCCGCTCCACCCACGCCGTTGTTCGCCGCTGCGGCGATGATGCCGGCCACATGGGTCCCGTGGCCGTCGAGGTCCTGGGGGGCCGGGTCGTTGTCCTCGAAGTCCCATCCGTTCACGTCGTCGGGATACCCGTTGAGGTCGTCGTCCAGGCCGTTGCCGGGGATCTCGTCGGTGTTCACCCAGAGGCTGGGCGTGAGGTCCGGATGCGTGAGGTCGATCCCACTGTCGATGACGGCGATCACGGTGTCCGGGCTGCCCGTCGTCACGCTCCAGGCCTCGGGGGCGTCGATGTCGGCGTCGAGCGTTCCCGCGGCTTCGGCGGGGGGCGGATCGGCGATGGGGAAGTACTGGCCGGTGTTGTGCAGGCCCCACTGGTCGGGGAAGAGTGGGTCGTTCGGAACGGCCTGGAGCAGATGGAGGCGGAAGTTGGGCTCGGCGACCTCGACGGCCGGGTCGGCCACGTAGCGCGAGATGGCCGCGGGGACCGACATCCCGTCCGGGAGCCGGACCACGTCGACCCGGAGGAGGGGGATCCGTCGGAGCACCCGCGCGCCGAGCGCGGCGTGGAGGGCTCTGGCCCGGGTGCGTCCAACGCCCTCTCGGAACCGCACGAGGACCTCCCCGGGCACCCAGGCCTCCTCGGGCGGCGTGGAGAAGTCCCGCTTGTCCAACCGTTGCGCGAGGAGCGCGGCCCTACGCGGTTCGCCCGCGCGCTCCATCGACGGAGGCTGCTGCGCGGCCGCCGGCGCCGGCACGGAGGGGGCTCCGATCGCGACGAAGGCGAGGAGCGGCACGAGGATCGTCGGTACGGAACGCGGGGACCTCCGGCGGCCGGAGGTCCCCCGAGCGGCATGCCGAGGCACGGGTCCCAGCTCCCAGATCGTTGCGCGGGCACGATACGCCGGGCACCGTCCGCGGGCAAGGATCATCCGGGGCCGGCCGTGCATGGTTCGAGCCTCCGGTTCAGGTCCTGGAGGCGCAACCTCGGCGGTCGGGGTAACGTTCCCTCTCACGTGAGCGGAGCCCATCGAGCTTCGCGGGGCGGGCTGGTGTGGGCGCTCGGGGTGGCGCTCGTGCTCAGCCTCGCACCCGGGCCCCCAGCGGTCGCGCTGGGTACAGCGGAGCGCCATGGCGTCCGTGCGGTCGGCGCCGTCCCGCGGCCCGTCGACCTCCCGCGGGTGCCGCCCGGGGTGGTGGACGCGGAGCGGGCGGCGGCCCGGCACCATGCGGTCGGCGCTCCCCCCCGACCCTCACCGCCCCCCCTGCGGGCCGCCGCGGCCGGGCCCCGGGACCCGGTCGCCACGTTCGGGTTCGACGCGATCGCGAACCAGCCGCCGTTCCCGATCCCGGCGGACCCCACGGGGGCGCTCGGCGACACCTGGTACCTGGCCGCGGTGAACGTCCACGTCGCCGTCTACGACCGCTCGGGGGTCCCCGCCCCGGCCTTCGCCACCCCCCGCCGCCTCCTGGACCTGGCCCCCTTCCCCCCGGGCACCGTGGACTTCGACCCCAAGGTCGTCTACGACCACTACACGGACCACTTCGTGCTGGTCTTCCTCGCGGTGAACGACGCGCGGGAGCGCTCGTGGATCGTGGTGGCCACCGCGCCCGACGCCACGGTCGCCGACCCCGCGACCTGGTGCGTGCGGAAGGTCCCGGGGGACCTCGTGCGGGGGGACGGACGGCAGTGGGCTGACTACCCGGGGCTCGGCTTCGACGACGACCGGGTGACGGTGACCTCGAACCAGTTCACGTTCCGCCCCTTCCGCTTCCGCTACGCGCAGGTGCTGTCGATGCCGAAGGCCCAGCTCTACGACTGCGCCCGGGACCTGGAGATCACGGTCTTCCACGGGGCGCTCACCCGGGAGCCGAGCGGCCGGAAGGCCTTCACGATCCAGCCCGCGGTGAGCTACGGCCCGGCCGCCCGGCAGTTCCTGGTCTCGTTCGACGCGGGGGCGTTCGAGGGGAACCGTCTCACGCTCTGGCGGATCGGCGAGGGGCCGCGGGGGCTCTTCCTCCGCCGGGCGTCGCTCGCCGTGGGGCGGGCCCGGGTCGCGCCCTTCGGCACCCAGGGCGGCGGGAGCCTGGTGCAGGAGGACACGCTCTGGGACACGGGGGACCTCCGCCTCACGAGCGCGCTCTACGACGGGGACCTGGGGGCGGTGTTCGCCGCCCACGCCGTGGAGCGGGACCTCGCCCCCGGCGACGGCTACGTGGAGTCGGCGATCCGCTGGTACGCGGTCGACCCCGCCCGCCGGCTCGACCGCTCGGCCGTGCTTCGCAAGGGCGTGCTCGGGACCCCGGGGGCGGACGCCGGGTGGCCGGCCCTGGTCACCGACGGCGCCGGGAACCTGGCCGTGGCCTTCAGCCAGGCCTCGGCGCTCACCGGCGAGTTCCTCTCGGCCTACGTCGCCGTCGTCGCCCCCGGCGAGACCACGGCCCGGACCCTCCTCCTGCGGGCGGGGGAGGCGCGGTACGAGGCGAAGGCCGGCGTGGAGCGGTGGGGGGACTTCAACGCCGCCTCCCGCGACCCGCTCGACCCCTCCCTCGTCGCGCTGGTCGGCCAGTTCGCGGACGCCGAGCCCGGCGAGACCGCCACCGACGACTGGCGGCAGCGGATCGACCTGGTGGCGCCGTAGCCGGCGACCGCGACCCCGCCCGCGCGCCGCAGGATCCCGCCTGGCCGGGCCCCGTATCCGCGCGGGGCCGGTATCCTGCCGGCATGCGGCTCTCCAAGCTCTTCGTGCCCACCCTCCGCGAGGACCCGGCCGAGGCCGAGGCGCCCTCCCACCGCCTCCTGCTGCGGGCCGGCTTCATCCGCCCGGTGATGGCCGGCGTGTTCACGACGCTCCCCCTCGGCGTGCGGACGATGCGGAAGATCGAGTCCATCGTCCGGGAGGAGATGGACGCGTCGGGGGCGCAGGAGATCCGGATGCCGATCGTGCTCCCGGCCGAGCCGTGGAAGGCGACCGGGCGGTGGGAGCTCTACGGCGACCTCCTGTTCCGGCTCAAGGACCGCCACGGCCGCGAGCTGCTCCTCGGCCCGACCCAGGAGGAGGTGGTGACCCCCCTGGTCGCCGGGGACCTCCCCTCCTACCGCGACCTGCCGGTGAACCTCTACCAGGTCGAGTGGAAGTACCGGGACGAGTACCGGCCCCGGTTCGGGCTGCTGCGCGGGCGGGAGTTCCTGATGAAGGACGCCTACTCCTTCGACCGGGACGAGGAGGGGATGCGGGCGTCGTACGAGGTGATGTACCGGGCCTACGAGCGGATCTTCGCCCGGTGCGGGTTGGACTTCGTGGTGGTGGAGGCGGACCCCGGCCAGATCGGGGGCGGCGTGAACCACGAGTTCATGGCCCGCGCCGACGTCGGCGAGGACCTCTTCGTGGAGTGCGAGAACGGGGACTACCTGGCCGACGTGGAGGCCGCGCGGCCGCGCCCGCCGGAGCCGGCCGGGGAGGGGACCGAGCCGCTCCGGGAGGTGGCGACGCCGGGGGCCGCCACGATCGAGGCGCTCTCGAGGTTCCTCGGCGTGCCGGCGGAGCGGACGCTCAAGTGCCTGCTCTACGCGGCCGGCGACCGGCGGATCGCGGTGCTCGTCCCGGGCGACCGGGAGGTGAACGAGGCCAAGCTGGAGCGCCTGTTCTTCCCGGCGCCGGTCCGGCCCCTCGAGGACGCCGACTTCGAGGCCCTGGGGCTCCCCAAGGGCTACGTGGGGCCCCAGGGGCTGCCGGCGGACGTGGAGGTCCTCGCCGACCACACGGTCCGGGGCGGCCGCGACTGGGTCACGGGCGCGAACCGGCCCGACCACCACGTGACCGGCGCGAACGAGGGCCGGGACTTCCGGGTGGACCGCTACGAGGACCTGGTCCGGATCCGGGACGGCGACCGCTGCCCGAACGACGGGGCGTCGCTCAGGACCAGCCGGTCGATCGTGGTCGGGCACATCTACCAGCTCGGCACGAAGTACTCCGAGCCGCTGAAGGCGACCTTCGTCGACGAGGACGGGATCGAGCGGCCCTACGTGATGGGCTGCTACGGGATCGGGATCTCCCGGGTGATGGCCGCCGCCGTCGAGCAGTACCACGACGAGCTGGGCCTGCGGTGGCCGAGGGCGCTGGCGCCCTTCGAGGTCCTCGTGGTGGCGGCGAACATGGACGACGAGCGGGTGGTGGCCGAGGCGGAGCGGATCCACGGGGAGCTCGAGGACCGCGGCGTGGAGGTCCTCCTCGACGACCGGGAGGCCTCGGCGGGGGTGAAGTTCGCCGACGCCGACCTGATCGGCGTCCCGGTCCAGGTGGTCGTGGGCCGGCGCGGGGTGGAGGCGGGCGTGGTCGACCTCAAGCTCCGGGCGACCGGCGAGCGCAGCGAGGCCCCGCTCCCGCGGGCCGCGGAGGCCGCCGTCGAGCTCCTGGAGCGGGCCCCGTGAGACGGCGCCTGGCCGCGGGCGCCCCCGGCGCGTAGGCTCACGGCCGTGGCGAGGACGCGTCGCGCGCCGTACCACCTGTACCGGTTCGTGGCGACCCACCCCGAGGTGGAGGGGGTCCTCCAGCACGTCGGCCTGCGGACCTGGGACCTCCTGCTCATCGACGTCGAGGGGAGGTGGGTCCGGGACGAGTTCGCCTCGCCCGAGGAGGCCGAGGCGGTCTGCCGCGACCTCGGGATCCCCGTGCACCGGGGCTGGGACGAGCGGATGGTGCGGCGGATGAACCGGGCCGAGCACTGGACCCGCCCGGGCGGCCAGCGCCGGGCCCGCTGACCCGGCGGCTCCCGCGGTCGCGCCGAGCCCGGCCGGTCGAGCTATACTGTTGCGTGGGAACAGGGAGTCGTGCTCGACCCGGAGGTGGGCTCGCCGCCCACTTTCTTTTTCGAGGGGCGGGCCCGGGCGAGGCGAGGGCGAGTTGGACGTGGAGGCGCTGGTCCGACCGGTCGTCGAGGCCGCGGGGATGGAGCTCGTCGAGGCGGTGGTCGCCCGCGAGCGGGGCCGCCGGGTCCTCCGGGTCACGGTCGATCGGGAGGGCGGGGTGGACCTCGACGCGATCGCCGAGGTCTCGGAGCGCATCTCGCGCCGCCTGGACCTCGAGGGCTTCGACCCCGGGGCCGGGCCGTACTCCCTGGAGGTGAGCTCGCCCGGGCTGGAGCGCCCGCTGCGGGAGCCGCGGGACTTCCAGCGGCGGGTGGGCGAGCGCGTGCGGGTCCGGACCAGGGAGCCGGTCGGTGGGGCCCGGACCCACGAGGGGACGCTGGTCGCGGCCGACGCGGAGGCGATCGTGGTGGCCGGCCCGGCGGGCGAGCGGCGGATCGCCTACGGGGAGATCCGCTCGGCGCGGGTCGTGGTCGACTGGGAGAGCGAGCTGAGGAGCGGGAAGTGAACGTCGAGATGATCCAGGCGCTCCGGGAGCTCGAGCGCGACAAGGGCATCGCGTTCGAGACGATCCTCCACGCCCTGGAGGACGCGATGGCGGCCGCCTTCAAGTCGTGGTGGCGGCAGCAGCACCCCGACCTCGACGAGGAGCGGGTCGGCGCGCGCGCCCAGATCGACCCGGAGACCGGCGACATGCGGATCTGGATCCAGGAGCTCGCCGAGACCGAGGAGGGCGAGACCGAGGTGGTCTCGGAGAAGGAGGTCGAGGTCACCGAGGAGTTCAAGGGCCGGATCGGGGCCCAGACCGCGAAGCAGGTGATCTTCCAGAAGCTCCGGGAGGCGGAGCGGGAGATGACCTACGAGGAGTTCGCGGGCCGCGAGGGCGACGTCGTCACCGGGATCGTCCAGCAGCAGGAGCGGCGGTACACCCTCCTCGACCTCGGGAAGGTGGAGGCCCTCCTGCCCCAGGCGGAGCAGGTGCCCTCGGAGGCCCTCCGCCACGGGGAGCGCGTCAAGGCCTACATCACCGAGGTCCGCAAGGGGACGAAGGGCCCCCAGATCGTGGTGTCGCGGACCCACCCCGGGCTGCTCAAGAAGCTGTTCGAGCTCGAGGTCCCCGAGATCGAGGAGGGCATCGTCGAGATCAAGGCGGTGGCCCGCGAGCCCGGCCACCGCTCCAAGATCGCCGTGGCCTCGCGCGAGCCCGCCGTGGACCCGGTCGGTGCCTGCGTCGGCCCCAAGGGCAGCCGGGTCCGGATGGTCGTGAACGAGCTGCGGGGGGAGAAGATCGACGTGGTGCCCTGGAGCCCGAACCCGGCCGAGTTCGTGGCCCACGCGCTCCAGCCGGCGAAGGTGAAGGAGGTCCGGATCGACCCCGCCACCCAGACGGCCCTCGTGATCGTCCCCGACTACCAGCTCTCGCTGGCGATCGGGAAGGAGGGGCAGAACGCCCGCCTCGCCGCCCGCCTCACCGGGTGGCGGATCGACATCAAGAGCGAGTCCCAGTTCGAGCAGGAGCAGCGGGCGCCGGCCCAGGCCCCCGTCCCCGCCCCCCCGGCGGAGGCGCCGGCGGCCGGGCCCGGGGCCGAACCGCCACCGGCCCCGGAGCCCGCCGGCCAGGGGGA
>FWWM01008017.1_pt1 | contig 20648 bp, 19 predicted proteins | sample 2228351 | NCBI WGS metagenome assembly FWWM01 (sample SAMEA103939774, study PRJEB20133) | metagenome
ACGTCGTGGAGGAGATCCACCGCGGCTACGCGGAGGCGGGCGCGGACATCCTCACCACGAACACGTTCACCGCCACCCGCATCGCGCAGGCCGACTACGGGCTGGAGGACGTCGTGCGCGAGATGAACGTGGCGGGCGCGCGCATCGCCCGTCGCGTCGCCGACGCCCACGGGGCCTTCGTCGCGGGCTCCGTCGGCCCCACGAACCAGACCCTCTCGCTCTCCCCCCGGGTGAACGACCCGGCCTTCCGGGCCATCACCTTCGACGAGCTCGTCGAGGCCTACGCGGAGCAGATCGACGGGCTCCGCGAGGGCGGGGTGGACCTGCTGCTCATCGAGACGATCTTCGACACGCTGAACGCGAAGGCCGCCATCGTGGCGGCCAAGGACGTGGCGCCGGAGCTCCCGATCATGCTCTCGGTGACCATCACGGACCGGAGCGGGCGCACGCTCTCCGGGCAGACCGTCGAGGCCTTCTGGATCTCCGTGGCCCACGCCGAGCCCCTCAGCGTCGGCGTGAACTGCGCCCTCGGCGCCGCCGAGATGCGGCCGCACCTGGAGACCCTGGCCCGCATCGCGCCCGTGTACACGAGCTGCCACCCCAACGCCGGTCTGCCGAACGCCTTCGGCGAGTACGAGGAGCGGCCGGAGGTCACGGCGAAGTACCTCCGCGAGTACGCGGAGGCGGGGTTCGCGAACATCCTCGGCGGCTGCTGCGGCACCACCCCCGAGCACATCCGCCGGATCGCCCACGCCGTGGAGGGGCTGCCGCCCCGGCGCCCGCCCGCCCCCGAGCGCGTGACGAGCCTCGCCGGCCTCGAGCCCTTCCGCATCACCCCCGAGACCGGCTTCGTGATGATCGGCGAGCGGCAGAACGTCACCGGCTCCGCCCGCTTCCGCCGGCTCATCGAGGCCGGCGACTTCCAGGGCGCCGTGGAGATCGCCGCCGAGCAGGTCCGCAGCGGCGCGAACATGCTCGACGTCAACATGGACGCCGACCTCCTCGACGGCGTGCGGGCGATGACGACGTTCCTCAACATCATCGCCACCGAGCCCGAGATCGCCCGCGTGCCCATCATGATCGACTCCTCCCGCTTCGAGGTGATCGAGGCCGGCCTGAAGTGCGTGCAGGGCAAGGGCGTCGTGAACTCGATCAGCCTCAAGGAGGGGGAGGAGGACTTCCTCGAGAAGGCCCGCCGCATCAAGCGCTACGGCGCCGCCGTCGTCGTCATGGCCTTCGACGAGCAGGGCCAGGCCGACACCGTCGAGCGCAAGGTCGAGATCTGCTCGCGCGCGTACCGCCTCCTCGTGGAGGAGGCGGGGTTCGAGCCCGAGGACGTGATCTTCGACCCCTGCATCCTCGCCGTGGCCACCGGGATCCCCGAGCACGACGAATACGCGAAGGCCTTCATCGAGGCGACGAGGATCCTCAAGGAGCGCTTCCCCCGTGCGAAGGTCTCGGGCGGGGTCTCCAACCTCTCCTTCAGCTTCCGGGGCAACGACCGGGTGCGGGAGGCGATGCACTCGGCGTTCCTGTACCACGCGATCCGGGCCGGCCTGGACATGGCCATCGTGAACGCCGGGCAGATCGCGCTCTACGAGGACATCCCGCCCGAGCTCCTGGAGCGGGTGGAGGACGTGATCTTCAACCGCCGGCCCGACGCCACCGAGCGGCTCCTCGCCTTCGCCGAGACCGTGAAGGGCGAGGGCGCCCGACGCACCGAGGACCTGTCCTGGCGGGAGGGGACGGTGGAGGAGCGCCTGAAGCACGCGCTCGTCCACGGGATCGACACGTACATCGTCGAGGACACCGAGGAGGCGCGCAAGCGCTACGAGCGACCGCTCGACGTGATCGAGGGGCCCCTCATGGACGGGATGCGCATCGTCGGCGACCTCTTCGGCGCCGGCAAGATGTTCCTCCCCCAGGTCGTGAAGAGCGCCCGGGCCATGAAGAAGGCCGTGGCCTACCTCGAGCCCTTCATGGAGGAGGAGAAGGAGCGCACGGGGACCTCCAGCGGCAGCCAGGGGAAGGTCGTGCTGTGCACGGTGAAGGGCGACGTCCACGACATCGGCAAGAACATCGTCGGCGTCGTCCTCGGCTGCAACAACTACGAGGTCGTGGACCTCGGGGTGATGGTGCCGCCCGACGTGCTCCTCGACACCGCCGAGCGGGAGGGCGCGGACGTGGTGGGCTGCTCGGGCCTCATCACCCCCTCCCTGTCGGAGATGGTGAACGTCGCGCGCGAGATGGAGCGCCGGGGGCTGCGGATCCCCCTGCTCATCGGCGGGGCGACGACCTCGCGCCAGCACACGGCGGTGAAGATCGCCCCCGAGTACTCGGGCCCGGTCGTCCACGTCGTCGACGCCTCCCGCGTCGTCGGCGTCGTCTCGGACCTCCTCGACCCGGAGCGGCGATCGGTCCTGGACCGGGAGAACCGCGCGGAGCAGGAGCGCCTGCGCGCCCTCCACGCCGAGCGCGAGGCGCAGCCCCTGCTCCCCTACCGGGTCGCCCTGGAGCGGCGGACGCCGATCGTGTGGGATCCGGAGGACCTCCCGGCGCCGCCGTTCACGGGCACGAGGGTCGTCGAGCCCTCCATCGCCGAGCTCCGCCCGTACATCGACTGGACGTTCTTCTTCACCGCCTGGGAGCTGAAGGGCCGCTACCCCCAGATCCTCGAGCACCCCAAGCACGGCGCCGCCGCGCGGGAGCTCCTCGCCCACGCGAACGAGATGCTCGACGAGCTCGAGCGCGACGGCTCGCTCGCGGCCCGGGGCGTGTACGGGTACTGGCGGGCGTGGGGCGATGGGGACGACCTGGTCCTCGACGTCGACAGGGAGCGGGTCCGCCTGCCGATGCTCCGCCAGCAGGCCGACCACGGCGACGACCGACCGAACCGCTCCCTCGCGGACTTCGTCGCGCCCGCCGAGACCGGCCTGCCGGACCACCTGGGGGCCTTCGCGGTCACCGGGGGGATCGGGGCGGAGGAGCTCGCCGCCCGCTTCGAGGCCCGGCACGACGACTACCGCGCCATCATGGTGAAGGCCCTCGCCGATCGGCTCGCCGAGGCCCTGGCCGAGTGGCTCCACGAGCGCGTCCGCCGGGAGTGGTACGAGACGGGCCCCCCGATGAGCCTCGAGGACCTCCTGGCGGAGCGCTACCGCGGGATCCGTCCCGCCTTCGGCTACCCGGCGTGCCCCGACCACTCCCGCAAGGCCACCCTCTGGGAGCTCCTGGGTCCCGACCGGGTGGGGATCGAGCTGACGGAGCACTTCGCCATGCGCCCGGCGGCGAGCGTCTCCGGCCTGTACCTCGCCCACCCCGCCGCCCGCTACTTCAACGTCGGACGGCTCGGCAAGGACCAGGTCGAGGACTACGCCTCCCGGTGCGGCGAGCCTCGGCGGGACATCGAGCGCTGGCTCCTGCCGTACCTCGCCTACGACCCGGATTGAGGGTTGCGCGCCGGGGCGACTGGGAGTAGCCTGGCGCCATGGACGTCCCCGCGCCGGCGGACCGGGCGCCCCTTGCGCTCACAGTCGGCGGGATCCCCCGGCGACGCGCCGCCTGGATCGCCGGGATCACCGCGGTGACGCTCGCGGCCGGGATCGCGCTCGCCGCCTGGGTCGCGAACGTCGAGCCCCTGGGGTTCGACGGCGGACTGACGTCGGTCCGCCCGCTGGGCCTGGTGACCGCCCACCTCGACGCGCTCTCGCCCTCGGGCGACCACTTCGGTCAGTACCGGGTGAGCCTGCCTCCGGGCGAGCGCTTCCGGTTCGCCGTCACCCTCATCAACCGGAGCCCGTTCCCCGTGACGGTCACCGCGGCCGGGAGCGGCGCCGTGCCCTGGGGCCCGAGGATCGTGGGCGCGCGGATGCGCGACCGGATGGAGGGCGGCCCCGCGCAGCCGCTCCCGTACACGATCCCCCCGCACGGGAGGGCGGACCTCCTCGCTGAGGTCGCCTTCGATGGCTGCCTGCCCGCGCGCGTGGGCACCGCCATCACCTCCGTCCCCGTCTCCTTCCGCATGTTCGGGCTCGTCGAGCGGAGGACGGAGGTCACCCTGCCCATGACCATCGAGGTCGTCGGCGCACCGGGCACGCGCTGCCCCTGAGGGGGTCCCACACGTCGCCTCCCCCTCGGCTGCTACCCTCTGCGCCCACATGGGCGCGTTCTGGCACTCGTTCTCGGACCTCGCCGCCGTGGAGCGCGAGGGCGAGCTCGTCATCGAGCGGGGCGAGGGCGTGCACATCTTCGACGAGGCGGGCCGTCGGTACCTCGACGCGACCGCCGCCCTGTGGTACTGCAACGTCGGCTACGGCCGCGAGGAGATCGCCGAGGCCGCCGCGCGCCAGCTGCGGACCCTCTCCGCCTACTCGACCTTCGGCGACCTCGCGAACCGGCCGGCGATCGAGCTCGCCGAGCGGGTCGCCGCCCTCGCCCCCGTCCCGGGCAGCCGGGTGTTCCTCACGAGCGGTGGGTCGGACTCGATCGACACCGCCGCCAAGATGGCCCGCCGGTACTGGCAGCTCGTGGGCGAGCCCGACCGGACCCTGTTCATCACCCGCGAGCGGGCCTACCACGGCATGCACATCGCGGGGACGAGCCTGGCGGGGATCGAGGCGAACGCCGCCGGGTACGGCACCTTCGTCGGCGACGTCCTCAAGGTGGCCTGGGACTCCGCCGAGGCGCTGCGCGAGGCGATCGCGCTGGCCGGGCCGGAGCGGGTGGCGGCGTTCTTCTGCGAGCCCGTGATCGGCGCCGGCGGCGTCTTCGCCCCGCCCGAGGGTTACCTGCGCGAGGTCCGGGAGGTCTGCCGCTCAACGGGCGTGCTCTTCGTGGCCGACGAGGTCATCACCGGCTTCGGCCGCGTGGGCGACTGGTTCGCGAGCCGCCGCTTCGACCTCGAGCCCGACATCGTGACCTGCGCCAAGGGCATCACGAGCGGCTACCTCCCGATGGGCGCGGTCATCGCCTCCCCCCGCGTGGTGGAGCCCTTCCTCGCGCCCAGCGCCGGGATGTGGCGCCACGGCTACACGTACGCGGGCCACGCGACCGTCGCGGCGGCGGCCCTGGCGAACCTGGCGATCATGGAGCGCGAGGGCCTCCCCGAGCGGGCCCGCGCCCTCGAGTCGGAGCTCGCCGCCGCCCTCGCACCCCTCGCGGAGCACCCCCTGGTCGAGGAGGTGCGGGCCGGGCTGGGGGTGATGGCCGCGGTGCAGCCCGCCGCCGAGGCCATCGCCGAGGACCCCTCGCTGCCCGCCCGGCTCGTGCGCGCCTGCCGCGACCACGGGATCATGACCCGGGCGCTGGCCACCGGCGCGCTCCAGATCTCGCCCCCCTTGGTGATGGGCGCGGAGGACCTGCGCGAGCTCGCCGAGGGGATCGGTGCGGCCCTGGACGACCTGGCCCGGGGATAGCTCGGCCGCCGCTTCCGCGACGGCCGAGCGCGGGGGATAGCCACCCGCGAGCGAGCTGGAAGGCGGAGACGGTGCGGTCCGACCGCGAGTCCTTCACCACCCCCTCAACGCTCGCGGGCTCACCTCCGTTATCGGCACGCGACCCGCTCGGAACTTGAGCGACGCGTTCCAGGCCGAAGTGGCGGGCCTAGTGGAAGGAGTGGCCGCAGGCGCACGTGCCCTGCGCCACGGGGTTGTCGATGGTGAAGCCCGAGGCCTCCAGCGTGTCCACGAAGTCGATCGTGGCCTCCGAGAGATAGGGGGCGCTCATCCGGTCCACGACGATACGGACGCCGAACTGCTCGTCGGTGAGGTCGCGGTCGGTGATCTGATCGTCGAGGTACATCGCGTACCGGAGGCCCGAGCACCCGCCGGGCTGCACGGCCACCCGCAGCGCGACGTCGTCCCGCCCCTCCTCCGCGAGCAGCTCCTTCACCTTGCCCGCGGCCGCCTCGGTCAGCTGGATCATCCCCACCTCCGAACCTCGTTCCCGCCCATCCTACCAAGGTCGCCGCGCTTTCCTACCCACCCGGTCGGGTTTCCCGGAAGTCGGCGACCTCGGCCCGGGCGGCCCGCCGGAGCTCCTCCGGCGTGGTGCGGAAGACCGCGTCCGGCGTCCCCGCCGCCGCCCACACCTCCTCGTGCCGGAGCAGGTCGGGATCGAGGAAGGTCTGGAGCCGCTCCGGGTGCCCGAAGGGGGGTGTCCCGCCCACGGCGAACCCCGTGGCCGCCCTGGCCTCCTCGGGCGTGGCCCGGCGCACCTCCCGCGCCCCCACGAGCGCGGCGAGCTTGGCGGTATCCACGCGGTTCGCGCCCGAGGTGAGCGCGAGCACCGGCCTGCCGTCGGCCATGAACACGAGCGACTTCACGATCTGGCCGACCCCGCATCCGACCGCCCGCGCCGCCTCCTCGGCGGTCCTCGTCCCCTCCGGGAACCGGCGGACCTCCACGGGGTGTCCGAGGACCGCCGCCGCCTCCAGGAACCGATCGATCGCCCTCACGGGCGGGAGGGTAGCCCCTCGGCGAGGTCGGCGGCGAGCTCCTCGAGGGCGAGCCGTGCCTCGCCGAGCGCTCGGGCCTCGCCCACGAGGTCCACGAGCGACCGGACGGTGACGCCCTCGGGCTCGACCTCGGCGCGGCCGCAGAGCACCGCGACGGGCACGCCGGCGACCCGGGCGAGCCCGAGCACGCCCGCCGGGACCTTGCCTCGGAGCGACGTGGTGTCGAAGGCCCCCTCGCCCGTGATCACGAGGTCCGCGCGCTCGATCCGCTCCGCGAGCCCCACGGCCTCCGCCACGAGCTCCACGCCGGGCCGCAGGCGCGCGCCGAGGAACGCGACGAGCCCGGCGCCGAGACCCCCGGCGGCCCCGGCGCCGGGCAGCCCCCGGACGTCCACCCCGAGGTCCCGGTGGACGACGGCCGCGAGGTGCCCGAGCGCCCGGTCCAGCAACAGGACCTCCTCCGCGGTGGCGCCCTTCTGGGGCGCGAACACGTGGGCGGCCCCGCGGGGACCCGTGAGCGGGTTGTCCACGTCGCAGCACGCCTGGACCCGCAGGCGCCGGACCAGGGGGTCGAGGCCGCTCGCGTCGATCCGCACGAGCTCCAGGAGCCCGATCCCCCCGGGCCGGATGGGCCGGCCCTCGGCGTCGGTGAGGGACACCCCGAGCGCCTGGGCCATCCCCGCGCCGCCGTCGGTGGTGGCGCTCCCCCCGAGGCAGACGAGCACCTCCCGCGCCCCCGCCCGGGCGGCCTCCCGGATGAGCTCGCCCGTGCCCCGCGTGCTCGCCCGCAGGGGGTCCCGCCGGGCCGGCGAGACGAGCTCGAGCCCGGAGGCGCGCGCCATCTCGACGATCCCGATGGGGCCGCCCGGGGCGTCGGCGAGGCCGTACGGCGCCTCCACCGGATCGCCCAGGGGACCGCTCACCCGGGCCGACCGGCGCTCACCTCCGAGGGCCGCGAGGAGGGCCTCGAGGGTCCCCTCCCCACCGTCGGCGAGGGGCACCTCCTCGACCAGGTCCCCCGGCCGCGCCCGACGCCACCCGCGCGCGATCGCCGCCGCGGCCTCGGCGGCGGAGAGCGTCCCCCGGAACTTGTCGGGCGCCACGAGGATCCGCACGTCCGGTACGGTACGATGCCGCGCCGGCCGGCGACGGCGCCGCCGGTCAGGTCGCACGAGGGGGAACGGAGCGTGGAGCGGACCCGGCTCATCGGCATCCTGCACGCCGAGCGCGCCCGCCTGGGGCGCACGATCCAGTACGCGGACCCGAGCACCTGGGACGCGCCGAGCCCCTGCGAGGGGTGGCGCAACCGCGACGTGCTCGCGCACCTCGCGGCCCAGGACGCGGCCGCCGCCCAGCTCCTCGGGGGCGAGCCCCCGGCCGAGCTCGAGGCCTTCCGGGAGGCGAACGGCGGCGAGCTGTGGGTCTCGGGCTTCAACGAGTGGGCGGTGCGGGTGCGTGAGGACGTGCCCGCCCTCCAGCTCGCCCTGGACTGGGGCCGGGCCGCGGACCTCCTGTGCACCCGGGCCGCCGCGATCCCGGAGGAGGAGTGGCCCCGGCGCCGGGTCCCGTGGCTCGCCGGGGAGATCGGCGTGCGGTACCTCGTCCAGTCGCGCATCGTCGAGTGGTGGCTCCACGGCGAGGACCTGCGCGAGGGGACGGGGCAGGAGCCCAACCCCCAGCACTGGCCGGTGCACCTCACCTGCGACCTGGGGATCCGGATGCTCCCCTACGCCCTCGCTCTCGCCGGCCTGTCCTTCCCCGGCGCGAGCGTCCGGGTGGACCTCTCGGGCATGGGCGAGGGGTCGTGGCACTGGGGGCTCGCGCCGCGCGAGGCGCCGGCGGAGGACAAGAAGCCGGACGCCTGGATCGAGGGGCGCGCCCTCGCCTTCGCCAAGGTCGCCGGGCGCCGCGTGCCGGGGACCTACTTCCTGGACATCGGCGAGCTCGTGGTGGGGGGCGACGAGGAGATCGCCCTGGCGGTCCTCGAGCACGTCCGCGCGTACGTGGACTAGCGGGCGATCACGAGCCGCTTGATCGCGCGGGGCACGGCCCCGAAGCGGTACTTGTAGGCGTAGTCGCCCTTGAGGAGGTCGAACCCGCCGCAGCCCGCCTCGATCGCGATCCGGATGTCCTCGGCGACGAGGACCATGCCGGGGGCCAGGTGCTGCCAGGACCGGTCGAAGGCGGAGTTGTAGAGGTAGAACACCCCCTCGAAGCGGAACCCGATCGTGCCGGCCACCTTCTCCTCGCCGACCTCGAGGAAGGTGAGGTTGAAGATGCCCCGCGGCAGGAAGGCCTCCCCGAGGCGGCGGAAGAAGATCTCCATCCCGGGCTGCATGAACACGCCCTTGGGCCCCTCGCTCGCGCGGTGGAGCTCGACGAACCGGTCCAGGTAGGGCCGGAGGGTCTCGGGGCGCGCGAGCGTCACGTGGTACGGGCCGCCCTCGGTCGCGAGCTTCCGGGCCTTCCGGCGGATCTCGTGGCGCAGCTTCGAGGGGAGCCCGGCCAGGTACGCCTCGTAGGAGCCGGGCAGCGCGAGGTACGGCGCGACCCCGTTCTGGTCGTCGACGATCTCCACCGAGAGCCCCTGGGCGCTCGCGGCCTCCGCCAGGAGCCCGAGCCAGGGACGGTCCTCCGGGAGGCCGCGCAGGTCGGCCGCCGACCAGTCCTCCCGTCGGACGAGGGCGGCGAGGAGCTCCTTGGCCACGGCGGGCCGCAGCTCGGGGACCGCGACCGGCCCCATGTAGTCCATCACCTCGGTCCCGCCGAGGAACCGCAGGGTCTCGCCGACCCGCTCGAAGGCCACGGCGCCGACCTGCGCGCCGTCGTGCTCGGCGAAGGCGAGGAGGAGGTGCTCCGGCCGCTCCGCGAACTCCTCCCAGTAGAGCTTCAGGTAGCCCGGCGTGTGGAAGAACGTGCCGGCCTCATCGGCGGTGACGAGGGCCGACCAGTCCCGTCGGGCGAAATCGCGCGCGTCCTCCGAGAAGACGATCTCCATGGCTCGGGCTCCGGTGGGCCCGACCCTACCAGGGCGGGCCGGGGGTCAGTGGGGCCGCGCCCCCGTGGCCCTTCCCGCCTCGCCCTCGAGGGCCTCCTGGAGGACGTCCCAGGCCAGGACGGCGCACTTGATGCGGATCGGGTACTTCACGACCCCCCTGAGGGCCACGAGGTCCCCGAGCTCGTCCTCGGAGGGCTCCAGGTCCCCCGCCATCATGCTCCGGAAGTCGTGGATCAGCCGCCGGACGTCCTCGAGCGGCTTCCCGCTCACGGCCTCGGTCATCATCGAGGCCGAGGACTGGCTGATGGAGCAGCCCTGCCCGAGGAAGGACACCTCCTGGACCTTCTCCCCCTCGGTCCGGACGAACACGGTGATCTCGTCGCCGCAGAGCGGGTTGTTCCGCGAGCAGCGCAGGGTCGCCTCCGGCAGCTCCCGCTTGTTCCTCGGGTTCTTGTAGTGGTCGAGGATGACTTCCTTGTAGATGTCGTCGAGCGCCAACCCTTCCCCCTCAGGACCCGAGGACGGCCTCGGCCTTGGCGAGCGCCTCGACCAGGGCGTCCACCTCCTCCGGCGTGTTGTACACGTAGAACGACGCCCGCGCGGTCGCCGGCACGCCGTACCGGCGCATCACGAGCTGCGTGCAGTGGTGCCCGGCCCGGATCGCGATCCCCTCCTCGTTCAGGATCGTGGCGAGGTCGTGCGGGTGCACGTCCTTGTACCAGAACGAGATCGCCCCGCCCCGGACGGTCGGGTCCAGGGGCCCGAAGATGCGCGCCCCGGCCTCCCGCAGCCGCTCGAGCGCGTACCCGGTGAGCTCGACCTCGTGGGCCCGGACCCGGTCCATCCCCAGCGCCTCCAGGTAGTCGATGGCCGCGCCGAGGCCGACCTCCTGGGCGATGTTCATCGTGCCCGCCTCGAACTTGTACGGCACGACGTTCCAGGTCGAGCGGTCGTGGAAGACCTCCTCGATCATGTGGCCGCCCGAGAGGAACGCGTCCATCCGCTCGAGCAGCTCGCGCTTCGCGTACAGCCCGCCCGAGGCCGTGGGGCCGAGCATCTTGTGACCGCTGATCGTGAGGAAGTCGCAGTCGAGCTCGACCACGTCCACGGGGACGTGCGGCACGAGCTGGGCCCCGTCCACGAGCGCGAGGGCCCCCACCGCGTGGGCCGCGGCGACGAGCTCCTTGATCGGCGGCAGCGTGCCGAGGGCGTTCGACATCCCCGTCACGGCGAGCAGCTTCGTGCGCTCCGTGAGGAGCCCCTCGAGGCCCGAGAGGTCCAGGAGGCCGTCGTCGGTGAGGGGGATGTAGCGGAGCACCGCGCCCGTGTCGCGCGCCGCGAGCTGCCACGGCACGATGTTCGAGTGGTGCTCCATCTCGGTGAGGAGGATCTCGTCGCCCTCCCGGAGCTCGCGGCGGGCCCACGCGTAGGCGACGAGGTTCGTGGACTCCGTCGTGCCCCGGGTGAACACGATCGTCGCGGGATCCGGCGCGCCGATGAAGCGGGCGAGCTTCGCCCGGGCCTCCTCGTACATCGAGGTCGCCTCCTCGGCGAGGAGGTAGATGCCGCGGTGGGCGTTGGCGTTGTGGTGGGCGTAGAAGTCCGCCTCGGCCTCGATGACCTGGCGGGGCTTCTGGCTCGTGGCGGCGGAGTCGAGGTAGACGAGGGGCTTGCCGCCCACGGTGCGCTCGAGCACCGGGAAGTCCGCGCGGATCCGCGCGACGTCGAGCGCCCCGGAGCGCTCCTCGGTCACCGACATCGCTCGCCCCTCACGTCGTCGCGCCCACCTGCTCCTCGAGCCCCAGCTCGCGGCGGAGCTCCTCGTAGCCCTTCTGCTCGAGCTCGTGCGCGAGCTCCTTCCCGCCGGACCTCACGATACGCCCTTGCATCATGACGTGGACGTGATCCGGGGTGATGTAGTTGAGGATCCGCTGGTAGTGGGTCACGAGCAGGACCCCGAGGCGGGGCCCCACGAGCTGCGCGATCCCCGTCGCCACCTGCTTCAGCGAGTCGATGTCGAGGCCCGAGTCCGTCTCGTCCAGGATCGCGATCTCGGGCTCGAGGACCGCGAGCTGGAGGATCTCGTTCCGCTTCTTCTCCCCGCCCGAGAACCCCTGGTTCACGTAGCGGTTCACCATCGCGTCGTCCACCCCGAGCAGGGCCATCTTCTCCTTCAGGTGCTTGCGGAACGCCAGGGCGCCGATCTCCTCCCCCCGCACGGCCTTGTACGCCGTGCGCAGGAAGTTCACGACCGAGACCCCCGGCACCTCCACCGGGTACTGCATCGCCAGGAACAGGCCGCGGCGGGCTCGCTCGTCCGGCGAGAGCTCCGTGATGTCCTCGCCCTTGAACAGGATCCGGCCGTCCGTCACCTCGTACCCGGGCCGGCCCATGATCACGTTCGCGAGCGTCGACTTGCCCGACCCGTTCGGTCCCATGAGGGCGTGGACCTCGCCCTGCCGGACCACGAGGTCGATCCCCTTCAGGATCTCCTTGCCCTCGACCGAGACCCGGAGCCCCCGGACCTCGAGCGTCGCCGGCTCACCCACCGTCCTTCACCTCGATCCACACGTCGTCGTCCTCCGTCGTCACCTGGAACACCTCGATCGGCCGGGTGGCCGGCAGGGAGCGCGGCCGGCCGGTGTCGAGGTCGAACGCGGACCCATGCTTCGGGCACTCGATGGTCCGCTCCTCGAGATCCACGTCACCCTCGGTCAGGTACTCGTGGGCGTGGGAGCAGATCGCGTCGACCGCGCGAAGCCCCGCCTCGCCCAGGTCCACGAGGGCGATCTCCCGCCCGTCCGCGCGCACGAGCCGCACCGTGCCCGGCGCGAGCTCCGACCGCGAGCAGACCCGGTACCGTCTCACCTCGCGAGCTCCTCCTCGATCGCCTCGGCCACACCCTCGCGGACCTCCTGGAGGGGGATCCGGTCCAGGACCTCCTGGAAGAAGCCGGTGACGATGAGCCGCTCGGCCTCCTCCCGGGGGATCCCCCGGCTCTGCAGGTAGAACAGGGTCTCCTCCTCCACCGGGCCCACGCTCGCGGCGTGGCCGCAGCGCACGTCGTTGTTCTCGATCTCCAGGTTCGGGATCGCGTCCGCCTTGGCCCGGTCCGAGAGCACGAGGTTCCGGCTCGTCTGCATCGCGTCGGTCCGCCTCGCCCCCGGCCGGACGTGGATCCAGCCGCTGTAGACGGCCCGGCTCGCGTCCCGCAGCGCCCCCTTGTAGAGGAGGTCGCTGTGGCAGCTCGGCGCCTGGTGGTCCTGCTCCGTGCGGTGATCGAAGTGCTGGGTCCCGTCGGCGAAGAACACCCCGAGCATCTCGCTCGACGCCCCCGGCTCGGCGAGCAGGCTCTCGGCCTCGGCCCGGGCGAGGGAGGCCCCGAAGCCCACGGCCACCGAGCGCAGGTCCACGTCGCGGGCGAGGCGCGTCCGCTGGATCCCGAGGTGGGTGACCCCCTGCCCCCACTCCTGGATGGAGACGTAGCGCACCCGCGAGGCCGGCCCGGTGTGGATCTCGGCGATCGCCACGGCCAGGGCCCGACCGAGGTCGGGACTCGCGTAGCGGTCGATGAAGGTCACCTCCGCGTCCTCCCCCACGACGATGAGCGTGTGGGGGAACACGGCCGCCCCGTCCGCGTCGAGCCAGGTGAGCGTCTGGAGCGGGGCCTCGACGACCACACCGTCCGGGACGTAGAGGAACGCCCCGCCGGTGCGGAACGCCCCGTGGAGCGCCGTGAACTTCGTGCGCGAGGTGGGAACGAGCGAGTGGAGGTAGGGCTCCACGAGCTCCGGGTGGTCCCGGGCGGCCGCGTCGAGGTCACTGAAGATCACGCCCTCGGCGGCGAGCGCGGGGTCGAGGTGGGAGACGGCGACGATGGAGTTGTGCTGGACCTGCAGGCCGGCGCGCTCCCCCACCGAGCCCGCCGCCCGCAGGATCGCCTCGTCCACGCCGTCCAGGTTCTCGGCCCGCACGCCCGCGGCGAAGGGCGTGAAGGTGAGCTCGAGGCCCGACAGGTCCGTGTACCGCCACTCCTCCGTCTCCTGGGAGGGCACCGGCAGCGCGAGGAACTCCGTGAACGCCTGCTTGCGCAGGGCCTCGACGAAGGGCGGCGCCGCGGGCAGACGGCCGAGGGCCTCCTCGTCGAAGGTGGTCGTCGCGATGGTCATGGTCGAATCCTAGCAGGCAGGTCGGATTCACCCCCGCCCGGGTCCCGCCGCCGAGCCGCCGGAGGAGGGCCCTCCTCGCTAGCCGACCGCGCCCTCCATCTGGAGCTCGATGAGGCGGTTCAGCTCGACCGCGTACTCCATGGGGAGCTCGCGGGTGATCGGCTCGATGAAGCCGTTCACGATCATCGCCGTCGCCTCGGCCTCGGACAGGCCCCGGCTCATGAGGTAGAAGAGCTGGTCCTCGCCGACCTTGCTCACGGTCGCCTCGTGGCCGAGGGCGGCGGTCTCCTCCTCCACCTCGATGTACGGGTACGTGTCCGAGCGCGAGAGCTCGTCGAGGATGAGGGCGTCGCACCGGACCGTGCTCTTCGCGTGGTGGGCGTCGGGCTCGACGCGGACGAGCCCGCGGTACCCCGTGCGCCCGCCGTCCTTGGAGACCGACTTGGAGGTGATCACGCTCGTCGTGTAGGGGGCCGCGTGGATCGCCTTGCCGCCGGCGTCGGTGTGCTGACCCCGGCCCGCGTAGGCGACCGACAGGATCTCCCCCCGTGCGCCCTTGCCCAGCAGGTAGATGGACGGGTACTTCATCGTCACCTTGGAGCCGATGTTCCCGTCCACCCACTCCATCACCGCGTCCTCGTAGACGGCGGAGCGCTTCGTGACGAGGTTGTAGACGTTCGTGGACCAGTTCTGGATCGTCGTGTAGCGGACCCGGGCGCCGGGCTTCACCACGATCTCGACCACGGCCGCGTGCAGGGAGTCGCTCGTGTAGATCGGCGCCGAGCAGCCCTCGACGTAGTGCACGTAGCTGCCCTCGTCGGCGATGATCAGCGTCCGCTCGAACTGGCCCATGTTCTCGGCGTTGATCCGGAAGTACGCCTGGAGGGGGATGTCCACGTGCACGCCCGGCGGGACGTAGATGAACGACCCGCCCGACCACACCGCCGAGTTCAGCGCGGCGAACTTGTTGTCGTTCGGCGGCACGATCGTGCCGAAGTACCCCCGGACGAGGTCGGGGTGCTCCCGCAGCCCGCTGTCCATGTCCGTGAAGAGCACGCCCATCGAGGCGAGCTCCTCGCGGATCTTGTGGTAGACGACCTCGGACTCGTACTGCGCCGAGACGCCGCCCAGGTACTTCTTCTCGGCCTCGGGGATCCCCAGGCGGTCCCAGGTCCCCCGGATCTCCTCGGGCAGGTCCTCCCAGGACCGCGCCTGCTGCTCCGTGGGCTTCAGGTAGTAGTAGATGTCGTCGAAGTCGATCCCCGACAGGTCCGCCCCCCACCACGGCATGGGGCGGGCGAGGAAGTGCTTCAGCGCCTTCAGGCGGAACCGGCGCATCCAGTCGGGCTCCCCCTTGATCGCGGAGATCTCCTCCACGATCTCCTCGGAGAGGCCCTTCTTCGGCTGGAAGACGTACTCGACCCGGTCCTTCCAGTCGTACCGGTACCCCTTGGCGAGCTCCCTCAGGTGCTCTTCCTGGCTGATGGCCACGGCTGCTCTCCCTCGCGTCTCCGGTCCCGAACCCAGCTTAGCCGCGGGCTCGCCGAAAGTCTACCGCCTCGGTCGGATTCCGGCGTCCCTCGGGCGCTCACGCGACCGCGCCGGCATCCTCCGGCACCGCCCGCAGGGACCCGTCCCGCACGTCGTACACGAACCCGCGCACCGGCATCCCCGGCGGCAGGAGCGGCGACGCGCGGAGCCGGCCCACGTCCTCCCGGACGCTCTCCTCGAGGTCCGTGAAGGGCAGGAAGTCCACGTCCGAGGCGTCGACGCCGAGCTCCCGGCGCAGCCGCTCGCGCAGCTCCTCGTTCGTGAAGGTGCGCATACCGCAGTCCGTGTGGTGGACGACGGCCACCTCCCGCGTCCCGAGCAGGTGGGCCGAGATCGCAAGCGACCGGATGGCGTCCTCCGAGGCCCGGCCCCCCGCGTTGCGGATCACGTGGGCCTCGCCGAGGTCGAGGCCGAGCGCGGCGAGCGGGTCGATCCGGGCGTCCATGCACACGAGCACGGCCAGACGCCGCCTGGGCGGCGCCGCGAGATCGCCGCGCGCGAACGTCGCCGCGTACCGCGCGTTGCCCTCGAGCAGGGCGTCGAGCTCGCTCATCCCCCGAGCTCGACGGGGGCGCCGACGAGCGAGCCGTACTCGGTCCAGGAGCCGTCGTAGTTCTTCACGTTCGGGTACCCCAGCAGCTCGGTCAGGGCGAACCACGTGTGGCTCGAGCGCTCCCCGATCCGGCAGTACGCGATGACCTCACGATCGGGGGTGATGCCGGCGCCCCCGTAGATCGCGCGCAGCTCCTCCACGTCCTTGAAGGTGCCGTCCTCGTTCACCGCCCGGACCCAGGGGATGTTCGCGGCGCCGGGGATGTGGCCAGGGACCTGGGACTGCTCCTGGGGCAGGTGGTCCGGCGCGAGCTTCTCCCCCCGGTACTCCTCGGGCGAGCGCACGTCCACGAACCCCGCGGCGCCGAGCCTGGCGAGGACCTCGTCCCGCAGGGCCCGGATCCCCGGCCGCTCGGGGCCGCGGATCTCGTAGCCCGTGGGCTCGTAGCCGGGGACCTCCTGGGTCAGGGGACGGCTCTCCAGCTCCCACTTCTTCCGCCCCCCGTTCAGGAGCTTCACCGGGTCGAAGCCGCGGAGCTTGAGGAGCCAGTACGCGTACGCGGCGAACCAGTTGTTGTTGCCCCCGTACAGGACCACCGTCGTGCCCTCGCGCACCCCGGCGTTCGACAGGAGCCGGGAGAGGCCGGCCCGGTCCACGTAGTCGCGCCCCACGGGGGCGTGGAGGTCGGCCGTCCAGTTCCAGGCGACCGCCCCGGGGATGTGGCCCTTCTCGTAGGCCGTCGTGTCCTCGTCCACCTCGATCACCCGGACGTCCGGGTCCTCCAGGTGCCCCTCGAGCCAGTCGGTCTCGACGAGCGCGTTCGGGTTCGCGTAGCCGCTCATGGGAGCCTCCTTCGGGTCGGGATACGGGTAGGGGTCTCGCCGCGCCACCTGGCGCCTCAGACCGGCGTGTCCCGATCACCCTCCCCGTCGGAGCTCCGACGGCACAGGCGCGCCGGGATCATCATCCCCACCAACCCTCGCGCCCGCGTCCTGATCACGGTTCCCCCACCTCGTCCGGCGAACCCGACCTTGGAGGTCGGATTCACCCGGCATCGTGCCAGGGCTCTGACGACACGTCAAGGGCGGTGCGCCTCAGAAGAACCCGAGGGCGGCCTTGGCCTCCTCCGACATCATCTCGGGGCTCCAGGGCGGGCGGAGCACGAGCTCCGCCGTGACCGAGCGCACGCCCGGGACCTGCTGGAGGAAGCCCTGGATCTGCTGCTCGATGAGGGGGCCGATGGGACAGCCCATGGTCGTGAGCGTGTACTCGACGTGGACGTCGCCCTCCTCCGAGACGGACACGTCGTAGACGAGTCCGAGGTCCACGATGTTGATCCCGAGCTCCGGGTCGTAGACCTGCCTGAGCGCCTCGTACAGGCGCTCCACCGAGGGGGCCTCGGTCGTCCGCTCCGCCGCGTCCTCGCTCACGTTCGTATCCCTCCTGGGCTCGAACCTCTATCCTACGGGGTGAGCGAGAACCGATATCTCAGCCATGAGCATCCGCGTCCTCATCGTCGACGACCACCCCGTGACCCGGGAAGGGCTCCACGCGGCCCTGGATCTCGCCGAGGACGTGGTCGTGGTCGGCGAGGCGGCGAGCGGCGAGGACGCCGTGGCCAAGGCGAGCGAGCTCTCCCCCGACATCGTGTTCATGGACGTGCGGATGCCGGGGATGAGCGGGATCGAGGCCACCCGGGCGATCCGGGAGGCCTCGCCGGAGACCCGGGTGATCCTGTTCACCGTGGACGAGTCCCGCGCGTCCATCTCCGAGGCCATCCAGGCCGGGGTGTCGGGGTACCTCCTGAAGGACGCGGGGGCCGACGAGCTGGTGAACGCGGCGCGCCTCGCCCTCGAGGGCAAGGCGGTCATCCACCCCGCCCTCACCCGCGCCTTCATCGAGGAGGTGCAGCTCGCCGAGAAGCGGACGGACCAGCCCCCGCTGTCCCGCCGCGAGAAGGAGATCCTGCAGAAGGTGGCCTACGGGGCGACGACGAAGGAGGTCGCGCGGGACCTCGGGATCAGCCCCCACACGGTGAAGACCCACCTGGAGCGGATCTTCGAGAAGCTCGGCGCGAACGACCGCGCGCAGGCCGTCGCGATCGCGATCCGCAGCGGTCTCGTCGAGTAGCGGGGCGCCCGGCTCAACCGCGGGCCCGGCCCGCTCGATACCTCAGGTGATGCCCACCCGCGTCCTCCTCTGCGACACGCCGGACGGGCTGGCGCAGCTCCAGTACGCCATGCTCCGCTCCAGCGCCGACCTCGAGATCGAGACGGTCACGGACGGGTTCCGGGCGGTGGAGGTCGCCGCCCGCACCCAGCCCGCCGCCGCCGTGGTGGAGATCGGGCTCGAGGGGCTCGCCGGCCCCGAGCTCGTCCGTCGCCTCCTCGCCGTGGTCCCCGAGACGCGCGTGCTGTGCTGGAGCTCCGTCGCCTCCCCCCTGGTGGCGGCGGAGTGCCTGGCCGCCGGCGCCTCCGGCTACCTGCTGAAGGAGGACGGATCGGAGGCGGTGCTGCGCGCGATCCGGGCCGTGCTCCTCGGCAACGTGGCCCTCGGTCCCCGCCTCGCGCTCCAGCTCGCCGAGCGTCTGATCGCGGAGAGCCTCCGCCGCGAGGAGCTCGAGACGACCCTCGCCGAGACCTCCGCGCGGCTCAAGGAGCTCACGGGCGCCAAGGCCGAGTTCCTCGCCAACGTCTCCCACGAGCTGCGGACCCCGCTCACCGTGGCCAAGGGCATCGCGTACGTGCTCCGCCACCGCGGGATCCCCGAGGAGGAGCTCGACGGCTTCCTCCAGCAGCTCGAGGGGGCCCTGGAGCGGCTCATGGGGCTCGTGGACGAGATGCTCACGGTGGCGGACCTGGACCGCGGCACGCTCGCCCTGCGGATCGTGGAGACCGACATCGCGCCGGTCCTCCGGCACGCGGCCGACCAGGTGCAGCGCCAGTACCCCTCGGTCCCGATCGAGCGGCGGATCCCCGCGACCCTCGTCGCCTCGGCGGACCCGGCCCGGATCGGCGAGGTCGTCCGCCAGCTCCTGGACAACGCCTGCCGCTACACGGCCGAAGGCGAGCCGGTCTCCCTCGTGGCCCGGGTCCTCGACGAGGGGATCCTCGTCTCCGTCACCGACCACGGCGCCGGCATGGAGCGACGAACCGCGGCGCAGGCCTTCGCCGAGCCCTTCACGGCCGGCGAGGAGATCCTGCGCAAGGAGCGGGCCGGCGCCGGCGTGGGGCTGCACCTCGCCCGCCAGCTCGTCGTGCAGCACGGGGGCATCATGTGGGCCGACCCGCTCCCGGCGGGCGGGACCCGCGTCTCGTTCTGCCTGCCGCACCACCCCGGCGAGCGGGTGAGCCGGCAGCCCGCGCTCGCGGAGCCAGCGGAGGGCCCGACCCCTCAGGCGGCCGCCGGCGCGGGCGAGGCCGCCCCCGAGGTTGCCCCGCCGCTCCCCTCCTCCACGATCGCCTGAGCGTCCAGGCGCAGGCGCCGGGCGGCCCGGTCCAGGGTCCGCAGCAGCGGGCCCCCGATCGCGAGGACCATCACGGCGTTGCCGACCGCCCGGAACGTGTCCCACGCGAGGGAGGTGGCGAGGTAGTAGCCGGCGTAGCGTCGGAGGTTCTCGGCGGCGCCGAGGGCGGGCGCCCACCCCAGGGCGCTCCCCCGCGTGACGAAGGGCCAGGCCCACAGGTTCATGACGGCCCCGAAGAGGTAGCCCGAGACGAGGCCGTAGACGGCGAGGGCGGGCACGCGCCACCTGCCGGAGCGGGGCACGAGGCCAGCGCCGAGCCCGACCCACCCCACGCTCACCATCTGGAAGGGCAGCCAGGGTCCGAGCCCGCCGACGAACAGCCCCGAGGCGAAGGTGCCGACGGCGCCGAGGAGGAACCCGAAGCCCGGCCCGAAGGCGTTCCCGCCGACGAGCACGACGAGGAACATCGCCGAGAACCCCGCCACGAACCCGGGCAGCCGCAGGGCGACCATGGCGGCCCCGAGCACCCCGAGGAGGGCCACCCGCTTCGGACCGAGGGCCCGGTCGAGGTCGAGGACGAGGGCCGTCACGACCAGGCCACCGACGAGCAGGAGGAAGGCCGGGGCGTCGCGCTCGTGGGCCCCACCGGACAACGCCGGGACGAGGAAGGGCCAGCCGAAGGCCAGCGCGCCGACGGCGTTCGCCGCTGCCAGCGCCGCGCCCCTCGCGAAGCGTCTCACGCCGCGCCCACCGCCCTCGCGACCTGCTCCGGGGTCATCCAGGGGGGACCGAAGACCCGGGTGACCTGGGGGGAGAAGACCGAGGAGTCGCCGAGCACGCGCTCGGGCGGGCCCTCCTCGATGAGCTCCCCCTCGGCGAGGATCGCCACCCGGTCGGCCAGGGGCGCCACGAACTCCACGTCGTGGGAGGCCACCGCCACGGCGCGGCCGCCCTCCGCGAGCCGGCGCAGGAGCTCCCCGAGCCGGGCCTTCGTCACCGGATCCAGGCCGCGGGTCGGCTCGTCGAGCAGGAGCACCGGCGCGTCCGTCGCGACGACGGCCGCGAGGGCCACGAGCAGCCGCTGCCCGGAGGAGCAGTCCCGGGGATGCCGCCCGGCGAGCTCGGGGATGCCGACGAGCTCGAGGACCTCCTCGGGCCGGCGGGCGCTCCCCCGCGCCGCGAGCGTCGCGGCGATCTCCCGCGCCGCGGTCTCGGCGAACAGGATCGTCTCGGCGTCCTGCGGGAGCGCGGCGACGTCCACCCCCGGGCGCGGCGACCGGCCGGTGGCGGTCCGAACCCGCCCCGCGGCGGGGGCGTGGACCCCGGCGAGGACCCTGAGCAGCGTGGTCTTGCCCGCCCCGTTGCGCCCGAGGAGCGCGAGGACCTCCCCGGCGCGCAGGGAGAGGTCCACGCCCCGCAGCGCGCTCCGGTCGCCGTAGGCGGCCCGCAGCCCCTCC
>FWWM01008020.1_pt1 | contig 20637 bp, 15 predicted proteins | sample 2228351 | NCBI WGS metagenome assembly FWWM01 (sample SAMEA103939774, study PRJEB20133) | metagenome
GCCCCAGCAGGGGACCGGTGTCTACATAGGCCCGCCAGGCGACAGCCCCGCCACTCTCTGCCTCGACCAAGCTCCCCAGTTGACGTAACCGTTGCACAAGCACGTGGTGATAATCGTCGCCCCAGGCATAGCGGGCCAGGAGGCCGCGCGAGGGGTCTTGAAGTTCGGCGGCGGGCGGGCGGGTGTAATAGTTGGCGGCTACCATCACCACCGACCGCACACCCGGCAACAGGATCGCCGGGTCAGCCCGTCTGGTTATCGCCCCTGGACGGGCCAGGTAGGCCATTTCGCCGTGATAGCCCTTCTCCAGCCAGGCCTTGTAGAGGTGGATCGCTTCCGATGGCGTGGCGGGCGCAATCCCCACCAGGTCAAAGCCCAGGCGGTGTGCCTTCGCCTCGATGCGCCTGGCTAATCCTGTCTCGCGGTCAGATATGCGCCGTCTCAGCATCTGTTGACTCGATCTACACAGGTTGACTAGGAGCCCGCTATTGTGGTATACTCTGCTTAAGCCGCTGTGCGCCTGTAGCTCAATGGACAGAGCATCGGTCTTCGGAACCGATGGCTGCAGGTTCGAGCCCTGCCAGGCGCGCCTGAAGGCGACCGCCGGGCCACTCTGCCCGGCGGTCTGTGTTTAACGCGGCAGGTGCAATGCCTCTCCCCGTGCGGCCAGCGCCGCTTCGCGCACCGCCTCGCCCAGGGTGGGATGCCCGTGCAGGGTGGTTACCACCTCGTCCAACGTTGCCTCCAGGGCCAGGGCCAGCCCGCCTTCATGGATCAGGTCGCTGGCGTGGGGGGCAACGATGTGCAAGCCCAAAAGTTCGTCCAGGTGCGTTTCAGCGACGACCTTGACAAAACCATCGGTTTCGCCAAAGGTCAGTGCCCTGCCGCTGGCGTTCAGCGGGAAGCGGCCCACCCGCACATCGTAGCCCCGGTCCCGTGCCTGGGCCTCGCTCAGGCCGACGCTGGCGATCTCTGGATCGGTGTAGACGCACCACGGCACCGTCTTGAGGTCGAGGCGGGTGGCGTGGCCCAGGGCGTTTTCCACGGCCACCTCCCCGCCGCGCATGGCGACGTGGGCCAGCTGCACGCCGCCGGTCACATCGCCCACGGCGTAAATGCCCGGCACATTGGTCTGCATCCGGTCATCTACGGCGATGCCAGAGCGGTCGTAACGCACCCCTGCCATCTCCAACCCCAGGTTTTCGACATTGGGCCGCCGCCCCACAGCCACCAGCACCTGGTCGGCTTCCAGATGCAGCTCACCGCCGGCTGTGGCAACCGTCGCCTGGATGCCACCGGCGAGGGCCTTGATGCCGGCCACGCGGCTGCCGACATGCACCTGGACGCCGCGCCGTCCTAGCGTCCAGGCCAGCGCCGCCCCCAGGTCAGCGTCCATCAACGGCAACAGCCGGTCCAGCATCTCGACAACCGTCACCTGCACGCCAAAGGCGTTGAACAGGTCGGCAAACTCGACACCGATCACCCCCCCGCCGATGATGAGCAGCCGCCGGGGCAGGTCCGGCAAGGCCAGTGCTCCGCTGGAGTCAATGACGCCGGGCAGATCGAACCCAGGGAGCGGCAACTCGATGGGCCGCGAGCCGGTGGCGATGACGATGCCCCTGCCGGCCTCGATCCGCTCAGCGCCGTTGGCGGTTGTCACTTCCAGCGCCGTGGGGGCGACGAATCGCCCCCGGCCACGGATCACCTGCACGCCGGCCTTGCGCAGCAGCACCTCCACGCCGCCCACCAGTTGCCGGACGATCGCCTCCTTGCGTGCCTGGATTGCCGGCCAGTCGGGGGTGACGCGGCCCTCCAGCCGCAGCCCGAACGCCTCGGCCTGCCGAAACGCCCGATAGACCTCGGCACTGCGCAGCAACGCTTTGGTTGGGATGCAGCCCACGTTCAGGCACACCCCACCGACGGCCTTTTCCTCGATCAATGCCACGCGAGCGCCCAGTTGCGCCGCCCGCAGTGCTGCCACATAGCCGCCTGGCCCACCTCCCAAGACCGCAATATCCGCTTGAATCATGTCCCTGCGTTCCTTGTCTATGTTCCTATCCCAGCAACAGGTATGGATTTTCGACCAACTGTTTGATCCGCTGCAAGAACCGGGCTGCCGGCGCGCCATCTACCACCCGATGGTCGAAGGTCAGGCTCAGCGTCCACATCTGACGGGCCACGATTTCCCCGTTGTGCACGACCGGCTTGGGTTGGATGCGCCCCACCCCCAGGATGGCTATCTCTGGCAGGTTGATGATCGGGGTGAAAGCGTCAATCTCGTACATGCCCAGGTTGGTGATGGTGAAGGTGCCGCCCGTCAGGTCGTCGGGCAGGGCCTTGCCGGCCCGCGCACGTTCCACCAGCGCCCGGAACTCGGTGCCAAAGGCGCGCAGGCCCTTCTGATCGGCGTTGCGGATGACCGGCACCAACAGCCCCCGCTCGGTATCCACCGCCATTCCCAGGTTGATGGCCGGCAGGCGCTCGATGCTCTGGCCATCCTGGCTGAGGCGGGCATTCATGTAGGGGAACTCGCGCAGCGCCCGGGCGACGATCAGCCCCAGCAGGTCGTTATAGCCCGGCGCAAAACCCCATTCCCCTTCCACGGCGGTTTTGAGCCGTTCTCGAACTTCGACCAGGGCGGTGGCGTCGGCTTCGGTGACCAGGGTGACGCGGGCGGTGGTCTGGTGGCTGGCGGCCATGCGTTCGGCAATGATGCGCCGCAACCCGGCGACGGGCACTGCTGGCGGAGGGGGAGTAGCGGCGGCTGCTGCTTCCACATCGGCCCTCATGATCCGCCCGCTGACACCCGTGCCGCTGACCATGCCCAGGTCCACGCCCAGGGCCTGGGCAGCCTTGGCAGCCAGGGGGGTCACCTTGACCCGCTCTTCGGCAGGTAAAGGAGGCTGCACCGCCATTTGCTCAGCGTAGGCCAGCACATCCTTCTCGACGATGCGCCCGCCGGGGCCGCTGCCGGCCACCAGTGCCAGATCCACCCCCTTCTCCCGCGCCGTTTTGCGCGCCCGTGGCGAAGCCAGGACACGCCCAGCCCCAGGTTCCACGGGCGCGGCCTGCCGGGTTGCAGGTTGCACGGCTACAGGCTGCTCCCCCACCTCTGGCCGGCCTGCCCCTTGATACCCCTCAAGGCTTTCGTCAGCCGCAGTGGTGATGATCGCCACCACCGTCAGCACCGGCATCTTTTGGCCGGCCGGCACCAGAATGCGGCGCAGGTAGCCCGTGGTTGTCGCCTCCACCTCTAACACGGCCTTGTCCGTCTCGACGGTGAACAACGTCTCGCCCTGGCTGACGGCCTCGCCTTCCTTCTTCAACCATTCAACGATGGTTCCCTCCTCCATCGTCTGGCCTAACTTGGGTAGAATCACCTCGGTGATCATGGTTCCCTCACTTGAGCGCCTGGCGGATGCCGGCGATGATGGCCTCCACGCTGGGGATAGCGGCATCTTCCAGCGTTTCGGCCATGGGCACCGGCACGTCGGCAGCGGCCACGCGCACTACCGGCGCGTCCAGCCAATCGAAGGCCTGTTCCTGGATGAGCGTCACCAGCTCGCTGATAAACGATCCGGTCTTGTACGCCTCGGTGACGCCCACCACCCGCCCCGTCTTGCGCACCGAGGCCAGGATGGTCTCCATGTCCAGCGGCTTGAGGGTGCGCAGGTCAATCACCTCGACGCTGATGCCCTCGCCGGCCAGCGTTTCGGCGGCCTCCAGGGCGCGGTGCACCATGCGCGAGTAGGTGACCACGGTCACGTCATTCCCCTCCCGCTTGACATCGGCCACGCCGAAGGGGATGATATAGTCCTCCTCCGGCACATAGCCCTCGACGCCGTACAACATCTTGTGTTCGATAAACATCACCGGGTTGTCGTCGCGGATGGCAGCTTTCAGCAGTCCTTTGGCATCGAACGGGGTGCTGGGCATGACCACATAGATACCGGGAAAGTGGGTCCACAGCGCCTCCAGGCTTTGCGAATGGTGGGCAGCGATGCTCCGCCCGGCGCCACCCTCGGTGCGGATGACCATGGGCACAATGGTCTTGCCACCGAACATGTAGCGGTTCTTGGCCCCCTGGTTGGCGATCTGGTCCATGGCCAGGGGAGTAAAGTCCACATACATGATCTCGGCCACGGGGCGCATCCCGGCCATGGCTGCGCCCACCGCTGCCCCGCCGATAGTCGCCTCGGAGATAGGGGTATCGCGCACCCGATCCGGCCCAAACTCCTCAAACAGGCCGCGCGTCGCACCGTAGGCTCCGCCATACAGCCCCACATCCTCCCCCATGACAAAAACCGCCGGATCGCGCTGCATCTCCTCGCGAAGCGCGTCGCGGATCGCCTCCCAGTAGCGGATTTTGCGTGTGCCAGGGCCGCAGGCGCGGCATCTTGCCCGGAGCTCGCGCTCGCGGGCATAGTCGGCGGCCGTCCACTTGGAGGGGGCATAGACGAACTTTTCCAGCTCCTCGGCGGGTGGCATGGGGGAGCTCAGGGCGAATTCGGTGGCCTGTTCGAGGGACGCCCGGACCTTTTTTTCCAGGGCGTCTATTTCCTCTTCGGTGCAGATGTTCTTTTCCACCAGCCAGGCGGCAAAGCGGGGGATGGGGTCGCGGGCTTTCCACTCGGCTTCTTCCTGCTTTGTGCGGTACTTGCGGGGATCGGATCGGGAGTGGCCATACCAACGATAGGTCTGGCACTCGATGAGGCTGGGCCCTTCGCCCCGGCGGGCCCGCTCCACGGCACGGCCCACTGCCTGGCGGACGGCCAGTATGTCCATGCCGTCCACCACTTCGCCGGGCATGTCGTAGGCACAAGCCCGGTCGGCGATGTTCAGCCGGGCCGCCGCTTTGGTGATCGGCACCGACATGCCATACAGGTTGTTTTCGACGATATAGACTACAGGCAGCTTCCACAGTCCGGCCAGGTTGAGCGACTCGTGAAAGTTGCCGGTCTGGGCAGCGCCATCGCCAAAGAAGCAGAGCACCACCCGGTCGCTGCCTTGCATCTGTTGGGCCAGGGCCGCGCCGGTGGCCACCGGGATATTGCCGCCAACGATGCCGGTGGCTCCCAAGTTGCCTTTTTCCACGTCGGCAATGTGCATCGAACCGCCACGTCCCAGGCAGTAGCCGGTTTCGCGGCCGCACAACTCGGCCATCATCTTGTTATAGTGGACCTGCCGCTCTTCCTCTGTGCGGACCAGGGAAGCGCCCCGGGCGTGGCAGTGGCCGTGGCCGCGATGAGTGCTGGTGATCAGGTCGTCGTCGCGCAGGACCGAAATGGCCCCCACGGCTACGGCTTCCTCGCCGGCGTACAGGTGCGACGCGCCCTTGATGATGTTGCGGCCGAGCAGGTCGTAGACCCGGTCCTCGAACATGCGGATCTCCCACATCTGCCGCAGGAGCTCGAGGGCCTTCTCTTTGGTCAGTTCATATGGTTTTAGTGGATTGTCAGACATTGTTTCTCCTGATAATTGGGATACGTAGACAAGGGAAGCGTTGGCTATTTTTCGAGAGCGGTGGGGATTTCGTCAGGTGTCTACTTCCCTACTCACCTCATCTCCTGGCCGCCGGTGACGTTGATCGCCTGTCCGGTCATATAGCTTGCCTGATCCGATGCCAGGAAGAGGATTACATTGCACACGTCGTCGTAAGTGCAGCCGCGCTTGAGCGGTACCTGGTCAATGTACTTTTGGCGCACCTCTTCTTCGCTAATGCCCCATTTGCGGGCATACTGTTTAAAGAGTGACTGGGGGCCCTGCGTCCACAACGGCGAGTCGAGGAGGTTGCCGGGGCAGACGGCGTTGACCCGCACGCCATACTCGGCCAGCTCCAGGGCGATGCTCTGGGTCAGGCCGATGCCACCGAACTTGCTGGCGGCGTAGGCCGAATTTTTATAGCTGCCCTTCTTGCCCGACTTGGAATTCACCTGGATGATGACGCCGCTGCGTTGGGCTTTCATTACCCGGGCGGCATGTTTGGCGCACAAGAAATAGCCCACCAGGTTGACATTGATCACCGCCCGCCACTTGTCGGCCGGGAACTCGTCCACCGCCTCGGCGATCAGGATGCCGGCGTTGGATATCAGGATGTCCAGCCGACCAAACTCGTCTACCGTGCGGCGGATCATGGCTTCGACCTGGTCCTCGTCGGTCACATCGGCCTGGACAGCAATAGCCCGGCGGTCGGTTTGGGCCATGATGTCGGCGGCCACCCACTCCGCCCCGTTCAGGTTCAAGTCGGCGACGACGATGTGGGCCCCTTCCCGCGCCAGGCGGTGGCAGATGGCCTCACCCAGGCCCTGCCCCCCGCCCGTAACCAGTGCGATCCTGTCTTGCAATGGTTTGTCCATACACTTTACTCCATCCCGTCAAATATTTCACGGCAGCATCAGCCGTAGGAACTCCCTCTCCGCCTCCACCGTCCATTCCCGACCGTCTTTCAGCCTGGCATAGACGCTGGGCAACCTGTCCTTCAGCTCGGGCAGACCGGTCAGGGGCATCTCTTTGATGTGCGGGTAGATGACGATCTTGCCGGGGAAGGTCGCCTCCTGAACGGCCCGCAGGCCGTCGCGGGCGGCGCTCAGGGAGCCGATCGCCGCTACCGACCGGTTGGGCGAGATCACCCCCGACTCGGCCTGGTGCAGCATCAGCCGCAGGTCGTCAATGGTCGAGGCCGAGTGGCCGATGAACCGCACCCCGTGCAAGTACACGGCGCTCAAGTCCAGGTCAGCCAGCGTCCCACGCCCCACGCCGGCAAAGATGTTCATCACCCCTTGCGGGGCGAGGTAGGTGGCGGCATCGGCGATGACGGCCGGGACCGGAGCCAGGACGATGATGTCGTCAAAGCCTTGCTCCCGGAAGCGGGCCATCGCTGCTTCGTAGGCCTCCCTGTCTGTGGGGTTGAGGCACAGCCATTCAATGCCCTTGGCCTCCGCTTCGGCAGCAAAGGTGGTGCGCAGGTCCTCCAGGCGCACGTTGCTGACATCGGTGCAGAGGATGGTCGCCGGGCCATCGGCGATTTCCAGGGCGCGTTGGACGTGCATCCGGCCCATCGGCCCACCCGCCCCGACAAACCAGGTCCGCCCGCCCGGCCGCAGTGCGGCGCGCACCGGCACGTCGCTGTAGGCGCGGGCAATGTCTGGACCCCGACCACCGACATACAGCCAGCGGTTATAGTGCACCCGTCCCACATCCACTGCCACCCGGCGGGGCATCGGTTCGTCGGCAATGATGGCAAAAACGCCAAAATCGGCCAGAAACGGGCTCGCTGCTTCGACCAGGTTGGGGTCGGCGCCCAGCAGGATAATATCGTCCACGGCCGTTACCGGCGGATGGCGGACGTCGGCTACATCCGCGACCTCGATGCCCAAGGCGGCAGCCCGCTCCCGCAGCCAGGCGGCGAACCCGGCCGGCACGTTGGTCAGCAGCAGGCGGGCGGGATGAGAATGCTCATCAAAGCCGACGCTGAAGGTGTACCCCCTCACCTCCAACCCCTCTCCCTGGAAGGGTAAGGGGGGCTGGCTCGCTCCCTTCTCTGGGGAGCGGGTTGGGGTGAGGGGATGGGCGCCGATGATCCAGGCGACGCCCCCTGGCTTGAGTCCGGTGCGATAGGTCAGCCCATAGGCAGCGATGACACAGGCCCACGGCTCGGTCAGAGCGGCCTCGGCATAGCCGGTGCCCGGCTGCACGGGGATGAGGTAGCAGCCGTGGTCACCGTGGAGGATGCGCCGGTCCACCACGCCATATTGCGACAGCCCGCCCTGGATTTCATAGCCGTAGGCATAGCCCACGCCGCCGACAAAGATGTCGGCCTGGACGATAAACCGGTCGCCGACGTGGTACCGGTCGCGCAGGTTCTGGCCTACGCCGACGACGGTCAAACTCACCTCGTGGCCCAGCACCACCGGGTCGGTGCGCATGTTGCGATAGATGCGCGGGTGTTCTTCGCCCAGTTTGATGACCTTGATGTCGGAGAAGCACAGGCCGCAGGCATCATGGCGCACCAGCAGTTCATCAGGGCCATAGGCAGGCAGGGGCACTTCGATGGGCTGGCCCTCCTGCCCCAGGTTGTCCAGGCCGGCGCCATACAGCGGCCAGAGGCGATTGCGATCCGGCAGTGGGGTGTCGGCCCGTTGGAATTCCGATAGTTTGTCGGCCATCTTTTGTGCCTCGTTCTGCGCTTCCAGGTCCCACAGGATCGGCTGATCGGTGCCGTGGGGGGATTCGGCCAACAGCACCCCATCGGCGCCGACGACCAGCGCCCCGCCGAACGATCCCTCGGCGGGGACATTTTCCAGGGCGTTGACGATCACCGTCCTCACCGCCACAGCCTTTACCGCGTCAAGGTAGGCTTGCCTCTCTTCACCCAACCAGCGGTCAATATCTGGCGAGCGGTCGGCAAAGCTGCGCGACATGGGCACGATCAGCAGGTCTAGCGTGCGGTCAAGTTGCGCGATGACCTGCTCGTGGAACAGATCTCCACAGATGATAACGGCCACCTGCCGGCCTTCTACCTCTGCCCTGGCCACCCTGTCGCCTTTTAGAAACGGGGCCGATTCCTGGACCTTGCGGTGGGTGAGGATGATCCGGCCTGTTCTGTCGAGCAGGACAGCCGTGTTGTAAATCCCCTCCTCTGCCCTTTCCACCATCCCAAAGCAAAGGTAAACGCCGTGCTGTTTGGCCAACTGCGCCATCCGGGCCGTGGTTGGGCCGGGGATTGTCTCTGCAAATTGGGTGAGGTCGCCCTCCTCATACAGGTAGCCGGTCAAGGTGCATTCCGGCAGGCAGACCAGGTCGGGCCGCCAGCGTGCCACCTCGGCCAGCCGCCTGGTCAGGTGATCCAGGTTAGTCACCGGCTCTTTCACGTCGGTCTTGAGGGGGATAAGAGCAATGCGCATGGTTCTTATCAGCTCCGCGAAACGGCGGCCAGCACCTCCGCCGGGGGCAGGGTCGGGTCCAGTCGCCCGAGCCGGGCCAGGCCCTCTTTGCCCGGCGGAACCTGGATGCCCACCCTGGTGTAAAACTCGTTGCGCTGGCGACGGGTAGGCAGGTAGTACTGCGCCCACTCGCTCTGATAGCCCAGCCCCAACGCCCGTTGCATGATGGTGTGGCCATAGATGAAATGAGCCCCATCCAGAAAGGCCTGGCGCAGCGGGGCCAGCTCCGATACATCCAAGTCGTCAACCAGTTTCTGCCCAAAGCTGTTCATTTCGGTGCCGACATTCAGCGGCAGGTCCAGCGCCTGGGCCACTTGGACGACGCGATACAGGTTTTGCACCTTGCGCCGTCGCATTTCCGGGTCGGCAATGTTCCAGTTACGGTCGGGGATGATATTCAGGGCGACGGCTCCCTTACCGGCCATGAACTCCAGCCACGCTTCGGCATCCTGCTCGGCGGGTGAGGTGCCATCCAGCCAGGCAGCACAGGGCAGCGCGCCACAGGCGACGATCAGGGCGTGAAAATCCTCGACGGTGGGGAACATGCCCGATTCCGGCCGAACATAGCCCACCCCGCCCTGCTTCATCAGCCGGGCGCGGATCAGGTTTTGCAGGGCCGGGGAATCGGGCAGCAGCGGGGCTAGCTGGGCCGGGGCGATGCCCAGCCTGGCAGCCCAGAAAGCTGCCGGGTCGGCCGTGGCCCGTTCGGCGGCGCGGAGATAGGCCACGACGATATGCCGCTCGGTGGGGTGGCCGGCCGGGGTGAGGGGCAACACGTCGCGTTCGTAATCCACGGTGGCCGGGGCGAGATAGGGGTTGACGCGGGCGATGATCTCCCGGTTGCGCTCGCCGGCCCGATGCCCCAGGTCGGCCAGGATGCCGGCCACGGCTTGTGGCACCTGGCTCGACGTAAAGCCGATGCCCATGTGGTAACAGACCCCTGGTTCGCCCGGCGAGTTGATCTCGCAGGTCCCATACTCGGGGATAAAGACGCGGGTTTCGATGCCGGCGCTGCCGCGCACGCCGACCGCCTCGCAGGCGTTCAGGAATTCATCCACCCCGTCCAATACGTCGAAATCCACAATGCCCACCGCCCGGAAGCCGCTCCGCTTCGCCAGCCAGGCCAGCGACGTCGGCGAGTGGCCAAGGGCATTGAAGGAAAAGAAGGTGTGGCAGTGCATATTGACCACATCGCGCTCCGGTTGCAGGGGAACCATTCCCTGATCGACCAGGGAGATCAGAGCCTGCAACGCCTCGGTGCGCACAGCCAGGTCGAAATGATTCAATCGCTTCTCAATCTCGTCAGCCAATTCCATCGTCAAGCGTCAAACGTCAAGCGTCAAACGTCAAGCGTCAAGCGTCAAACGTCAAGCGTCAAGCGTCAATCGTCAATCGTCAAACGTCAAGCGTCAAGCGTCAAGCGTCAAACGTCAAGCGTCAAACGTCGAGCGTCAATCGTCAATCATAAATCGTCAAGCCACTCTCGGCGGCGATATAGCTCGTCGGGACGGGTGTGAATGCGGGTCACATCTCGCGGGCTGAGAAAGTGGGGGCCACCCAGGGCGTAGGTCCCCAGCAGCACGCGCGCCACCTTAACATACATGGCGGTGATGTTTTGCACCTCCGACGCGCTTTTGCCCAGGGCGATGAGGCCGTGGTTCTGCATCAGGACGACCTTGGGCCGTTCGCCATACTCGTCCAGAAAGCGCCCGATCGCATCACGCACCGCCCGGGCCAGCGGCACGCCGGGGTCGGTGTAGGGGATGTAAACCGGGGCAGGGCCGCAGTAGACGATCTCGTCGGGGAACAGCCGGCCGGCGATGGCCTCCTCGACCTTCTGCGAACAAAGAATGGCATTGACCGCCGTGGGATGGGTGTGCCCGACAAAGTGAACGCCTTCCACCTGCAAGGCCACGGCGTGCAGCACCGTCTCCACCGAGGGATGGATCTTGACCGCTGGATCGGCTTTGGCCATCTCCAGGTGGGCCTTGATCTCGTCGTCGCTGGGGTCGTTGGCGTCCAGGATGGGCAATACCCGGTCAAAGCGCACGCGCACAAAGCGGTCGGCCTCGATGGTGCGTAGCTCCACGCCGCTGGCCTTCACCCAGAAGGTTTCGGCATCGGCGCGGGCCGAGGTATTGCCTTCGCCCAGAATTGCACAATCGAGGGCCGGGTCGCCCAGGTTGCGTGACATGGTTACAAGTTGGGTCAGGATTTCATCTGCTTGCATGGGGTTCTCCGTGTCTCATTTTCTATGCGTAGGGCCGATTGCCGGTTTGGCCGATCATCGGTGCAAGAACCTGGCCTCCAGCTCCCTGATCTCTGCCTCTCCTATCGGCTGGAGTGGCCCGATGGCCTGGGTGTCGAGCAGGGCTTTGGCGCTATACTCGGCCACCTCCAGCCGGTCAAAGGCTTGCAGGAGGGTAGCCCCTGTGGTCAACAGGGCGTCGTTGCGGATCAGCAATACCGGGGTGTTGGCCGAGAGGGTAGCGGCGATCTCGTCCGGCCGCTGGAACTGGGCGCCATAGGGCACCACCGGTATGTCGCGCAGCAGGATGTAGCTTTCGGGGATGGTTTTGGTATCGAAGCGGTGGGAAGTGATGGCATAGGCCAGGGCGTGGGGCGACTGGGCCGTTATGATGCTGCCTATGTCGGGGTGCCGGGCATAGATGGCCTGGTGCAGGCGCACCGACCGGCTGTGGCGTTTGCCCTGCTCTCGCCGGCCGTCCTGGATCAGCACAATGTCTTCGATCTCCAGGCTGCGGCGGTCCAGGCCGGTGGGCGTGATGAGAAAGCTGCGCTCATCAATGCGCGCCGAGGCAACCCCTTCCGTGCTGATCATCAGCGAGCGGTCGCAGGCTCGATGCACGATTTCGACGATCTGCAGGCGCAGCTCCCGCTCGCGGCTGGAATGGCCGACCGGCACAAACTCGGGCAAAAGGTCGCGCTGCTGGTCCAGGAGCGACAACTGATCTTCGGTCAGGGTGCTCACCTGGCCCAGGCCGCAGGCCTTGATCAGGGTGCGGGCGCAAAAGTCGAGTGTCTCCAGCCGCTGAAAGGCGGTCAACAGGTCGGGGCCGCCGGTGGCGATGCCGTGGTTTTCCAGCAGGACGGCGTTGAACCCCTGGGCAAAGGTGGCGGCGAGGGCCTCGCCCAACTGCTCAGAGCCGGGCAGGGCGTAGGGCGCATAGCCCACCGGCCCGCACACCCGTTGGGCCTGGGGGATAATGGCCGTGTTGGGCACCCGGCGGGCGATGCTAAAGGCAACCAGCGCCGGCGGGTGGGCGTGGACAATGGCCCGCAGATCGGGCCGCCAGGCGTAGATGGCCCGGTGAAAGGGGTACTCGGACGAGGGACGGTGCGGGCCTTCCACAGAGCCGTCGGCCCGGACGCACATGATGTCGCCGGGGCTCAGTTTGCCCTTGTCCACACCGGCCGGCGTAATCCACACATCGCCATTGTCTTCCCGGATCGACAGATTGCCACCAGACAGGGTGGTCATGCCGGTGTGATATATGCGGTCCATGATGGCGACCAGCTGATCGCGGGGGTGAAGCAGATGGAACCTCATGATCAAACCCTCTGTCGGGCGATGCTATAGGCGCCTGGAGAGCACCTGTTTCTCGTAGGCCCGGATTTCGTCCATAAAGCTAAAGCCAACAGGAACCCCTTGTTTCAAGCAAAAATAGTCCCACACCGCACCCAAGGGCATCCCCTTCAGCTCTTCCAAGAGCGCCAGGCGCCCGGTATAATCGCCGGCGACCTCCATCTCCCGCAGGCGGTGGGTTGGCTCCAACAGGGCCAGGAGCAGGGCGCGTTGGGCGTTGCGCGTGCCGATGACCCACGCCGCCACGCGGTTGATGCTGGCGTCGAAATAGTCCAACCCGATGTGCACCCGGTCCAGGTAGTCGCCGCGCACGATCTCTTGCATGAGGGCCTGCAACTCGTCGCTCAGGGTGACAACGTGGTCGCTGTCCCACCGCACCCCCCGGCTGACGTGGAGCAGCACCTGGTCCACGAAGGTCAGCACCGCCGAGAGCTTGTCGGAGATGACCTCGGTGGGGTGAAAGTGCCCGCTATCGAGGCACAGGAGGATGTGGTTCTCGATGGCGTAGCCCAGGTAGAACTCGTGGGAGCCGACGACATAGCTCTCTGAGCCAAGGCCAAAGAGCTTGCCCTCCACCGAATCCAGGTTGTAGGCCCGGTCAATCGGCTCGGCCAGGATGGCATCCAGCGACTCTTTGAGCAGCAGGCGCGGCGTCTTGCGGTCGGCGGGCGTGTCCTTGAAGCCATCGGGGATCCAGATATTGGTCACACACGGCGTGCCCAGCTCGCGGCCAAAAAACTCGCCGATCTTGCGGCAGGCGATGCAGTGCTCGATCCAGAAGCGGCGGATGCCGGCGTCGTAGCTGGCCAGGGTGAACCCGCTTTCGGCCTTGGGATGGGAGAAGCAGGTGGGGTTAAAGTCCAGGCCGTGGCCGTTCTGCCTGGCCCAATCGAGCCACCGGGCAAAGTGCTCCGGGCGCAGCTCATTGCGTTCCACCCGTTTTCCGCCGGTTTCGGCATAGATGGCGTGCAGGTTCAGGCGGTGGGGGCCGGGGATCAGGCGATAGGCCTGATCCAGGTCGGCGCGCAGCTCGTCGGCAGTGCGGGCCTTGCCGGGATAGTTGCCCGTGGCGGCGATGCCGCCCCCCAGCCCGGCATCGGGGTTCTCGAAGCCGCCCACGTCGTCGCCCTGCCAGCAGTGCAGGCTAATGGAGATGGCCGCCAGGCGGTCCAGCGCCGCGTCGGTGTCCACGCCAAAGGCTGCATAGCGCTCTTGGGCCAGCCGGTAGGCCTCTTGAATGTCCTTGTCTGTATTCTGTTTGGTCATAGATCCTCTCCTAACCCGGGCTCAACGTTTGCCCAAATACCGATTCCACCCCTCACGAATGTAACGGCGTTGCACGGCTTTCAGTTCTTCCAGTACCTCTTCGGACTGCTGGAAGAGGCGCGCGTTCTCGATGGCATTGGCTAACTGACTGGCCATCGCCTGCAAAATGTCAATATCTTCCTGAGAAAAGGCTGCCCTCTCTGTGGACTGGATAGTCAGTGCGCCGATAGTCTCCCCCCGGCTTATCAGCGGCAACACCAGCTCGGATCGGGTTTCTGGCAACAGGGGATTGGGAAGGCGCAGCGATTCTTCTCCCACGTCTTGGGCAACACGGGCCTTGCCGGTGGCGATGCACTGGCCAACCATCGAGTTGCCCCCGACCGGCAATTTGTATTCCTGTTTCAGCATCTCCCGCCCGGCCTCGCCTGTACCTGCTCGCAGCACCGCCTGATCGCCCTGGGCATAGTCTAGCAGGCTGGCTTCCTCCTTCAAGAAAAGGCCGACGTAGTACAGGCCAAACCGCTCGCGGACCAGGTCCACAATCCGTTGCATGAGCTCCCTGGGTTCCAGAATGCTACCGACGATGTGCGAGACCTCGGCGACAGTTCGGAGTTGGACGGCGCGGTCCTCCAACTTGCGGATGAGCAAAGCACCCTTCAAGGCGCTGCTGATCGATCTGCCCAGCATGTCACAGGCTACTACCTCTCGGCGTCCCACCTCGAACAGGACGAAGCCAAGCTGATCCTCGCCAAAGTAGAGGGGTTCGACCACCATGCTGTAGGGCCTCTCCCGGGGCAACGCTCCTTGTGGCACAAGCTGGCGGGAGGGGAAGCGCCGGGTAGCGGGGTCCAGGTCAAGCCGTTGATTCTGGCGATATGCCAGGAACAGCCTGGATCCTTCAGCCGGCATCGTATGTTTGTCATACAAGGACAGATAACAGCCTGGAATGTTGAGCCGGGGCAGTTCGCGGACAATGACCTCCCCCAATTCCTCCAAACTGAAGGTCGTGACCAGTGCCTGGCTAATGTCCTGCCATGCCTGAGCCTGCTGTTGGGCCTGCAGCACCTGGTACGCCTGTGCCCGTTGTGCCATTTCTCCGATCATCACCCGGGCCTGGTTCCAGAGATTCTCGGCCAGACATACCTCACTGCTGCTGAGATAAGGCAGCACCTGGCGGCGTAACGCCGAGATGACCCTGTTCCATGCAGCTACCTCCTCATCTGCCGCCACCACCTGGCGGAGAATCTGGGCCAGCTCCGACAAGAACCCAAGTTCCTGTCCCTTCAGTTCGTGCCAAAAGGCGTCCAAGAGCCGGTTTTCCCAACCCGGTTCCGCATTTGCAGCAAAAGAGCCGGGGGCCTGCGCCATGTCGGAGAGAATCTGCTCCCGTCGCGCCGCCAGCGCGATCTCGAACGGTTCACCCGTCGGTGCCACCGGCCCAACTGTGGCCTGCATCACGTCGGGGCTAGGGCAGCCGCACGACTGACGGACCACCAACTCTGAACGGAAGATGATCTGCTCAGGCGCCTCCTGGCCCTGCCACTGTGCCATCAGGATTTCGGCTGCCCGTCGCGCCCGCTCATAATTGTGCAGCCGCGCCGTCGTGAGCGGCGGCATGGCCACCCTGGCGGCCCTCCAGTCATCAAACCCTGCCAGGGCAATATCATCCGGCACCCGTATCCCTCGTGCCTGTAGGGCCTGCATCGCGTCCAGGGCCATGAAATCGTTCGCGGCCACCACCGCCTCTACCTTCACCCTGCGTTCATCCAGCAACAGGCGGATCGCCTCGGCCCCTGAGGGCGCAAAGAAGGTGCCGGGTGTGACCAGGGCGGGTTCAAGAGGGAGGCCGTGCTCGGTCAATGTGTCAACGTAGGCTCGATATCGATCCTCGCCTGTCAAGGACTCGGATGGCCCTCGGATGAAGGCGATACGCCGGTAGCCGTGAGTTTCGATGAGATGGGCCACCACATCGCGCATCCCCTGGTAAAAGTCTACCAACACGCTGGGTATGCCCTTCAGGGCTACTTCCACAACAACCCGGGGGAGATCGCGATAGCGTTCACAGAAATCCTGCAGCGCTTCCAGGCCAACATAGTGGCTCAAGAGGCCCCCATCTATCACCAGGCCATCTACATTCTCGGGGCCCACCAGCTCATAGAGCGCGTTGGCCTGAGCATCAAAGCCGTGCGGCGAACGCAAGATCCCCCCCGCGAAGGCAAGGAGATTGGCCCCATGCTCCCTGGCTGCGTCCAGAACTCCGTTCCAGAAGGTGGAACCCAGCTCATCTGAAACCCTGGCCGTCAACAGGCCAATGGTGGGGTATCCACCGGGCCGTGCGCTGTGACGGCCAATTTGATCCCTTCTCGTTTCATCCACGGTCTAGATAACCCTCTTTCGCCTTTTTCCCCTCAATCCAGGTGAAAGACCTCTTCCAGCTCGACCATGCTTTGATCGGCGTGGGCGCCTCCCAGCCCCTCGAAGTAGGGGGCCATAAAGTCCTGCCAGCGGGCGTTGACCTCTTCCTGGGCCATGCCGGCCAGGGCAGCCTGGAAGCTCTCCGGCGTCTCAAAGTAGCCAAAGAGCAGGCCGTCGTCGCGCATAAAGAGGGAATAGTTGTGCCAGCCGTTCCGCCGCAGGGCGTCGAGCATCTCCGGCCAGACAGCCTGGTGATGCTTCTTGTACTCGTCAATCCGCTCTTTTTTGACCTTGAGTACAAAACCTACCCGTTTCATGCTTTCCTCCATCTATAGTGGTCGCGCCATCGTTCCATCTCACAGAATCTCCAGTGCAGCATTCACAATATCCTGCTCGCCGGGGATCGCCTCCAGCTCCAGGCGGCCGTTGTAGGGCAGGGGCACATCTTCCGTCGCCACCTGCATAATCGGCGCATCTAGCCAGTCAAAAGCCTCACGCTGCACCCGGGCAGCGACCTCGGCGGTAAAGCCGCCGGTGCGGTGCCCTTCGTTGACCACCACCAGCCGCCCCGTCTTTTGCACCGACCGAACAATGGTGTCCACGTCGAGCGGTTTGAGGGTGCGCGGGTCTATGACCTCGGCCTCGATCCCTTGCCTGGCCAGCGTTTCGGCAGCGTTCAGGGCCAGGAGCACCATCCGCGAGGTGGCGACTATTGTCACATCGCGGCCCTGGCGCTTGAGGTCGGCCACGCCGATGGGCACCAGGTACTCCCCCTCGGGCACGGGGCCGGTGGTGTTGTACAATAGCTTGTGTTCGATAAATATCACCGGATTGTCGTTGCGGATGGCCGTCTTCAGCAAGCCTTTGGCGTCGTAGGGCGTGGCCGGCTGGATGACGATCAGGCCGGGGATATGGACGTACCACATCTCCAGGCTTTGGGAGTGGTGGGCCGCATTGCCCCGTCCGGCTCCCCCTTGGGTGCGGATGACCAGCGGCACCGTCGCCTTGCCGCCGAACATGTAGCGTGCCTTGGCCGCCTGGTTGACGATCTGGTCCATGGCCAGGGTGCTGAAATCTATGTACAGGATTTCGACCACCGGCCGCAGGCCGGTCATGGCCGCGCCGACGGCCAGCCCGACAAAGCCCTCCTCGGAGATGGGGGTGTCGCGCACCCGCTTTTCGCCAAAGCGGTCGAACAGGCCCTGGGTGATCTTGAACGGGCCGCCGTAGCGCCCCACATCCTCCCCCAGGATGCAGACCGCCGGGTCGCGGGCCATCTCTTCGTGCAGCGCCTCGTTGAGCGCCTGGCGGTAGGTCAGTTCACGCATATACATCTTCCCACAGCGCCGCGATTTCAGGGTCGGGGCTGGCGATGGCAAACTCGACGGCCGCCTCAATCTCGCCCTCCGCCTTTTGCCGTAGCGCCTCCAGCTCGTCGGCGGCAAAGCCGGCTTCTGTGACCAGGTAGCGCCCAAAGCGGCTGATGGGGTCGCGTTCCGGCGACTTCCACGCCTCGGTTTCCTCCTTGGGGCGGTAGGTCAGCGGGTCGCCAACGGTGTGACCTTCGATGCGGTAGGTCTGGGCCACCAGCAAGGTCGGCCCTTCCCCGTGCCGCGCCCGGTCGGCAGCCTGAGATACCGCCTCGTAGACGGCCAGCAGATCGTTGCCGTCTACCGTCAAACCCGGCAGCCCGAACGCCTGGGCCTTGAGCTCGATCCGCTCCACGGCGATGAAGGGCCGGCAGGGGCTGAATTGGGCGTACTGATTCTGTTCGCACAGGTAGATGACGGGCAGCTTCCACAGGGCAGCCATGTTAGCCGCTTCCATCAAAATGCCCTGGTTGCTGGCCCCGTCGCCGAAAAAGCAGACCGATACCTGCCCCGATCCGCGCAGGTCGGCAGAATAGGCCGCGCCGGTGGCAATGCCGATGCCGCCGCCGACGATGCCGTTGGCCCCCAGGATGCCCAGATCGAGGTCGGCGATGTGCATCGAGCCCCCCTTGCCTTTGCAATAGCCGGTGGCCTTGCCCAACAGCTCGGCCATCATCCGCCTGGGGTCGCCGCCTTTGGCCAGACAGTGGCCGTGGCCTCGATGGGTGCTGGTGATATAATCGTCGGGCCGTAGGGCCGCACACGCGCCGACGGCTACCGCTTCCTGGCCGACGTAGCTGTGGGTCGTGCCCCGGATCCGGTCCTGCTGGTACAGCCGCTTGGCGCTCTCGTCAAAGTAGCGGATGAGCCACAGGCGGTAGTACATGTCGGCCAATTGGCTGTGGGACAAGGTGGGGCAGAGGGCAGAGGGAGGGCGCTGTGGGTTCATAGCAGTTCACCGAGTTTGCGGGCAATGCCGGCGGCGTCCAGGCCATAATGGGCATAGAGCGCCAGGGGCGGGCCGATGAGCGCATATTCGTCGGGCAGGCCGTGGCGGCGGAAGCGGCAGGCGACGCCGGCCTCGGCCAGCAGTTCGGCCACCGCCCCGCCCAGGCCACCGATGGTGCTGTGCTCCTCGACGGTCAGCACGATGCCGGTTGCAGCGGCAGACAGGACGGCCTGCACATCCAGCGGTTTGACGGTGTGCATGTCCACCACCCGCACCGACAGGCCGTTTTCGGCGGCCAGGAGGTCCGCTGCCTCCAGCGCCGCGCCCACAGGCAGGCCGTGGGCCAGGATAGCTGCCTCGTGCCCCTGGCGGAGTGTGATCGCCCGGCCAAAGGCGAAATCGGCTGGTGGACGGTCGTACACCGGCTTTTCCCGACCACGGCCCAGCCGGAAATAGATCGGCCCCGGATGGCGCACCGAAGCCTTCAGGGCCGCTTCCGCCAGATGCGGGTCTACCGTGCCGAACAGGGTCAGCCCGGCAAAGGATCGCATGATGGCCAGGTCTTCGGCGGCATGGTGCGAGGTGCCGTAAAAGCCCATTGCAATCCCGGCGTGGTGGGCCAGGATACGCACCGGCAGGCCGGGGTAACAGATGTCGGTGCGGATCTGCTCGGCGCACAGCAGGCCGATAAAGCTGGCATAGGTAGCCACGTAGGGCAGCAGGCCGGCGGCAGCCATGCCCGCCGCCGCCGAGACCATGTTTTTCTCGGCCACGCCGAAATCGAAAAAGCGGTCAGGATACACCTCTGCGAAATCGCCCAGCCGGTTGGCGTGCTTCAGGTCGGCGGTCAGGACGACGATTTCGGGGTGTTTCCGCCCCAATTCGGCCAACACCCGCCCCCAGTTGAGATAGGGGGCCAGCCGGGTGGAAGTAGGCAGGTCCCAGGTGTCAGGGTGCAGGCTCATCGGCTTTCCTCCAGCTCGGCCAGGGCGCGGCCCTGATCGTCGGCGGCCAGGTAGCCCAGGTGCCACTCGAAGCGGTTTTCCATAAACGATACCCCTTTGCCGGCCACGGTGTGGGCGATAATGGCCGTCGGCCGGTTGGAGGCGGGGTTGGGCAGCGCGGCAAAGCAGTCCAACAATGCTTCGAGGTCGTGGCCGTCCACCTCGTGGACCTGCCAGCCGAAAGCAGCCCACTTGGCGGCCAGCGGCTCGACCTCCATCACCTGGGCCGTTTCGCCATCCACCGAAACGCGGTTGCGGTCCACAATGGCGATCAGGTTTCCCAAGCGGAAATGGGCGGCGCTCATGGCTGCCTCCCACACCTGCCCCTCGTCCAGCTCGCCGTCGCCCAGCAGGACATACACCCGGTAGCTGCGGCCGGTGACCCGCGCCGCCAGGGCCATCCCCACGCCCACCGACAGCCCGTGGCCCAGCGACCCCGACGAAAAGTCAATGCCGGGGATTTTGCGCATGTCGGGATGGTCGCCAAAGGGGCTGCCCAGCCGGGTGTAGGTGTCGAGCAACGCCGGGTCGAAAAAGCCCACATCGGCCAGGATCGGGTACAGGCCAACGGCGGCATGGCCCTTGGACAGGATAAACCGGTCGCGGTTGGGCCAGTCCGGGCGCATCGGGTCGTAGCGCAGCACGTGATAGTAGATCACGGCCAGGATTTCCGCCGCCGAAAAAACCGAGCCATAGTGCCCGCTTTTGGCGATGGCGATCAGGCGGATCGTCTCCCTGCGGCAAAGGTTCGCTTTGTCTCTTAGCATGGCCAGGAGTGTTTCCTGCTCTCGTCCCTTGTTTCTTGCCCCTTGCATCTTTTGTCTATCTCATCAACAGCCCGGCGTTTACGTCTATCGTTGCCCCGGTGATGGCGTCGGCTGCCGGCGAGCAGAGGAAGGCGACGGCCTCTGCCACCTCCTCCGGCCGGATAAAGCGGCCCAGCCCCATCCGGGCCTTCAGGTCCCGTTTGATCTCCTCCGGCCAGGCAGCGGTGAGATCGGTGTCCAACGTTGCCGGCGCGATGGCGTTGACGGTGACGCCGTAGCGCTCGAGTTCCATGCCGGCGATGATCGTGAAGGCCGCG
>FWWM01008021.1_pt1 | contig 20635 bp, 20 predicted proteins | sample 2228351 | NCBI WGS metagenome assembly FWWM01 (sample SAMEA103939774, study PRJEB20133) | metagenome
CGCTACGCCTACGACAACATTCGCAAGGTGATCTACCTGCTGGTCTCGACCGGCGCAGCCGAGATCGTGCTGTTCATGCTGTCGGTGTTGGTCGGCCTGCCGGTTCCTCTGTTGCCGGTGCAGCTCTTGTGGCTGAACCTGGTGACGAACGGCATCCAGGACGTTGCGCTGGCATTCGAGGGCGGCGAGCCGGGCACGATGCGCCGCCCACCGCGCAAACCGAGCGAGGGCATCTTCAACGGCCTGATGATCCAGCAGGTGGTGCTATCGGGGGCGACGATCGGGCTGGTGGCGTTCATCGTGTGGTACTGGCTCAAGCAGACCGGCTACGATGAGACCTCGGCACGCAACCTGGTGCTGCTGTTGATGGTGCTGTTCGAGAACTTCCACGCGTTCAACTGTCGTTCGGAGCACGAATCGGTCTTCCGCACGCCGCTCCGCCACAACCTCGTCCTCGTCGTCGCCGTGCCGGCGGCGCTTGGACTGCACCTGCTGATGATGTGGGTGCCCTTCCTGCAACCGATCCTGCAAACCGCGCCCGTTTCTCCGGCGGAGTTTCTGGTGCTGCTCGTCCTGGCATCGAGCGTGTTGATCGTGATGGAGACGTTCAAATGGCTGCGGGCGCGCCGCGATTCGGTCCGCATCCGTCCGACGTGAACACAGAGCGGCACGAAATTACATTTGCCTCTACACTCCCTGTGTAATCCCAGACACATTAGGACGATCGCACATGGACGAATGGACCGATCCACTTCATCCGCGCTGGGAGCGCGGGCTTTCACACTACCCCGACCCGTGCATCGAGGTGCACGACAGGCGCTTCAAGCGATACCTCATGGGCAATACCGCCATCGAACGGCTGTGGACCGGCGGACGCTGGACGGAAGGGCCGGTCTGGTTTGGTGACGCACGCTGCCTGCTGTTTAGCGACATCCCTAACAACCGCATCCTGCGCTGGGACGAGGTCACCGGCCAGGTGACCACCTTTCGCCAGCCGTCGAACTACGCCAACGGCAACACGCGCGACCGGCAGGGCCGCCTGATCACGTGCGAACACGGCACGCGCCGCGTCACCCGCACTGAATACGACGGCAGCATCACCGTGCTGATGGACAGCTATCAGGGCAAACGCCTGAACGCGCCCAACGATGTGGTGGTCGCGTCCGACGGCGCGATCTGGTTCACCGACCCCGGCTACGGCATCCTGCTGAACTACGAGGGCTACAGAGCCGACTTCGAGCTGCCGACTCACGTCTACCGGCTCGACCCGGTCACCGGCAAGGCGACGGTCGTGGCCGATGACTTCCACAAGCCGAATGGATTGTGTTTCTCGCCCGACGAGAAGCGCATGTACATCGTGGACACCGGCGTGACACACGACGAGAACGCGCCATCGCACATCCGTGTCTTCGACGTGGTCGCCGGGGGCACGAAGCTGCGCGGCGGCCGAGAGTTCATCAACATGAAGCCCGGCTTTGCCGACGGCATTCGCTGCGACCGGGACGGTTACCTGTGGGCCAGCAGCGGCTGGGGCAGCCCAAAGAACAACGGCGTGCTGGTGCTCACGCCCGACGGCGACCTGATCGGCCAGATCCACCTGCCGGAACCGTGTGGCAACCTATGCTTCGGCGGACGCAGCAAAAATCGTCTGTTCATGGCCGGCAGCCAGTCGCTCTACGCGCTCTACATCGAAGCCCAGGGCGCGCAGTGGCCGTAGGTTTCGCTAGCCTTCGACTTCCTCATCCCAACAGCGATCAGGAAGAGGAACCCAGAGTGACCACATGCCCAGGATTTTGCTCGTCGAGTGCAAGCAGGAAGTCAGCACGTTCAACCCAGCGCTCAGCCGTTACGACGACTTCGCCATTCATCGCGGCGACGAATTGATTCATCACCATCGCACCGTCCGCAACGAAGTCGGGGGCGCGCTGAGCGTCTTCGACCGGCATCCCGAAGTGACGGTCGTGCCGGTCATCGGCGCGCGCGCCATCACCAGCGGTGGCACGCTGGCTGCAGCCGACTGGGCCCGGCTGCAGCACGAAATCCTCACCGCCATCCACGACGTGACCGACGCCTCCTCCATCCATGCCGCTTACTTCGCCCTACACGGAGCGATGGCTGCCGAGGACGAGGACGACCCCGAAGGCTACCTGTTGGAACAGGCGCGCGCCATCCTCGGCCCCGACGTCCCTATCGTCGCGTCGTTCGACCTGCATGGCATCCTGACCGACCGCGTCCTGCGCAACGCCGACGCGATCTGCTGCTTCCACACCTACCCCCACGTGGACTTCTACGAGACCGGCCAGCGGGCTGCACGACTGCTGTTGCGCGTGCTGAACGGCGCTCGGCCGGTCACGGCCCGTGTATTCATCCCGGCGCTGGTGCGCGGCGACGAGCTGATCACCGAAACCGGCGCGATCCGCCATGCGGTGAATGCCGCCAAAGCCCTGGAAGCGAACGAGGTGCTCTCGGCCGGGCTGTTCTGGGGCAATCCGTTCACCGACGTGCCGGCCCTGGCAAGCTACAGCTTCGTCGTGACCGACGACGATCCGGCGCTAGCCGAGCGCGAAGCGCTGCGCATCGCCGAGTTGTTTTGGCGCGAGCACGAGACGATGTATGTGCCGCTCACGCCGCTCGACGAGGCGGTGCGCATAGCCCATGAGCAACTGTTGCTGGGTGGCACGACCGTCCTGGTGGACGCCGCCGATGCCACCAGCAGCGGCGCATCCGGGGACAGCAACGCCATCCTGCGTCAACTGGTCGAGGCCGGCTATCCCGGGCGCGCGCTCATCCCGATCGTAGATCCAGCAGCGGCCCAGGCCGCCTTTGCCGCCGGCGTGGGCGAGACCATCACCGTTCGCGTGGGCGGAGCGATGGACCCGACGCGCTTCGCACCGATCGAAGTGACCGGCCGCGTGCATCTGCTGGCCGAAGGCCGCTTCCGCAGCGAATCGTTCGACGAGCTGTGGTACTCCGGCCCGACAGCTGTGCTGATCATCGGCAACATCACCCTGATCGTCACCAGCCGCGCCGTGAGCCTGTACGATCGCTCGCTGTTCTACGCCCACGGACAAGACCCGAAGCGCTTCGACCTGGTGGTGGTCAAGTCGCCGCACTGCCAGCCGCACATGTTCAAAGAGTGGGCGGCGCGCTACATTGACGTGGATGCACCCGGCGCGACCAGCGCGAACTTGAAGCGCCTCGGCCACACGCGCTGCCCTCGCCCGATCTGGCCGCTGGATGATCGGGTGACCTGGGAACCTCGCGCTGCGATCTTCCGCCGGAGCGGCTATCATTGACGGTGCTATGCCGATCTACGAATACCGTTGTGCTCAATGTGGTCAGACTTTCGATCGCTTGTTCGCCTCGCATCGGAAGATGCTCGAGGTCAGGGTAGTCTGCCCACACTGCCACAGCCGGCGCGTACGTCGGCTGATCTCGGCGCCACGCGTGAAGTCCGGCGATGCTGCTCCCACGGACGCTTCGGATGGCAGCGAAGAATCACCGACGTCGTCCGGCCTGCTCGGTCGCAAGGAGATCGCCGAGATCACCAGAAAGCGCCGACAGATGGGTGTGGGATAGCCGGCGGCTAAAACAGCAGGTACAGCGCAATGATGGCCAACTCGATCACCAGCGTCACGGCGAAGATCTTCAGCGACCGGGAAGCGCCGACGTACTTGCGGTGATATTCGCCGCTGAGGACGACGAAGGCCAACCAGGCTACCCCGAGCGCGAGGGTGAGCCACATCACGGCCATTTGAGCCGTCCTGATATCGGCGCCCAGCAGAGCAAAGAGGCCGAAGGACATCTGTCGCAACGCGTAAAAAGCGACCAGGCTCAGGACAACGGTGACCAGCCAGACCACGAACGTCATCCCGTTGGAAAGGACGCTTTGTGCGCTGAACTTGCTCGACTCCATAAGCGCTACCTCCTCGGACGCATTCGCAGTGAGGTCGTAACCCCTCACGCGGCGGTGGAACGGTCCAGGAACTCTCCAACCCCAATTTACCACCTCCACGCCGTGAGCGGATGGCGCCGTCCGTCGAGCACCCAGGCTGTCGCTCTGCTGGAATCGAACGCCGGTGCACGCTATTCGACGTAGATCTCGACGTGCTCACCGTCCTCCTCGTCCATGACCTCGATGATCTTGCCCTGCGCGCCGGATTGGATCGCCTCGACGATCTGGTTGATCTCCAGGCTCTCGGCCTCGGGCGCGAACCTGGCCGCGATCTTCGCGCCGACGTTCACCAGCCCAATGGGCAAATTCACGTTCACCTTCGGTTTGCCGGTTGCCAAGTCCGTCACGCGGATGCGCAACCAGCGGGCGCTGCTGCTACGAACGCCGGCGTGACCCGGCGACGTGGCGGAGCCCGATCCGGGCTGGCGACTCGATTCGCTCAACGCGGCTAGCAACTTCGCGCCGTCTTCGGCGGAGATCTTGCCATCCGCCACCATCTTCAGGATCTGCATGCGTTCTTCGGTTGTAGCCATCTCTTTTTCTCCTTTCTCCGGCTGTGGCCGTCACTCTCTCGTCACTCGTTGTGCGGTTGCGGCATGACCACCGCACTGCTCATTCCCTGCTCCCATCAGCAGCAGGGTAAAGAGATGCAGCAGGCACAACCTGCCGCTCATCCATCTGCGCCTTCTGCGATTCGATGTTGACCAACGCGGGGACGAAGAGGCCGCCGACGCCCATCAACATGCATGCCAGTCCACCCATCGCATACCAGACCTGTACCCCGAGGGCATCTGCGACGGGGCCGGCCACCAGCAGGCTGAGCGGCGTCATCGCCATCGCCGCTGCCATAATTAGCGTCATCACGCGGCCCTGCATCGCCGGCGCAACAGTCGCTTGCAGCACGGCGAACACCGGACCGTTCGTAATAGGGCTGGCAACGCCCAGCAGCATCCACACACCTACCGCTATGACGAAGGCCGACGGCGGCAGCACACTCTGCACCGTCAAACATGCGCCGATCATCATGATGCCCATCAGCGATGTCAGGATGCGGCGCTTGAAGCCGCCCCACACGCTCAAGAGCACACCGCCCAGAACCATGCCGCCTCCCCAGACCGCGTTCATGGTGGCCAGTTCAGGTGCACCGCCCTGATAGTGTCTGGTGATCAGGATGGGCATGAGCGACGCAGCCGGCGTCACCAGAAAGTTGATCAGCATCGCCATCCCCATGACGATGGCCAGGCCGGGCCACGAGAACACGTAACGCACACCCGCGCGCAGGTCGTCAAGGACCGAAGCATGCTGGATTTCGCCCGACACCGCGAATGCGTGCGCGCGCTTCGGCTGCGGAACGGCGATGAAGCACAGCGGCAGGATGGCCAGCAGCGCGGTGAACACATCGATCAGCATCACCTGGAATATCGGCAGGACGCTGATGAGCAATGCGCCCACCGGCGGGGCGACGATGCTCATCAGCCCCTGCAACGTCTGATTCATGCCTGCAATGCGCGAGAGCTGTTGTTGCGGCACCATCAGCGAGGTGGAAGCCTGCATGGCCGAAAAGTGGAAGGTGCCGCTCAGCGATCGTATGAACAGGATGGCGTAGATGTGCCACACCTGCACGGCGCCCACGGCAAACAGATACGCCAGCCCAAGCGTGAAGACTGCGATCAACCCATCGGCGATGAGCATGATGGCGCGACGGCTGAACCGATCCACGATGACACCGGCAAGCGGGCCGAGCACGACCTGGGGCAGCACACCAACCAGAGCCGCAGTCGCCAGCACCGTCGCCGAGCCAGTCGTCGTCGTCAACCACCACACCAGCGCGAACTGCACGATCGAGCTGCCGAACAAGGAGAAGGCCTGACCTGTCCAGATGGTGAAGAAGCGGGCTTTCCAGCTTGCCTTCATATCAACAACACGTCGTCCTCAGCCGACGACTCGCGGGTCGGTTGCGGGTTGCGCATGCCCCGTGAGAATTGGCGCATCGCGATGACGGCGACGACGATCAGAACGATCAGGCCTGCAATCAACGCTTCCATTGCTTCGCGCTCCATTTGCAATCGCTAATCACGCCCGCGGACCTGGCCGCCCAGCAGGGCACTCAACGCGTCACGTGCCCGGGCCTCACCTCCCACAGCCAAGGTGCCGCGGCGCAGCAGCCCACGCTCGTCATGAAACTCGATCCGCGCCGCCGGCAACGCCCCCCAGGCCGTGGCGATGCCGGTCGGCCTGGCCGATACGACATCGCAGATGTGCACCGTCCATGGTGGGCCCGACGCGGACGACTCCAGCCTGATCCCGGCGCGCGCCTCCACCACAACCACAGGGGCCTGGCGGACGACAGCATGGCCGAACTGCGGGCCGAGGCTGCCGAACCACAACGCGCCGACGCCCGCCGGAGCCGAATCCACTGGTGGCTCAGCGACGGCAAGGGCATAGTCGGATCGGCCGATCCACCAGGCGACGACAGCCGCCAACAGCAACGCCGTAGCGACGAGCAGACCGGCGCGCGCCAGGGCGTTCTGCAGCGGGATGTTCGGCGGCTGGCCGATCTCGAGGTAATACGGCATCTGAGCGCCACCCTCCTGAATCTTGCCCACCAGGTGAACCTTGCCATCTACATCTGGCCGCGGCACGTCCTTGTCCAGGACGAACAGCGGGTCGCTCGCCCCTGGGATGACGAGTGGGATGTAGCGCGCGCCACTCAGCCGCAGACCGCCGATCTCGACCTGTGTTTGGAATGCGCTCTCCGGCCGCAGCGTTCCGACGACGCTGACGTAGCGGTTCAGGCGCGCGACCGGGCTGGAGCTGCCGTCGAAAGGCAACACCGTGGTGTCTTCCTCGCCGCGGGCCAGCGCGAGCAGAACGATGCACACCCCCAACGCGCCGACAAAAGCGACTCTGATGGTGCGGCTATGCCAGGCGCGATAAGCCAGCTCGGACACCGCGTTCAAGACACCCGTCATTGGTTCACCGGAGATGGTCAGCCTTCGAGGGCCGCCAGCAACTGTTCTGCCTGCGCGATGGTGATCTTCTTCTCCTGGAGCATGCGCAGGATGGCGATGCGCTCCTCGTCGGTCGCCTCGGCCTTCGGCGGCGCTTCAAAGGGCACCGTGGATAAGTCGCGGGAAGACGAGGGCTCGACCGGCTCAGCCCAGCTCGAGCGGGTGTCGCGCCGGGCCGGGCGCGACGCAGCGCGCGCCGCTCTGGCGGCTGCACGCCGGGCTTCTCTATCCGCGCGCCCCTCCAGATGACGCAGGCGATGTTCTAACTTGGCTTCCATCTTGCGGACGGCCGCCTCGATCTGTCGCTGCGCGCGCTCGGCCTGCCAGGCCGGCATGCCGGCGCCGGCAAAGCGCTGAGCGAATTCGCGCACCATCTGCTCGATGGTGCGATGCAACTCGTGCATCCCGTGCTCGACATCGCGCATGACATCCCCGGGATCGGGCGCAGCAGCCGTTTCCTCGCTGCCCTCGCCATCACTGCTGACCGACACCTCTCCGCCTGCCCTTACCCGGACGGCCACCCCGCCATCGCCAAACCTGACGCGACGGACACCGCGCGAATCGGTGATGTGCACCACGGCATCTGCATCGGCTGGCAAGGCCAGCGAAACATCACCGCCGGCATTCAAGGCAAAGTCACCGCCCTCCAGGGCAAGCCGCAGTGAGACGTCCCCGCCGACACTGGTCGAACGACCGGCAAAGGTCACACCCTCCGCTTGCAAATCACCACCCACGGCCTGTATGTCCACCGGGCCGGCCACATCTTCCAGCTTGCAGTCGCCACCTACGCCGCGCACTTCGACACCGCCGACGTCTTCGAGATCGAGATCGCCGCCGACGTGCCCGATGTTGACCGGCCGGTTGAAATGCTTCACCGCCAGGTCGCCGCCAACCGAAGCGACGTAGATCACGGCGTCGCGCGGAGCACGCACCCGCGCATCTGCATTGGCAGAGATCGCGACGCGGTTGCCATCCGTCGTCACGCTGAGGCGCTCGTCATCGCTTTTGACCTCGACGACGCACTCACCGGCGCGGAGGCCGCTGACTTCCAGGTCACCTTTGCACTCGATCACCAGTTCTGGCGATTCGCTCGTTTCGATCGTCCTGTTCATCGCTGTCACTCCTCTCGAGGATTCAACAACTTCATGGCTTGCTCGGCGGTAATGCGCCCTCGATCCAGATCCTCCAGGATTCGCCGGCGCTCGGCGGGGGAGAGCCGTGAGGCAGATGCACCACCCCCTTCATCCTTGCCCGGCTCGTAGCCCAGAGCGCGGATCACCTCGTGCAGCCGGGCGCGGACAGTGGGATACGACAGGTCCAACTCCGCTTCCATTCGGCTGAGCTTGCCTTCGCAACGCACAAAGGTCTCTACGAACTGTAGCTGTTCGTTGCTGAGCCGGGCAAACCGGCCCACTACAAACCGGCCCTCGACCGTTACGTCACACCGGTCGCAGTGAAAGCGCGTCACAACGATGTCTCCACCACAAATGGGGCACTGATTCGGCAGGGCATTCATGAGGTCAATCTCCAAAAATCAACACTTATTCTAGCCAATAATTCAGAAAAGTCAATACAGGATTTAAAAAATCAAAAGAGTAAATCCAAATTTCGAGAGAAGGCCCATTCGATCTCGATTATGCAATGACGCCTCGTTCGCGGTTCGATCGCCGGCCGGGGCACATGCGAAGCCGTGCAAAACGCGCGACCGATCCCAAACTACCGACGTATACTCGGGCTCGACGATGCCCACTTACTGCGAATACGTCCTCTCGCCCAGAGCGCACCCGGTGCACAAGTGGTATCACGACCATGAGCACGGCTTCCCCGCGCACGACGACAATGCCCTCTTCGAACGACTCATGCTGGAGATCAACCAGGCCGGCCTGTCGTGGGACACCGTGCTGCGCAAGCTGGACAACTTCCGCCGCGCTTACCACGGCTTCGATGTGGACGTGGTCGCAGCCTATGACGAGTCCGAATGTGCCCGCTTGCTGAGCGACCCCGGGATCATTCGCAACCGGCACAAGGTCGAGGCTGCGATCGAGAACGCCCGGCGCATCATCGCGCTGCGTTCGGACTACGGCTCATTCGCAGGATGGCTGGAGGCGCACCATCCGCTGAGCAAGGATGAGTGGGTAAAGCTGTTCAAGAAGACCTTCGTCTTCACCGGCCGCGAGATCGTGAACGAATTCCTGATGAGCACCGGCTATCTGCCCGGCGCGCATCACGAACACTGCCCGATCTACGCGCGCGTGGCTGCCCTGCAGCCGGCCTGGATGCGAGCGAAGCTCCCCAACGCCCAGCCCGCGACCGCAGAACCGGCGCGTCGCCACCACCAAGCCGGAGCGATCTAGCGATCGGGCTCGATCACCGTGACCAGCGGCGCTGTGTCACCTCGCGCAGTGGCAGCGGCCGCCGTAGCCGCGCTCGGCGCCAGCACATAGACCGTCCGGCGCTCACGCGAGCGGAAGGTGAGCGTGCCCAACGGGGCCAGCACATTCGGCGTGCCGGCCTGGCGAATCTCGAGGGTGTAGGTGCCGGCCGGCTGGGTCGTCGTCTGCGCCGTCGGGAAGACAACGTTGAACAGCCAGACCGGCCCGCTGGTCACCGCCAAGTCCAGCCCACCCACGTCCACGGCGAGGTGCGCCACGCGCAAGCTGAAACGGCCGGCCGGCGGCACGAGCGGATTCTCCAGGGCGACGACCTGCAACTGCTGGGACCGGTTGGCGATGGCGATGACGTAGCTCCGATCGAAGGCCATGGTGATGTTCGAACTCACCCGTGGCGGGGTGACGTTCGGATCGGTGCCGGCCGGGAAGGCGCGCACCAGCACGACCGTCGCGGCGATGCACCAGCGACGCGCGCTGAACTGAGTGTAGGCAATGTTGTCGGCGACGCGTGTGCGGTTGACGTACACGTCCAGATTCTGCGCGTCCGGCGAAGCGTGCAGGATGCGGAAGCAGGCCGCCCGTGTAACAGCCGTGGCCGGATCAGCGCCCGAAAACAGGACCGCGCCGACCAGGACGGCCGTCGCCAGGACGCGCAGCACAGTGTTCATGTCAACCTCCCAAGGGTTCCGCGAAACGTCAACGCCGGTCAGTATAATCGCACGCCATGCGCGTGCACAAATGCGACCATCGAGGCGAGCGCAGAGTCAGCTACGAAGGCGACGTGATCTCGCGCGATGGCAGACGCATCACCCTGCGCGCCACCTGGACGCTGCCAACCCGAACGCTGCCGTATGTGACGCTCGAGCAGGGGGACATCTTCATCGAGACGTTCTACACCGACCGCTGGTACAACCTGTTCGAGATTCGCCACCGGCATGGCGACCTGAAGGGCTGGTATGCCGACGTCACCCGGCCGGCGCGCATCACCGACGACGACATCGAGTGGGATGACCTCGCCCTGGATATCTGGATGAATCCGGACGGCGCGATGCTCATCCTGGACGAAGACGAGTTCGAACTGCTCCTGGCCGAGCTGCCTCCGAACGAGGCCGCCAGCGCGCGCGGCGCGATTGCCCTCATGGAGGGCGAACTCAGGGGGCGGTGGCAACGCTTCGCAAACGATGCGATCGCACACGCGTTGACGCAGCGTGGTTGGACGCTCGGCACGGCTGAATCGTGCACCGGTGGGCTGATCGGCGACATCATCACCGACCGGCCGGGCAGTTCGGCCTACTTCCTGGGTGGCGTGATCGCCTACAGCAACGACGTCAAGCGCCACCTGCTCGGCGTGAGCGAGGCCACGCTCCTGCGGCATGGCGCCGTGAGCGAACGATGTGCGCTGGAGATGGCGCGCGGCGTGCGCAAAGCGCTCGGCGCCGACGTCGGCGTGAGCGCGACGGGCATCGCCGGGCCGGACGGCGGCACGATGGATAAGCCGGTCGGTTTGACCTTTGTCGGCGTCAGCTCGCCGATTGGCGAGCAGGTCGAGCACAACGTCTGGCCATACGACCGCGCCGGCAACAAACAGGCAACCACCGATGCGGCCTTGAAGCTGCTCATGCGCCATCTGACGAGCGACCGGGCGATGTACCCGGCGCTCCAGACAGGGTCCAACCGATCCGGTTGACATGGGCACTGCATTCAGATCGTCACTGGCCGACCTGGTCGGCAACACCCCGTTGATCCCACTCAGGCGCATCGCTGCGCACGTCGCGCCGGTCGAGATCTACGCCAAAGCCGAGTGGTTCAACCCGAGCGGCTCGGTCAAGGACCGCGCCGCATTGAACATCATCCGCACGGCGATTCGAGAAGGACGTTTGACGAAGGAGAAGGCGTTGCTTGATGCCACGAGCGGCAACATGGGGATTGCCTACGCCATGCTCGGAGCCTCGCTGGGCTATCGGGTGCGCCTGGTCATCCCGGCCAGCGTCACCCCCGAACGCAAAGTGATCTTGAACGCTTACGGGGCGGACATGATCTTCACCGATCCGATGGCCGGCAGCGATGGAGCGATCGAGAAGGCCCGCCAAATCTATGCCGGGGCGCCGGATGAATTCTTCTACGCCAACCAGTATGACAACGACGCGAACTGGCTGGCCCATTACCACGGCACGGCCGAGGAGATCTGGCGGCAGACCGAGGGACGGATCACGCACTTCGTCGCAGCGCTGGGGACCAGCGGCACATTCATCGGCACCGGCCGTCGCCTGCGCGAGCTGAATGCGAAGATCCGCCTGATCTCACTGCAGCCGGATTCTCCGCTGAACGCCATCGAGGGATGGAAGCATATGCCGACGGCGATCCAGCCACGGATCTACGACCCGACGCTGGCCGACGAGAACATCGAGATCACCACCGAAGAGGCGCAATATTCAGCGCGCCAGCTGGCGCGTGAGGAGGGGTTGTTCGTCAGTCCATCCGCCGGCGGTGCCGTGGCCGGCGCACTCAGCATCGCCGAACGCCTGAAGGAGGGCGTGATCGTCACCGTCCTGGCCGACGCCGGCTACAAATACACGAGCGAGCGTTTCTGGTAGCTCATTCCCAACACCATGCTCACGATCCCGAAAGCGCTCTTCGACAAGATGGTCGCGCACCTGGAAGCCGGCTACCCCTACGAAGCCTGTGGCATCCTGGTCGGCGACTTGGACGATCCAACCAGCCCGCACAAGAGGCACGTGCGCGACGTGGTGCTGGTCGCCAACGCCTGGGACGAAGTGAACGAACGCGAGAGCCAGCACAATCGTTACCTGATCTCCCCCGACGAATACGTGAAGGCCGACCGCGAGGCGAGCAAGCGCGGCTGGGACATCATCGGTGTCTTTCACTCGCATCCTGATCATCCATCGCAACCGTCGGAGATGGATCGCAGCCAGGCCTGGCCTGGCATCTCCTACGTGATCGTCTCGGTGCGCGCAGGCAAGGCGACCAACGCGCAATCGTGGTTGCTGCGGGGTGAACGTGACGCGTTCGAGGAAGAGGGGATCCAGGTGGTATGAGCAACGCGTCGCGAGTCAACGGCCATCGCCGGCGTCAATGGCCTCGCGCACGAGCTGCTGCAGCTCGTTCACCGGCCGGGCCATGCGGCGATACGCATCGCGCACCAGGAAGACGCACGCCAGGCCGCGTCGAAAGTCCACCCAGGGCGTGAACCCACTCGCGCCCGGGCTGCTGACCTGCACTGCCCGGCCCTGGTCATCGGCGATGTCGCGCCAGACGCCCAGGCCATAGCCGCTGCCCGGGAACAGATTCGGGGAGTAGAGGATCGGCGCACCGAAGGTGTGGTCCTGGCACATGAGGGAGACGATCTCCGGCGCGAGGACCCGCGTGCCGTCAAGGGCGCCGCCAGCGGCGATCATGCGCACGAAGCGGCTGTAGTCGCGCAGCGTCGAACGCATGCCGCTGCCGATGCGGGGGAGGCTCACCCGCTCATCGCCGTAGGTGCTCGCGCGCATGCCGAGCGGCTCGGCGATGCGCTCGCGGAAGAGCACAGCCCACGACCGACCCGCAGCCAGCTCGGCCATGCGGCCCGCCACCTGAAACGCGCTCTCGCCGTAGGCAAAGGCCGTCCCCGGCGTCGCAACCAGCGGCGTTGCTGCGATGTGGTCGGCGCAGGCCGCGAGGGAAGGCGGAGCCTGGCCGGCACACGTCGCCTCGCCCGGTGGCAACCCGGAGGTGTGCGCCAGCAATTGGCGCAGCGTGATGGTGGACTTATCGCCGTCGAAGCTCATCAGGTAATCGGAGGCCCGCTCGTCGAGATGCAGCATGCCGTCGCCGACGAGCGATACAATCACCGCGCCGCTCACCCACTTCGTGCCAGAGGCGATGGCGATGGGCGTGTCGAGTGAATACGCGCCGAACGCGCGTTCGTAGATCACTTCCTCCCACCGCGCGATGGACAGCGCTGCGCCGTTGAGGGGGATGACCTGGATCAGCCGGTGGACATGAGCCTCGACCGCGGAGAAGTCGTAACGCACGGCATGCATTATCGGCGGTGCGCGAAATCAGGTATCCTTGAGCGCATGGCTATCACGATTCGCATCCCCACCCCACTGCGGCCATACGTGGGCGGGTCGAAGGAACTCGCCAGCGACGCCGGCACCGTTTCGGAAGTGCTGGCTTCGTTGAGCGCGACCTATCCCGAGCTCAAGAAGCATCTGTTCAACGAGGAAGGGAAGTTGCGCGCGTTCATCAACGTCTATCTGGGCGACGAAGACGTGCGCTATTTGCAAGGGCCGGACACACCCGTGCCCGATGGCGCAACGCTGAGCATCGTGCCGAGCGTGGCCGGCGGCAGTTTCCCCTCCCCATCGCGAGAGCACATCCTGGACGCGGATTGGAGGAGGGAGGGGACGGAGGTGGCGTTATCCCACGCCGAGATCCGCCGCTATTCGCGCCACCTCATCCTGCCGGAGATCGCCATGAGCGGGCAGAAGAAGCTCAAGCAGGCCAGCGTGTTGCTGGTCGGCGCGGGCGGGCTGGGCGCGCCGGCAGCCATGTATCTGGCCGCGGCCGGCGTCGGCCACCTGGGCATCGTGGACTTCGACGTGGTGGACGAGTCGAACCTACAACGCCAGATCATCCATGGTCAGAGCACCGTGGGCAGGCCAAAGCTACAAAGCGCGACGCAGCGCATCAAAGACATCAACCCCTTCGTCGAGGTGACCGGCTATGAGGAGCCGCTGACGAGTCAGAACGCGCTGCGCATCTTCGCCGATTACGACGTGATCGTGGACGGCACCGACAACTTCCCCACGCGCTACCTCGTCAACGATGCGTGCGTGCTGCTCGGCAAGCCAAACGTGTATGGCAGCATCTTTCGCTTCGAAGGGCAGGCCTCGGTGTTTTGGGCCAAGCACGGCCCCTGCTACCGCTGCCTGTATCCCGAACCGCCCCCGCCCGGCCTGGTGCCTTCCTGCGCCGAGGGCGGCGTGCTGGGCGTGCTGCCCGGCGTGATCGGCGTGATCCAGGCGACCGAAGCAATCAAGCTGATCACCGGCATCGGCGAGCCGCTCATCGGTCGGCTGCTGCTCTACGACGCACTGGAGATGCGCTTCCGCGAGCTGAAGCTACGCAAAGATCCGGCCTGTCCGATCTGCGGAGAACATCCCACCGTGCGCGAGCTGATTGACTACGACGCCTTCTGCGGCGTGCCGTCGCGCGACGGCGCAGCGCACGAGACGCATGCCGGCGTGCCCGAGATCACGGTGAAGGAGTTGAAGCAACGCATCGAGGATGGGCTCGAGAAGAGCAACACCATCCTGATTGACGTGCGCGAGCCCTACGAGTGGCAGATCGCTCACCTTGATGCAGCCCGGCTCATCCCCAAAGGGGAGATTCACAATCACCTGCACGAGCTGAGCCACGCCGACGAAATCCTGGTGCACTGCCGCAGTGGTGCTCGCAGCGCCGAGGTGGTGAAATTCCTCATCGAGGACGTCGGCTTCAGGAAGGTGAAGAACGTCAAGGGCGGTATCCTGGCCTGGGCGCGCGAGATAGATCCCGGCATGCCGGTGTATTGACGGCGCCCGCCGGGCACAGCTCAACGCACGGCCGACGCCAGGTTGACCGCACCGACGATCGCGACGGCAGCACCGGCCAGGGCCATCGCCGCCGGCGCGATCCACAGCCGCACCGGGGACGCAACCTGGGCGATCTCGGGATAGGTTGGGTCGTAGATCACGGTCAGTTGTTCGCCGGCTTCGTATTCGGCAGCGCCAGGCGGAGGGATCTCCACGGCGCGCCCATCGCGCGTGGTGAACTGGAGCACGATCGGTCGGCGGGAGGAGTGGTCACCTTGCCCGCTCGCCTCGCGCGCGGTCGCCGTCGCGGTGCAGGCGAGTGAGCGGCGCAACAGCACCACGCCGGCCGCAGCCAGCGCGCAACCAATGACGATCAGCGGCATTGCTACGATCAAGCGCAAGGGGTCCATGACCATCAGTGTGAATCAGGCCGGCGCAGAGGGCAAACGGCGCTTTGCCGTCCGCACACGCACCTTCCGTAGCGAAAGATGATCACCTACCCCCACGCTCTGCTGAACGAGATCGCGCATCACGTCGGCACGCCGTGCTACGTCTACGACCGCGCTCGCATCGAGCACAACTACGCCCGGCTGGCGCGTGCGCTTGCGCCCTCCACAGACGACGGGCGCATTTGCTACTCGGTCAAAGCCAACAGCAACCTGTCGGTGCTGCGGCTGCTGCGCGACCTCGGCGCAGGATTCGACGTGGTGAGTGGTGGCGAGCTGCGTCGGGTATTGCTGGCCGGCGCGGCGCCGTCCGACGTGGTGTTCGCCGGCGTCGGCAAGCGGGACGATGAGCTGGTTGCTGCGCTCGACGCCGGCGTGGGCTGGATCAACGTCGAAAGCGCACAAGAGCTACGCGTGCTGAACGACCTGGCCGCTGCGCGCGGAAAGGTGCAACGCGTCGCGCTGCGGATCAATCCGAACGTTGATCCACACACCCACCGGCACATGGCAACCGGCAAAGGCACCAGTAAGTTCGGCGTCGAGATCGAGCAGGCGCTCGCGCTGGTCGCCGATCGCGCTGCTTACCCCAACGTGGTCATTAACGGCATTCACGTCCACATCGGCTCGATGGTGAACGAGGTCGAGCCGTATGCGGACGCCCTGCGCGTCGCGCTGGGGGTCGTCGCACAATGCCGGGCGCTCGGCGCGACGATCACCACGCTCGACCTGGGCGGCGGGTTCGGCGTCGCCTACGGCCCGGAGGACGCTGCGGCACCCATCGAGGCCATCGCCGCCGCCATTCTGCCGGCGGCTCGCCAGGCGGGCCTGTGCCTGCTGTTCGAGCCCGGCCGCGCCATCGTGGCCGACGCCGGCATGTTGCTCACCCGCGTGCTCTATACCAAGTCGAATGGCGGTGTGAACTACGCGATCGTGGATGCAGCGATGAACGACCTGATCCGGCCGGCGCTGTACGGGGCGAAGCACTGCGTGACGCGAATCGAGGCCACAGCATCGGGGGGCGAAACACAAGCGGGCACGCCCAGTCCTCCGCTCACCATGATGCCGCACTCGATCGTCGGGCCGGTGTGCGAATCCGGCGACGTGCTGGCTGAAGGCGTCGCTTTGCCCCAGCTGCGGCGCGGTGATCTGCTGGTGGTCCACCACGCCGGCGCCTATGGCATGAGCATGGCCGGCAATTACAACACCCGCCCCCGGGCTGCCGAGGTGCTGATCGAAGGCAGCCGCTGGCAAGTGATTCGACGGCGGGAGACGCTGGAAGAGCTGATCGCCGCCGAAGCCTGCGCGGCGGCATTCTGAGGCCGCCGTCAGGCCCCGCGACCCCCGCAAGTCAGCCCGACGTCTTATCGGTGACGCACAACCGCCAGCGCTACGCTTGCCGATCTGCAGCTTTGGCACATCGCGACTATCGTAGAATCGCCGCAGTCAGACGCCGAGAGTCTCGAGGGCCTGCGCCTGATTCCCACGAGACTCCGACTTCGGAGCGTGTGCATTCATGTCCGTGCAGAAGAGCCCTGACCGCCGCGGCGGTGTTGATGACAAGAGGATTCAGTGGGAGGAGGATTTGAAACCGTTCAAACGCCTTCCGCGCGAGCGGCGCGAACAGCCCCACCAACCGGTGCCGGCTATCATTCCCATGGCAATCAGCTTCGCCCTGGTCGGCGTTGCCTGCTTCCTGGCCGCGTCGTTCGTCAATCAGAACCGACCGGCGCTGAACTTCAGCGCGCCGACTGCGACGATTCAAATCATCATTCCCACACCGACGGAGGAGATCCCACCTACCGCCACGCCGTACGTCGCGCCGACCGACACGCCGATCCCGGAGCCGACGGCCATCACCGAAAGCCAGCCCGGCACCATCGGTGTCGGCGTGCGCGTGGTGATCTTTGGCACGGGCGGCAACGGCCTCAACTTCCGACGCGAGCCTTCGACTGCTGCAGAGAAGATCCGCAGCCTGCCCGACGGCACGATCTACGAGGTGGTCGGCGGGCCGCAGGAGAACGGCGGCTATACGTGGTGGCAATTGCGCGATCCAACCGACGGCACCATCGGCTGGGGCGTGCAAAACTACATGCGCCCAGCGCCCTAGATCGAAGGGGGAGATCGCCCCACTCAGCTCCCGGCGCCCGAAGGATAAGTCGCCAGCCGCTTCTCGGCCACGCGCTGGTTGAGGCGCTGCAGCCGGCGCGTGATCTCCGCTTTGACGCGCGGCAGGTCAATGGTGAGGAGCCGGCCATAGCGCATCAACAGTCGGCCATCGCAGATCACCGTATCCACGTCACCGGCACGCGCTGAATACACCAGGTTCGCGATCGCGTCGTAGCGCGGGAAGAGATGCGCGCCATCCTGCCTTAGCAACACGATATCGGCCAGCTTGCCTTCGGCCAGCTCACCGATTGCGGGCAGACGCAGTGCCGCGGCGCCACCGGCGAAGGCGATGTCCATCACCTCCTGCAGAGGCATCGCGGTCGAGTCCTGTGCGGATTGCTTCTGGTCGAGCGCCAGCAAACGCATCTGCTCGAGCACGTCCAGCGTGTTGCTGCTCACCACGCCGTCGGTGCCGATGCCGACGATGAGGCCGGCTTCTCGAAAGGCACGCACCGGCGCGGTGCCCATGGCCAGCTTCAGATAGGTCTTCGGGCACTGTGCAATTGCCACGTCGTGGCTTTTGAGCATGGCAATGTCGTCTGGGGTCAGGCCAATGCCATGCGCCAGCAACACCGGCACATCGAACACTCCGGCCTGCTGTAACATGACCGGCGGCGTAACCCCGTGTTGCTTCAGGCTAAGCGTCACCTGGTCGCGCGTCTCGCTGCAATGGATGTGGATACCGGTGTTCAGTTCTTTCGCGCGCTGCGCCGTGAGTGCCAAGAAGTCACGGTCGCACAGATAGGGTGAATGCGGCGCCAGCCACGTGGTGATGCGACCGCCCGCGCCACCCTGCCAGCGCCGGGCAAACGCCACAGTCCGATCCAGCTTTGCCTCGCCCTCGTGGCCGAAGACCGCCCAGCCGATGTTGGCGCGCACGCCTGCCTGATCCACAGCGTCGGCGATCTCGTCGCAGAAGAAATAGTGGTCGGCAAAGGTGGTCACGCCGCTCTGGATCATCTCGGCGATGGCCAGCAACGCACCCCAGTAGATGTCTTCCGGTTCTTCGTTGCTCTCCAGAGGCCAGATGTAGTCGTTGAACCACGATTCGATGGTGACGTCCTCGGCCAGGCCGCGGAAGAGCACCATCGGCGCGTGCGTGTGGCAGTTGATCAGGCCGGGAATGGCGAGCATGCCGCTGGCGTCAATCACCTCGCGCGCCTGAGCGCGGTCAATGTCTTCCAGGGGTGTGATGGCCGCAATGCGGTTGCCGGTGATGGCGATGTCGCGATCGTTGACGACGACATATTTGCCGTTTTGGCGGATCAAGACGTCGCAAGCGGTGATGAGCAGGTCGAACATGGGTATATTGTAGGTGCGACTCGGCAAACGAACTTCCCAATGCGCCTCGACAACCTCCTGCGCTTCGATTACTGGCTCGACGCCTCCGTGACCACGCAACCCGCCGGGCCGGCCATGTGGCTGGTCGTGGTGACCGGTGTGCTGGGCTGTGCTCTGACCGGCATCGCCTCGAAATCCGGGCGCATCTCGCGCGGGACGACCATCCCGTGGCTGATCGCCGCCGGGCTGGTCGCCGGGGTGGGCCTGGGACGGCTCTTTGCGATTCCCGTGCTCGGCTGGCGCGCCGGCTGGCTGATCGCCGCGTTGCTGGTGGTGACGCCGCCGGCAACGCGCATGTTGAGCGCCGCACGTGTGGATGGCCTGGTGGACGATTGTCTGAATGCCCTGTCCTTCGGTCCGCCCCGCGCAGCGGGCGACTGGCGAATGACGACGGCAGCACTCTGGTTGGCGCTGCACCTGCTCGGCCTGTCAGTCGTCCTCGCCAACCTGGCGCTGCCTACCCTGCTCGCGCCGGCGCTGCTGGCGTTGCTCCTCGCGCCGTTCATCGTCGCGAGCGTGCTGCGCCGGGCACGTGGGCAGCCGGCGCAGCGCTGGACGCTCTCCGCGCTCGCGCCCCTCGTGATCACCTATATCACGACCTGGCTCAGCTTCAGCGGCGTGCGACTGTTCGGCGTGTTCAACGGCATACTCTCTCCCCTGCTGTCACTGATCGTGATGTCGGCGTTTGCGCTCGCGATCGGCGGGCGCTGGGCGATGACATGCGTAGTAGGAGGAAGGGATGAAGGTCAGGCAGTGGCACATGGGGAACAGCGGTTCGTGTGCGCGAGCGCAGCGCTGCTCGTCATTGCTGCGGTCGTCTGGTCGGCCTGGGCCGCCATGACGTTGCGCACCCACGGCGTCACCGGCAGCGACCCATACGCCTACGCTCAGATGGGGGTGGACCTGGTCACGCGCGGCACAATTTCTCACCCCTTCCCGCTGGCGCGCATCACGTATGCGCTGGACATCCCATCGCATCCGATCGTGCACGTCGGCTACCGCATCCCGGACAGTGCGCGCTACGAAGCCACGACCGTCTGGCCGCCGGGCTACGCTGCCTTCACCGGCTTGGCATATCTGCTGGCCGGCGAGCGCGGCCTGTATCTGGTCACGCCGCTACTGAACCTGATGACGCTCGCCGCGACGGCGTGGTTCGCGCACCACATGTCGCGCACCACACGCCGCCCGGTGCATACCGCGAACGACTACGCTGCGCCATACGCTGTCGCCGCCCTCACGGTGATGTTCACCGCGACCTCGTATCAGCAGGTGGAATGGCAGATGACGCCGATGGCCGACATCGCCGCACAGCTCTTCACGTTGCTGGCCGTCGGCCTGGCCTTCGCGACGCGAGCGGGAACGAAGCAGCACGCACGGCTGTGCGCGGCGCTGAGCGGGCTATGTCTCGGCATCGCTTTCGGCATCCGCTACACACAGGTGCTGCTCGCGCCTGCCATCGCACTGGCGATCATGCTCGATGACGAGCGGTGGGCACTTGCGCCGCGCCGCACCGGCCTGGTGATTCTGTGTGCGGTCACGGCACTGCTCGCAGCCCTGCCAGTGCTGGCCTACCATCAGCATGCCTTCGGCAACCCCTTCGCCACCGGTTCAGAGGAGCTGATGCACTTTTCGCTGACACGCCTGCCGGAGACAGCGCTGCGCACGCTGAACGAGCTGAACCACTATCGGGAATTCGGTCTGCTCACGCCGCTGATCCTGCTCGGATTGGTCGCAGCCATTCGCCACC
>FWWM01008022.1_pt1 | contig 20634 bp, 17 predicted proteins | sample 2228351 | NCBI WGS metagenome assembly FWWM01 (sample SAMEA103939774, study PRJEB20133) | metagenome
CGCATCTTATTTTTTCCCAGATAGAAATAGCTTACGCAAGAGCCATTCATCTCACGCACTGAAGTGCGGAGATTTCTGGCTCACGTGATTAAGAAAGGCGGGAGAAACATTTTTATAGCATTCTGTGTCCTTGAGGCACATGTTCCAGAGAGTAAAGGGCACAAATGACTTTTACCCAAAAGACTACTTTGCGCACCAGCAAATAATGGGCAGAATGGCAAAAGTGTGCGATAGCTACGGCTTCTCGCCAGTCCTTACCCCAAGCATTGAGACATTCAAGCTCTTGTCTGCAAAATCAGGAGAAGAAGTCAAGAACCAGATATTCATGCTCGAAAAGCGCGGCGCAGAAGAACTCAGCCTAAAGCCAGAACTCACGCCGGGAATTACAAGGATGTTCGTGGCAATGCAAAGGCAAATACCAAAGCCAGTAAAATGGTACTCTGTAGACAGGATGTGGCGCTATGAAGCCCCGCAGAAAGGAAGGGAAAGGGAATTCTTCCAACTCAGTGCAGAACTGTTCGGCAGCAACAAGCCAGAAGCAGACGCTGAAGTAATCAACATGTTCGTTGACTGCCTTTTATCCACAGGAATCAAGAGCAGCGACTTTACTGTAAAAATCAACCACCGCAAGCTACTTGGCGGAATACTCCAAGATATTGTGCCAAAAGGAAAGCTTGATGAAGCAATGCGCATTGTTGACAAAAGCTCAAGACTTGACGAGAAGGAATACTTCCTTGAAATGGAAAAAGCAAGAATCAATGACATTCAAGCGGAAAAAATCAGGCACGCAATAACAATCAACGGAACACTGCAGGAAGTTGAGAAAAAAATCAATCAACACTTAAGCCTCAACGAAGTTGCCCTTGAAGGCTGGAAAAACATCCAACAAATAATGACCATGGTCAAGCACGACAATGTCAGGATAGACCTTTCTGTCGCGCGCGGGCTTGCATACTACACAGGCTGCGTGTTTGAGGCATTTGACAACCAAGGATTGTTCAGGGCACTTGGCGGAGGAGGAAGATATGACCAGCTCGCGGAACTATACGGCGAATCCTGTCCTGCAACAGGATTTGGAATAGGCTACTCAACAGTCTCCCTTTTACTGCAACAGAAAAAACTGTTCCCCCAAGCAATAACAGGCCCTGACTATTTTGTCGCGCCGATAAAAGAAGAAATAATTCCAGAAGCACTCAAGATAGCACACCAGCTGAGGCAAAAGTACGTTGTTGATGTTGACATAATGCGCAGGAAGATAAGCAAGCAGTTTGAGTATGCAAACGCAATAGGCGCAAAAAAAGTCCTTGTTGTCGGTCCTGAAGAACTCAAGTCAGGCAAGTTCACAATCAAGGACATGAAGACAGGCAAGGAGGAAAAGAAGAGAATTTCTGAGATTTAGCCGCTCGCGTCAGGCGAAGTATCAACCTCAATGTTATAGTGCTCCCTGCACAACCAGTGCCTGTCCATAAGCAAATATGCCTCGTTTCCACACATATAACAACGCTCAACCATCCTGCAGCACCCTATGCATTCCAAGAATAATAACTTTTGTATAAGGTTTATAAACCCAAGACGTGTCTTATCGCATATGGGTCTGGGAAACCTGATTTTAAGGGCAAGGCCGCTTGTTGGCAAGGAAAAGAACTACGTAAGCCAGATAGAAGAATTACTGCCGTACAAGGACTCAAAAGACATCTCAAAATACAAGAAGCAGTTCAAGATTGAGTTCACAGAATCAAAGCTCGGCACAACAGTCGCGATGAACCCCGCAATACCACAAATACTTGCAAAAGAACCTGCGTTAAAGGGATTTGCAGAAGAAACAAACAAGAAAATAAGGGCTGCAGTAATGCAAAAACTGTTCCAGACATTCTCAAAAGAAGCATTTGAAATGATTCCGACCATAATCGCGCCAAACATAATGGGAATGGAGGATGTCAAGAAGGCAGCAGCACTCCAGCTCTTCGCAACAGAGCCAGTTCACATACTGTTAATCGGCGACCCAGGAACCGGAAAGACAGATATTCTAAGAGGCGCATCACAATTGGCACAAATAAGCGCATTCGGGCTTGGCTCAGGAACAAGCGGAGTCGGGCTTGTGGCAACAGTCAAGGGCAAGGAAATACTCAAAGGGCTTTTGCCAATGGCAGACAGAGGGCTTTGTGCAATTGACGAGCTTAACCTGATGAAGGACGAGAACAGGGCAGGATTGTACAACGCAATGGAAAAGGGATTTGTCACGTACAGCAAGGGAGGGGTCCACGCAAGATTTGATGCAAGGGTAAATGTCATTGCAACAGCAAACCCGCGTGGAGACAGGTTCATAGGAGACGACCTGAAAGGCTTTAGGAAGCAGCTGCCCTTTGATTCCGCATTATTGACAAGATTCCACCTGATGTTCGTAATCAGAAAGCCAGACACCAAGCAGTTTGCCGAAATAAGCAGGAGGATTGTCCGCGGAGAAAAAAAGACAGTTGCGCAGGCAGACATCGACTTTGTCAGGCAGTACGTGGATTATGCCAACAAGACAAAAGTCAGCCTACCAGCAGGGCTTGAAGATGAAATTGTGGCATTTGCAGAAATACTCAAGGAAAACGAAAAGCGCTATGTCTCAGAAATCTCCCCAAGGATTGTTGTCGGGCTCATAAACCTCGCAAAGGCATCTGCGCGCATGGAATTAAGGGATGCAGTAACCCAGCAGGACCTTGAGCGCGTTAAGAAAATAGTAGAAAACAGCCTTTCTGTCTAAAGGGTAAACTGGGCTTCCTGCAACGGCGTCGTAGCCGCACACAGATTTCCATACACATCTTCTGACATCTTCTCAGGAGTGCTTTTCTCCTGAACCACCATCAAAGAATGCGACACCCTCAATTTCTGCAACTCAAAAGCATCATAGAACTTTTGTGCAAGCCCGTCAAGATATTCGCGGTCCGCATTGAGCAGCACAAAATACCTGTTCTCAGCAGCGTGCCTGACAAGCCAGCCAAGACCCTGCTGCCTGCTGTTTGTTTCGGAAAGCACCCTCTGCATCACCTTGCCAAGATGGAGCTCTTGAAGAGGATGTTCTGCAGTTGCTGCAAAAACACCCAGTGGAAGGCTGTTTTTGGCAGCGTTTTCTATTGCCTTTTGGATAAGCGCCTTGATATCAGTCGGCTCTGATACGTATGCCTTGATTAATTTTGCACTCATTATTTTTGCCTCCGATAGCACACTCTATATTAGGGGAAGTGAGATTTAAAAAACTAAATAGTCTCTATTCCAAGGTCGTCGTGCAGCTTTTGCGCCTTCACGGCAACATCCCTTGCAGTGGGCTTGCCAAGTATCCATGGCGACGAGACTCCTGTGATGATGGTCATCACCATTATCTTGCCCTTCATGTCGTCCTGCACCCTTGCTCCCCAGATGACATTAGCATCCTCATCCATAGTCTCTGTGACGAGTTCGCCAACCCTGTTTATCTCATCAAGTGTCATGTCAGGGCCGCCAACGACGTGGATGAGCGCCCCTGTTGCGCCCTTATAGCTTATGTCAAGGAGGGGGTTGGAGAGCGCGCCGCGCACTGCCTCTTCCACACGGTTGTTTGTGTCAGAGCTGCCCACGCCTATCGCGGCAACTCCTCCATTAGTCATTATCGCCTTTACGTCTGCGTAGTCCAGGTTAACCAGGCTTGGCACCGCGATTGTCTCAACAATGCCCTTTATCATCGTCGAGATAAGCTCGTTCGCCACAGCAAACGCCTGCTGCACCGGCAGGTTTCCCGCAATCTGCACAAGCCTGTTGTTGTCAATCACTACCACTGTGTCGCTTACGTTCCTCAATTGCTGCAGTCCGAATTCCGCCTTGTCAATCCTTGCCCTCTCAATGTTAAACGGCATGGTCACTGTTCCTATCACGATTGATCCCATTTCTTTTGCGACCTGTGCCACAACCGGCGCAGCTCCCGTCCCTGTTCCTCCTCCCATTCCGGCGCACACGAATACCATGTCTGCGCCGCGCAGGGTTTCCTTCAGCTGAAGCATGCTTTCCTGTGCTGCCTCTGCGCCCTTTTGCGGGTAGCCTCCGCAGCCAAGCCCCCTTGTCACGTCCCGTCCGATGATGAATTTCTTGTCCGATTCTGTGATGTCCAGGTGCTGCTTGTCAGTGTTAACTGCGAGGACTTCTGCACCCCTGATTCCTTTCTTGTAAAGCCAGCTGACCATGTTGTTGCCAGCCCCTCCTACTCCGATAACCTTTATGTTTGCCTGACCGAAGTCAGCAACCTCCCTTGTAATAGGTTCCTGCGCCAATGCGCTCTTGACGAGCAAATCCATATTCCCTCTCCTCCTCTTTTTTGTTTTTGGTGATCATAAAAAGAAGGACTCTCCAATGTGGGGTTGGGGGTGGTTGTGAAGAAACAGTGGAGAGCCTTCTTTTTGAACATCACACGTTTCTGAGACCGTATCGTCGAGGTACGGTATCATAAATGTCACATTTTTGTATACTAATATCCTTCTTGTATATAAATCTTTCTTTTTCACATTTTGGTGGGAAATAAAGTATTCCAGTATCGGAAATCGTAACATTTATATAGTAAGTGCGCTCGCGTTATCACATTACAGTAGGGGTGTGGTGGAAGAAGCAGGTGGAGATATGGTAATCCTATTTGACCGGTTCAATTTGCCAGAAGACGTCTTTAACGTCATTTTTTCTACAAACCAGCAAAAAATTGTTGCAAAGGAGCTTGTCAAATACATTATCGGCAACAATGGCGAAATCACAAAGACAGAAATGAGCATTTTTGCAACGCAATTGCACGACGGCAAGTACGAGTGCGTGCTTGAGGAGGCGCCGTACAAGGGCAAGCGCGTAAAGCTCTCTTACAACAAGAGGCAGTTCTATGACCGCATCCTCACGCCGATGAAGGCAATGGGCCTCATAGACTATGACTTATACAAGAAGACATACAAGATAAGCACGAAGTTCTCAAACGACTTGATGAAAGTCGGGCTGATGTGGAAACAAGCTCTAAGGACTATGGGATTTAATGCTGTGTAATAATTCCGCCTAATCCGCAAGTTTTCCGAAAACAACCCCTGTTTTTCGCAAATAATCCGGCAGGACTGGAAGAGTTTTCGTTATTGCCGGAAAATCTTCTGGTTTTTCACAGAAACACAGATTAAAGGCAAAGCTATGGTTTACGATTTAAAACCAAAAAGCTTATCAACCTTTAACAACCTTAATGAGAGGTATGAATAAGCGAACCAACCAATACGATGAATTTCTGAAAATGATACAACAATTAAAGATGAAAGAGCTTTGGGACAATCCCGTTGATGAGGAGTGGGAGCGTGCTTAAGTTCGGCGATGTCCAATAACAAGTCTGAACTCAATACCACCTGGACAAGCCAATCTCCTGAAATTCACGCTGCATACATTCCAGGCACTGCCCTTGACATTATTGCGAGAAACACAACTGATGTTGTCCAGATGATTAACAAAATTGCCACAGGGATTACGTACATGAGTATTGACTTGAGGCGGGAAAGCTTGTGAACTTCCTGAGTGCCAATGATGAGCAGGACAAGGGACCAAATGCCACCGATCCAGCCAACAAAAGGAATCCATCCAAGAAGATAAGAAGGGGTGTTTGAGTACACGCCGAGCTGGAATGTCCTTGTATAGCTTGCCCTGCCGCCAAAGATGTAAATCCACGCATAAAGTATTGCAATGGTGATAAATATGGCGCCAAGGCGGAAAACATAACCAATTGCCGAAGTAAAAACCATCCAGCCAAAGCCAAGGCTTGCTGCGGCAGTAAGACCTGCTGCCGGAATGTTAAACAGCCTTGCCATCAACCCTGCTGAAACAGGGGTAGTGTAATACTGCACAATAACACCCAGCACAGTGACTATCAGGGAGAACACTGCATAATACACCCACGCAGGAACCAGGCTCTTCTCGTCAAGACGGCGGAAAAATGCCCTTGGCTGCTTTAGAATTGTCAATGCCCTCTGGAAAATTTGCATAAGCCAAAAGCCACTAGGCAGCCATTTATAAATATTGCTTTTTATTTTCTTCTCTGATAAGTTCCCATCAAAGAAGCTTCTGCAAGAATATGCCCCCTCATTGCGGACAAGAGGGCAGCCTTGCTTGAGCCTGCAGGAAGGTCAAGCACCGAATCAAGGGCGTAGAGCTTGAAATAATACCTGTGAGTTCCTGAAGGCGGGCACGGTCCGCCATAGCCAGTCTTTCCCCAGCTGTTCTTTCCAGGAGTCCCTTCTGGCTCTGAATCAATCCTTTTTGTCGCAGGCGGAATGTTCCACACAACCCAGTGGTCCCAAGTGCCCATTGGCGCATCAGGGTCATCCATAACAAGCGCCAATGACTTTGCATTTGGAGGAACACCTGAGATTTCCAAAGGCGGAATCCTGTCAGAGCCGTCGCAAGTGTAATCAGAAGGAATTCCTTGCTTGTCCGCAAATGCAGGGCTTGAAAGCTTCAGGGTCATACCGCCACCAATGACATTGCCGTCTGGCGGTGAACAGGAGTATAATAAAATTATTATGATGCAGAACAACATCCGGTTTCGCATTAACGCTGAAAAAAACAACAAGAATAATAATTTATCTACAATCCGAACGCGTCAGTGAACTCCTTCAGTTGCCTGTAGTCTGCAAGGAACTTTGCGCCGTGGTCTGTAAGGACAAAAACAGTCTTTCCCTTTCGCTCTGACTCTGCAACAAGCGCCTTGACCTTTAGTTCCTCAACATACTGCTTCAGCCTGCCGTGCGAAAGGTTTGACTTGTAAAGCAGGTGCGTTGGAAGGATTGAGCCGCCTTTATCCTGGATTGCCTTAAGCATGTCATACACAATGTCCATTTTTGTCCTGCGCTCTGTCATCTTTTCTTAAGCACCGTTATTAACGCAACAAACAGCAAGCCAAATGCAGCAAGGTGGAGCAAATGCCCTATGATGTAAAACCTCTGCTTGACAATGTCCACTATGAAAGCCGCGTGGGTAAGCGTGAGCAGGATAAACGAAATGCATACAAGAAGAGCGCTTAATGACTTCTTTTCAAAGTAATTCCTTATGAAATGGTATGCAATGAATGCGAGCAGGATTACTGATATGGAATGGAATGAAAGCCTGTACGACGAAGACAGCAGGACAAGCACGAGAGAAACAAGCAAAAGCGCAACGACAGGAGCCCTCTGCTTAATCTTCAGCGTCAGGGCAAACAATACAATTATTGAGACCAAAGTAAGCCCCATATAACCAGCATAAAGCGCCATAAGCGCAAGCGGATGCACACTTGCATCAGCATAAACAAAGAGGTCTGCAAGAGCCCTTGCAACAATGCCAACAAGCATAAGCCCGAATGCAATCCCAAAAGTCCTGTAGCGCTTGTCCTTTGTGAACTTGTACGCCTTGTAGCTGAACAGCGTCACAAGAAGCAAAGCAATTGCGGCAAACCCCTCAAAAAGGCTGTCTATCCCAAAAAACCACGAAGGACCCCTAACGATAATACTTACACCCATGTGTTATTCCACCGTGACACGCTTTATAAAGCTTATGCATACCCTGTCCTGACGCGCTGTCTTGATTACCCTTTCATAATGTATTAATAAATGCCTGCCCAAGAAAAATGCATGGCTGACGGAAAACCAACACAAGGAGGTGATGGTTATGAAGACATACACCCCCGAGAAGGCAAGCAACGATTTGCAGGTCATAGACTGGCTGCTGAAGGCAGGCGCGATAACGCACAAGGACGCGCGCGACATGAGGAAATACGTGCAGAGCCTGTTGTGAAAATCATCAATCTCAAACACCTCTTTTGCGGAGACAACTCATCTCCGCTTTATGCTCAACACACCTCTCCGGCGGAGAATTACCGCTCTCCGCTTTTAGGCTTACCACCTCTCTCACGCAACACTAAGCAGTCCCAACCAACTGCATTCTAAGGCCTGCCCTTCGGGGCTGGGCCGTTTTTTTCAAGAATCAGTCAAACTTTCCCTTGACCTGGTATTTCTCGTTCGTGAGAAGGTCATACATTTCCCTGCGATAGCTTGAAGCCATCGCGCTGCGGACTGCAAACTTCCTGAATGCAATGTAGCAGATGTATGCAGCAAGTAAAATTCCGATGTAAACCAGTATGTTCATCCAATCGCCTCGAGTATTTTCCCAGTATGCGAGAGGTCTTTAAAAATGTAATTGGGCTTTTCTCTTGCAAGAGTCTTCCTGTCGTGCTCGCCAGTAAGAACACCTATTGTTTTTGCGCCATTGGCTTTTCCTGCCTCGATGTCCCTTGAACTGTCGCCAATCACCCACATTTCTGAAACCTTTCCTGCCTTCTTCATTGCTTTTTTGACAAGCTCTGGCTTTGTCTTCGCGTCCTCACCTGTAATTATTATTTTGAAATATTTTTTGAGCCCTGACTCATAAAGCATTGCCTCTGCAATACGCCCCAAACTCCCTGTCACAACCGCGAGTTTGTGCTTTTTAGCAAGCAAAGGGACCAGTTTCATCACGCCCGGAAGAACGTGTTTTTTGACATTCCTTGACTGCTCAAAGAAATGAAGCTCATAAACCCTGACTGCCTCATCAATATTCATATCGATTACAGCATTCGGAACGCCCTCTTTCAGGGCATATTCGCGGACAAGGTCAGGAACCCTTTTGCCTGTATAATCCAGCTTCTTGTAGCACGCCTTAATCCCAAAAACATCCATCATTGTCCTGTGGTATGCCTTGTCGTGCACAGCAAACAAGTTAATCAAAGTCTGGTCAAGGTCAAAAATCACGAGCTTCATAAAAAACAAACACCTGCACAAGTATAAAAACATTTCCGAAAAGTTTCCGACGAAAAAAGAGCAACCTTTAAATAAACCAATCACTTAGGATAAATCCCAAGCACACGTGCTTGGGGGGTCATGAAGGTCTTTAACAGGCCTGCAGTCTCCAAAAAAGAGGGCACAGGGGTCCTTACGCTCTCCTGCCTTGCAGGAATAATAATTCTCATCATAACACTGCACGGGTGTTCATCTTCGGAAATAATCGCGCAACCATTGAGCCCTGAGACGCAGGCAAGCCTTGCAGAACCACCAATAACAACCCCTGAAAAAAACACAACACCTTTCACGCCAACAACCGCAGCCACCATTGACGTTTCTCGGCCGGTAATACACCCTAAAGTAGAGGAGGAAATCAGGGCAAAACAGCACCACGAACTTGTAAGGGTTCTTGTCGAGGCAGAAGATGATGATGCGCTGGAAGAGCTCTCTGAAGCTGTTGAATCAGCAGGAGGAACAGTAAAACAATCATTCAGCATAGGTGATGTTGCAGTGATTGAGCTGCCTGCAGAAAAAATTCCCGAAATCGCCCAGCAGACAGGAGTGCAGGAAATCGCACCAGAAAAAGAATACATTGCATTACTGCAGGACAGAATCCCGGCATTCTCAATTGACACTGCATGGGCAAACAACATCACCGGCTCCGGAACAACAATCGCAATCCTCGACACAGGAATAGGACCGCACAACTCAATCAACGTGGCTCTGGCAAAATCATTTGTTGCAGGCGAGGACTCGTCAGACCAGAACGGCCACGGCACCCACGTAGCAGGAATCGCACAGGGAATTGCCCCAAGCGCGCGATTGCTTAACGCAAAAGTCCTCAGCAAGAGTGGTTCAGGAACAACCTCGCAAATAATTGCAGGAATAAACTGGGCAACAGACCCTGACGGAAACCCCTCAACAGACGACGGCGCAAACATAATCTCAATGAGTTTTGGCGGAATGTTCACAGACATTGACGGTCCCCTTGCATCTGCAGTAAAAGAGGCAATAAGCAGAGGGGTTGTTTTTGTCGCAGCAGCAGGAAACTGCAGGCAAGGCTGCGGCGGATTCTTTGGCGTTGTGACGCCTGCAAATTTGCAGGATGTCATTGCAGTCGGAGCAGTTGACGACAACAACATTGTGGCAAGCTTTTCATCAGGAGACAAGTTTGACAATTACATCAAGCCGGATATCACAGCACCGGGAGTTGACATCACGTCAGCATGGCTCAACAACGGACAAAAAACACTCAGCGGAACATCAATGAGCGCTCCATTCGTTGCAGGAACAATTGCGCTATTATTGCAAAAAGAGCCGCTGCTTAACAACACAGAAATAAAAAACCGCCTTGAAACCGCAGCAGAAGACCTTGGCGAGCCGGGAAAGGACACGAGTTATGGTGCTGGAATCATTAACACTCCCCGTCTATTAGAAACACAAACAATAATTCAACCAGAAGAAACTAATAACGAAACAAACATCACACAAATACGCAACTCCACAACAACCTTCACAAAATACGTAACAATATACGAAAACGAAAATGAAGGCAAATACGTGTACACAAATGACGAAGAAGAAACCCTTATTCTAACATACAACATCACACCGAGAATTAACATAGAGAATATTTCTCAACAAATGTTATTAAACTATTATCATGCTCCATCAAGCAGAGCAGATGTAACCGTGGAATTATTCTCACAAATTCCTGCGAACAAAAACCCCACATACCTAAAATTAATGATAGAGAGTTATAAAACAACAACTTATTTTGACTACAAAATAATATCATTACCAAACACAGTAATTAATGCTCTAATCGAAGGCAAATACATAACACTAACAACGTCATTTACAACACCGCCCAATTACGGAAAATACAACGCATTCATCGTAATACTTGACAACAACCAAAACGCAATAATACCCTACGTAAGAGACTACGCAGACCCCACAGGCAAGATTTTTGAAGTGGTAAACTTAACCGGACCGGGCCAATGCAGCAAAGACCAAGACTGCGAAGCTGACAAATACGTGGACACACCATATTGCTCAGACGGGGACGTATGGCAACAATACAAGGATAACTATTGCAGAAACCCCGGCACACCAAATTCAGTATGCACTTTTGAATTATACCCAAAGAAAAAACAAGAATGCAACACAGCAATGTGTGTAAACGGCGAATGTATAACAACAACACAGTGCACAATCACATCAACAATATTAAGCCATTACCCAACAATCATAGAAGGACAAACACTATCAGTCAAAGTAGAAGGAAATGAAGACACTTGCAACGGACAACAAGTCACATTTGAAATATGGGAAGACGACGACTTAAACAGTGATGACTTTATTTACTCATTCTCCAACCAATTTGAAGGAAAAACCACCACAGGTGCATGGATTGTTTCTTGGACCGAAGACGAACTTGGCGGACCCGAGTATTACTACAAAATAATAGGTCCCAAAAACACAATGACCACCCTCACAGTTTCCGTAAAAAAAGCATGCAACAATAACGAACTATGCGAAATAGAACGCGGCGAAACCCACACCAACTGTCCAAACGACTGCAAAAAACCAGACGGAGACTCCTGCACTGCAAATTCCGACTGCCAAAGCAGATTCTGCTGGAACAACATTTGCAGCCAGCCCTGCACTGACAACGACAAAGACGGCTACGGCACCAGCGGCTCAGGCTGCAAGGCAGGCGACATATTACGTGACTGCAATGATGACAACGCAGCAATCCATCCCGGCGCAACAGAAGTGTGCGATGGTGTTGACAATAACTGTGATGGCAGCATAAACGAGGGCAATGTGTGCTGCGGAAACGGAGCATGTGATTATGGCGAAACAGACACAACGTGCAGCAAAGACTGCTGGGGAAAGCTCAGGGTAATCAGCGTAACAGCCCCAACAACAGTCGACCAGGGGCAGACAGTAACAGTGCAGGCGCAAATCCAAAACCAAGGCACATATGTTGACAACCTCTATGTTGAGGCAGGCATTGCTCCTGATTACTGGGGCTTATACGGCTATTTCATGCAGGGGTATGACCCGCAAGTGTCATGGGACACGCAAAAATGCTGTGTTGGCAATGATTATTATGCTGCAAAACTTATTTCACTTAACGCCGGCCAAACAGAAACACTAACATTCACGCTGAAAGCGCCCAGCGTAAACACAATAGACTCGTGCGGGACAGTTGCAGACAGGAAATCAGCATGGGACTCAAGCCACACGCTGGTTGTCGGGCTGTATGAGCGATGCGCAGGAGGATACTGGCACAAGCTGCTGGCCGATATCAAGGTGCGCGACAGACCCTGCACAAAGCAAAGCGACTGCCCGACACAAACATACTGCGCATTCTCAGGAACATCAGGAACCTGCCAGCCAAGCTTCTGCACAAACCAATGCACTGCAGGAAAATACAGCTGCAATGGTCAGACAATCAGGTACTGCGCAGACACAAATAACGACAACTGCGTTGAATGGGATGACATAAAAACCTGCGGCACAGGATATTCATGCATTCCAGGACAAAGCACCTGCCAAGACACCCAAATAGACACGCTTCTGACTCTTGAGGAAGCAGGAACAACACCAGTCCTTGCGCAGACAGGAGACATTGTCTCTGTAAAGCTCGACCACAAGACCACGGAAACAATAACACTAGAATATGACTCAAATGCTTTCACGCTTGACACAAACAGCTGCCCCGGAAGCACGTTCACCATAACGCGCGACATGATTTGCAATTTCACGGTAAAAGGCACATCAGGAGAATACACATTCAAGCTGAAATACGGCACAGGAAGCGGAAATGTGCGCATAATCTCATATCCTTCAGGCATAATCATAACAAACAAGCCAAAACTATACCAGAGATTCTCAAACGCAGAAGAAGTCACAAAACTATTGCGCAAGACATACGAGTATGCCGAAAAAAACAACCTTGTGCTTTATGACGTCAGCCGTTATGTCAGCACGCCAAACCCGTGGAAGCAATTCTCTGACTACAGGGAGGGACCCTTCAATCCTTTGCTCACAAATAATGACCATGCATTGGACATTGGAAACCTCATAAGGGAAAAATGCAACAAAAACGGCTGCAAAAACACAATCATACTCGGAGATGATTTTGTTGTGCCGCACTACAGAAGGAACATCAGCCTCCTCAATTGGTACTATTTCCTTCCCTTCCTGCCAGACTCAAAAACAAATACAGCCTTTACTGAAATCGGGTACATACAAAGAAAAACCAAAACCTTCGCGGAGTTTGATAAAATATTCTACAGAAACGAGTACGACAAAACATATGAAGGCAAAGACATAATCCTGATTATTCCTGATTCACTAGCTCCTGAACAAAGGAATGAAATAAACTTCTTAAAACAAGTGCTGGATGAAAAAGGATACAAACCTGATTTTAAAGAAAAGAAAAGCTCAGAGATTTATTGCAACGATCTGCAATTGTGGGACAACCTCAATGGCGCCACATTATTCGTGTTCGGCTCAGAAAACACAAACAATGCATACAACTGCTTCCCATTCCAGGCAGGGTTTGAAAACCACAATGCAGCATTCATCGAGATAAACCCATGGGACAGCAACAATTACGCAGTCATCGTGAATACAGATGACGCGCAAGTCATCCACGCATTCACCAAACTCATAGAAGACAATGGCTACAAGAACCTCGCTTCCGAGTCCGCATACTTCTTCAGGGTTGGAGTGCAAACAGCAGGATATGTTGTGTTAGGGGTTTCTGCAGCAGCACTAATTGTTGGAACAGGAGGAACCGCAGCCCCTGCAATACTCGCAACCGGCTGGGCAATTACAGAAGCAGCAATTGATGCAGCAGACGCAGTTGACACGTGCATTGTTAATCCGGAGGGAATTGGGTGGTGTGCCACAGCAACTGCATTTGCAATAATACCCGGCGTGAATTCTGGAACAAAAAATGCAATCAAAAAACTGGCAGATGACAATGTTGTAAAAGCATTAAAACCTTTTGAGAACTTATTCAAAAAACACAGAAAGAAGCTGCAAAATCTTTTTGGTGACACTCTAAAAAGAGTGATTAAAAATACTGATGATGAAATTGCGCTTGTTAAAGGCACTGAAACGATAGTTAAAGAGGGGAATGAAGCAGAAGATGCCATAAAAAAATGGATAAGAAAATTTGGCTTTGGCAATACTGAAGAGGGCACAGTACACGCGCTTAACACTATCAAAAAGATCGGAAAATATGATGATGAATTTTTTGAATCAAATAAACTAACCAGGTACAGCGAGACAAATAAAAGGATATTCAGGGCAGACAACAGAAATCCCGATGACATTTTTAACAAAGATGCGCCTGGGTTCAAAGCAAAAGGCACATCGCCTGATTACAAGGAGTATGTTGCCAAAAACGATCCTAATTCGAGGTACATAGGTGCAAGCGAGACTGTGGAAGGCGCATCGCATGCAGCAATAAGCTCAAGAAACATAGAAGGCGGAGAGGGAGGCTCATGGATATACGTACTTGATCCAAGAGCCAGAAACTTTGTAGATGATCTAAAAACTTTGCCCAATCCCAGCAGAGACCGACTAATTGAGAGGGGCGTTATTGCAATTGACGAAATCGATGCGAATGATGTTGTTGGTGCGGTATACGTCAAGGTTTATTCGGACAAAGAGCTTCTTATTAATAAGGGAATCATAGACATCAAGAATATTGAGATTATCAACGATCTTACGATCATAAATCCAAAATACAAAGGCAATCTCAATCTTGCAAACATAAACGTATTGGAAGGGGATTGATATGACTGTAATAGTCAAAAAGGAAAATAAGGAAAAGATGTTGGCAATTTTCAAAGAAAAATTCAAAGAATTTCCTATACAAATCGATGAATTGCCTAATGGAGAATATGCGATAAATGCAGAAATAAGGCAACTAATCCCCGGAAGATCATTTGAGAGAATAATAAATAGCCCCACACTTTCAACTGAAGAAATAATTCGGTTTTTCAGAAAGATTGCTGAAATTGCGGAATTTGCACGTTACGGGCACGTATACCACCGTGAGGGGTATTCGTATGGCGATTCTGTTTTTCTTTTAAATCCAGAAAACTTCTTAGACTATCTTAATGAGGGTGCTGATGTGAAAGAAAGCTTCATTGTTTTTGATGCATTAAACCCCGATTACAAAGAAAAAGTCGGGAATAAGTACATAATGGTATTCAAAAGGAAAGAGAAGGATAAACCAATGCATGATGAAAAACTGCACCCACTAAGTTACGAGTCTTATGTGGGCGCAATCACGCTCAGGGATATTGGCACAAATAAACAGGACCAGAAAGGAATAGTTGTTCACTCATACAACGAAGACAAGCACAACATAGACAGAATCATTATAGGCAAAATGTATTGGGGCTTTGCAAGCGGAGAGTTCGTCAATTACGAACCAAACCTCAGAAAAGCACTTAAAGAATTAAACCGGCTCTTCAAACAAAAAGGAAAAGAAATAGTTGATTTTGAAGAAACCTACAAAAGAATACTTGAAGGATTAGAGGATAATGCGTATGGTAAGTACTTATCAAGTTACGTGTCTTATCTTGACAAAATCACACTTAGAAACATCAACACAAACAAAAAGATGTACAGATTAATAATAGTTCACTCATGCAAGAAAGACAAAAACAAAATAAAAGAAACCACAATAAGCCAAAAGTGCATCCCTCTAAAGGTAGAATTAGTCAGTTACAAACCAAACCTCAGAAAAGCACTTGAAGAATTAAACCAGCTCTTCAAACAAAAAGGAAAAGAAATAGTTGATTTTGAAGAAACCTACAAAAGAATACTTGAAGGATTAAAGGATTATAACCAAGAAACGTAATGCTAATATGAAAATTAACAAGAAAACCACTACGCCTGCGCAAGATGCTCAGGTGCTTTTGCCATATATTAAGGAGAAAACAGGGGAGTTCCTCGAGGGAATAAAAGGTATTAAGATGAATAAAAACAAGTTCGTAATATGGAATTTAAGAAAAATCGCGTTGACTAAAAAAACTGACAAAATAAATTCAGAGATGTTAAAAATCTCCAAAAAAATCCTGAAAACAAAAACAGAAAAGGATTGCAAGAAATACGCAAAACTGCTAATAAGATTTAAGCAGTTATTTGACAAACAAGAAAAAGAAACTTTCAAAGAATTCCCCCTTCTGGAAGAAATCGGAGAAGACATCCCGGGCGAAGCAAACTACATCTTTCAACAATACATCGCGCTTGCACATATCCTGGAAAAAGCAAAAACAACGCCAATAGAAGAAGCAATTAAAAAAGCAAAAGAAACTCTTAAAAATATTGCATATGCGCCCCGCACGTGTTGCTTACCACCTCACTTTGAGTCTCCCCCACCGCATTTTGAATTCTACCTGTTGACAGAATACCTTATACAGAAAGGATACACGTTCAAAGACAAAATCGAAAGCAAAAAACACAATGAAATGAAACGATTAATCAAATCAATAAAAATAAACCACTTTAATTTACAAAAAATAAAAGCCATAAGACAAAACAGAAACCAGTGGTCAGAAATAATCAAACCCCATACAGCCCAAAACTAAAATTAAAATGAGACTGTATTGCATAGACTATAAAGAAAGAAAAGAAATATTCAGACAACTCAGAATCAACAAAGAAGAATTTATAGAACTAATAGCAATATCAAAAGATGAAAAGCTTGAAGCATTTGAACAGATTAAAAAATACAGAGAAAAAATTGCGGAGATACTCAAAAAACAAGGTATTAAAGCATCAGAATCAGGTATAAGATACGTCTCGTGTTCTTTTGGAATTGCTGGCGAAATATATGGCGAAATATACAATCAAGAGATAAAAAGCAACACTTATTTGAGAGACATATTTGAAAAACTTGACCAGTTTGGTTATTTGATCATTAAAGACAGATTGGGGGTTAGAGACGGGTTCACATTAGACGACGTACTATACAGGAAGGATGATTACATAGGTGTTGCATTACCAATAAAGATTCTTTCAGAAATTCTCGATCTCCCACTCAAAGGCAAGTCCCTTGAGGAATACAAAAATGCAATAATAAAGACTTGCAATGAAATAATTGAAGAAGAAAAGGAGAAAAAAAATGAATAACACAAACCTAAAAATCTCAATTATGCCTGAAGGACATGATGATTTTGGGGGATTTGAACCATGAAACTTGCTGGTGATATGAACATTAACAAGAAAACCACTACGCCTGTACAAGATGCTCAGGCGCTTCTGCAATACATTAAGGAAAAAACAGGGGATAAATGGAGCGTGTATGTTGAAGATGGCGCTACAGTATTTGCCAGTCTGCCAAAGATATTCACAAAATGGAAACAAGTTGAAAAAGGGCAGCATATTTTCACCTCGCAGTTTATGCACGAAAATAACCAAATAATGCTTGAATACTCAGAATCTGGAATGTTCCCAAATATCTTATCGTTACACATTGAGTTTCAAACAGCTGATGACAAGTTAGAGACTGAAATAATCAACCTTCTATTTGCAATTGCAAAAAAATGTGCTGGTATGGAATTATCTTTCACGTGCTATGGTCGGGAGGATACAACCAGAGTAACGTGGATAGGGCGCTACGAACCTAACCAGAATATTATGAAAATGTTTGACCAGCTTGTTGCCACACGAAAAGAAATAATTAATGGAGTTCCTTTCGTCATATTCAAACAGGTTGATAACGTGCTTGATAAGGAAAAAATAGCAAATCGCGAAGAAATCAAGAAAGTCTGCACTCTTCGCGAACTGGGCACTGGAAAGGAATTCAAAACAGGCGTGCTCATCACAAACTTAACACTTTATGACGGGACAAAGAAAATGACGCTGGACATAGGATACCCTCACTTTACCTTATTTTTCGACATAGACGCCACAGGCAATGATTTGGAAGAGGCAAAACAAAATGCCTCAGAAATACTGCGCCAGCGCGGATTTGAGCTTGTTGATATTACAGATTTTGACAAACACACATGAAAAAATCAAGAATCAGTCTTACGGCACTGGCACTTTTACTAGTAATACCTCTTGCCTCTGCAGTCTCATCAGTTTACGAATCAACATCTGTATCGCGCATTGTGGGCAGTTCGCCTGATGAAATGGAAAGGCAATTAACGAAAGGAGACCTAAATCTAGAGGATGCAGTCGTGACAGATTATAAATTGGTATATTCTGAACCGCGAGAAATCGTTTCTGAAAGCTTCCCAGGCCATTTTTCAGACTCGTTAAGCAATTATTGGATTGAGAATTCAGGCAAAAAGCTTGTTGTTGACTCATATCCTAAAGAAGGAACGATTACCAGTGCGGCATCATTTGACATAAACGATCTAAAAATGTGGACCGAAGAACTTGATGCAAAACAATCATTATTCGTGGTAAATTCAAAATATTCAGGATTCACATTGCCCAATACGGAAAGCATTGGAAACTCTCTTGCGCCGCATGCGGCAATGATTGCGCCGACAGCATACACAAGCCAGCAATTCCTAAAGACAATAATCTGCAATCTCGGAAATGGAAAGCGCCTTGGCGATATTTTTGCCCAAGCCCGCAACAACTACCACTGGAACCTGAAGGACTCAAACGAGCTCGTAGGGCTCACGTTATTATCTTATTTGCTTTATGGAAACCCGCTGGCAAAGGTAACGGTTCCCAACTATGAAAACGATGCTCGCAACAAGTGGTGCAAAGGAATCACAGAACAATTCACACTGCAATCAGCAGGAGAATACCAAATACAGGCAGTCGGTGAAGCATACACAAGGACAATCACGTTCACAATACCTTCTTATGAATTGGAAGACTCAGAAAACTTCACATTCATAACAACACCGGAAACATGGCCGCAGGAAACCCCCGGCGAGCCCGCCCTGCCATTCCGCACGCTGATAACAGAATTCCCGCTGAACACAATCGTGACAAAAGTAGAGCTGATTGAATTCTCAGACCCTGTTGACATCACTGCAAACGTGCCAATGTGGAACGGATTCATTTACACAGACCGCGACTGCAGTGTCAGCAATTCAAGCGCGCACATTGATTTCTCACACACTTACTCCAAAGAAAACACAATAGTTCTTGCGCGCATACTGCCAATTGACGTCCTGAACTGCTCTGCAGGAGAATTCCAGCTCTACAAGACAACAAAGTACAACATAACATATTACCCATTCTCACCAGTCCGCATAACAAGAATTGATGCACCAACAAACATACTGCCAGACACGCTCAGCCAAATAACAGTGCACATTGAAAACACACAGGACGAGCCGGTCACAGGCAATATTTCACTGTCAGACTCAACAGGAACAATACTCTCCATAATTGAAATCAGCAGCACACAATCAGAACACACACTTGAACTTCCAACACCAAAAGAAGAAGGCACGTACACATACTTTGTGGACTTCATACAGGACGACAAATCAAAAACACACGCGTCATTTGAAGTCAATATCAGAATGCTTGAAGCAACACTAAACATTCCAGAAGTCGTAAAAGAAAAAGCAGAAATCAATGTCAGCATCACAAACAACTGGCAGTCAGCAATAACCGCAGACATAACCACAGAATTGTCAATCAATGGAAAGCAAAAACAGGTGCAGACACAACACGCAACACTCCAGCCAGGCGAAAACACACTCATATTCCCCTTTGAAGACATAAATAGAGATGATGGAGCATATGATGTGCTGATAACAATCCAGTATGAAGGCAAGACCTTGCTTTTCAGCGGAGTCCTGCTTCCAAACCACGCGCCAGCAATACTTAACACAAACATTTATGCAAATGAGACAGACACAATACACATACAAGCAATAACCAAAGACCTTGAAGGCGACGATGTTGACATCACCATTGACGCGCCTTTCGAAGTTGACGGCACGCACACCCTGACATTTGACGAAAGCGGAACATACCCCATCAAGATAACAGCAAACGACGGAATTGCAACCTCAGAACACACCATCCTGCTGACAGTCCTGAACAAAAACAGGCCGCCAGAGCTTGACGTGCCTGACTTCCAGCAGGCTTCAGAAGAGGACGAATTCACACTCACAGCAACACCCACAGACCCTGACAACGAAAACAGCGTTGACAACGATGACAACAATCTCACAATAACATATAGCTGGCCGCTTGATGAGGAAGGCAAGTTCGTGCCTGATTATGACAGCCCAAGACAGCTTAATGTTACTTTGACAGCCAGCGACGGCGAGTTCAGCGTTACAAAGACCGTGACAATCAATATTGCCAACACCAACCGTCCTCCACGAATAGAAATTCCGGAAACGCTCACTGCAGACTACGAAATTGATTTGGCACAGCACATCAACATAAGCGACCCTGACAACGAAAATGACGACCCAAGCGACGACAACCAATTAAGCATAATTTATGCACCACCTTTTGATTCAAACGGCCGCTGGACGCCACCCCAACCGGGAATCGTGTTCACAACAGTCAAGGTCACTGACGGCGAATTTATCGTCGGAAAAGGAACACAGATAGCAGTCGGCGCAGCAAACCCATTGCCACAACCACCATACACGTACCCCGAATACAACAACACTCCACAAGTGCCTGTGGAAGAACCGCCTGCAAACATCACTGAAAACCAGACAACAACACCGTCCCTGAATCAAACCCTTGAACCCAACCAGCAAAACCAAAACAACAACACAACACAAAACCAGACCAGCACACCATCACAACAAATAATTGAACAAACCACAACACA
>FWWM01008026.1_pt1 | contig 20632 bp, 18 predicted proteins | sample 2228351 | NCBI WGS metagenome assembly FWWM01 (sample SAMEA103939774, study PRJEB20133) | metagenome
ACTCTTTGGGACAGACTAAAGTTTTTTTTTCTTGTCAGCTTCAGACAGACTAAAGTCTGTCCAACATATTTTATTGTAGGGAATGGACTTCCGTCCATTCCCTTTAATCATTAATTACCTATTATTATCTTATTATTTCAATCAAAGAACTTGCAACTGTTCTGTCATCTTCATCAAGAAGAAAAACTCTGTAAAAACCCGGGTCATCAAAACGCATATCACTTTCTTCGTTTTTTGAAAAGAAAATATACTTCATATCTGGATCAACAGAGAAGTAGAACTTTTTATAATAGTCAAACTTTCCTGTTCTTTCATTGTATTTATCATATTGGATTGCACAATCCGTAAGGTTTAATGCATAATCACATTTGACCATTACTGTAAGAAATCCTGTGGTAAATCTGTCACTTATACCAACCTCACCTTTTCTGCTGTCATATCTTTCACAGAAATATAGTACTGGTTGCGATTGTGCATAGGAATTTATACTGGCAGCAAACATTGCAGCAAAAATAAAAAGCACAAAAAATGATAGTCCTTTCATTTAATTCACTCCTTATGATTTGTTGGTGGTTAATTTAATTTGTTACTGAACCCTTGTAATTATAGTGCCAATCGGTTTGTTTTTTTACGAAGCGAAAATGCAACCAAAAACAATTAAATACAAGATTTATTTTTATTTTTATTAAAATAAATTTGTTTATTAATAAAACTTACAGGAAAATTTTTCTCAATGAAGGAATCACAAAATATTTTTATATGCAACTGGTGTAATCAACCTTCAACCATCATCTGGGTCCACGGTCATGGTCAGTGTTCCATATGTGGATATAATATTGATGAATGCTGCCGTGGTGAGAATATACTATGTTCTGAAGTTTCAGTTAGAAAGGAAGAAGAAGAAAAGTCTGATGACAAAAATTGAACATGTTTGTTTCGATCTCGACGGAACTTTGGTCAGATCTGGAAAGACAATTTATAAGACAACTATTAGCACCCTGAAGCAGCTTGGGATTGACCATATTTTACCGGAAGCAGAATTTAACATGATGATTGGTCAACACTTTAAGGATATATTCAGCCACTTTTCTATTGATGTTCCGGATTTTGACTACTTCATAAGAATTTATAAAAATAATTATTTCGATTTTATGAATGAATCTGAGTTATACGAGGGCGTTAAGGAAACACTTAAATTTCTAAAATCAAATAATATTAAAGTTTCGTTATTAACAACCAAAGCTCAGGATCAGGCAGAGAAGATCATTGCACACTTTAATATAGATAAATACTTCGATCTTATAGTCGGCAGAAGAGATGGCATTGCACATAAGCCATCACCGGAGCCGCTTTTAATAATTTGTAACGAGTTGAATATTGAACCTTCGCAAACGCTGATGGTTGGTGATACGGAACTTGATATTCTCTGCGGAAAGAGTGCCGGATCAAAAACCTGTGCTGTAACATTTGGATATCGTGAGCCTGAAGTATTAAAAAATTATTCTCCGGATTATCTGATCAATTCACTTGCTGAGATAAGTCAAATTCTTGATTGAAATTTTTCTTTCAATAAAAAAGGCGGGTTGCTACACCCGCCTCAAATTTTCAATTCGTTTCAAGACATATTATCACTTGATAAGAACCATCTTCTTTGTTTGCGTAAATGTCTTACTTCCATCAACCGAAGTCGCTTTGAGATTGTAGAGATAAATACCAGAAGCACTTCCTTTAACATCACTCATATTAAATGTAACTTCGTGTTCGCCCATTGTGTAAAGACCATTAGCCAATTCTTTAACAACCTCACCGTTGATATTATATACAGTCAGTTTAACATTGCTGTCATAGGGCAATGTAAACTTAATTGTTGTTGATGGATTGAACGGATTCGGATAGTTCTGGGCAAGTGAATAGTTGTCAATAATATTGCCGAGATTAACCTTTAATTCTCTTGTATAAGTTGCTGTACCATTATAATCAATCTGACGAAGTCTGTAGGAAACTTCTCCAATTACACCGCTTTGTTTTGGATTATCAGTAAATGAGTATTTCGAAATTTCCGTAGTTGTCCCATTGCCTTTAACAAATCCGATTTTTACCCAATCACTTCCTGCTTTTCTTTCAACTTCAAATCCCTGGTTGTTTGTTTCAGTAGCAGTTTCCCAACTGAGAACAACTTTACCATTTTGAATCGAAGATGTAAAGGAAATCAACTCAACCGGAATAACCTGACCAAGGGCTACTTTGGTTTTCAACAGAACATCAAATGAGAATTTAGAATTATGCATTCCTTTGCTGCCATCATAAGCAATCAATTGATAATTCCAATATGCTTTTCTAACTGTCAGATCATTTAAGTCACGGATCATCTGCCAGGAAACAGAATCAATACCGGTTGGTGGTAATAAGATTCTGATAACCTGCAACAAACCATCCAATTCATTAGGAATGCTTTCAACTGTTCCGTCACCATCGTAATCAGTCAGCGCTATAAAGTCATCCCAGCTATTGATTGTTCCGTGGCAAGGTGTGCAGGCAGCCGTGTGTTCGTATCCTGTATCGGGGTTGTAAAGTCTGAAGGAATGCTGACCAACCTTGTCTCTGTTTACATTTCCTGTATCAACAGTAGCAACCATATGGCAGGTTACACAAGCATCTGCAACAGCAAATTTATGAGAGCCACTCAGATATGGCGAAGTGAACTGAGCAGCATTCTGTCCTAAGAAAATATCCGACTGAACCGAATGATGCGGTCCCCAATGTTGTGAAGTAACCTGAGTTTGAGTGTATGAAACATTATCCCTTCTTGCTTTATGACAATTCATACAAAGATTCCCTTTACCACCCATTCCGGTGTAACTGTAACCATTTCCTAAAGTATCAGAACCAGCGGGTGTATTTCTGAGAGAGTATTCATTTCCATTTCCATGAGGATCGTGACAGGTTGCACAACCAATCATTGTGTGCTTGGCTTCAGTCCAACCTGTGGTATTTGTAGTTTGTCCTTTTGTAAAGTTAACAAATCCTCTTCCGTCATGGCAACGAATACAGTTCTGCAGGTTGTTGTTCTGTGAGGAAGACCCTTGTGCAAATGAACTTGACCAAAGTGCTTCGCTATGCAGAGAATTTTCCCATTGAGCATATCTGTTATGTCTCCAGGGTTCATCATGACACTGACCACAATTACCTGAATTTGCGAGAAGCCTATCGCTCTGAGTAATATCTCCTTTTATATTAGTACCGCTTAAAGTTCCCGGATGAGAGCCGGCAGCACCATGACAATTTTCACATCCGATTGTTGCAAACTTAACTAAACCCGGAAATCCCGTTTTAATGGAATCCCATTTTGTTGGATGTGGTGGTCCATACCATGTCCATCCGAGCGTTAGGGCAACATCATCGAATCCATTATTGTTTGCAGTATTGTTGTGATCATATCCGGTAGTATGACATTTCATACACGCTGTCGAGTAATAAGCAGGACCACTTGTAACCATGGTTTTGAACATCTGAGCATGAGGAGAGTTTTTCCAGTTATCATAAATAGGAACAAACCAGCTGGAAGTGCTATGGCAGCTTGTACAACTTGGGAACTGACCGGTAACACCATCAAAATTACCAACCCCCATATAGTTTGAGGAATAAATATTAATGGTAGTATCGTGGGTACCACTTGCAGTTACAATGTTTAATGCAACTACATATTGACCATTAACATCTGGCTTTAGCATTGTCCAAAGCGGTTGTCCCGGAACTGCCTCCAATGTAGCAGTAGAACCACTTGGTTTTGTAGGTAATGTAAATGTTGCTGAGCTGATCGGCTCAGTATTGCCTATGTTTTTTGCTGACAAATAAACATAGGTTTCCTTCGCAACAACATTTAAACCATTAGACACAGAATTGGTTACACCTGTAAGACCCAATGCTTCCAATCGATGGGGAGTAACTGGTTCCACGATAATCTTTCCTCTCGGTTGAGGAAGAACTGATCCGGTTAGAAACAGTAAACAAATAACAGACAGTAATACTTTTTTCATAAATTACCCCTAAATATGTGTGTTGAATTACTCAACTATATTGCAATTTGAATTCCAATTAAATATTTATCATCAGAATGAAAAAAAATTCATTATTTGATTAGAAATCAGAAATTTTGTTTTAGCTTATCTAAAGGTTTCTTAATTGTGATAAAATAATATTTACTCGGTTATCAATATTGAGATTGGTTAAATATTGTTGATAAGTGGTGTTTATACATACTTGATAATTGTCAAGCAAATAAGAGTTAATTGGGCATTTACTAATTATTATCCTTTTATTAGTTTTCAATAAGAATTATCGGAGTGAGTATTATGTCATTCAGAATACAAAAAGTTGACTACTTTTATACTACGGTTGTAGATCAACCGGGTGAAGCTTACAAATTTCTTTCAACTTTAGCAAAAGCAGGAATTAATCTTCTCGCATTTACTGCCATCCCCATTGGATTAATGCGAACACAGCTTTCTATCTTTCCGGAAGATGCCTCAAAGTTTATTGCTTTGTCAAATAGCTCAGGAATTCAGATTGATGGACCGCACCCGGCTATTCTAGTGCAGGGAGATGATCAGCTTGGGGCTTTTGCAGATATTCATCAAAAGCTTTATCAAGCTGATGTTAATGTTTATGCTTGTTCTGGGGTAACTGATGGTAAAGGTACATTTGGTTATTTGCTTTATATAAGGCCCGAGCAGTTTGATAAAGCGATTAAGGCTTTGAATTTATAAATGAAATTAATTTGAACTGCTTTATTAATTTTTATCCTGGTCGCTATCCGTCATGCTACAAAATCCGGATAGCATAAAACATTTTATTGTCCATATTTCCTGACTTCAACTTTCTCCATCGTAAGCATTGCACTGCAATTTGATTCATCCAGAATCTTATGTAAGTCACTAATAAAGTTTTCGATTATATCAAGTTTATCGACAATTTCAATAATCATCGGAAGGTCTTCTGAGAGTCTTAAAATTTTGGCAGTATGAATAACACTATTTTTTCCAAAGCCCATTATACCTTTGGTAACGGTTGCGCCTGCAAGTCCCTTTTCTCTTGCGAGAAGAACAATTTTTTCGTAAGCAGGAACTCCCTTTATCTTATCGGTTTCACCAATAAAAATTCTTAATAGTTTTGCTTCGCCAGTTTGAAACATATTTCACCTATAAAAGTTTTGATAAGAGATATGCCAAATAAATTGCAACTAATGAAAGAATAACATTCAATAAAATATTATAAACCGCCTGAAAAAATTCCGCATTCTGAAGTAATGCTAAAGTTTCATAAGAAAAGGTAGAAAAAGTAGTAAATCCTCCACATAGACCAACGGTTAAAAATAATCTTGTTTCTGCAGATATGATTTCCCTTTCGCCAAGAATGAAAATAACAAAACCAAGTATAAAGCTACCGATTATGTTTACTGTAAGTGTTCCGAAAGGAAAAATTATTTTTGAGTTCCTTTGAACCAAATCTGCAACAACATAGCGAAGCAACCCACCCAATGCCGCACCAGCCATAACATAAATGTAGTTGAGCATATCAATTTTAATGATTAGTTTTCTTTATGCTAAAATAAAAATAATATTAAATTGTCAGAAGCGTTATGATTAAACATATTGTAATGTGGCGACTTAACGAGTCGGCTTATGGAAAAACCAAATCAGAGAATGCCATTGAATTGAAGAACAAACTTCTTGCTATGCGGGGCAAAGTTGAGGGGCTGAATCATATTGAAGTTGGTTTTGATTTAAGCAGAGAGAAGGATTCCTGTGATGTTGTTTTATATACTGAGTTTGAAGATCTGAATGCCCTGCATCAATATCATATTCACCCGGATCATGAAGCAATCAAACAATGGCTTTCAGAAGTCAGGTATGAAAGAAGGGTCGTTGATTATTATTTATAATCTGTTAAAATTTTTTCGGGAGGTTTTATGAATAAGGTACTCTTGGTTGTTTGCCTGTTTTTTCTTACAACAAAAAATTTCACACAGATAAAAACAGATTCTGTTTATTATGCACTAATTCCCTTTTATTCAATCGGACTTGATGAAATTTCGGTTAAAACTTCAGAATCAATTTTGAGAATGGAGTTAGAAAAACTTGGGATGAATAAATTAATCTCTGAGAATAGAACTGCAGGCGTTGTTGTAGAAGAAAAATGTGTTAGCATAGATTGTGCGGTTGATTTAGCGAAACAACTAAATGCAGACAGAGTTATTTTCTGCAGGTTAACTCCGCTCGGGGAAAAAATAATTGTTCAATATTATCTCACTGATGTTAAAACCCATAGTAATCTGCTGATGGAACAAACCACGGCAGCAAATATTGAAGACCTTGAAAATGTAATGAGAAGAATTGCAAAAAGTATTTCCACAGCTAAATCGTTTTCCGAAAGTGCTGAAGTTGGCAGAATTACTGAAACAGAAACTTTAGAATCATTAAGACGTAAATCAAAATATAATTTCGGAATAACTTTTGGTTATCTTTTTCCGCAAGTCGGTTATGATAATGATTTCGAAAAAACCTTTGTCTTCAATTCCCACTTTGATTATGAGTTGCCCGATTATGCAATTGGTTTAATGTTTGGTTTAAGAAGAGGGTTTGCTGCTAATATTTATGGAAATTATTTGTTTTCCAAATCCGATTTTTGTCCTTATATCGGTGGTTCATTTGGTTTCCACTGGGTTACACACAAGGATAATATTTTCTATAATAATGATAAGAAGAGTTCGGATGGATTTGAAATCGGTTTAGCAACCGGGTTAAGATTATTCCATACTTATGATTTTCAGGTAGTTATAAATGTTGAATACATAATTACTTTTAATGACTATAACGACAAAGCTATTGTTTTTACAATTGGCATATTATAACAGCATATTTGAAAGATTCCTTTACTTAAACTCATATACACCAAATTTTTAGTGGGTTCTCTGACAATTAATAAATTTCCAGGTTACTTAATGAATCGCCTGACTCAACAGCAATCTTATTTTAGTATGAGTGGCAGGATAATGATATGCTAACTAATGATTTTATTATAAGGGGAAAATATGATTTGAATAATAATATCATTAAAGTATTAAACAAAATTGAAAAGACCAGCTGTATTGATACACTGTTTCTGATTAGTAATTGTTCTTAACACAACCTGGAGATAACTATATAATTGCCGTATCAACTTTTTCTTCCCTAATTTCATTGCCAAACAGTTTAACAACCTTTTTACAAAATTCAATCAGCTCGTTGAGTATATCTTCGGGTTTTGTGGATTTATTTTCTTTTAGAAGTTTCATTACATTTTTTTCCTGAACAAACTTATATTCTTTATATTCATCAAGAATAAATCTCATCAACTCAATAAACCTTGCTTTGTAATAGTCTTCTTTATTTCCCTCCGGAAGCACAATGGTAATATTTTTTCTTTGAATAACAATTCTTTCAAACAAAGCATACGAAGCAAAAAGTCTCAATTCTGCAATTAGTAAGAGGCGATGAACAAGTTCAGGAAAATCACCAAAGCGGTCAATCATTTCATCTTTAATTTCTTCAATTTCATGGTAAGATTGTACGGAATAAAGTGCAGTATAAAAATTTAATCTCTCACTTTGGTCCGGCATATATTCTTTTGGAATTCCTATTTCAAAATAAGTATCAATGGTTGGTTCGGTTTTCTCTTTCGGTTTGGGAAGTGTTTTGAAAACTTCTTTAAACTCTTCGTACTTTAATTCTTCAACTGCTTCGTTTATAAGTTTAATGTATAAATCAAACCCGATTTCATCAATAAATCCTGTCTGTTCTTTACCAAGCAAATTTCCCGCACCCCGAATTTCCAGATCGCGCATCGACAGATTGAAACCCGAACCGATCTCGGTAAATTCCTCAATTGCCTGAAGTCTTCTCAAAGCTTTTTTTGTTATGCCACTTAAAGATGGAACAATAAAATATGCATATGCCTGCCTGTTGCTTCTGCCAACTCTGCCTCTCAACTGATGAAGTTCGGCAAGTCCGAATCTGTCAGCTCGATTTACTATTATTGTGTTAACATTGGGAATATCAATTCCCGATTCAATAATTTTTGTTGAAAGAAGAACATCATACTTTTTATTCAGAAAGTCGTGAATTACATTTTCGAGTTTCGATGGAGTAAGTTGACCATGTGCAATACCTATTTTAACTTCAGGAATATGTTTCTGAAGATATTCAGCAAGTTTACCAATTGACTGAACTCTGTCGTGCACAAAATAAACCTGACCATTTCTACTAACCTCATTTAGTATCCATTCTCTTATCTTCCGGATATTAAAAACGGATACACAGGTATAAATTGGTTGTCGGTTAGGGGGTGGCGTTGCGATTATAGATAAATCTCTTGCCCCGAGTAATGACAGATTGAGTGTTCTTGGAATTGGTGTAGCTGTTAAAGTAAGAGTATCTACATTAACTTTAATTTGTTTTAATTTTTCTTTTGCAGTTACACCAAAGCGATGTTCTTCATCGATGATAAGCAAACCCAAATCCTTGAAATTCACATCTTTAGAGAGTAATCGGTGCGTTCCTATAATAACATCAATTTTTCCCTCCTTAATTGACTGGACTATTTCTTTCTGTTTGACCTTCGATTGAAATCTGGAAAGTACTGCAATTCTTACAGGAAACTGAGATAACCGATCGGAGAAGGTATTAAAATGTTGTTCAGCTAAGATTGTCGTGGGAACTAATACAGCAACCTGTTTTCCATCCTGCACGGCTTTGAATGCAGCTCTGACAGCCACTTCTGTTTTGCCAAAACCAACATCTCCACAAATGAGTCTGTCCATTGGATTTTCGCTCTGCATATCTTGTTTTACTTCTTCGGTTGCTCTTGCCTGGTCCTGAGTATCTTCATAAAAAAAAGAAGCTTCGAGCTCTTTTTGCCAGATTGTATCCTCACTGAACGAATATCCTTTTGTGGCTTTTCTTCTGGCATAAAGTTCAATCAGTTCTCTTGCAGCTTCTTTAATCTTTTTCTTTGCGCGAGCTTTTGTGTTAATCCACTCAGTTGTTCCGAGCTTCGAAAGTGTTGGCTGAAGTTTTCCGTCTGAATCACCGGCAGAATACTTTTTAACAAGCGATAAATAATTCAGATTAACATAAACCACCCCACCCTCAGCATATAAAATCTTCATCGATTCCTGTTGTGCATCACCTATTTTAATTGATTCAAGTCCTGCATATCTACCAATTCCAAAATCTTCATGAACAACATAATCACCTTTTTTAATTGAGGCGAGTGTCCCGGCTTTTGATTTCTTTACTCTTTTTGCCAGGGGTATTTTCGTTCTGTATGGTTTGTTAAAAATCTGATAGTCTGTCAGAACAAGCGTTTTGTCTTCTTCTGAAATAAATCCCTCTTTTATCGGAAGAGTAATTACTTCAACAACTTTTTTTTCTAAATACAGAAGTAATTCGTTGTTGTATTCAGCAAATAAATCTTTCAGTCTTTCAGTTTGAAGTTCATTTTCAGCAGTTACAATTACTTTAAAATTTTTCGTAATATAATCTTTAATTGTATTAAACAGCACCTCAAAATTTGAATGAACCGCCGGTGCCATTAAAATACCGAGTTCAATTCTATCCGCAGAAAAAAAGTTTTTCTCAATTACCCATTTTACATCAGAGTTGTCGATATCAAAAGGAGCAATAAAAGATGTATTTTCTTTCAAAGCAGTGTCATTATTTTCTAACGATAGTGATTTTTCTGTAAACCCATCATTTTCAAAATCAATAGCTTCGATTACAGGTTCTTCGTTTTCTTCAGGTATTATTTCGGAGTATAAATTCGCTAAATCATGCTCTGTCGCAAAGACTATTGGAGTATTAAGATAAGAAAAGATATTAGTTAGCTCATTTTCTTCAATATTGGTAATGGATGATGACAGAGTTATTTCCTCAATTTTAACAGTTGAACGTTGAGATTCAGAATCAAAATATCTTATTGATTCAATAAAGTCGCCATCGAATTCTATTCTTGTTGGATTTTTCTCTGAAAAAGACCAGAAATCTATTATAGACCCGCGAACAGAATAGTATCCCGGAGCTTCTACAAATTTGTCTCTGGTATAATTCATAAGGTTCAGGTATTCAAGAATTTCATCGTATGTTGTTTCTCCACCAATTCCCACCTTGGTAGAAGAACTTATTAATTTATCCTTAGTTGGAATTCTCAAAGTGAGTAACTGATATGTTGAGATAATAACTACATCATCACTTTTAAGCAGATCGGCAAGTTTCTCCTGAACGGATTCTAAATCAAATTCTTTAATTGCAATTATTTTCTGCTTCGGATTAAGAAGCGACAACTCAACAAAGAGTTCGTCAACCAATTTAATATCGGAAACGAAAACGACAATCTGTTGTATGTTTTCTTTTATTTCAGACAAGATAAGTGATTTAGAAGATCCGTGTAATGGGCTGATACTTATAACATTCTTTGAAGCTGATTTAATAGCTTCACATATTTCCCGTGCTGATCTTATTGAAATCGTGTCTTTTAATTCACTCATCACTATAATGCTTATTTATAAAATCATTAGCTCTATAATTTCTGGTTATGAAAAGTATACTGAACAGAATACTAATATCGGGAAGGTTAATTTCAATTTAAAAGTTATTTCTGTAATTCGATAACAATTAACTTTTTTCCTTTTTTATTTCGAATGTTTGAAGGTTTATAAGCAAGTTCATAGATTGTTGATTTTTTAATATTAGACTTATACTTCATCTCTGCTTTAGTAAACTCTTCATCCAAGTCACCCCCCTTAATTGAAATTAAATACGATTTCTCTTTTGTAACTGGCAGTGCGTAACGAATAAGTATAATTAAAGGGACTGTACCTCTGCTGATAACCATGTCAAAAGTTTCTTTATACTTCTCAATAAATTCCGGACTTTCAACTCTGAAATTTTCAGCTATAACATTACTAAGCTTAAGCTTATCGATAAACTCATTTACTGCAGTAACTTTCTTCCCGATTGAATCTACAAGCACACCTCTTAAATCGGGTCTCATAATAGCAATCGGAATTCCGGGAAATCCCCCTCCTGTACCTATGTCAACAAATTTCATTATTTTATCAGGAAAAAATTTGGTAACAAAAGCAGAAAGAAAAACATGCTTTTCAATTATACCATCCACATCCGAACGGGAGATCAAATTAATTGATTTGTTCTTTTCGGCAACCAAAGTGGCAAAATATGCAAGTCTGTCTGCTTTAGTAACTTCAGAGGTTAAACCGTTTTCCCAGAAAAATGTTTGTAGCTGTTTAAAATATTCTTCCTGTTTGTTGGGGGGCATACAATATTTTCCAAATTTAACTTTTCAAATATATCAATAATACAGAAATATCTGAAGGGGTAACTCCTGAGATTCTTGATGCCTGTCCTATTGAGCGGGGCTTAAATTTTGCAAGTTTTTCCCTTCCTTCGGCGGATAATTGTTTTATTTCATAATAGTTTAATGTTAAAGGAATTTTAACATTTTCATAACGCTCAAGTTTTTCAACGGTTTCAAATTGCCTCTTAATATATCCCTCGTACTTTAACTCGATTTCCACCTGTTCAAGTGCTTTCTTGTCATTAATAAGTTGCTTAACAATTTTATTATCAAATCCATTAGATTGAAGTAGGTCTTTAAGCCTGATTTCCGGTCTTTTACAGATTTTTGAAATTGTTTCTGAGGAATCAACTAAAGAAGAACCTCTTTCTGCAAGGAATTCATTTATGTTTTTAAAGTTAATTTTGGTATTTGAGCAGAAATCTATCCCCGATTGAATTAACACTTCCCTTTCCTTGAACTCGTTGTAAATCTCTTTTGGAATCAGACCAAATTCATATCCATATTTGAATAATCTTCTATCAGCATTGTCTGGTCTAAGTAATAAACGATGCTCTGCTCTTGAAGTAAACATCCGATATGGTTCATCGGTAGACTTACTTACAAGGTCATCGATTAAAACACCGATATAAGCTTCGCTTCTTTTTAATACAAACTCTGGCCTGCTCTGAATTTTTAACGCAGCATTTATTCCCGCTATAATTCCCTGTGCTGCAGCTTCTTCGTATCCGGAGGTACCGTTAATTTGTCCGGCGAAAAAAAGTCCTTCAACTAATTTGGTTTCGAGAGTTAAATCAACCTGGTGGGGTGGAAAGAAATCATATTCAACAGCATAGCCAGGTCTTACCATTTCAACATTTTCTAACCCACGAATTTTGTGAAGCGCTTCTAACTGTATTTCCTCAGGCAATGATGTTGAAAACCCATTTAAATAAATCAGGTCGGAATCAAGTCCTTCCGGTTCAAGAAATAATTGATGTCTTTCTTTATCGGCGAATCTAACAATTTTATCCTCAATTGAAGGACAATAACGCGGACCAACCCCTTTTATCAAACCTGTAAACATTGGTGATTGATCAAATCCTTTTTCAAGAGTTTTATGAACGGATTGATCTGTGTATGTAATATAACAACTTAATTGTGGTAAATAAGGAAAATCAGACTTATCAGTAAAATGTGAAAATGGTTGAGGAAATTCATCTCCAGGCTGTTCTTCCAAAACATCCCAGTTTATTGAGTCTTTTTTCAATCTGGGAGGAGTTCCGGTTTTTAGTCTTCCTGCCACAAAACCAGCTTCAACGAGTGATTCGGTAATGCCCGTCGCAGGCTGTTCGCCAAACCTTCCTCCCTTTACAGCTTTCAAACCCGTGTGCATTAAACCATTTAAGAAAGTCCCGGAAGAAAGTATCAATGCCTTACAATAAAATTCTTTTCCACTGGCTGTTTTTACACCTACGAGCTTCTTCCCTTCTAAAATTATCTGAATTACAGATTCTTCAACTAACTCAAGGTTTTCTATAGCCGAGATTATTTTGGTAGCTTCAACACTGTAAAGTTTTCTGTCGTTTTGACTTCTTGGTGACCAAACAGCAGGACCTTTCGATTTATTAAGCATTCTGAACTGTATTCCTGATCGATCGGCAATTTTTCCCATTTCACCACCAAGCGCATCAATCTCGCAAACAAGGTGACCCTTAGCCGTTCCGCCGATTGCAGGGTTACAGGACATCCTACCGAGAGCGCTTCTATCCATTGTAAAAAGACCTACAGAACAGCCCATTCGTGCCGCTGCTGAGGACGCTTCGATTCCGGCGTGTCCTCCTCCAACCACTATTATATCAAATTTTTTTATCATTTTTGCTATTTTTTTATTTTCACGTGAAACAACCTGCTAAAATTTTAGTGTTTATTTTCACGTGGAACATTATTTCCCTATACAAAATTTCATAAAAATGTTATTAAGAATATCATCAGATGTTACATCTCCGATAATTTCTCCTAGACTTAGGGCAGCATTTCTTAAATCTACAGAAATGAATTCACCGCTTACATTTTTCAAAACTGATTCTCTAGCGTTTAGTAATGATTCTCTCGCTTTTTTCAAACTTGAGTAATGTCGAATATTGCTAACTATCGCAGTTTTCTCAGTATAATAATCTCCACCAAGTGCTTTTTCAACAAGTTTTTTAGTAAGAGCACTCATTCCGGCGCCTGTTTTAGCAGACACTTTAATATCAACTTCACCAATTTTTTCGTCGCCAAGGTCAATTTTATTTAATACTCTTAAAATCTTATCAGATGCAGAAATATTGAGAAGGTCGTCAAAGATATCTCTTGAACTGCCCTGCTCAACATCCTCAATAAATAAAATAATATCTGCATTTCTTACCACTTCCCTACTTCTTTTTATTCCCTCTTCTTCAATAGGGTTATCAGAAATCCTTAACCCGGCTGTGTCGAAGAGTCTGAACAAAATCCCATCAATTGATATTTCTTCTCTTATAACATCTCTCGTTGTACCGGGAATACTACTTACTATGGCTCTGGATTCTTTGAGTAAATAATTTAATAACGAAGATTTTCCAACATTTGGTTTGCCCACTAGAGCCACATTAACACCATCGCGGATTACTCTTCCTATATTATAACTTTCAAGCAAAGAATCAATTTCTATTACAATTTCATCAATTTTTTTAAGAACCTCTGAATTATTGATAATCTCAATATCCTCTTCGGCAAAATCCAGCTCCAACTCTATAAATGATGTTGCATTTATAAGGGATTCCCGTAAAGAGCTTATTTTTCTGGAAAGCAATCCATCCAATTGATTTCTGGCGCCTCTTAATGATGCTTCGCTCCTTGCGTGGATTATGTCGGCGACTGCCTCTGCCTGAGAAAGATCAATTCTATTATTTAAAAATGCTCGTTTCGTAAACTCCCCTGGTTCTGCAATTCTTATAAGCCCAGAGTTTAAAAACGCAGATATTATTTTTTCTGCGATGAGAGGATTTCCATGAAAACTTATTTCAATACTGTCTTCGCCAGTATAAGAATTCGGTGCTTTGAATATTGAAAGAAGAACATCGTCGATAGAGTTGCCTTCCGAATCTAAGATATATCCATAGTGGATTGTATGTGATTTAACCGCCAAAACCGATTCTTTCCCTTTGAAGTACTTCTCCGTTACCTCAAAAGTTTTGGGACCGCTCAACCTTATAACCGAAATGGCACCGACTCCTGGTGGAGTTGCTAATGCTATAATTGTATCTTCTTTCAATTTTAACTCTCATTTTTCAAAATGCAAAAATAACCATTATTACTCTGCAACGAAAGAATATCAAATTTACACGAAATCAAAAGTTTAAGTCAAAATTTAGTTAAATATGACAATTTTACAATCCTATTATTACAATATTTGATTATTATGAAGATTTTTCCAGAAAATTTGACTAAATGACAGACAATGAAAAAGAGGACTAAAATTCTGTTAACTTCTTATTTTATAATGAGTTATAAAAAATTACTGGGATTGGCACACTCTCTGAAATATTATAAATGAAATTAAAAAAATAAACAAAAATGAAAGGAGGTTGATAGATATGACACTCGTAAAATTCAATCCAGTTCGCGATCTTCTGAACTTCGAAAGGGAGTTTAACAGAATGTTTAATGCATTAGAAAGCAGATTCGGTATTAGCAGACCTACTGATATTGATGAGGAATACGAGAATGCTGTTTGGATGCCTTTAACCGACATTTATGAAGACCATGATAAATACACATTGAAAGTTGATCTTCCGGGAATAAAGAAAGAAGATGTAAAGATTAACTACGCTAATGGTAAGCTTAGCATTAGTGGAGAAAGAGTTCAGGAGAGCGAATCAAAAGATGCTAAATGGCATAGAATTGAAAAATCCTATGGAAAATACTTCAGATCTTTTACACTGCCAGAACAAATTCAGGAAGATAAAATTTCAGCTGAATTCAAAGATGGTTTGTTATCCATAACGATTCCAAAAGCTGAAGAAGCTAAACCAAAAGAAATTGAAATCAAGGTTAAATAACTCTGCAGGACTCTTCCTTGAGCCCAGAGTTTCGGGAAAGGGTAACTGGTACGGTTACCCTTTTCTTTTAATAAAAATAAGCATAAGATTGAGTGCTTATTTTAGAGGTAGTTCTATGGAATTTAAAGATTATTACAAAATACTTGGCGTAGATAAAAATGCTACTCAGGAAGAAATAAAAAGAGCTTATCGTAAGCTTGCAATGAAATATCATCCTGATAGAAATCCTGGAGATAAATCTGCCGAAGAAAAGTTTAAAGAAATCACTGAGGCGAATGAAGTTTTAAGTGATCCTGAGAAAAGGAAGAAATATGATACCCTTGGTGCTAACTGGAAACAATATCAGCACGCCGGTGGTGGGTTTGATGATTTCTTCTCTCAGTTTGGTAGCGCTCAATCTGGTGGGGGAAGAACCTATACTTTTTCCGGTGACCTTGGAGATTTGTTCGGCAACTTAGGTGGTTTCTCTGATTTCTTTGAATCATTTTTTGGCTCGAGAGGAAGACAGCAGGAAAGCAGATTCAGATCTCATGATTTTGGGCAAAATGCTGCCTCTGGAATTGATCTCGTAGCCGATTTGAATATAAGCCTTGAAGAAGCATTTAATGGTGGGGAAAGAATCATTAATGTTGATGATAAAAAAGTTAAGATAAAAATAAATCCGGGAACCAAGGATGGTCAGAAGCTTCGATTAAAAGGACTTGGAAGGTCAAGAACTCAAAACGGTCAGCCGGGTGATTTATATCTAAACATTCATATTCTTCAGCATCCTTTCTACGAAATAAAAGACAGTGATCTTTATTATAATCTCGATATTGATGTATATACTGCTGTTCTGGGTGGTAAAGAATATATAAGAACACTTGACGGTAAAACAATCAGCATAAACATTCCTGAAGGAACTGATTCCGGGAGCATTTTAAGATTAAAAAATTTAGGGATGCAAAAAGAATCCGGCAGGGGAGACTTGTTTGTAAGAATTAATGTTTCTGTTCCTAAAAATTTATCAGAAGAAGAAAAACAATTATTCAGAAAATTACAGAATTTAAGAAAAGATTAAAGGAGTGATTATGGCAGAAGTTCAAACAAAGAAATATGAATTTAAAGCAGAAATTAAAAAGCTGTTAGACATCTTAGTTCATTCATTATACACAAGCAGAGAAATCTTTTTACGCGAACTGATTTCGAACGCCTCAGACGCACTTGATAAGGTTAGATTTGAAATCACAAAGGGAACAGAGGTTGTTGATAAAGAGCTTCCGCTTGAAATAAGAATTGATTATGATGAAAAGAAAAATACTATCTCAATCACCGATAATGGAATAGGAATGAGTCACGATGAGTTAATCACCAATATTGGAACAATTGCTAAATCAGGTTCTGAAGAGTTTCTAAAGCAATTATCCGAGAACAAAGACGCAGCAAATAATATTATTGGTAGATTCGGCGTAGGTTTTTATTCAGTATTTATGGTAGCAAAGGAAGTAATAATAAAGTCAAAGTCCTTTAGAAAAGACGAGCCAGCTGTATGGTGGAAATCTGACGGAAGCGGTGATTATGAAATAGCCGAACTGAATGAACATCTTAAGAGAGGAACCTCAATTGAAATTCATCTGAGGGATGATGCAAAAGAATTTGCCGACAAATACAGACTTGAAGGAATAATCAAGAGACACTCGAATTTCATTTCTTTTCCGATTTATTTAAAGGATGAAAAGATAAACACTATTGCAGCTATCTGGCGCGAGCCAAAAACTTCTATCAAGCCAGAACAATATAATGAGTTTTATAAATTTCTAACTCACGATTACGAAGATCCGCTTGAAATTATTCACACAAGCGTTGATGCACCAATTCAGTTTAGCGCTTTGTTATTTATTCCCAGAAAAAGTTATGAGTTCTGGCGCTGGAGCAAAGATGATTATGGTTTGGATCTTTATGTGAAAAGAGTTTTGATTCAACATCAGAATAAGGATTTGCTTCCGGAGTATCTGAGCTTTGTTAAAGGAGTTGTTGATTCCGAAGATCTTCCGCTGAATATATCAAGGGAGACTTTGCAGGAGAACATAATCTTCACAAAGATTGCAAATAGTGTTACTACCAATGTGCTTTCTCATTTACTTAAAGTAGCAAAAGAGAATCCCGAACGATATTCGGAATTCTGGAAAGAGCACGGAAGAATTTTCAAGCTCGGTTATATGGATTTCAGTAATGCTGATAAATATCAGCAGCTATTGAGATTTAATTCATCAACTTGCAAAGATGATAAGGAATTGATTTCACTTGATGACTACATCTCAAGAATGAAAAAAGATCAAAAGGAAATTTATTTTGCGTTGGGCGCAAGCCGGGAAGCAATTGACCTGAATCCACATCTTGAGATTTTTAAATCAAAAGGTTTAGAGGTTTTGTATTTATATGATCCGGTTGATGAATTTGTTGTTACATCAATTAGAAAATATAAGGATTATGAATTTAAGTCAGTTGAAAGTGTTGACCTAAAATCGCTGGAAAAGTTTGAGGATGTAAGTGATGAAAAGGAGAAGTTAGAACCATTATCCAAAGATGATGAAAAGCATTTTGATAGCTTGCTTAGCAAGATGAATAAAATACTTGGAGATCGTGTTAAAGAGGTTCGTGAATCCGGAAGATTGAAAGATAGTCCCTCGTGTCTTATCAATGCAGATGATTCAATTTCGTCAACGATGAGGAAGATTCTGAAAATGTCAAGCTCGGATGTGAAGATACCAAATCAGGAGGTTATTCTTGAGATAAACAAGAATCATAAGCTTATCAGAAATCTTCTTGAAATTTTTAAGAAGAATTCTGATGATCATTTTATAAAAGATACAACAGAACAACTTTATGAATCTGCTTTATTGCTTGAAGGAAATTTAGATGATCCTCACAAGCTTGTAAACAGATTGAATAAGATGTTAACAGAGGCGAGCGAGTTGTATTTAGCCTCCCCCAGCCCCTCCAAAGGAGGGGAGAAATGAACCCAATAAACAATTGGTAATTTATGAAAAAATATTTATATGAAGCTGACTTTTATGTTGATACGGCTTCTGAAGAAAAAGGATACTTAGAGAAAGGAGATAGAAACTATGGCATTTAATTTTAACAGACTTACTGTAAAAGCTCAGGAAATTGTTCAATCAGCGATTGAAATTGCACAGAACTATAACAATCAGATTGTTGAACCTGAACATATCCTTGCAGCAATTGTACAGGAAAGCGGAAATATTGCCGAAACTATAATTAAAAAAACCGGTGGAAATTTTAACGCCATTAAAATAAAAATCAATGAATTGCTCGAAAAGCTACCGAAAGTTAGCGGAACAGGTTTGGGCAATCAGCAAATGTCAGCAGCATTGGCAAAACTTTTTGATAATGCAGCAGACGAAGCTAAAAATCTTAAAGATGAATATGTTTCAACCGAGCATTTATTACTTGCTCTTGCAAATGACCCGGGAAAAGCCGGTCAACTTTTAAGAGATAATGGTATTACTTATAACGAAGTTCTTGCGGCTCTTAAAACTGTTAGAGGAACACAAAGAGTAACATCACAAAATCCCGAGGATACTTATCAGGCACTCGAGAAATATGGAAGAGATTTGAATGAACTTGCCAGACAGGGAAAACTTGATCCAGTTATTGGACGAGATGAAGAAATAAGAAGAGTGCTTCAGGTTTTATCAAGAAGGACGAAGAACAATCCGGTTTTAATTGGTGAGCCCGGCGTGGGTAAAACCGCTATTGCCGAAGGTATTGCGCACAGAATTATTTCCGGCGATGTTCCGGAAAATCTGAAAACAAAAAGAATAGTTGCTCTTGATATGGGTGCATTGATCGCAGGAACTCAATACAGGGGTCAATTTGAGGAAAGACTTAAAGCCGTAATTAAAGAAGTTCAGGAATCAAACGGAGAGATTATTCTTTTTATTGATGAGCTTCATACACTTGTTGGTGCGGGCGCAACACAAGGCGCAATGGATGCGGCAAATATTCTTAAGCCTGCATTGGCAAGAGGTGAACTTCATGCAATTGGTGCTACTACACTGGATGAATACAGAAAACATATTGAGAAAGATCCTGCACTCGAAAGAAGATTTCAACCTGTATTTGTTGATGAACCTTCTGAAGAAGATGCAATATCAATACTGCGGGGATTAAAAGAGAAATATGAAGTCCACCACGGAGTTCGTATTACAGATGGTGCAATTGTAGCAGCAGTTCAACTATCAGTGAGATATATTACCGACAGGTTTCTGCCTGATAAAGCCATTGACCTTATTGACGAAGCGGCATCAAAACTGAGAATTGAAATTGATTCAATGCCCGAAGAGCTTGATGCACTCGAAAGGAAAATCAAACAGCTTGAAATTGAAAGGGAAGCATTAAGACGAGAAAAAGATGATGCGTCTGCTAAAAGATTATCAGAACTTGAGCAGGAACTTTCTGAGCTTAATGAGGAACGCAACCAGCTTAAAATGCACTGGGAGCTTGAGAAAGAAAAAATTCAGAAAATCCGCTCAATGAAAAGTGAGATTGAAAACCTTAAACTCGAAGCAGAGCGATATGAAAGGGAAGGAAACTTTGGCAAGGTAGCAGAAATTCGTTATGGTAGAATAGTTGAACTCGAAAAGAAATTAAGAGAAGAAACCAAGAAGCTTGCTGAAATCCAAAAAGATAAAAAGATGCTTAAAGAAGAAGTTGATGCTGAAGATATTGCTGAAATCGTTTCCAAATGGACAGGAATTCCGGTAAGTAAAATGCTTGAAAGCGAAAGAAGCAAACTTCTAAGATTAGAAGAAGAACTTCATCGTCGTGTTGTTGGTCAGGAAGAAGCAGTAACTGCAGTAGCAAATGCAATACGCAGGGCAAGAAGCGGGTTACAGGATGTCAACAGACCTAATGGTTCGTTCATATTCCTTGGCACATCCGGAGTAGGAAAGACTGAACTTGCGAGAGCTCTTGCCGAGTTCTTATTCGATGATGAACACGCAATGATCAGAATTGATATGAGCGAGTATATGGAAAAATTTTCTGTGTCAAGATTAATTGGAGCCCCTCCGGGATATGTCGGATATGAAGAAGGTGGTCAGTTAACCGAAGCTGTTCGAAGAAGACCTTACTCGGTTGTTCTGCTTGAT